>Ga0335079_10000677_pt1 | contig 39124 bp, 36 predicted proteins | sample Lox_Sample_33_FD_206719 | JGI IMG/M metagenome (GOLD analysis project Ga0335079, IMG submission 206719) | Soil microbial communities from Loxahatchee National Wildlife Refuge, Florida, United States - Lox_Sample_3.3 | ecosystem: Environmental > Terrestrial > Soil > Wetlands | place: USA...
CTTCGCCTGGGTGACCTACACACGCTGACGCCGGTACGCGGCGGCCCCGGCAGCGAGCATCTGGCGGCGTTCGGGCTGGACCTCTTCCGGATCAACGCCGGAGCCGGTGCATCTCCTGGCAGCCGAGGGGGTGGTCCCCGGCGGCACGGTCAGGGATGGAGCTTCTTGTGCTCGCTGAGCATCGCCACGAAATTGCCGATGCGCTTCGCCCTGGTCTCCGGCCGTTTGGCGGTGCCGATGCGGTAGAGGACCGCGTACCTGTTGGCGCTGTCGAGGGTGGCGAAGAACGCGCTCGCCCGCGGGTTCGCCGCGAGCGCGCGGGCCAGGTCCTCGGGCACGGTCATCCGCGACTGCGACTGGTAGGCCTGCTCCCAGCGGCCGTCGGCCTGCGCCTGTTCCACCTCCTGTAGGCCGGCCGGCCTCATCCGGCCGGCCGCGATCAGCGCCGACGCCCGTTCGGTGTTGATCTTCGACCAGTTGCTGCCCGGCTTGCGTGGCGTGAACCGCTGCAGCCAGTAGTCGTCGTCGTGGCGGCCCTTCTGGCCGTCGATCCAGCCGTGGCACAGCGCCACGTCGAGCGCCTCGGAGTAGGAGATGCTCCGGCCGGCCGATCCCTTTTTTGCGATCTTGAGCCAGAGCCCGGGGGAGTCGCCGTGGTGGGCGGCAAGCCACGCGTCCCACGCGTCTATGGACTCGAAGGACAGCACCGGCAGCTCATCGGGCGGCACGAGGGCAGTCAATCACGGGCCCGGCCGGCCGCGGAACCGTCGCCCGTGAACGCTCACGATTCCCGCCAGCCGGGCCAGCTGGGAGCGGGTGGGCCGTGCGAACGCGGCGCTGCGCACGGGCGGGTGTGCCGGAGACCACAGGTGGCGCGGGCATAACCAGGCGGCCCGAAGGTTAGTTGTACTTAACAAGTGCCAGCGCGGTGTGAGCAGCGAGGAAGCCTGTGCCCGAACCCAGCCGCCGGCGGCGGCTCCTGATCCTGGCCATCTGCTGCCTGAGCCTGTTCATCTTCGGCGTGGACAACACGATCGTGAACGTCGCGCTCCCGTCGATCCAGCGTGACCTGCACGCACCGGTGTCCGGCCTGCAATGGACGGTGGACGCCTACACCGTGGTCGTCGCCAGCTTCCTGATCCTGGCGGGGTCGACGGCGGACCGGTTCGGGCGGCGCCGGGTCTTCCAGATCGGGCTGGCCACCTTCACCCTCGGTTCCCTGCTGTGCAGCCTCGCGCCCGGTCTCGGCTGGCTGGTCGCGTTCCGGATGCTGCAGGCGGTCGGCGGTTCGATGATGAACCCGGTGGCCGTGTCCATCATCACCAACACCTTCACCGACCCGCGTGAGCGCGCCCGTGCCATCGGCATCTGGGGCGGCGTCTTCGGCCTGTCCATCGCGGCCGGCCCGGTGCTCGGCGGCCTGCTGGTCGCCGGGGTGGGCTGGCGGGCCATCTTCTGGGTCAACATCCCGGTCGGGCTGGCCGCGATCGTGCTCACCGCGCTGTTCGTGCCGGAATCGCGCGCCGCCCACCCGCGCCGCCCCGACCCGGCCGGCCAGTTGCTGGTCATCGCGGCGCTGGCCTCACTCACCTATGCGATCATCGAAGGCCCGCACCGGGGGTGGGCTTCCCCGGTGATCCTGGGCCTGTTCGCGGTGGCGGCGGCCGCGGTCACCGGGCTGGTGATCTACGAGCCGCGGCGTGACGAGCCGCTGCTGGACCTGAGGTTCTTCCGCAGCGCCCCGTTCTCCGGCGCCTCGCTGATCGCGATCAGCGCGCTGGCCGCCCTGGGCGGCTTCCTGTTTCTCAACACCCTGTACCTGCAGGACGTGCGCGGCCTGTCTGCCCTGGAAGCCGGGCTGTACACGCTTCCGCTGGCGGCGGTGACCGGCCTGTCCGCGCCGCTGTCGGGGCGGATCGTCGGCCGCCGCGGCCCCCGTCTGCCGCTGGTGGTCTCGGGGCTGGCCACCGTCGCGGGCGGTCTCCTGCTGACCCGCCTGACGCCGGCCACCCCCACCGGCTTCCTCATGGCTGCGTACGTGATCCTGGGCATCGGGTTCGGCATGGTAAACGCCCCGATCACCACCACCGCCGTGGCCGGGATGCCCCTCGCCCAGGCGGGCGTGGCGGCGGCCGTGGCCTCCACCAGCCGTCAGATCGGCGTGACCTTCGGGGTCGCGGTGGTGGGATCGGCTGTGACATCGGCACTGCACGGGCCGCTGCGGGCGGGTTTCACCCAGGCCAGCCAGGCCGGCTGGTGGGTCGTCACCGGGTGCGGCGCCGCCGTTCTGCTCATCGGGCTGGTCACCACCGGGCGCTGGGCGCTGGGCACTGCGGCGCGGACCGCCGAGCGGATCACCGCGGACCGGGGCCGGGGGCCCGGCCGGCGCGCGCTGACCGCTGGCGCCCCGTGACCGCTGGCGCGCGCTGACCGCTGGCCCCCAGTGACCGCTGGCGCGCGCTGACCGCTGGCGCCCCGTGACCGCTGGCGCCGTGGCTGCCGGCACCGTGGCTGTCAGCGCGCCCCGGCCACTGGTGCGCGGCTGCCGCTGATGGGTGCCCGGCTCAGCCGCTGGCGGCGGGGGGCGTGCCCATCAGCGAGAAGGCAGCGCCCTGGTCGTCGCTGACGACGGCCATCCGCCCGTAGGGGCTGTCCCAGGGCTCCCGTGTCACCGAGCCGCCGGCCTTGGTGACCATGGCGACGGCGGCGTCGGTGTCCCCGACCGCGAAGTATGTCGACCAGTGGGCCGGGACCTCGGGCGGAAAGCCGCTGCCGAGCTCACCGATGCCGCCCACCTCCTTGCCGTCGAGCTTGAGCGTGGCGTAACGGAACTCCGGGGTGGACATGTCGCCGTAGTCGTAGCCGAACACCGCGCTGTAGAACGTCTTGTTGCCGTCCATGTCGCGGCTGAAGTTCTCGTTCCAGCACACCGAGCCCGGCTCGTTGGCCAGCTCCAGCCCGGTGTGGCTGCGGGCCTGCCAGACGCCGAACACCGCCCCGGCGGGGTCGGCGGCGAGCGCCATCCGCCCGGCGTCCATCACGTCCATCGGGCCCGCCAGGACCTGCCCGCCGGCCGCCGTGATCTTGCCTGACGTCTCGTCCGCGTCGGCGGCGGCGATGTACACGGTCCAGGTGGACGGGGTCCCCGGCGGCCCCATCTGGGGCCCGATCCCGGCCACCGCGCGGCCGTCCATCAGGCACATGCGGTAGCCGCCGGCCTCGGGCGGGCCGGGCTGGATGTCCCAGCCGAACAGCTGCGAATAGAACGTGACCGCGCGGTCGACGTCGTCCACCCCGAGATCCACCCAGCAGGGTGTCCCGCTGGGCCAGGCGGTGTCGCGCGTGACCATGAGTCCTCCAGGGTCCAGGACGGCGTTGTCCTTGCCTCGTGCCCTGGGCCACAAGCTTACGCAGCGGCGGTCCCCCGGTCCGTGCCACCTGGGAACCAGTCGCTGCGAGGCGGCCCAGAGCCGCTGGCGTGCCCGGGTGCGCTAGGAGTAGCAGTAGGAGTCGCTGGAGGCGTCGCCGCCTTCGAGCCGGACCTGGTGCACGCGGCGGCCGCGGAAGACGTCGCCTTCGAGGAAGAACCGCTCATCGAAGCTGATGCCGCCGCCGGGGCCGGCGTCCAGCTTGGTCATCCACGCGCCGACCCCGTCGGGGTAGAACTGCTCATCCCAGGCGTAGTAGAGGGAGTTGGTGAAGTACACCCGGTTGCTGTCCCGGCTGACCTCGACCATCTGCGGGCCGCCGGCCAGCGGCTGCCCCGGCCGGGCGGGGTGGGGGGCGCGGCGCACGATGCCGCCGATGTGGACCGATCCGGTCTCGCGTGGGTGGAAGGGATCGGAGACGTCGTACTGCTTCATCTCGCCGGTGCCCCAGCAGGACACGTACAGGTGCCGGTCGTCCACGGACAGGGCCAGGTCGGACACCAGCGGGGGAACCGCGCCGAACGGCTGCAAGGCGGGTGGCAGTTGCTCCGCTGGCGCGGGCTCGGCCGGGATCGAGATCACCTTGGTGGCCGCCCACTGGCCGTCCTGCTCGTGCCAGAGCCAGATCGAGGCGGACAGGTCCTCGACCGATACCACCACCCCGACGAACCCGTACTTCTTGGCCGGGTCGTGCGCCGGGCGCAGCTCCAGCGCCATCTGGTGCTCATCACCCAGATCGACGGTCTGCAGGTGCTGACGGGTGCTCATGTCCCAGAAATGCAGCCGGTGGCCGTACTTGCGGCCCAGCAGCAGCTCCGGCACCACCCCGTTCTCGATCATCGACGGGGTGCCCCACTCCGACGTCACCAGCACGTCGTGGTTGATGTGCCACCACACGTCATAGGCCAGGTACTGATCGCCCCGGCCGGCGGTCTCGAACTGGCCGATGACCTCGAAGCTGGAGTGGTCGAGCAGCGCGACCCCGCCGGGGCCGTCGCTGCCGTTGCCGCCGCCCAGGCAGGACACATACAGATAGCCCGGGCCGCAGTGCACGGTGTGCGGGCGCGAGTAGCTGGCCCGCTTGCCCAGCTCTTCCGCCCCGAGCACCTTGGTCACCTGCGGGGACTTCGGGTCCGGCTGGGTGTCGAGGATGTGGATCCGCGACGAGCGGATGCCGGGCACCACCAGGTAGCGCCGGTCGCCGTGGGTGTGGTCCCCGGTCGGGCACAGCGCGCTCGAGCAGGCGTTCCAGCCAAAGTGGTGCAGCTCGTCGCCGGTGCTGGGCAGCTCGGTTAGACCGGCCACCGAGGCGTAGCCCGCCGATGCCGGGTCGGTGTCCACCACCGCGATCGCGTCCGGCTCGCCGCCGCCGGGGGAGAACGCCGCCACGTAGGCCAGCTTTTCCGGCGGCCCGGCCGCGGCGTCGCGCGGCGAGCGGTAGAAGGTGGGGTCGTGGTGGTGATTCTCATCCGTCATGGCGGTCCCCTTTCACAGCCGATCTGGAACGAGGCAGGACATCGGGATACCTGGACAGATGCCGCAGCATGCCACAGGTGCGTGCGGCGCATCACTCCGCCAGCCCCCTCTCACAGTAACGAGGTGTCCGGGCCAGTCAGGTATGCGCCCTGGCCGGGCGGCACTGCCGGACAGCGGCACGGTGCCAGAGGCGGAGTCCGGGGCAGGCCCGCTCAGCCCGCCAGCCACAGCGCGCCTATGGCGAGCGAGCCGAGCGCGACCAGCCCGAACACGCCGACCCAGAGCCAGGCCGGCACCCTGGTGAGTACGGCGAGCTGGTCGGCGTCGGTGCGGCCGCGCGGCCCGCGCCGGCGTGTCCGCTGCAGTTCCACCACCGGGCGCACGCTGCCGAACAGCAGGAACCACGCCAGCGCGTAGCCGAAGGCATACTCGCCCAGCACCGAGGCGCGCCACAGGACGACTGCCACCGCAGCGCCGGCGACCAGCACGGCCAGCAGGCCGTAGGCGTTGCGGACGGCGGTCGCGAGCGCTGCCAGCAGGGCCAGGCTGAGTATCAGCATCCCGGCCACGTGCCCGGTGACCAGCAGGGCCGCTGCGCCGAGACCGAGCAGCGGTGGGGTGAGGTAGCCGGCCGCTGCGGTCAGCACGATGCCCGGGCCGGCCGGGTTTCCCTCGGACACGGTCACACCCGCGGTGCTGCGCAGCACCCGCACACTGCTCACCCGCCTGCCGGTCAGCAGCGCCATCAGCGCGTGACCGCCCTCGTGCGCGATGGTCACCACGGTCCGCGCCACCGGCCAGATGCGGGAGGAAGCCACGGCGGCCAGCGCCACCAGCGCGGTGGCCAGTACCAGCAGCCGGGACGGATGGTGCCCGGTCCCGGTCAGCTGGGTGGCGGCGTGGTGCCACAGCTGGCGCAAGCTCACCGCGTCCATGGCGGTCATCCTGCCATTCCCGGCCGACTGTCCCGGCCCGGCCGGGGAAGTGGGAGTGGCGGTGCTGGCGGGGGCGCTTTGCCGGTGTCGGTGGGTGCTGCCAGGATCGGCGCATGCTGAGCGTCCAATTCTTCGTCCTGGGCACCACCGACATGGAACGGGCCATCGATTTCTGGACCCGGGCACTGGGCTACGTCGTCAGCCACGGCGGGCCCGGGGCTCGCTGGACCGAGCTGGTGCCGGCCACCGGTTCCGGCGCCGCGCTGGCACTCCAGTACAGCGACATCCCGGCCCAGGAATACCCGCGGGTCCATCTCGACCTGTCCGTGGCCGACGCCGCCGAGCAGGCGGCCGAGGCCGACCGCCTGGTGTCGCTGGGCGCCAAGCGGGTTGACTGGGATCTGTATCCCGCTGACCCTGACTTCATCGTCCTCGCCGATCCGGATGACAACCGGTTCTGTGTGGTAGACCTCAGCCACACCTGACCGGCCTCCGGCGGCGCGGCGGCCCGCGGACGGCGTCAGCCGGTTCCCACCGGCGTGGCGCTCCCCTCCGTGATCACCCCGTGGTGGACCACGTATGACGCCTGGTAGGTGTGCACGGTGCCGTCGGCATGGCGCGCGGTCAGGCGCAGCGACACGCTGTCGCCGTGCACCACGATGCCGGACAGCACGTCGCTGACTGTCGAGCGGTAACCGGCGACCATCTGGCTGTAGGTCTGGCCGAAGTTCTTGCCGCCCAGCAGCCACACCCTCCGCCACTCGCGGGCGTTGATGGCGGCGAAATACGCCTCGACCACCGCCCGCGGCCCCAGCACAGCCGGGGATGAGGTGGGCGGTGCCGTCGGGCCGCCGGTGTGAGCCCGGGAGGCGAGCGTTTTCGCGGCGAAGCCGGCCACAGCGAGGACAACCACCAGCGCCCCGGCCGCCACCGCCTTTCCCAGCCACCGCCGGCGTGGCGTGGCCGTGCCTGGATCCCACCGCAGCGGCGCGGTGACACCAGGAGCCGGCCCGGCACCGGCTGGGTATCCCACTGCCGCTAGCGGTGGCAGGCCGGCTGGGACGCCCGCTGGCTCAGCGCCGGGCGGAGGGGCGGGCCGGGCGGGGCCAGGTGGGGGAACGGACGCACCGTCGCCGGCCGCGGGGACAGGCGCATCAGCCCCGCCCCTCGGCCCGGGGCCGGGCCGGCCGCCGGGCCCACCAGGGCCGCCACCGCCTGCCGGGGCTGTGGGTGCGTGGGCGGGAGGTGCCGCCTGCGCAGCTGGTGTGGTCAGCCCTGGGGGGAGCTCCTGCGCAGGCGGTGCCCCGCTGGATGCCTGTGCGGCCGGTGCCGGCGCGGGCGGAACCGTGATGTCCGCCGCGGTGCCGGGAACCGGCCGGGCATATCCCACGAGCGTCTCGGCGACCGGCTGCGGCAGCCAGTTCACGGCGGATTCAACGGCTCCCAGCTCGGTCAGGAGCTGGTCGGTCGTGGGCCGCGCCCGCGGATCCTTGGCCAGGCAGCGCTCGACGACCGGCCGGATCCGGCCGGTCAGATTGGCCGTGGCCGGCCGGTCGTGCACGACGCGGTAGAGCAGCGCGGTGGCCGTACCACCCCCGAACGGGCCCTCGCCGAGGCTGGCGAACGCCAGCACGGCGCCCAGGCTGAAGATGTCGCTCGCGGGCCCGACGTCCTGGCCCAGCGCCTGCTCGGGGGACATGAACCCGGGCGAGCCGATCACGAGGTCGGCCCGGGTCAGCGCGGTGGCGTCCGCGGCGCGGGAGATGCCGAAATCGATGATCCGCGGCCCGTCGCTGGCCAGCAGCACGTTCGAGGGCTTGAGGTCACGGTGGACCATGCCCTCGGCGTGGATGGCGCCGAGCCCTTCGGCCAGGCCTGCCGCCAGCGTCAGCACCGAGGTGAGGGGCAGCGGTCCCTGGCCGTCCACGGCGTCGGCCAGCGACGGGCCAGGCACGTACGCGGTGACCAGCCAGGGCTGCGGCGCGTCCGGGTCGGCGTCCACCACCGGTGCGGTGAAGATGCCGCTCACGTGCCGGGCCGCGGCCACCTCCCGTGCGAATCTGGCCCGGAACTCGGGATCGGCCGCCAGCTCGGCACGGATCAGCTTGACCGCCACCAGCCGGCCCCCCGGCGACTGGCCCAGGAACACCTGCCCCATGCCGCCCGCACCCAGCCGCCCCAGCAGCTGATAACGGCCGACCCGCTGAGGATCCCCGGGCTGCAACGTCTTCACAATGCGGAACCCCCGCACCCATACCGGTGCCACCCGGCGGGCTGGTGGTCGTGGGCGGCCGCGGGCCGCCCGGTGGGCTGGTGGTCGTGGGCGGGCTGGTACCCGCCCGCTGAGGCTGCTGCTCGCGCACCCTGCCGGTGGTGCCGATGACGCAATGTAACCCGGATTCCGTGCCCCGGCGAGAGGCACGCCAGTGACCCGCGGCGTCAGCAGCGACAGCGGGAGGGATGCGGACTGCTGGTGCCAGCCGCTGACCGGCTGGCCCGTTTACCAGCCGTTCATCTGCTGTTAACCATCGCTCCGTAGTAAAAGGGGGGGTCTATCACCCGTGCCCACGCCGCGGCCGGCGGGGCCACCGGACGGTGAGGAGACCGGACCTGACAGTGGATGTGCTCGCGATCGCGGCAGCCGCCGGGTGGCTGCTGGCGTTCGCCTTGTACGTGGCGGCGACCAGCCGCCCCGCCCTGCGGGCGGGCACGGTGGATCCCGGGCAGGGGCTGGCGCCGGAGAAGCCAGCGCTGGTGAACCTGGCCGTGACCCGGTGCCGGCTGAGCGGCGCCGCCTATCCGGCCACGATTCTCGGCCTCGCGGCCGGTGGCTACCTCACGGTTGCCGAACGAGAGGCGGGGCAGCTGTGGTGCGGTGTGCCCGCCTCCGTGCCAGCGGAGACCGGGCTCGCCCGGTCCGAGCGGCTGGTGCTGGCCGGCGTCAGGGCACTCGCGGCCGGGGCCGGGGCGCCGTTCGAGGCCCTCGCCGAAAGCTGCGCCAGCGATGTGCGGGGCAGGTGGGACCCGTTCGAGCGGGCGGTGCGCGCCGAGGGGAAGCAGGCCGGGATCATCAGGCCGCGGCTGCCGGTGACCGCCCGGATCGTGCTGTACGCCGCCGCCGCCGCCGTCGGCGCGCTGGCCTTCGCCGCCGTGCACAGCCGCACCCACCAGGGCCTGTGGGCGCCTGCGGCCACCGCGTTCCTCGCGTTCGCCGTGCTGGCGTACGGGGCCCACTGGCTGGGCCGGCAGGACTGCCTGACCGCTCATGGCTCGGCGCTGGGCGCCTGGGCGACCCGGGCGGCCGTGGACATGGCAGCCGCTTGGGACACGGCGGGCGCCGGGGGCGGGCCGGACGCGGAAATCCTCTCCTCACCAGCCGGGCTGACCAGGCTGGCCTGGGCGGTCGCCGCCGGTGCCGGAGTGCCGATCCCCGGCGCCACCCCGGGGCTGGCCAGCGGGGTCCGGCCGGGGCACGGCAGGGCCGGGGCCGGGGCCGGGACGGGCATCGCCAGGCAGTTCGGCGGACCCCCCCGTCCTTCCGCGGCCTGGTCGTCCTATGGCGGGCAATGGCGGCTGGTGCGGATCGGCCCGGCGTCCTCCGTCCGCATGCACCCGGCGTTCTGGCTGGTGCTGGCCGCCTGGCTCGCCCTGATCGCCTACGTCAGCTCGCTGCTGCCAGACCCGGTCGGCGCGGTCGTTTCCGCCGTGCTGGCCGCGGCCGCCGTAGGCGCCGCCATCGGCGGCGCGCGTGGGCTGGCCACCTGGCTGGCCAGGCCGGCCGAGACGAGCTTCCAGGCCCAGGTGATCGCGCGCTGGGCGGAGCGCCGCGGCAACAGCGGCGACGACTCGTCCATCACGTGCATCGCCCTGGACGATGGCGAGCGGGCCTGGATCTTCGATGTCAGCGGCGGGTCCGGCCAGCTGGCGCTTGGGGACACGGTGACGGTCCGCGCCTCGCCGCGGTCCGGCAAGCTCCTCGGCCTGGTGCCGGGCCAGGACGGGACCGGCGGCACAGCCGCCGCGCCGGGCCAGGCCGGGGAGGCCGTCCGCGGCGAGGACCCGCCCGGGGTGACGGCCGGCGAGGGAGCGGACGCCACGCAGCCGGCCGCGCTGCTGGCCGCCGGTGAGGTGTCCGCCGCGGTCGGCCGCCCGGTCCGCGTCACCGGGCCGCCGCCCGGGGACGGCAACGCGGTCTACCGCGGGGACGGCCTCACCGTCGTCGTCACCGTCGCCGAGAGCTTTCTGGGCAGCCTGACTGCCCTGGCGCGGCGCCGCGGGGTGCCGCTGCCCGGGGTTGGTGACGAGGCATGGCTGCTCAACCGCGGCCGCACGGCCGTCCTGCGGGCGGGCGGGCTGACCGCCAAGGTCACCGTCGGCGGCTCCGCGGCGCGCTCCCTGCCGCCGGACGCGCTGGCCCGGCTGGCCGCCACCGTGGCCGAACGGCTGCCCCCGCACTCCCCGTCGCAGCGAAACGCGGGCTTAGCGGCCCCGGCCCCGGTCAAGCACGGTCAGTTCGGGTTGTAGGGCGTGTTCCGCAGGTCGGTCGCTGGCGCCGAGGTGAGCCTGCGCAGCATCCGCGTCTCCCTCGCCAGCAGCGCGCGCTCGGCCGCCAGGCGGCTCGCGGCGTCCGGCTCGGCGAGCAGCGCCTGCCGGTCGCTCAGGTCCACCACCATCGACGCTGCCACCAGATACGAGAGCAGCACCGGCTCATCCGGCAGGCCCGGCGCGCTGATCTCGGCCGCCCCCTGCGTGGCAAGCGTGTCGAGATACTCGCGGAACGCGGCCTGCACCGCCGGGACCGCCCGCGCGGCCGCTGCCTCGTCGCCGGTCTCCTCGGCCAGCGGCTCGGTCTCGCCCCGCAGGTAGGGCCGCGAGTGGTCGAGCCCCGCCAGCCGGAACCGCTGGGCGCCGACCGTCACCAGCTCGAACCGGCCATCCTCGTGCCGCATGACCTGGCGCAGCCGCGCGGTGCAGCCGATCTCGTGCAGCGCCGAGATGCCGTCCACACCCGTCTCGCGGCCCTTGCGGATCGCGACCACGCCAAACTGCCGCGGCTCGGGCCCGTCAAGCAGGTCGCGGACAAGCTGCCGGTACCGCTCCTCGAAGATGTGCAGCGGCAGCATGACCCCGGGGTAGAGCACGGTGCCGAGGGGGAACAGCGGCATCGTCTCGCTCATGACTGCGACCTTATGCGCGCCCCACGTGTCAGGCCAGCGCCCACGGCGGCGCGGGCCGCGGCGGGTTTTACCGGAGCATTACCTGGGTACGGGCCCTGCCCGTGATTGCCTTATGTCATAACAGAGCAAATCGGGAGATCCCGGCGCCGGCCGGGGGTGGCCGCCGATGGCGGCGGGCGGGTGACCAACGCCCCTGGCGGCCGGGTCAGCGGGCGAGGGCGTTGATCCGCTCGACCTCGGCGGCGCTGAGCGAGAAGCGCATCGCCCCGATGTTGGCCGCGATCCGCTCCGGCTGCGCCGACTTCACCAGCACCGTCACCCCGAGCTCCAGGTGCCAGCGCAGCACCACCTGGGCGGCGGTCGCGCCGTGGGCGGCGGCGATCTCCGCCAGCACCGGGTTGGCGAGGTTGGTGCGCTTGAGCGGGCTGTAGCCTTCGACCGCCACCCCGCGCTCGGCATGGCCCGCGAGCAGCGCGGCGTCGTACCGGCCGGGGCTCCAGGTGATCTGGTTGACGGCGGGTGCCTCGCCGGTCGCCCTGATCAGCCGGTCGATCTGGGCCAGCGAGTAGTTGCTCACCCCGACCGCCCGCGCCCGTCCCTCGTCGCGCAGCGCCAGGAACTCCCGCCAGACCGGGATCAGCATCTTGTCCGGCGGCGGCCAGTGCACCAGCCACAGGTCCACGTAGCCGGTGCCCAGTGCCCGCAGGCTGGCCGCGAGCGTGGCGCGCTCCCGGCCCGCCTTGCCCGAGGGCAGCTTGGTGGTGACGAACACCTCGTCCCTGGCCAGCCCGCTGCTGGCCAGCACGTGGCCCACGTCGCTCTCGTTGCCGTACATGGTCGCGGTGTCGATGTGCCGGTATCCCGCGTCCAGCGCGGCGCGCAGCGCCTCGCGGCCCGCTTTGCCGCGCAGCAGCCAGGTGCCGAACCCGATCATGGGCATCGGGACATCGCCCGGCAGGTTCACCACTGGGACAGCAGCCGCCTCGGTCATGGGCTCCAGTCTGCAACGATCACCGCCGCCGCACCACTGCCCATCAGGCCACGGGCACGCAGCCCATCAGGCCACGGCCGTGCCGGAGCGGGCGGTCAGGCCGTCGAACAGGGCGGTGAGCCGCCGGGTCAGCGGGCCTGGCGCGCCGGTGCCGATGGTGCGCCCGTCGATCGCGGTGACCGGTGTGAGCCCGCCCATGGTGCCGGTGACGAACACCTCGTCCGCGACGTGGAACTGGGTCAGGCTGAGGTCGCCCACGTCGCAGGCGATACCCGCGACCGCCGCCAGCTCCAGCACCGCCGCCCGGGTGATCCCCTCCGGGCAGGCGGCCGTCGCCGGGGTGGCCAGCCGCCCGCCCGCGGCCAGGAACAGGTGGGTGGCGTTGGTCTCGGCCACGAATCCGCGCTGGTCGAGCATGACCGCGTCGTCGGCGCCGGCCACGTTCGCCTCGATCTTGGCCAGGATCGAGGACAGCAGGTTGTTGTGATGGATCTTCGGGTCCAGGCAGTCCGGCGGCGGCCGCCGCACGCTGGCGGTGACCAGCGTGATGCCAGCCGGGTCGTACACCGGCGGCTTGTGCTCGGCGAGCACGATCAGGGTGGGGCCGGCCTGGTTCAGCCGCGGGTCCATGCCGCTGGTGATCTTGACCCCGCGGGTGAGGGTGAGCCGGATGTGCACGTCGTGGGTCATCGCGTTCGCCCGCAGCGTCGCGCCGATCTGGCTGGTGATCTGCTCGTCGGGCGGGACCGATGTGAACGCGAGCGCCGCGGCCGAGCGCCGCAGCCGGGCCAGGTGCTCCGCCAGCCGGAAGATCTTCCCCCGGTAGAGCCGCAGCCCCTCCCAGACCGCATCGCCGCCCTGGACCGCCGAGTCGAACGGGCTGATCGCCGCCTGGTCGCGGTGCACCAGGTGCCCGTTCACGCTGACGATAAGGTCGCGGTTGCGCTCGTCGAATCTCTGCTGCATGGGAGCCTCCAGCTCAGGCGGCTAGGGGACGCTGGCCGGGGTGAGCCGGTGGGCGTGCAGCCGCTCGTAGTACGGGCGGCATGCGGCGGCCAGCGTGGCCAGGTGCGGGGGCAGCGGCCCGGCCGGGGACCGGTAGCGGCCGAACCCGGTCGAGGCCCACACGCCGTCGTACCAGTAGCGCCCCCACACCCCGTCGCTGTCGCGCGGCCCCGGCGGCCAGGACAGCATGGCCGCGTCGAACGGCACGCCCAGCGCCGCGCACAGCGCGCGCAGCATCGGCTCCGGCTGCTCCAGCAGGTCCCGCGAGTCCAGCACCGGCCCGCCGAACTCGGCGTAGATCTCCGCCTGGGCGGCGATGCCCAGGTCGGCCAGGGTCGGCGCGGACCGCACCTTGGCGTAGGAGGCGAGCAGCTCCGCCGGGTCGCGGATGAGGTGGGCGTGGCGCAGCGGCGCCAGCGCGCGCCGGTCCACCTCGGGCAGCAGGTGGTGGGTCATGTGCTTGGCGTAGAAAACCGCCTTCCCGCCCGGCACCGGCCCGCGGGTGAGCTGGGCGAGCACCACCCGCCAATCGCTGCGCATGCTGGCGATGATCTCGTCCCGGCCGGGGTGGTCGATGCCCGTGCGGGCCAGGTAGAACGCGTACAGCGGCTCGTCCACGACCGCGGTGTCCGGGCGGTTTCCCCACGCCCGCATGAGAGCCGTCGAGACCGTGCGCGGCCCGGACCACATGGCGATCCGGGCCGCAGGCGCCGCCGGCTGGCTCAGGGCTTCACCGCTCAGGGCTGCGCCACTCAGAGCTTCACCACCGAGCGGAGCACCTCACCCCGCTCCATCTTCGCGAAGGCGGGCTCGACCTGATCGAGCGCGACCGTCTCGGTCACGAACTTCTCCAGCGGCAGCCGGCCCTGCAGGTACAGGTCGGTCAGCATGGGGAAATCGCGCTCGGGCAGGCAGTCGCCGTACCAGGAGGACTTGAGCGCGCCGCCGCGGCCGAAGAAGTCCAGCAGCGGCGCCTCCAGCCGCATGTCCGGGGTGGGCACGCCGACCAGCACCACGGTCCCGGCCAGGTCGCGGCCGTAGAACGCCTGCAGGTAGGTCTCCGGCCGGCCGATCGCCTCGATCACCACGTCGGCGCCGTTGCCGCCGGTCAGTTCCCTGATCCGCCCCACCGGGTCGGTCTCCCGGGAGTTGATCACGTGGGTGGCGCCGAACTGCCTGGCCCACTCCAGCTTGCGGGGGTCGATGTCCACGCCGATGATCGTCCGCGCGCCAGCCAGCTGGGCGCCGAGGATCGCCGCGTTGCCGACCCCGCCGCAGCCGATGACCGCGACCGAGTCGCCGCGGGTGACGGGGGCGGTGTTGATCGCCGCGCCGAGGCCCGCCATCACCCCGCAGCCGAGCAGGCCGGCCACCTCGGGCGGGACGGCCGGGTCGACCTTGGTGCACTGGCCGGCGGCGACCAGGGTCTTGTCCACGAAGGCGCCGATGCCCAGCGCGGGGGACAGGGCCGTGCCGTCCTCGAGCGTCATCTTCTGCTGCGCGTTGTGGGTGGCGAAGCAGTACCAGGGGCGGCCGCGCCGGCATGCCCGGCACTGCCCGCACACGGCACGCCAGTTCAGGATGACGAAGTCGCCCGGGGCGACGGAGGTCACCCCGTCGCCGACCGCCTCCACCACGCCGGCCGCCTCGTGCCCGAGCAGGTAGGGGAAGTCGTCTCCGATGCCGCCCTCGCGGTAGTGCAGGTCGGTGTGGCAGACGCCGCACGCCTGGACCGCCACCAGCGCCTCGCCCGGCCCGGGGTCGGGTACCAGCACCGTCACGACTTCGACCGGTTCTCCCTTGCCTCGGGCGATCACGCCCCGCACATGCGATGTCATGCCGGTATCGTCCTTCATCCTCATGCTTAACGGAAGTGACCAGGCGGCCCGCCTGCCAGCCCTCACAGTACTGCCCGGCGGCCCACCCGGGACGAGCGGGTGACCCCCAGAGCATTTTGGATACAGCAGCCTATATGCTGAATCTAGGTGGGGGGAGATCAGCATGACAGTGGACGTCAGGGAAGCAGACGAGGCCGGGCCGATCCGCCCGGTGCAGCGGCCGGTGCCGTTGCGGCAGTCGGTGTACGAGGCGCTGGTGGAGCTGGTGGTGGAGGGCAGGCTGCGGCCGGGCCAGCACCTGGTGGAAACCGAGCTCGCCCGCCAGCTGGGGGTGAGCCGCCAGCCGGTCCGGGAGGCGCTGCACCGGCTGGAGGCGGAGGGCTGGGTCGACCTGCGCCCCAACCAGGGGGCATTCGTGCATGTGCCCACCGATGAGGAAGTCGACCAGCTGCTCGACGTGCGCGAGCTGCTCGAGGCCGAGACCGCCCGGCTGGCGGCCGCCGCGGTGACCGACGGCAGCCTGTCCAGGCTGCGGCTGATCTGCCACGAGGGGGAGGCGGCGGTCGAAGCGGGCGACACCGGGCGCTTCGTGGCCGTGAACACCGAGTTCCATGCGGAGCTGGCACGGCTGGCGGGCAACGCGGTGCTGGCCGAGCTGGCCGGGATCGTGGGCCGCCGGGTGCGCTGGTATTACCGGCAGGTGGCCCCGGTCCGCGGGCGCGAGTCGTGCGCCGAGCACCGGGACATGGTCGAGGCTATCGAGGCAGGCGACGCCGAGCGTGCGTCCTCGATCGCCCGTATGCACACCGAGCGCACCCGGGCCGCCTACCACCGGCCGCCGGCCTGACCCCCGGCCGGCTACGCCGGTTCAGGGCAGCCGGACCACGCTGACCGGGTCGGGGGAGTGAGGGTGCTGGGCGTTGTCGATGAGCTCGATCTCGCCCCGGTCCGACATGATGTGGAAGGTGCCGTCCGCGCGGTACTCGCGGATGACGGTCAGGGTGCCGTCGGCGTGCGTGTAACGCTCCTCCGCGTAGACGTCGGTGGCGTGCTTGCGGGCGTCCACCGCGGCCTCGCCCTGCCACTCGAACCGGTACGGCGCCTCGGGCAGCCGGAGCTCGTACGGGTAACCCTCGATCACCGGCTGCTCCGTTCCGTCCCTGGTCGCGGCCGCCGCGGGTGCGGTGTGTCCAGGATGCGGCCCCCCTTCCGGCGCACGGCGCGGCCCGGCGCCGGCTCCCTGCTTCCACAGCAGAGGTTATGCCATCGCCGCCTTGGGGGTCACCGTCACACCTGGCCCAGCGGAAGCCTGGGATATGCGTGGGGTCTGGCTATATTCCTGCCGTGTGATTCCTCCCGTGGGCGGGTGGCGCTGCCCGGGCGGCCTGGCGCCTACGTCTTGGGCACCTCACCGCCACCGGCGAGGGCCGGCTGCATGACCGAGGGCACGGCGGTGGGCTGGCGCAGGAACAGCACGAGCACCGCGGCCAGCAGGCTGAACGAGCCGGCCAGGATGTAGGTGGCCGGGTACCCGTTGGCGTCGATGAGCGCCGCGGCGAGTGGCCCGGCCGCCACCGCGCCGACCAGCTTGGCGGAGTAGACCGTGCCGTAGATCGAGGCGTTGTAGTTCTCACCGAAGTAGTCGGGTGTGAGCGCGGCGAACAGCGGGTAGAAGGCGCCCCCGCCGAACCCGGAGATGACGGCGAAGGTGATGAACAGCGCCTCGTTCTGCTGCGAGCCCGCCCAGCCGACCCCGAACGAGGCGAGCGCGAGGATCACGCAGACGGCGAGCAGCGTCTGCTTGCGGCCGAAATAGTCCGACACCCAGCCGACGAAGGCCCGGCCCGTGCCGCTGACGAGGGCCAGCAGGATCGCCGACATCACCGCGACGTACAGGGCGAAGTTGCTGGCTTTGGCGAACTTCACCAGGAAGTTGATGCCGAAGAAGGAAACGCTGGAGGTGCAGACGAGCGCGCACCACATGATCCATATCTGTGGGGTGCGGTACGCCTCCGCCGGGCTGAACTGCCTGCGGGCCGGCGGGTTCCTGCTGAGCGTTTTCCTGGCTTCCGCATCGGCTGCCCACCGGACCGGGTCGACCGTGGACGGCCACCAGTTCATGGGCGGGTCCTTGAAGAACAGGCCGCAGCCGGCCATGAGCACCAGCATGTAGACGCCGACCAGGTAGAGCACCATGCTGTGGTTGGCTGGCGTGAACCAGTAGTTGAAGATGACGATGAACGGGATCGAGCCGTAGGCGAACCCGCCGTTGACGAATCCGGTGAGCCCGCCTTTCCGCTCCGGGTACCACTTCCCGACCATGTTGATGCACGTGGCGTACACCAGCCCGGCGCCGATGCCGCCGAGCAGCGAGTAGCCAAGGACGACAACGACCATGTTGCCGGTGCTGCCGATGGTCAGGAACGCCAGGAAGCACAGCACCGCCCCGGTGAGCATGGCGGCCCGGGCGGAGAATACGTTGCGCTCCCTCAGCCGGCCGGCCGGCAGCGCGATCCCGGCCTGGAAGAACCCCCAGACCCCGGTAATGGTGAACGTCTCAGTGTCGGTCCAGTGGTAGCTGGCCTGCAGGGTCTTCGCGGCGGAGCCGTATGCATACTCGAAGACCCCCGCGGCCATCATGGCGACCCAAGGTAACCAGACCATGTAGCCGCGGGAGCGGCCCATTATCTGGGCAGGTTCCTCGCCGACGCGGAACTTCCTGCCGTTCGCATCGGTGACTTCTCGGTAGCTGACCGAGGCGGGACTAGCCATCAGTGCCTCATTTCACGATCTACATCCCAGGTATTCGGGTAAAACTGCCCGGCTGCCTCCCGACTCCGGGCACCTGGCCGGTGAGTTTCCGGGCCCTAGGTCTCCAGCCCCAGCGCCCGGAACAGGGCGCTGCGCGCCGGGCCTTCCCCGGCCGCTTCGAAGAGTTCGTCGAGGCCCCAGCCAGCCTCGCTGAGCAGGTCACGGGCCTGGTCGAAGAGGGGGGTACGGTGCTCGGGCGGCACTGCCTTCAGCACGAGATGGCGGACCACGTCGATGACCGCCTGCTGCATCGCCGCACGCCGCTCCCCCCGCGGCCGGGCCACACCCGGCAGCAGGGGAATGATCGTGCGTTGGGCTGGCGGCGCCATTCCCTTCGGGCCGGGGGTCGCCCGGCCGTCCGGGCCGCTCATGGCGTTCTCCGCTGAAAAGGGCCGCCGCCCATGTCGAATGTGTGCGATTCCGGCCGTGATGGCAACCCGTTGCGCACACTTTCCCGTTCCTCGTTAGCCAATCGGCAGAGCTCGGCCTGGAGGCGTTCTGTTTCTCCCGGGTGGCCGAGGTCGATTACCTCAAAAAGCGTGAAGGTGTGCCCAGAGTCGGTGAACACCTCGAACCGCTGGCTGGCGGCCTGGGGCCCGATGGCGAGCACGTAGCGCAGGACGGCCTGCCGGTCAGGCAGGTACCGCTGCTGGTGCCCGTCGTCGAAGCACAGCTGCCAGGGGCCGGGCATCACGTTCCTTCCTCAGGGGATGCGCTCCGCAGGGGATGCAGGTCAGGCCCCGACGCCGCGGTTCAGCGGCATCGAGTAGCTCTCCTCCCGGAGCCGCAGGTGCTTGTCCGGATCCTCGCCCTCGCGGAGCGAGGCGGGCACGTCCATCCCGATGTCCGCCCAGTTGCGGTTGGCCTGGGCCTGGATGGACGCGATGTGCCCGGGCAGCATGTGGCCGAACCGGCCCTGCATGGCGAGGTAGTCGGTGACCGGGCGCTGCACCGGCGGGTGGAAGTAGTGGTAGGTGCGTTCGGCGGGGTCGTACTCCCATACCGGGAACAGCCCCGCCTCCACGACCCGGCGGCCGATCTCGACCGTCATCGAGGTCTGGTAGACCCAGCCCTTCTGGCACGGCGTGAAGCAGTGCATGAACGCGGCGCCGCGGTGGTTGAGGCCCTTGCGGGTCTTGTTCATCAGGTCGACCGGGTAGCCGACCGTGGTGGTGGCCACGTAGCAGTGCGGGTGGCCCGCGGCCATCATCTTGGCGAGGTTCTTCGGCGGCAGCGAGGTTCCCTCCGGCCTGGCCTTGCCGAACGGGGTGAACGTGGTCATGCTCCCGTACGGTGTGGTCGGCGAGACCTGGATGCCGGTGTTGGCGTAGCACTCGTTGTCGTAGCAGATGAACAGGGCGTCGTGGTTACGGTAGAGCGCCCCGGAGATCGAGCCGAGGCCGATGTCGGCCGCACTGCCGTCGCCCGCCATCACAATGATGTTCGGGTACGGGCCCGGGTAGCGGCCCTTGCGGATCATCGCCTCGTACCCGGCCGCCATGCCGGAGGTGAACGACCCGCCGCTGGCGATCGGGGTGTGCGCCCAGGGCACGGTGTACGGGGTGCACAGGTAGGTCGAGTTCGCCACGTACATGCAGCCGGTCGGCCCGGCCACGACCGTGTCCTGGCCCGCCGCCTTGAGCACCCACCGGTACTCGATCGCCGGGCCGCAGCCCGCGCAGGTCCGGTGGCCAGCCTGGTAGGGGTCCTCGTCGGGGAGTTCGGGCAGGTAATGGCGGTCGCGGCCGTACTCGTCGCCGGTCGCGGCGGCCCGGCCTTCCTCCTCCAGCAGCGGGAGGTGCTGGCGGGTCACTTCCTTGGCCATCAGCTGGCTCCTTCCTCGAACCCCACCCAGTGCGCTGCCTTTTCGACTCGGCCCCGGTCGAGGGCTTCGGTGAGCTTGCCGGCCATCCACTCGAACTCGGCCGCGGGAACGGTCTCGCCACCGAGCCCGGCCATGAACGAGGTCACCAGCGGCCGGTTCTCCGCGTAGTACAGGGCGCCGGTCACGTCCGGCGCGAGGATGCCGCCGTACGTCGATCCGCCCAGGCCCAGGTTGGTCTCCACCACGCCGACCGCCTTGACGCCGCGCAGCGCGGCGCGCAGGTCATCGCTGGGGAACGGGCGGATCCACAGCAGCCGGGCCATCCCGATCTTCACGCCGCGCTCGCGGAGCAACCGGATCGCGGCGCGGCAGGTGACCGAGTGCCCGCCGGAGATCACGATGGCGATGTCGGCGTCGTCGAGCAGGTACTCCTCGACGAAGTGCGGGTAGTGGCGCCCGAACGCGGCGGCGAACTCGCCGGTCTTCTCCCGGATGACCGGTATCGCGTCCTCCATCGCCCGGGCCCGCTCCAGCTGGAGCGGCGGCCCCTGCGAGGGGTGGATCTGCGGGCCGTGCGATACCGGCCGCCGCGGGTCGAGCGGGAACGGCAGCCGGTAGGGCGGCAGGTAGGCATCCACCTGGGCGGCGGTGGGCATCTCCACCTCGCCCGCGATGTGGGAGACGAAGTACCCGTCCTGCACCACCATCTGCGGCAGCAGCACCCGCGGGTCCTCGCCGATGGCGTAGGCGATCAGGGTCTTGTCGAAGACCTCCTGCGGGGTCGCGGCCCAGCCCATCAGCCAGCCCATGTCCCGGGTGCACAGCGCGTCGGTGTGCTCGGACCCGAAGTCGCCCGGCGGGTCCAGGGTACGGTCGGCGATCGACATCTGGACCGGGATCCGCGCGCCCGAGATGATCGAGTACATCTCGTAGGCGTAGGTCACGCCGACGCCGGAGGACCCGGTGAAGGCGCGCGCCCCGCACGACCCGGCGCCGAACGCGGCCGACAGCTGCGAGTGCTCGCCGTCGGCCACCAGGTACTCGGCGTCGAGGAGCCCGTCGGCCACGAACTGGGACAGGTTCATCATGATCGCCGTGTAGGGCCGGATGGGGTAGGCGGTGATCACGTCGACGTTGGCGTACAGCGCCGCGTACGCCGCCGCGGCACACCCGTTCAGCCGCTTGCGGGTCCCGGCCAGCGCGGCCAGCATGCGCTCGCCGTCAGGCGTCCGGCTGCCCGGGCCGTAACCCGGCTGCTCCGCCCGTGGGCCCTCGATGTGAACCGTGGTCATGGCGTTGACCCCGCGTCTTCGTTTGGCTGTGCCGCGCTCTTGCCGTTCCCGGCGGGCGCGGCGCGGGCGGCGTCGTACTCGGCGATGGTCTCCTCGATCAGCTGGCGGGTGAACGCCGACTGCTCGGCGTGCGCCCCGTCGTAGGGCGCGAACGCGGTCTCCATCCGGGTGACGTCGGCCGGGTCGTCGAAGTCCATCTCCGGCACCTTCTCCAGGCACCCGGTCGGGCATTCCTGCACGCAGACCAGGCATCCCTTGCAGTAGGTGGTGCGGATCGAGTAGTGCCCGTTCTCCCGGCTGTCGCGCAGGACGCTCACGTCCGGGCAGACGATGTAGCAGTTGTCGCAGCCGTTGCAGACCCCGCAGCTCATGCAGCGGTCGGACTCCGCGACCGCCTGCTCGCGGCTGTAGGCCAAGGTGACCTCCACCGTCTGGCTGCGGCGGCGCTGATCGGCGGGGGTGAGCGGGGCCTCGATCCGGGGAGCGTGGCGGAAGTAGGCCGCGTTCAGCCCCTCGTACGGCATCACCTCCACCTCGGGCTCTTGGCCGGGCTCTTCGGCGGTGAGCACGCGGTCGATGTCGCGGGCCGCCCGCTTGCCGTCGCCGAGCGCGTCCACCACCATCGACGGCCCGCGCATGACATCGCCGCCGACGAACACGTTGCCCTCCACCCGGCCATGGGCGTCGGCGGTGATGACCCCGCGGTCGCTGAGGTGCTCGGGGAACCAGTCCAGCTGCTGCACCTGGCCGATGGCGATCAGGATGGTGTCGCAGGTGACCTCGCGCTCGGTGGCGGGCACCAGCTCGGGGCGCACGCCGCCGTCGGTGTCCCTGGCCAGCCGGGCGTCGCAGACCACCGCCCCGGTGACGTGGCCGCCAGCCGACAGCACCTTGACCAGGCAGGTATTCGGCGCGAAGGCGACCCCCTCGTCCTTTGCCTGCGCCAGGTCCTCGGGGACGATGAGCAACTCGTCCGCTGATTCAAGGCTCACGATGAAGGCCTCACCGCCACCGAGGCGGATGGCACTGCGGGCCGCGTCGGACGCCGTGTTCCCGCCGCCGATCACCAGCACCTTGCGGCCGACCTTGACCGGGCGGCCCAGGCCTGCCTCGCGCAGGAACTCCATCGCCCCGATCACACCGCGCGCCTCGATGCCCTCGACCGGCAGCCGCCGGCCGACGTCCTGGCCCAGCGCGAGGAAGGCGGCCGGGTATGCGCGGAGTTCGTCCCAGCTGATGTCCTGCCCGGCGCGGACCCCGCAGCGGATCTCGATGCCGCCCAGCGCGGTCAGCTTCGCGATCTCGGCGTCCAGGATGTCTTCCGGCAGGTGCCAGGCGGGGATGCCGGCCCGCAGCATCCCGCCCGGCTTTTCCAGCGCCTCGAAGATCACGCTCGGATAGCCGCGGCGGCGCAGGTGGTAGGCGCAGGCCAGGCCGGCCGGCCCGGAACCGACGATCGCCACCGTGGTCCCGTTCAGCGGCGGGAGAGTGCCGGCGATCGGGTCTTCCGGCAGTGCCAGCCCGTAGTCGCCCAGGAAGCGCTCCACGTTGCGGATGCCGATCGGCTCGTCGTGGGCGGCCCGGTTGCAGGCGGTCTCGCACGGGTGGTAGCAGACCCGCCCGGTGACCGACGGCATCGGGTTGTCCTGCAGGATCGTGACGTAGCCGTCGAGGTAGCGCTCGTGCTTGACGTAATCCAGGTACTTCTGGATCTGCTCGCCGGTGGGGCAGGCGTTGTTGCAGGGCGGCGTCTTGTCGCGGTAGACGGGCCGGTAGAACCGGAAGTTGCCGGTGGGGAAGAGCCGCTGCCCCTCCTTCTCGGTCGGCGGCGGGGTCACGCCGGCGATCGGCAGCTGCAGGTGCGGCGGGATCCGGGTGCCGCGGACGGACATTGGCGCCTCCTCGCTACGGGTTAGCCAGCGGGAGCGGCATGGGCAGCTGCCGTCAGGTCCACGACCGTGTGCCGGGCCGCGCCGCGCATCATGGCATCCTCGTCGGCCACCTGCTCGGCGACGGCCTCCAGGGGAAGCTCGCCGGTCGCGGCCGTCAGCGCACCGATGAGCGGGGCGGCGATACCCAGCCCGAGCGCCAGCCGTTCCTCCGCGCCTTCGGTGGACATCCGGTCCAGAGCCAGCTCGGAGAGGTTGCGGACGAACATCCACGGGCTCCGGCCACGCTGCTCAGCCAGCCCGACCGCGTCTACCACCACGAACTTGGCGATCTTGGCCTTCATCTCGCCAGGCAGGAATGTGAGCAGGTAGTGGGGGTCGCGCACCGAGTTGACGACCACCACCCCGGCCCGGTCGGGGGTCCCGCGCAGGAAGTTGACCGCCTTGATGATGGTCTCCTCGACCAGCACCACCCAGTCCGGGTGCGGGTTCTCATAGACGAAACGGTCGACGATGGGCGAGTCGCCGAACCGCGCGTACCGGCGGACCAGGCAGTTCGTCCGGTCCGGGTCGTCTACATAGTCGCTGACGTTGTCGGCGTGATAGCCGAGGGCGCGCGCGGCAGCCGCGATACAGGAGGAGACGTCGCGCGCCTCCTTGTCCATGATGATCCCGCGGGACCAGACCGTGAGCTCGTGGTACACGTGTGCCCACTTCCTCACATTGTATACCGTCGGCAGGATACTGCTCATGCTAGACGTCTGGCGGCTGACGTCAAGGGGAAGGGCAGATCAGGGCCGCGCCAGGCCGTCACCAGCGCGGATGACCCGACCCCCGCCGACCAGGTAGCGGCACCGGTCGCCGATGCCGCATGATGTAGTGATTTCGCTCTACCGGATTACTTCGCTCTACCGGATCAAATGCCCCGGGCATCAGTGCGCCGGCTCCAGCTTTCTGGCGCACCCCCGCCCGCCGGCGCGGAGCGGGTCATCCGCACCCGGATGACGAAGCTACAGCGCAGCCAGGCAGCATGCGGAAACCTGCGAGCCCCAGCAGTCCTGTTGCCGGGGTCTGACAGGGATACGCCCTGCCGGGCGAAGAGGGGAAGTATGAGAGACGGAGGTCCGCAGGATCCGGCCGTGCCCAGGCGGCGCCCGTCTTCCGGCGACCCCGGCATGGACCCGCGGCGCCACCGGCGGCCCGATCCTGGCCAGGGCGCCAGGCCGCGCCCTGGCGGCGGCCCTCCGGCCGACCCGCTGACCGATCCCCGGCTGCGATCGCCTGATCCGCGGATGGGGTCGCGCGCTGACCCGCGGACAGGACCGCGCACTGACCCCCGGGTGGGCCCGCGTGTCGATCCGCTGACCGATCCCCGGCTGCGATCGCCTGATCCGCGGATGGGGTCGCGCGCTGACCCGCGGACAGGACCGCGGACCGACCCTCGGGTGGGCCCGCGTGCCGACCCCCTGACCGATCCCCGGCTGCGATCACCCGGCCCACCGACCGATCCGCGGCTGGGACGGCCCGCTGACCCGCGGACTGATCCGCGGCTGGGCCCCCGGGCTGATCCCCGCAGTGATCCCCGGCTGGGCCCGCGCGCTGACCCGCGGACAGGACCGCGGACCGACCCCCGGGGGGGCCTGCGTGCCGACCCCCTGACCGATCCCCGGCTGCGATCACCCGGTCCACCGACCGATCCGCGGCTGGGACGGCCCGCTGACCCGCGGACGGGACCGCAGGCTGATCCGCGGCCGGGCCCCCGCGCTGACCCGCGGGGAGGGCCGCGCGCCGATCCCCGCGCCGATCCGCGGCTGGGCCCGCGCGCTGATCAGCGCACGGCCCCTCGTAGCGATCCGCGGGCAGCCCTGCGTGCCGACCCCCTGACCGATCCCCGGCCGCGATCGCCCGGTCCACCGACCGATCCGCGGCTGGGGCCGCGCGCCGACCCGCGGACAGCACCACGGTCAGATCCGCGGACCGGATCGCACACCGATCCAGCTGCCGATCCGCGGGGAGGGCTCCGTGCCGATCCCCGCGCCGATCCGCGGCTGGGCCAGCGCGCTGATCCGCGGGCGGGGCGCCACTCGGCCACGCGCCCGGGATCTGGTCCGTACCCGCGGCCGCGATCGGACCCCCGGCCCGGGCCCGGGACGGATCCGCGGCTGGGCGAGCGGCTGGGCCCACGGCCAGGGCCAGGAACGGGCCCACAGCCCGCCTACCAGCCCGGCCCTGGAACCGATCAGCGACGGTATGGATCGCCGGACGCGCAGGCCGGTTCCCGCACCGGCCCCCAGTTCGGCCCGCGGCCATGGTCCGGCCCGCAGCCTGGCCCGGCTGATCCACGGGCGCGCTCCCGTGGCGGTCCGCACACCGACCCGGGCGCTGCGCGCACCGGCCCACCCCGGCAGGCAGCGGGCCGGAACCCCCGCACGCCGCCCCCGGCCGGTGCCACGCGTGCCGGGCAGGCCTACCCCCGGGCTGGCACGAGCAGCCCCGGGGCCAGCGGTCCCGGGGCCGGGGGCCCCGGAACGGGTGGCGCTGGCGCGGGCGGCCCGGCCGGCAGGAGCCCGGCGGGCAGGGGCCCGGGAGGCAGGGGCCCAGGCCGCGAGCCTGGGCGGGACCGCTATGCGGGCCGTGAGCCATACCCGGACGGAGCGCCCCCCCGGGGCAGGCCTGCGGGCTACGACCAGCCGGGTCCGGGCCAGCCGCGGCCGTCCGGCCGGGCGCGCGGGCTCATGCCAGGCGGCGATGAGGAAGCCGGTGGCAGCAGGCCGTCCCGCGCGGCCCGCACAGGTCCGCAGGCGGCAACCGCTGGCCGGGATGGCGCAGGTGCCCGCGGGAGGCTTTCCGGCAGGCGGAGGAGCCTGGGCCTGTCACGGGTCTGGTTGTGGGCGGGCGCGGCCGGACTGGCCGTGGGCGTGGTGGTGGTCGCGGCAGGAGCTCTGCTGCTGGGTGGCAGTGGCCCGGCGCACGCGCTCACCACACCCAACAGGCTCGGCGCGTACGTGCGCAAGCCTCAGCTTGAGCAGCAGATGAACGCGAAGGAACTACAGCAGCAGGTGGTCACCAAGAGTTCCGGCCAGGCCAGTCACGTGGTCGATGCGGTCTATGAGGACAACTCGGCCGCGAGCGCCCCCAGCCCGCAGGTGTTCCTGTTCATCGGCGGGCAACTGTCGGGGGTCTCACCCAGCGGCTTCATCGCCAGTTTCAGCAAGCAGTTCCAGGGTGCGAGCAGCATCAGCGCGGGCAGCATGGGCGGCCAGGCTGCCTGCGTCAATGCCCAGGCGAACGTGGCGGGAGATGTGGCGCTCTGCGCCTGGGCGGACAACGGCACCTTCGGCCTCGTGGCTTCACCCACGATGAACGCGGCCCAGCTGGGGGCGCAGATGCGCGCGATGCGCCCGCTGGTCGAGCGGCCGGTCAAATAGGCCGGCTCAGCCCGGATCCTTGCCGTCCTGTGGCCGTTGCCGGCGAAGCGACAGCCGGGCCACGGCGATGGTGACGGCCGCGGCCAGCACCGCGAGGCCGACGATCTGGCCGCCGACAAGGCGCGTGGAGAGCGGGAAGGATGCCGACACGTCGCTGACCCGGATGGGGACCGCGGTCGGGGCCGGCGACGGGTCGGGCGTGGGTGAGACCTGCGGGAAGGCCACGCTGGGGTCATTCACCGGGCTTGGCAGCAGGGGCAGCCCGGCGGATGAGAACTCCCCGGGCGGCAGCCCGCCCGGCAGCGTCACGCCCACGCCGGGTGGGTCGAGGGTAGTCCCGGTCGGCGTTGAGGCCGCCGTGACCGTGATGCTGGCCGAAGCCGAGGCGGAAGCTGCCGATTGTGACGAGGTCCCGGTCGCCTTGAGGGTGATCTGGGTGCCGGCGGCGTTCTGCGGTGCGGTGACGGCGGCCTGCAGCTGGATGGCCTGGCCGGCGGTGAGGGCGACCGAGCATGACGTCCCGCCGGTCGCCGCGCAGACCGTGAAGCCCGGTGTCAGCGTGGCCGGCTTCGCCGTGATCTTGACCTTGGCGCTCCCATTCACCGAGCCGGCCAGCCAGACCCAGATCACATAGCGTGCTTGTCCGCCCGCTGTCACGTCGGCCGTCAGCGGCTGGACGGTGATGCACAGGCGGTCGGAGGCGGACGGTGAGGTGCTGGTGGGGGTCGGGCTCGGGCTGGTGGAGGTGGGGCTGGGGCTGGGCGAGGTCGTGGTCGGCGTCGGCGTGGGGGTGGCGGTCGGCGTGGTCGATGCGGTGGCGGTCGGGGTGGGAGTCGCGCTAGGCGTCGTACTTGCCGTCGCGCTGGCAGGTGCGCTGGTGGTGGGGGTGGCGGTCGGTGTCGGGGTTGCTGAGCTGACGGCCAGGGCTGTGAGCTGGGCCGCGCATGGGTTCGTAGCTGCGGAGGCGGGGCCGGCGGTGCCGATCAGTAAAGCCCCCGTCAGGCTCGCAGCAATGACCACCAAGCCGGACACGATGCCGAACGCATGGGCCATGACGCGCCGCATGCTCATGGATAACGCCCTCGCCACCGTGCTCATCCCCGTCCGGGTCGCGCTCGCTGCCATGATGAGCCTGTCAACGCGGGTAGCATTCCCCGCTAGTCTCATTCGACACCTGGCCGGGTGATCAAGGGGCCGGCCCGGTCCAAAGGCACAGAAAACAGTCGGTAACGACAGGCCGGCGCGGAGGAGCGATGGAGCCTGCCGCCTGGATGCCGCCAGACGACGTTCTCACCCGGTCGGCTCCGGCCCCTGATCTGGTGATCAGATACGGCACTGGCCCTGAGCAGGTCGCCGACGTACGGCTGCCCGGCAGGCGGCCGGAGGCCGCAGCCTGGCCGGCCCCGATCGTGATCTTCCTCCACGGCGGTTTCTGGCGGGCGGCGTATGACCGTTCGCACACCGGGCCGATGGCCACAGCCCTGGCGGCGGCCGGCTACGCGGTGTGCGTGCCTGAGTTCCGGCGCACCGGGCAGCCGGGCGGTGGCTGGCCAGGGACGTTCGACGATGTGGCCGCCGCGGTGGACCGGTCGCCCGGGCTGGTCAGGGCGGCGGCGGGCCCGGATGTGATCGCCGAAGGGCCGGCGCTGCTGGCCGGGCATTCGGCAGGCGGCCAGCTGGCCCTGTGGTCGGCCGGACGCCACCTGCTGGGGCCGGAGTCCGCCTGGCGCTCTGCCCCCGGGGCCAGGGGGGTGGTGGTGCTCGCGGGGGTGAGCCGTCTGGCTGATTGCTATGAGCAAGGGCTGGGCAGCGGTGCGGCAGCCGCCTTGATGGGCGGCGGTCCTGCCCGTTTCCCGCAGCGCTACCGGGACGCGGACCCGGCAGTCCTGCTGCCGCTGGGCTGTCCGGTCAGGCTGGTGCATGGCTCTCTGGACGACGTGGTGCCAGCGGCGATGAGCCGTGACTACGCCGCCGCCGGCCGCGCCACCGGCGACGAGACCACGGTGACCGAACTGCCGGGCATCAGCCATGCCGATCTCATCGACCCGCTCTCACCCGCGTGGCCTCAGGTGCTGGCCGCCTTCCAGGCCCTGGCTCCCATCACGCCCGCATCCTCATAGGCCAGCCGCCCCGTAGGCCAGCCGCGAATTCGGCGCCGCGCAGGTGGGCGTGTATGCTCGCCTAGCGCGGATGTGCCAGCCGGCCGGGAAACCCGCCCGGGCCGCCTGATCGCCCTGATCTGATCGGCCGGCGATGCGCAGGCCACCCGTGTGCCCCCTTAGCTCAGTCGGCAGAGCGTCTCCATGGTAAGGAGAAGGTCTACGGTTCGATTCCGTAAGGGGGCTCGAGGTAATTACCATTTTTCGAATGTAGAACCGAGTGCCTTCTCTCGGCGAGTGGCATTTGAGGGGCGGCAAAGCTCCCACTATTAAGCATTTTCGCGCACAGGTGCATGGAGCGTCTCTTCTTCCAAATGAGGTCAGGGCGGGCCAGTTGCTGGGCTCGCGAAACTGCCGTAACAGTCGGCGCGTGAGTACTTCTAGCGGTAGTTTGTTGACTCTGGAGCGGGTTGACGGTATGCCGGGAGTGGTGGTGCGTGACGCTCCGGGGTGTGTGATGACGAGACGTCGGCCGTGTCCTGCGGCGCCGGGCCCGTTGGAGGGGTATGCGGCCCGGTTTGATGACCTGTTCGGCTCGCTGGCGCAGCGGCGCGGGTTCCGGGAGTATCTGGCCGGGCTGCTGGCTGCGCGGGACCGGAACAAGACGCTGACGGCGCTGGCTGGGGCCGAGCCGGTGGCCGGGGCGGGCCATCCGGCGGTGCAGCGGCTGCAGTTCTTCTTGTCCGAATCGAGGTGGGATCCGGAGCGGGTCAATGCCCGCCGGCTGGAGCTGCTGCGGGCCGGCCCGGGAACCGCGCCGCACGGCGGCGGGGTGCTGGTGATTGACGACAGTGGGGACCGCAAGGACGGCACCAAGACCGCGCATGTGGGCCATCAGTGGCTGGGCCGGTATGGCAAGACCGATAACGGCGTGGTCACCGTCACCACGCTGTGGGCCGATGAACGGCTCTATTACCCCGTGCACGCGGTGCCCTACACCCCGGCCAGGCACTTCGCGAAAGGCAAGAATGATCCGGCGTTCCGCACCAAGCTCCAGATCGGCGCGGATCTGGCGATCCAGGCCAGGGCGGCGGGGTTTGTGTTCCGCGCGGTGGCCGCCGACAGCGCGTACGGGGACCAGGACGGGTTCCGCGGCGAGCTGGCCGAGGCCGGGCTGCCGTTCGTGATGGCCCTCAAGCCCCGCCGCGGGACCTGGGCCTACGGCCCGGACGCGCACACCCCGGTGGACGCCGCCCGCGCCCTGGCCTGGGGCGGCCCGGACGATCCCGGCGACTGGCACCCGGTGACCCGGGCCTTCCGCGACGGGCACACCCAGACCTGGTGGGCCGCCGATGCGGCGCTGGGCTGGTGGGGGCCGGACGGCGCCAGGCGCCTGGTGGTGGCCACTGCCGACCCGGCCACCTTGCCGGACAAGGCCACCTGGTACCTGGTCACCAACCTGCCCCGGCCGGGCAGCCCGCGCGAGGCCGAAAGCCCGCACCCGGCCGCGGCCCTGGCCGAGATCGTGCGGATCTACGGCATCCGGCACTGGACCGGGCAAAGCTACAAGCAGGTCAAAGACCAGCTGGGCTGGGCCGACTTCCAGGTCCGCTCCGACATCGCGATCCGCCGCCACCAGGCCCTGGTCAACTGCGCGTTCAGCTTCTGCTGGGACGCATGGTTTGCTGAAAACCCGCCGCAGCGCGATAGTGCTCCTCCGCGGCCAGGACCCGGCCGCGAAGAGAGGGGGGCCGTGCGCCGCCGTACCACCGCCGGCACCGTCCTGGCCGCGCGCGCTGCGCGCAGTACGCGCTTGGCTTTCCCCGTGGATCGCGCTGCGGCGCTGGTGGCCGGCGTGGTCGAAGGCGCCCCCGCCCCGGCAGCTGCAAGACCTGATCAACTCGGTCGCGGCAGGCTGCGGCCTGCACCTCTACATCCGTAATTAACAAACTACCGCTAGTGGATTCTCCGTGCCAGGAAGGCCGCTGCCGATACCTGCTTGGGATACTGACCGCACCACGCCCGTTTGCTGACGAGGAAGTCTGGTCCTGCTGAGCCGCCGCGTGGACAGCTGACAAACTGAGCAGAGCAACGTCTCGCCGTGCTACCGGCAGAGTGTCGGTGTGCCGTCCTACGCTATCGGTCGTGTCGAGCGTGGACGAGATCGCGTGGCTGCGGGACAACAGTCCAGCCTGGCGGCTGCTCCGTGCGGACAATGCGCCGCTAGTACTGAGCTTCCTGCATCGGGTGTTCGTCGCCGACAACGTCCGGTCGATCTCGGTGACCGAACTGGCCAGCCGTCTGGACGACGAGCTGCACGCGCTGAATCAACGGGGCGGCGAGCCCGGCGGTCGGCGGTTCCCCAGGTCGGCCAGGGCCTACCTGGACGACTGGGCGGCTCCCGGGGCTGGCTGGCTGCGCAAGTACTATCCCGACGGCACAGACGAGCCGCACTACGACGCCACGCCCGCCGTCGAGAAGGCCCTGCAGTGGCTGGAGACTCTGCGCGAGCGGGAGTTCGTCGGCACCGAGTCACGGCTGAAGGTGATCGTCGAACTGCTGCGGCAGATCGTCTTCGGCACCGAGCCGGATCCCGGGGAACGGCTGGCTGAGCTGCACCGCCAGCGGGAGACCATAGACGAGGAGATCGCCCGCATCGAGGCGGGCGAGATGCCGATGCTCGACGGGACGGCGGTGCGCGACCGCTACCAGCAGTTCGCGGGCACCGCGCGGGAGCTATTGGCCGACTTCCGCGAGGTGGAGGAGAACTTCCGCAAACTGGACCGGCAACTCCGGGAGAAGATCGCCGGCTGGCACGGTGGCAAGGGTGAGCTGCTTGACGACGTGCTCGGTAGCCGGGAGTCGATCGCCGGCTCGGATCAGGGCCGGTCCTTCCAGGCGTTCTACGGCTTCCTGCTATCCCAGGCGCGCCAGGAGGAGCTGGCCGGCCTGCTGGACCGGGTCCACGCCCTGGACGGGATCGCCGAGCATGACTCCCGGCTGCGGCATATCCACTTCGACTGGCTGGACGCCGCCGAGCGGACCCAGGGGACGGTCCGTCAGCTTTCTGAGCAGCTCCGCCGCTTTCTCGACGACCAGGTGTGGTTCGAGAACCGGCGGGTGATCGACATCCTGCGCAGCATCGAAGGCCGCGCGCTGCAGCTCCGCGAAGCGGGGAACGTGCCGGTCGCCATGGAGCTCGACGCACCGTCCCCGGCGATCCGGCTGCCGATGGAGCGCCCACTGTATTCACCGGTGAAGAAGGCGCACCTGTCCAGCGACACAGTCCGCGACGCCGACGAGGAAACCGACCCGGCGGCCTTGTTCGAGCAAGTCTACGTGGACCCGGAACCGCTGCGCGGTGGCGTCCGGCAGGCGCTGCGCAGCCAGCCGCAGGTCGGCCTGTCCGAGCTGGTCGCGCGGTATCCGCTCAAGCAGGGTGTCGCGGAGCTGGTGACCTACCTCTCGCTGCAGGACGAGGCGTTCGCGATCGTCTATGACGAGCAGCACCGCGATCTGATCACCTGGTCCGCCGCGGACGGCCGGGAGCGCGCCGCGACACTGCCCCGAGTCACGTACGCCAGGAGGGGCGGATGACCACCGACGCTGATCTGTCGCTCGCTGTCACCCAGCTCATGAAGGGTGCCGTCTACCGGGACACGCACGACCGCGCCTGGCGCAGCCTGCTCGAGCTGCAGCCGCAGGCCCGGGACTACGTGGATGTGCTGGGCCTGCAGGTGGTCATCGACGAGGCCGAGGGCTACGCGTTCCTCCGGCAGCGCCCTGCTGACCCCGACGACGCCGAGCCGCTGCCCCGACTGATACCGCGGCGGGCGCTCTCCTTCCACGTGAGCCTGCTGCTCGCGCTGCTGCGCAAAAAGCTCGCCGAGTTCGACGCCCAGGGCGGTGACACCCGGCTGATGCTGACCCGGGAGCAGATCATTGAGACGGTCCGGGTGTTCCTCCCGGCGGCCAGCAACGAAGCCCGGCTCATCGATCAGATCGATGCGCACATGAACAAGGCCGTGGATCTGGGCTTCCTGCGGCCCGCGAAGAACTCCGAGCAGGTGTACGAGGTGCGGCGGATCCTCAAAGCCTTCGTCGACGGCCAGTGGCTTGCCGACTTCGACGCCCGGCTGGCCGAGTATGTGGAGCTACTGGCGGGGCAGGAATGACCGGCTTCCGGCTGGCCCGCTTGGAGCTGTACAACTGGGGCACGTTCGGCGGCCGCGTCTGGTCTCTGGGCCTGGAGGGACAGAACACTCTGCTCACCGGCGACATCGGCTCCGGGAAGTCCACCATCGTGGACGCGGTGACCACGCTCCTGCTGCCCTCCCAGCGCATCTCCTACAACAAGGCCGCCGGGGCCGAGACCCGCGAGCGGAGCCTGCGTTCTTACGTGCTCGGCTACTACAAGACCGAGCGCAACGAGGTGACCGGGGCCACCAGCCAGGTGGCGCTCCGGGACGCTTCGGACTACAGCGTGATCCTCGGCGTCTTCACCAACCCCGGCTACGACGCCACCGTCAGCCTCGCCCAGGTGTTCTGGCTACGCAGCGGAGACGCCGCTGGCCAGCCGGACCGGTTCTACGTGACGGCCGACCGGCCGCTGTCGGTGACCGGGGACTTCGCGGAGTTCGGCTCCGACATGTCAACACTCCGCCGTCGGCTGCGCACCGCCGACGGCGTCCGGGTGCACGAGGGGTTCCCCGACTACGGCAAGGATTTCCGCCGCCGCCTCGGCATCGAGTCCGAGCAGGCGATGGAGCTGTTCCACCAGACGGTCTCGATGAAATCGGTGGGCAACCTCACCGACTTCGTCCGCGACCACATGCTGGAGCCGTTCGACGCGGCGAAGGCAGTCGCGGGCATCGTCGCCCACTTCGAGGATCTGGCGAAGGCGCACGACGCGGTGCGGCGCGCCGAGGCGCAGCTGGCCGAGCTGACCCCGCTGCTCAAGGACTGCGACTCGGCCGACGCCGTCCGGGCGGAGATCGCTGCGCTGGACGCCCAGCGGGCCGCGCTCGGCTACTACTTCGCCGATCTCAAGGCCGGGCTGACCGGCCGGGAGCTGGAAGAGATCGCGACAGAACAGGCCAGGCTGCACGCTCAGCGTGACGGGCTCGAAGCCACGCTCGCCCGGCTGCGTGACCGCGAGACGAACCTGCGAGTCGAGCTGGCCGGGCATGGCGGAAACCGGCTCGCCGAGATCGAGCGCCAGCTCGCCGACTGTGACCAGACGTGTCAGGCGCGGATGGGCAAGGCGGAACGGTTCGCCGCGCTGCTCGCCGACGCGGACCTCGGCCCGGTGGAGACCGGCGAGCAGTTCGCCGTCCGGCGCCGCGAGATCACAGCGGCCCGGGACGCCGCCAAGCAGGATCTCGCCGATCAGCAGAACGCGCTGACGGAGACCGGCGTGCGGAGGAAAGCCCTGCAGGATGAGGCCGCTGAGGTCAACGCCGAGCTGCGCAGCCTGCGGGAGCGCAAGACTAACATCCCGAAGAAGCAGCTGGAACTACGCGGCTGGCTTGGCCGTGAGCTGCGGATCGGGGAGGACTCACTGCCGTTCGCCGGAGAGCTGGTCGCGGTCCGGGAGGATGAGGCCGACTGGGAGGGCGCGGCGGAGCGGCTGCTGCGCGGCTTCGCGCTGTCGCTGCTCGTCCCGGATGAGCACTACGCCGCCGTATCCGACTGGATCGATGGCCACCACCTCAAAGACCGGGTGGTGTACTACCGCGTGCCCGAGCCGTCGCGGATCCGGGAAGCGTCGGCCCGCCCTGCCCCGGGCACGCTGGCGGCCAAGCTCACGGTCAGGGACACGCCGTTCGCGGGCTGGCTCGAACACGAGCTCAGCCGGCGCGCCGACCACATGTGCGTGGCGACGATGGCCGAGTTCCGCCGGATGTCCCGGGCCATTACCAGGGCCGGGCAGATCAAGGGCGGCGGGCGGCACGAGAAGGACGACCGGTTCCGCATCGATGACCGTCGCCAGTACGTGCTCGGCTGGTCCAATCAGCGCAAGCTTGATGCCCTCCTGGATCAGGCCGGCACGCTGGCCGTCCGGCTCAGCGAGGTCGCGGCTGAGCAGGAACGGCACGAGAAGGCGCGGGACGCCGCGATCGAGCGGGGCCAGGTGCTCGCCGGGCTGGAGCAGACGCAGGAGTTCGCCGAGATCGACTGGCAGTCCGTGGTCATCCGCGCGGAGCAGCTCAGGGCCGAACAGCGAGAACTGGAGGCCGCGTCGACCGAACTGGCCCGGCTCAACCGCGAACTCGACAAGGTCAAGGAATTGATCAGCGGCGCCGATGAGCAACTACGCGCTCTTAACGGACGGCTCGGGGAGTTGGGCGGCCAGCAGCACGTGGCCGAGGGCGTGCTGCGCGAGGCGCACGAGATCCTGGCCGAGGATGCCTGCGAGCCCGCCAAGGGCCAGTTCGCCGCCATCGGGGAGATGCTGGCCAGGGCCGGACAGCCGGTCCCGGCGACCGCGGCCGCCTGCGACCGGGCCGAAACGACGGCCGGTACCGAGATCACCACGCTGACCGCGAGGCGCAGCGACCGGCTGTCCCGGTTGTCCAACAAGATCGTCGCGGCGATGGGGGAGTTCCGTCGGCAGTACCCGGTGGAGACCACCGAGCTCGACGACTCGCTGGATTCCGCGGACGGCTACCGCGAGCTGCACGGCCGGCTCACCGGCGACGACTTGCCCCGGTTCCGGCAGCAGTTCAAGACTTACCTGAACCAGAACACGATCCGGGACATCGCCGGATTCCAGTCCCAGCTGAACAAGCAGGCCGAGCTGATCCGGGAGCGGATCGCCACGATCAACTCCTCGCTGGTCGGCGTGGACTATAACCCGGGCCGGTACATCCGGCTGGAACCGCTGCCGTCCCCGCACGGCGACATCCGCGACTTCCGCGGGGACCTGCGGGCCTGCACCGACGACGCAGTGTCGGGCGAGGATTCCGACCACTACTCCGAGCAGAAGTTCCTGCAGGTGAGCCAGATCATCGAGCGGTTCCGCGGCCGCGAGGGCATGAGTGAGGCGGACCGGCGGTGGACGAAGTTCGTCACCGACGTCCGGAACTGGTATACGTTCGCCGCCTCCGAGCGGTACCGGGAGGACGACGAGGAATACGAGCACTACGCCGACTCCGGCGGGAAGTCCGGAGGGCAGAAGGAGAAGCTCGCCTACACGATCCTGGCCGCCTCGCTCGCCTACCAGTTCAAGCTCGAGTGGGGGGCGGCGAAGTCGCGGACGTTCCGGTTCGCGGTGATCGACGAGGCGTTCGGCCGGGGGTCGGACGAATCGACCCGGTTCGCGCTGGAGCTGTTCGGCCGACTCGGCCTCCAGCTGCTGATCGTTACCCCGCTGCAGAAGATCCACGTCATCGAGCCGTATGTGTCCGCGGTGGGTTTCGTGGACAACCCGCGGAGCAACGACTCGCGGCTGCAGACGCTCACGATCGAGGAGTACCAGGCCCGGCGTGCGGCGCACCAGCTCGCCCAGCAGATCGTGGTCAGCGACCTCATCCCCGCGGGCGGGAACTGACGTGCCCGCCGTGCGGCCCCGGCCCGGGACATCGGCGGGCGCCCCCGGGACCTGGACCCGGCCGGCTGATGTCCGTGCGGCGCTCCGGAAGAGATGGGACTCCGGGACGCTGCTGCGGCGGTTCGCCGCCGGGGAGGACTGGGAGCCGCTCGGCCTGCCGATCCGCGGCCCGTCGGCCCGGCAGATGGGCGAGCACCTAGCCGAGGCCCGCCAGTGGGCCGCCGAATGGGCCGAGGCGGGGCGTGGTCCGCTGCGCGTGGAGTACAAGCCGGTTGGCGGTCGGCACTTCGGCGCGAACAGCATCCCGGGCCGCGCCTGGGTGGACGGCTACGACGACGTCTGGGCGCTTCTCAAGGTAGCCTCCGACGTCCGCCGCCTGACCGGTCTGATCGAGGTTGCCCGGGGCACCCGCCTAGTCCCGTGGCTGACCGCCCACCCGATGCGGGCGCTGCGGCTCGCCGATGACTGGGACCGGCTGCTGGCCACCGTCACGTGGATCGAGCGGCGCCAGGTCCCAGGGATGTACCTGCGGCAGGTCGACGCTCCGGGCGTCGATACCAAGTTCATCGAGCGTCACAGGGGCGTGCTCGCTGAGCTGCTCGACGCGCAGCTTGATCCCTCACGGGTGGCGGCCGACGCCCCGGACTTCGCCGACCGCTATGGCTTCCTTCGGCGGCCAGGTTACGTTAGGTTCCGGGTGGCCGGAGGATTCCGCGGCTTCTCCGAGCTGTCGGCCCGCGCGGACGAGTTCACGTCAGCTCCCGGCGGCATCAGCCGGGCCTACGTGATCGAGAACGAGATCACCTACCTCGCGTTCCCGGTCCCGGCGGCCGAGATGGTGATCTTCGGCGGCGGGTACGCGGTCCCGGTCCTCGAGCCGCTGGGCTGGCTGGCTGGTCTGGACGTCGTGTACTGGGGTGATATCGACACGCACGGCTTCGCGATCCTCAACCGGCTGCGCCACCACCTGCCCCACGCCCGGTCCATGCTCATGGACCGGGCCACCCTGCTGGATCACCGGGAGCACTGGGGCTGCGAGCCGGCCCCGACCGCCGCGGTCCTGGACCGCCTCGACCCGGCCGAATCGGCCCTCTACGCCGACCTCATCACTGACAGCTACGCCCCGTCCGTCCGACTGGAACAGGAGCGGGTCAGCTTCTCCGCTATTGAGAAAGCAGTCGACAACGGTGGGCAGGAAGTCAAGATTAGCCGGAGTGACTGTTGCCCGGAGCACTAAATCACGTAGTACTGGGGCCCTGGGGCGAGTCTTCGTGGGCGAACGAGCGGTTCAAAGCCTCAATGGCGCATTCGAGGTCGGGCAGGTCTTCATCTACCGTGGCCTGCAAGATCGCGTGAGCGGTGTCGAAGTAGCGGTGGGCGAGGTGGTCGCGCATGCCGGCGATCTGACGCCAGGGGATCGATGGCTGCGTGGCGAGCAGGTCATCGGGCAGTGCTTTGACTGCTTCGCCGATCTCAAGCAGGCGGATGCGGACCGCGTCGAAGACCAACCCGTCGGTCAAGTCGCCGCGTTGCAGGTGGGAGCGGATCGCATCGATCGCAGCCTGGATATCGGCCAGTCGCTGACGGTCCCGGTAACTCATAGCGCGATCACGTCAGATTCGACTCGTTCCCGGACGCCCGGTTTGAGGTCGGCGGCCGGGATCAGGTCGACTCGGGTGCCGAGGATGCCTTCGAGGTCAGCCTCGAGGCGCCCCAGCCCGAACAGGCTGAGCCCAGGCGGGAAGTCGGCGAGCAGGTCCACGTCGCTGTCGGGGTGGTCTTCGCCGCGAGCCACGCTGCCGAACACCCGCAGGTTACTGACCCCGTGCGCGGCGGCCACGGCGACCAGGTCCTTGCGGTGGCGGCGGATGCGGCGGCCCACCGGACCGGACAGTCGGCCCAGGCGGCCGGGCGGCCGCCGCAAGCCCAGCGTCAGCTCGAAGCCAGCCGCGCCGATCAGCCGGGCAAGCGCTGGGATGGAGGGCTGCCGCTGCCCGGACTCATAAGCACTGATCACGCTCTGGGTGACACCCGCCCGGGCAGCCAGGTCCACCTGGGACAGGCCGGCCCGTTTGCGTGCCTGACGGAGCAGGGCTCCTGCATTGGCCGATTCCATGCTTTCAGTATAGCGGATCGTAGATAGTCATGTAGTGGGTGCGGGTGGCGTTGCAAGATCAATCTGAGTGGCAGATTGAGTGGCGAACCGTGCTTACGCGTGCTGTTTCTCAGCCCGTGAGTGCTGGTGTCCGCTTGTGTCTGCCCTGGTCAGATACGTTGTGCCTGGTGGTGGAGCCGGTTAGTGACTCGATGGTAAGGAGAAGGTCTACGGTTCGATTCCGTAAGGGGGCTCCGAGCGTAGTGGGTACTTTCGAACATAGAACTGAGTACCTCGTCGGCTGGGAAGTGCCACTGGGGTGCCACTCAAGGCCCTGCTTTCGCTGATGCTGCAGGCTCTTGCCGCAGGGCAGGCGGACGGTGGACGTTTCTGATCCGGGAACGGGTCCTAGGCTGCCCTGATGGCCAGCGTCGCGACCACATGTGAACGTCTCGCCCAGCCTCCAGCTGGCGCACCACACAGAGTGAGCGATGCGGCAAGCCTGCCGCTCGCATTTAGCCTGATAACGTATTGCGTTAATAACGTGTCGCGTTATCATAAGGTGTGTGCTGCGGTCGTTCCGGGACAAGGACACCGAGGCCGTCTGGCACCGAAGGCGGTCACGGAAGCTTGACCCGCCGTTACAGCGGGCCGCATGGCGGAAGCTGGCCATGCTGGACGCCGCGGAGACGCTGGCGGACTTGCGGGTACCGCCGGGGAACCGGCTGGAGAAGCTGGCGGGTGATCGCGCGGGCCAGTACAGCATCCGGGTTAACCAGCAGTGGCGGATCTGCTTCCGCTGGACCGGCGCCGGGCCCGAAGACATAGAGATCACCGACTACCACTGATAAGAGGGGAGGGAGCCATGGCAGGAGACACGATCATGGAGCCGGTGCATCCGGGGGAGATCTTGCTGGAGGAGTTCCTGCGGCCGCTGAGGGTCAGCCAGTACCACCTGGCGAAGGAGATCGGGGTTCCGGCCCGGCGGATCAATGAGATCGTGCACGGCCAGCGCCGCATCAGCGCGGATACGGCGCTGCGGCTGGCCCGGTTCTTCGGCACGTCGGAGCGGTTCTGGATCAACCTGCAGTCGCGCTATGACCTGGAGCTCGAAAAGGACCGGCTCGGCGATGCGCTCGACGGCATCCGCCCGCTTACCGCCGCCAGCTGACCGGACCACTCGCCCCGGCCCAGCGGAGACCTGGGCATCGCAGGCCGTTGCGCGCAGACCTGAGTGATCAGCGCCTGCGCCGACGCTCGGTCATGCCGAATTGAGCGTGTTG
>Ga0335079_10000679_pt1 | contig 39079 bp, 32 predicted proteins | sample Lox_Sample_33_FD_206719 | JGI IMG/M metagenome (GOLD analysis project Ga0335079, IMG submission 206719) | Soil microbial communities from Loxahatchee National Wildlife Refuge, Florida, United States - Lox_Sample_3.3 | ecosystem: Environmental > Terrestrial > Soil > Wetlands | place: USA...
TGCGTATGCCATCCCTCTATCCCGCGCGAGTTGAAAATCCCCTCCTCCCACTCGGCGCTCGAAAAGATCCCTGCGCAGTTCAGCTTGTGTTTCTCGGCCACTGCCACTATCCGTTTTACAGTCTCCGCGCGCTGCTCTGGAGTGACGTTGGCCGTTTGCTCAAAATAGCGTCGAGCGCAAACGCTCTTCCCTGCATCGCTGGCCAATGGCATCGCCAACAAATCCGGGTCTGGATGCTGCACACGTGCCAGGCTTTCCGACGCCTGTACCACGCGCCTCAGGCTGTCATCATCGAGCTTGTTCGTCGTCGCGCGTGCTGTCCGCTGGCCGAACGCCGTCCGCACCGAGATGACGACATTCTCTTCCGCCATGTTCTGATGAATGACGTTATTGGCAAAGCGGGTCAGGGCATTCCTGGTGCCATAAAACAACACCTCGATCTCGTCCGCCGAAGCGTACCGCCTCAGCTTCCCAAAGATTTCGCCCGCTCTCTCTTTTCCCAGCATTCGCCTCAGATTCTCACGCTCAGTTGCCCTGGTACGCGCTTCCCACCTTCACTCCCCGGAATCTTGCCGGGCTCGCTCCGTGTCCCGTCCCCATCACCTGCTGCGGTTGGCCTTTCCCGCAATGCGGAATCCCCCACAGCACCCACTCCTCGCGTGAGCAGATCGCATCCATCGAATTCCAGAATTCCGTCGTGATCCCCGAGTACGACGGGTTTTTCAGCATCCGCGTGCGCTTGCCACGCTTGATCTCCCATCCGATCTCGCATCCGAACTGAAAGTTGTAGCGCTTGTCATCAATCGACCACGACTTGTTGGTCGCCATGTAAATACCGTCATCCGTGTCTGCAATCAAGTCCTCGCAACCCATCGGCTTTTCACCCGGAAGAATGCTGACATTCGTCATGCGAATAATCGGCAGCCGGTTCCAGCCCTCCGCCCGCAGCGTTCCGCCCGATCGTTCCAGTCCAATCGTATGTGCCGTCTCCCGCGAACTCAGGTATCCCGTGAACAACCCGTTCGTGATAATCGGTGTACTCTGCGCTGCCACGCCCTCTTCGTCAAACGCGAATGTCCCTAGTCCCGGCCCGTGCTCCTGCCGCGCATCCGCCACAATGTTCACCAGCTCGCTGCCATAGCGCAGGGTCCGCAGCTTGTCGAGCGTCAGAAACGACGTCCCGGCAAAGTTCGCTTCCATCCCCAGCACGCGGTCCAATTCGATCGGATGCCCAACCGACTCATGAATCTGCAACCCCAGTTGCGATCCTTCCAGAACCACGCTGAACACGCCTTCCGGACATTGATCGGCCTTGAGCAGCGCCACCGCTTCCTCGCCTACTCGCCTCGCGTTCTCAACCAGCTTGAGCTCAGTGATCAGCTCATATCCCTTGTTCTGCCATTGCCCGCCGAACGACGTCGGATACGAACGCTTCTGAATTTCATTCCCCGCAAACGCATACGCCGAATAACCAGCACCCGTCGTGTACTTCGTCTGGTGGATGTTCGCCCCTTCCGACGACACGAACCACTGCTCCTCCCGCCTGAAATTCATGTTGGTTTCCGCCAGCGTGACGCCCGCCACCGAACGCATCTCGGAATCAATCTTCAGCAGCAGTTCTAGGTTCTCCTCCACCGAGGTCGTGAACGGATCAACCCGGAGCGGCGACGTCCATTCCGCTGTCATCGCCTTCTCTGCCGCCATCCGCACATTCCCCTTCTTCACCTGCGCCGAGGCCCGTGCAATCGCAACCGCCCGCGCTGCTGTAGCTTCCACTGCCGCCCGGCTCAGATCCGCCGACGCTGCAAATCCCCACGCCCCGTCCGCAATCACGCGCACGCCGATGCCAAACGACTCCGAGTCCGCAACGCTGCCCACCTTGCCGTTCTTGGTGGAAAGCGCCCGCGTGCGGTCGTCGGCCAGGCGGGCATCGGCGTACGTGGCCCCGCGCAGCGCCGCGATATTCAGCGCCCAGGCGGCTATGTCTCGCATGCTTTTCAATCTACCACGGGCTGCGGCTCACTCCGCCCTGTGACCCTCCTCACAGACCCCCGGCCCTTCGCCAGTCTCCAATAGTGCGTTGGGCAATCGTACGGACACCTTCGTCCGCAAGGAGAGCATTCATGGCCACACTTGTTATGGATAAGAAAGCCGACCTGGCCGGCCCGGGCATCGGCGATTACAACCAACTGGAAAAAATCCTGCCGGCGGGATATCACTCCCTCCTGAACCCCAAGGAAACCCAGCAGGCCATTTTCCAGGTGAAACGCTATATCGCCGACAACCTGTGCAAGGAACTCAACCTCATGATGGTCGAGGTTCCCCTCATCGTCGACGCCGAAAGCGGCGTCAACGACATGCTGGACCGTGATGGCTCCCGCACTCCCATCCAGTTCCACATTTCCAACGACCGCAACCTGCATCCTATCGATGCTCAGGTAGTGCAGGCCGCGACCAAGTGGAAACGCGTTGCCCTGAAGCAGTTCGATTGCAAGCTGGGCGAGGGCATCTGCACCGACATGCGCGCCGTGCGCAAGGACTACTTCCTCGATCACGACCACTCCGCCTACGTCGACCAGTGGGATTGGGAGCGCGTCATCAGCTCCGAGCAGCGCAATCTCGAATTCCTCAAGAACGTCGTTCGCAGGATCTGGAAGGTTCTGGTCGGCGCCGAGAAGTATGCCCAGTCGTTATTCCCCCAGTTGAACGACTATCGCTATCCCAATCTGCCCGAAGAACTCACCTTCCTCCACGCGGAAGAGATTCTCGACATGTATCCCGACCTGCCGCGCAAGCAGCGGGAAACGGAAATTCTGCAGAAGTATCCCGCAGTGTTCATCATCGGCATCGGCTGGCCCTTGAAAGATGGCTATCCGCACGAGATGCGCGCAGCCGACTACGATGACTGGGTCACCAGTACCCGCCTCGAAACCGGCAAGGACACGCATGGCCTGAACGGCGACATCCTGGTATGGAACAACGTGACCAGGCGCCGTCATGAACTGACGTCAATGGGCATTCGGGTCAACGCCGACACTCTGCGCCAGCAACTGCAGGCATCGAATCTGCTCGATAACCTGAAGTTCCCCTATCACCAGGCCATCGTCAATGACCGCATTCCGCTTTCCATCGGCGGAGGCATCGGCCAGTCTCGCACCTTGATGCTGCTGCTGCGCAAGGCGCACCTCGGCGAAGTCAGCGTCACCGTGTGGCCGAAGATCCTGAAGGAGATGTGCTCACGAAAGAACATCTTCGTGCTCGAGTAATCGCAGGACAGGAAAGACAGAAGAGAGAAAAAGAACAAAGATAGAAAGAAGAGAGCAGCCGCAAGCCAGCAACGGGGCGGAGCCAGCGCCGCCCCGTTTACTCACTCCCTCCACGTCTTGTCATTCCGAGGAGCTCCGCGACGGAGGAATCCGCTCCTCTCACCTCACTTCACGCCCTTTTCCGGATCCCAGGAGCCCTGCTCTTTTCGTACCACCACGATCTCGCCAAGGTGATACGCATTGTGCGTTCCGATGTGCGCAATCGTGGAAGCTTCTTTCTTCAGCTTCTCCTCGTCGGCCGATTCCACCGCCTTCTCCCACGCGGCCATCACGTCATTCAGTTGCTGCACCGTTTCGCTCCACTGCTTGGCATCGAACTTGTTGAAAGTTTCGTCGTTGTTGCCGCTGAATTTCCCCGGGTCTTCTCCCTTGAATTCCATCAGGGCCCGCCGGTTCCAGAACAACAGATGGTAAGTTAGCTGCCCCACCGAGTGATTGCCTTTGCCATCGGTCCAGTTGGCTTGTTCCGGAGTCACGCCGTCCACGGCTTCTTTAATGGAGACAAACCAGTCTTTCTGATTATGCGTCGTGCGCAGTTGTTCCAGGAGCACGCCGCGCAGGTCCGTGGGGGCCTTGCTCTGGGCGAAGGCCGCTACAGACAGGGACGCGACAAGACACACCAGTATTGTTTTCATGGCCGGTTGGACGCCACTTTGGCCGTTCGGTTAGCAGCACCTTGGCACCGAACCCGCCCCGCCCTTCATCTTCCCCTTGTCATCCTGAGGACGTGGATTCGTTCGTTTCGCGAACGAATCCCAACGAAGGATCTATGCATTTCCGCCACATCTGCGATGTCGTGTGAAACAATTTGCGAAAACGTCTTGGAAGGGCATGGCTTCAGCCATGCCGATAACGCGTTATAACGATTCATGCGCCGATGAGGCGCCACTAAGTGGCCGCTGGATCCGGAACTCAGTTCAGAAGTGCCAAACGCCTATGGGGTTGACGCGAACGACGGCACGGACGGATCAGGGTAAGCCCGACACATGCGATTCCCCTGCCGGTGTCCTACCCATTCAACTCAAGCCAGCTACAACTAAAAACGGGGCGGCTCAGGCCGCCCCGCCACAAAACTTCCAATCCCCCTACGTTCCCTCGCTCCACCCCGCCAGGTATTCTTCCTGCTCCGGCGTGAGGCGGTCGATCTTGATGCCCATGGATTCCAGCTTCAGCTTCGCTACCCGCTTGTCCAGGTCATCAGGAACTTTGTAGACCTTCTTCTCCAGCGTCCTCGCGTTCTTCACCATGTATTCCACCGAAAGCGCCTGGTCGGCGAAGCTCATGTCCATTACCGACGGCGGATGCCCCTCGGCCGAAGCCAGGTTGATCAGTCGCCCTTCGCCCAGAAGGTTGATCTTGCGTCCGTCTTTCAGCGAGTATTCTTCGACAGAATTACGCGTCGTCCGCTTCGAGGAAGCCATCTTCTCCAGCGCCGGTATGTCAATCTCCACGTTGAAGTGGCCGGAGTTGGAAATAATCGCCCCGTCTTTCATCAAATCAAAGTGTTCCTTGGCCAGCACGTTCTTGTTGCCGGTCACGGTGCAGAACACGTCGCCGATCTTCGCGGCCTCGTTCATCGACATCACCCGGAAACCATCCATCAGTGCTTCCAGCGCTTTTGTCGGATCGATCTCCGTAACAATGACTTCCGCTCCCGCGCCTCGCGCCCGGCTCGCCAGCCCCCGGCCGCACCACCCGTATCCCGCAACCACGAACTTCGATCCCGCCAGCAGAAAATTCGTCGCCCGGATGATGCCGTCAAGGGTCGACTGCCCGGTTCCGTAACGGTTGTCGAACAGGTGCTTGGTGTCCGCGTCATTCACCGCGACGATGGGGAACTTCAACACGCCTTCCTTCGCCATCGCGCGCAGCCGGATCACCCCGGTAGTCGTCTCTTCCGTTCCTCCGATCACGCCGCTGAGCAGGTCCTGCCGCTTGGTGTGCAGGATGCTCACCAGGTCGGCGCCATCATCCATCGTGATCTGCGGCTTGTGGTCAATCGCCGCCAGGATATGGCTGTAATATGTGTCGTTGTCTTCGCCTTTGATCGCGAACACCGGGATTCCCTGGTCGCGCACCAGGCTGGCGGCCACATCATCCTGCGTAGATAACGGATTCGACGCGCACAGCACCACGTCGGCCCCGCCATCGCGCAGGCAAATAGCCAGGTTCGCAGTTTCCGCCGTCACGTGCAGACAGGCCGAAATGCGGATGCCTTTCAAAGGCTGGTTCTTGATGAATTCCTTGCGGATGATCTGCAGAACCTTCATCGACTGGTTGGCCCATTCGATGCGCTTCTTTCCCAGATCGGCGAATTCGATGTTCTTCACATCGCAGTTCATTTGCGTCGGTGTGCTCGACATGCTTCTCCTGTGGCGCGTAAAGCGGCTGGTTCGCTCGAAGCCGTTCCCTTCCCGGTTCGCAAAGGGCACGGACCCTGTCTTAACTTTTATTTTCTCGCTGCGTGAGCAGCCGGCTCCCGCACGCCCGCTTCGCTCGCGAGCTTGCTGGCCTTCTGGGTCGATTCCCAGGTGAAATCCGGATCGTTGCGTCCAAAATGACCATAGGCGGCGGTCTTGCAGTAAATCGGCCGGCGCAGATTCAGCGACTCGATAATTCCCTTGGGCGTCAGCTTGAAATGCGCCCGCACCAGGTCCTGAATCACACTCGTGTCCACCTTGCCCGTGCCCAGCGTGTCCACCAGCACGCTCACCGGCTCGGCCACGCCGATGGCATACGCAAGTTGCAGTTCGCAGCGTTCCGCCAGTCCCGCGGCCACGATGTTCTTGGCAATGTGCCGTGCCATGTACGCCGCCGAGCGGTCCACTTTGGTCGGGTCTTTTCCGCTGAAGGCGCCGCCGCCGTGTCGTCCCATCCCGCCGTAGGTGTCCACGATGATCTTGCGTCCGGTCAACCCGGTATCGCCCATCGGTCCGCCGATCACGAATCGCCCCGTGGGATTGATGTGGTACTTGGTGTCTTCATCCAGCAGGTGCGCCGGAATCACCGCCTGGATCACGTGCTTCAGGATGTCACTGCGCAACTCGTCGTTCGACACCGTTTCCGCATGCTGCGTCGAAACCACCACCGCGTCCACCCGCTTCGGCTTGTGGTTTTCGTCGTACTCGACAGTCACCTGCGATTTGCCGTCCGGCCGCAAGTACGGCAACTTCCCGTGCTTCCGCACTTCCGAAAGCCGCATGGTCAGCTTGTGCGCCAGCGAAATCGGCATCGGCATCAATTCCGGCGTTTCATTGCACGCATACCCAAACATCATTCCCTGGTCGCCGGCGCCGCCGGTGTCTACGCCGAGGGCAATGTCGCCGGATTGCTTGTTGATGCTGGAGATGACGGCGCAGGTGTTGGCATCGAAGCCGTAGAGAGCGTTGTCGTAACCGATGGAAGAGATGGTGCCGCGCACCAGAGTCTGAAAATCGACGTAAGCTTTGGTGGTGATTTCGCCGGCAATGACGACCAGACCGGTGGCGGTCAGGGTTTCGCAGGCGACGCGGCTGGCTGGGTCTTCCGCGAGGCAAGCGTCGAGGATGGCGTCAGAAATCTGATCGGCAATCTTATCCGGATGACCTTCGGTGACGGATTCGGAAGTAAATAGATAACGGTTTTTCACGAGGACGCTCTCCTTGCAGCGCTGGAACTATCAAGTCTGGACCATCAAGTCCGGTGGGAAAATCGGTCCACAACAGCTAAGAAATCAAGAACTTGGGTTGCTAAAACCGTATCAAAGTTGACCAGTGAGCGCAACGGTTTTCGAGCCGCGGGGGAGGCTGACACAGCGAAAGGAAGCCACGGGGCGGCGGGCGGTCACGGATGAGGGTTCGGCGGTTGCGAATCCAGAGTATCGACCTTCGGGGTAGCGGGCTGTAAACCCTTGGCATCAAAGGTCAAGGTCTTGACTTCGCTCACTTCTCCCTGGGGCGGCAACTTCTCTCCGTTAAAACTGAAATCAATCGCGCCGATGTTTCCCGCCTTGACCACGATTTCCTTTTGCGCACTGAAGGTCTTCTGCGTTCCCGAAATCAGGGTGTCCTGGAGGACGGGTTTGCCGTCGGCGACGATTGAGATCCAGGAGTCATCGCGCAAGTGGATGCTGACGGTGAACGACCCGGCGGACGCAGGGGAAGGAGAAACGTTGGCCGACGCGGACGGGACAGTGGAGGATTCGGAGGGTGAAGACGCGGGGTGTACGGCAGGCTGGGTCGTGGTACCGGCAAAAGCAGGCGTGGCCGAGTTGCCGAGAGAGACAGAAGAACTGGGTACGGACTCAGTGTGAACGACCGAGCGTGACTGCTTATCGCGAGTATAAAAACCCCAGAGCGCGAATCCGAGTGCGACAACCAGGAGGACAACGGCGAAAATTCCCCAAGGAAGCTGGGCTGCGCCGGCTTCGGCACGTGACTCGAGAGGCTGGGCGAAGTCCGCAATTTCCACTTTTCTGGCTGCGGTCGTGTCGCCGGTGGCGCTGAGGTAGTCGGCAACGGCCTGCTCCTCATCAAGACCGAGGACGCGGGCATAAGCGCGGATGAAACCTTTATTGAAGATGCCGCCGGGAAGCTGGTCGAAGTGCTCTTCTTCGAGCGCCCGCAGGAAACGGGTGCCGATCTTGGTGGACTGGGCAATCTCGTCCAGAGTGATTTTGCGCTGCTCGCGCTGCTGCTTCAACCGCGCGCCGAATGATTCCACTCGACGGTTCTCCTGCCGGCGGGGATCCACTGGCCGGCTGTTCCAGATAACTATATGTTAGGCGGGGCTTGGGGTGAAGTGAATTGAGAGGGCGATGAAAGCGGCGGCTCACGCCCGCGCTGACTTCACATCTGTCTGCGAGAAGTCCTTGCCCTTGAATAACAGCGGCTCGCCTTTGGCCTTGGCCAGCGCATAGGCGAAGCAGTCCCCAAAATTCAGCCTGGCGGGGTGGCCGCTAGCTTTCCCGAAATCGCGATAGGCGAGACGCGCGATGCGGGCCTGCGCCTCGGTAACCGGCTCAATGGCGACTTGCGCTTCCTCGATCAATTCATCAAGACGGCGGCTAGCGACCGGGTCCTGGCTGCCATCAATCACGGCTCCTGCCTCAACATAACTGACGGCGGAAACACGGGGCTCGGCGGCGTTCTCGATAATACGGGCGAACTCCGCGGCTTCCGCCTCCAGTCGGAGAATGGCGATCAGGGCCGAAGTGTCGAGGATCATCTGGGCAGCCCTTTCTCGTCGTAAAGAAGATCCCCATGATCGCCCGAGCGAAACGGTTCCTTCAGACGCGATGCGCAGTCTCTGCCGATCTCAAGGAGGCGATCAGACAGCCTGGCCGCGTGGTTGTGTTTGTTCTCGACCCTCTTAAGCCTCTCACGGACCGCTTCGGTAACGGCGTCGGTCAGACTTTCTCCGGTGAGGCGGGCCAGTTGCCGAGCGAGTTTATGGGCTTCTTTGTTCTTGATATTCATGCTCATGGTAGATGTCTACCTTATGTGTGTATTAGTCTACCATATGAGGCGGACGAGTTTACCGAGCGAAAAGGGTGAAGCATCGGGCGGACGCGGGCGTCCGCCCCACACAAAGCAGATTTTGGGGGGTTGGTATTCCCGAAATGGAAAGGAGAAGGAATTTTTTGAGGTCGAAGGGATGCAAACGCGGGGCGATATGACATAGTTAACGATGGGGTATCAGAGTTGTGGCGCGGTCCTTCGGGGCCGCGCTTTTTATTGCGGAGAAATTCTAGCGAGAGTGGATGTGAAAAATACGGGAGCAAAGATCAAGCACCCCAAATTGCGGGGTGAATGGGCGGAGCTGTGCTTCATGACGCGGGCGGCGGAGCAGGGGTTGCGAGTCAGCAAGCCGTGGGGAGAAACAGCGCGCTATGACTTCGCGGTGGAGCAGGGCGGACGGTTCGTGCGGGTGCAGGTGAAATCCACGATGTTCGTGGACCGGGGAGGGTACTCGTGCTCAGTGCGTGGGAGCCGGGGACCGTATCACGGCAATGACTTCGAGTTCCTGGCGGTGTACGTGATTCCGGAGGATGTTTGGTACATCATCCCGGCGCAGAAATGCCGGGGACAGGGAAGCGTGGCGCTGTATCCGCGGCTGAAGAGGTCGAAGTATGGCCAGTACAAGGAGGCGTGGGCCCCTGCTACGAGGCGAAGGCCGGGTGGAGAGGATTGAGGCGTGCGCGGAGTGGAGCGAGGCAGGAGGGGAGGCCTTGGGCGAAGGTCTTTATGAGGGATGACGAGTGCGCCCCGAATCACCAAAAGCAGATTTCTCTGTGCCGGAATCACAGCTGGAGACAGCCCGGGCAAGAAATGGGCGGACGAGGGCGTCCGCCCTACACCAAGAGCACTTGTCAACTGCCCTTTCGGCCTATGGCTTTAGGGGTTCTGGTTACCATTGGTGGATTGCCCCGGCTTCCGAGCGCCGCATATAATCGCAGCAATTTCCAACCACAGCTGAGGTTTAAGGTTTCATGGGCAAGGCGACGGGGGCGGAACGCAGCCGGCAGAATCAAGAGCTGACGATCTTTCATGATGTCGCCAAGGCCCTGACCTCATCGCTCGACCTGGATTCCATCCTGCAGACGATCATGGAGAAGATGGCGGAATACTTCCGTCCGGACACATGGTCGTTGCTCATGGTGGATGAGGGGCACGAAGAACTCTACTTTGCCATCGCCGTAGGCACGGCGTCGGAAGCGCTGCAGAATGTGCGGCTAAAAGTAGGAGAAGGCATCGCGGGGCACGTGGCCAAGTACGGCGAACGGCTGATCGTGCCGGACGTGATGTCGGACCAGCGCTTTGCCAAACGAATCGATGAGATGACCAAGTGGGAGACGCGGTCGATCATCTGTTTTCCGCTGCGCTCGCGGCTGCGCATCCTGGGCGTGATCCAACTGGTGAACGTGGACATGGAGCACTTTGGCGACCAGGAAGTCTTCTTTCTACAGTCGCTGTGCGACTATGCCGCGATTGCCATCGAGAATGCGCGGGCGGTGGAGAAAATCCAGGAACTGACGATCACAGATGACTGCACCGGGCTGTTCAATGCGCGGCACCTGTATAAGACGCTGGAGACCGAGGTCTACCGCTCGGCGCGCTTCGGCTATGAATTTACGGTGGTGTTCATCGATCTGGACCACTTCAAGCAGGTCAACGACACGCATGGACACCTGATCGGGAGCAAACTTCTGGCGGAGATCGGGTACCTGATCAAGGCGCAGTTGCGATTGATTGATTACGCCTTCCGCTACGGCGGAGATGAATTCGTAGTGCTGCTGCCGCAGACGGGCAAGGATTCGGCGCTGGTGGTGGCGAAGCGGTTGCGCGACAGCCTGCGGACCAGCATGTTCCTGAAAGAAGAAGGGCTCAACCTGAATATCCGCGCCTCCATGGGAGTCGCGACCTATCCGCACGACGCCAAGACGCCGCATGATGTGATCCGCCAGGCGGACGAGATGATGTACCTGGTGAAGAACACCAGCCGGGACAACATCGGCATCGCCCAGCGCGGGGTCATGAAGTAAATCCCATTCTCAAAATGCAAGAAAAAGGCCCTGCCGGGTGGCAGGGCCTTCGTGTTTCGAGCTACGCAGGAACTATTTTCCCTTGTAGGTGATCGGAGCGCCGATACCGGTGCAGATGTCCCAACCCACCTTGCACTGGCTGTTGCCCTGGGTGATGTCCCGGAAGGCTTTGGCGTAGATACCGGAGTTTGCGTATTCCTTGTACAGATTAGTGAGTTCGGCCTTGGTGGAAGGAGCGAACTTACCGGCTGCATTCACGATGCCGGCCAGAGTCGGAGAAGACACGCTGGTGCCGCCGACCTGGATCCACTGGAAGCCGCCATCGGCGTCATACATCGCCACGCCGCTGGCAGGATCCGCATCCGAGGAAATATCCGGCACGCCGCGGTGGGAGCCGACGATTCCGGAGATTCCGTTCTGGTAGGGGGGACGCGCTTCGATGGTGCTCAAGCCGCCGCCGCCCGAGGTCCACCACCACTCGCCGGTGAAGTTGCCATTGGAGCGCTTCAGGCTGGTGCCGCCGGCTGCCACGACGCTGGCGAAGGTAGAAGGAACACCGAGACAGAAGCCGCAGTCACCGGTGGAAGCGAAGTACACCACGCCAGGTGTGCTGAAGTAAGTGTGTTCGTCGTTCTGCTGACCGGAGTACTCGCCACCGCTCCAGCTGTTGCTGATTTCGCCGCCGCCGGCAGCCGAGATCAGATTGCCAGCGACTTGCTCAGCCGTATAAAGATCCTGGAAGCTGTTGGAATCGGCTTCCACGAGGTAGACGACGGCATTAGGAGCCATGGCGTGCGCCCACTCGATGTCCAGCGCTTCTTCGAGCGACCAGCCACCGGCATTGTTGGCCGGCTTGTGGCCGCTGGCGTAGACCTGGTTGAAGGTCGGGGCCGGCAGACCAAACTGGCTGGAGAACGTGTTGATGTCGGTGGTGGCATCGGGGTTGTCGTAGGCGTCAACCAGCGCGATGGCCCGGGCACCGCCCGTGGGAAGGGTGGTGGCGGTGGCAATTGGGCAACCGGAAACCTGGGTTACGAGGTTGTAGACGCAGGCGATAGAGCCTGGGGTCTCCCAAGTGGGTCCGGGCTTGGACGCATCATTGTGGACGGCTACGATCAGGTTGGTGTGGGCGCGCACGCCGGCATCGCCGGGACGCTCGATGCTGGACGGCGGGACCCAAATCTTCCCGTCCTGCGCCTGGGCAACGGGCGCAGTTCCGGCAAATCCGAGAAACAGAAGCGTGGCCGCTATGGTCAGCAAGCCGATAGAACGTCTCATAGAGTTTTCCTTCCTCGAGGTTTTTTCCTGAAAATCCAAGCTTGGAATCTCACGCTTTCGTGGGTGGAGCCGAATCCATCGCACAGAAGAATATGGCGATGTAACACGCGTGACAGACGCCCATGAAATCGGGAGGACACACACAGACAAAGGTAAAAACGGTGGAAGTCTAGCACGATCCTGACAAAACAAGCTGTAAAGATTATGTAAAACGGCGGTGGATTTCCGCCGTGTGAAAGTTCTTGCAGAATAGTCGCAAAGCAGTACTGCAAACGGGTTACGAGCGGGGCTAGGACTGCCGCACAGCGGGTGGTTGGATTGACTTTGCGGACGGGCAAAGCGGTTGACGTGGGATGAACGATTAGAGAAACGCGAGCAAGGGAGCGTGCCACCGGAGGCAGGATGTGCTGCCGCGCACACGACCGTCGAAAAGACCGTGGCGAACCGCCCCGGCAAAGGTGTCACGATTTCTCTTCCTCCGAGTAACGAGGTCGTTGCCACATCTAAGCTAATTCATGGTCCCAGAGGAGAAATCATGCGACGGAGGTTTGCAGTGATGAATCTCACAGATGCGCGTGATGCTTGTGCAAGGGAGCAAGGAGGGGCCGCTGGGTGAGAGGAAGCGAGCGAAGTCAGGCGGATTCGCTTCCGGATTCGCGAATATCCAGGCGGGTTTGCCGAAGTCTGGTCGCTTCGGCGGGATCCATGCCCGCTCTCAGGTCGGTTTTTTCGAGGAAGTAGCGCCAGCCGATGTGGCGATCTTCTGATCCCTGGCTGCGCTCGAACTGGCGCATGATGTCTTCGGCATTGGCACGACCCTTGACAACCGCCATGACTCCGCCCGACTCGTAGGTTCGGGCATTGTAGCGGATGATGGCGAAACAAATCCTGGATTCGTCGTGCACGAAGAGGCCCCGCTTGGGATTATATCCGTGGCTCCGGCGATGAGATGCGGGATTCGCCCATTGCGGCCGGATCAGGATTCCGGGAGCTGCCTGGCGGTGGAAGCGGCCGCTCAGGCCGAGAATCCAACGGGAGTTTGGAGATTTCGTTGCAGTTATGTTGTGCGAGGTTACGGAGCTGGGGTTTCGGGGGTGGCGGAGGAGTGGCAGCGAACTTGCGCCGCACCTACAGGTTGTCCAACGAGGACGGATAGTAATCACGATCCGGGGCGCATCCCCTTGGGGATGATGGTTTATCCAACAAGTGCAAAGTTTTTCAGCACTGGCAGATGCCGACCGCGGAGTCCTCATAAGCGAATTGGTCCCCCTTATGCGGCACTGCTCCCCTCAACCGCAGTATTCAAGATCGACGCGTGAGACTTCAAAGGCCGTGGCAGCCAACGCGGCAGAAAATATGTCCGACGGAGGATGGGAATGGCGGGTTCTAAGCTTCTTGCGAAGATGGGATGGACGTTACTGTTTGCAGGGCTGAGCGTAGGAATGTGTTTTGCCGGCCCGGTTGCCACCTTGTCGCCAAGCTCAGTGAATTTCGGCACGGTGCAGGTGAACCGCGCGACCAAGAGCAAGACGGTGACGCTGACCAATACCGGTAACTCCACGCTGCACATCACGACGATTAAGACCACACCTCCGGGAGGCATTTACCAGCAATTCACCGACTGCGGCGCGACGCTGGCCCCGGGAGCCACCTGCAATATCCATGTACAGTTTGGGCCTCTCGATCCCGGGCAGGTGCAGGGCACGATCGCGGTGTCGGACGACGCGCCCGGCAGTCCGCAGCAGGTGACGCTGAAGGGAGTGGCGGCCGGAGCACCGGTGGCTCTGAGCCCGACGAGCCTCGACTTTGGCCCGCTGGCGGTAGGTACCACGAGCGGCGCCCAGAGCGTGACACTTACCAACCAGACGAATGCGGCGTTACGAGTTGGCAGCATTACCACGGACTCGGGGACCTTTGCCGACACACACAACTGCCCGGCTTCGCTGGGAGCCGGCGCGAGCTGCACCATTTCGGTGACGTTTAGTCCGACTGGCTCAGGACCGGCGGTCGGTAATGTGGTGGTGAACGATTCCAGCTCTTCGAGCCCGCAGCTGGCGCACCTGAACGGCGTAGGCACTGCCGGAACGGCGGCGCTTTCTCCCGCGAGCCTGACCTTCGGCAATCAGCAGGTGGGCACCATCAGCGCGCAGAAAACCATCACGCTGACCAATAACGGCAGCGTGGACATGGCGGTGGTGAGCATTGTGGCCAGCGGCGATTACACGCAAAGTAACACTTGCGGCACTTCGCTGGCGGCAGGCTCGAACTGCCTCATCAAGATCAATTTCACGCCTTCAGCAGCGGGGACGCGGAACGGTTTCATCACGGTCAGCGACACGGATGCAAGCAACCTGCAGACGGCGACCATCACGGGCACCGGCTTCGCGAAGGCGAGCACGGTTACGGTGACGCCCAAGGTTGCTTCCGTCACCTTCACCCAGACGCAGCAATTTCAGGCTTATATCAATGGAAATCCTTCGAGCGATGTGACCTGGGCGGTGGATGGAGTCACGGGCGGCAACGCGACGGCCGGAACCATTACGAGTTCCGGACTGTACACGCCACCGCAGACAGCAGGCTCGCACGCCGTCAAAGCCACGAGCAACTCTGACAATACGCAGGTGGCGAATGTGCCGCTGGTGGTGACCAACCTGGCAGGCATGTTCACCTACCACAACGACAATGCCCGCACTGGCCAGAACCTGAATGAGACGGTGCTGACTACAGGCAACGTCAACAAGAACCAGTTTGGAAAGCTGTTTTCGTACCCCGTGGACGGCGTGATTCGCGCGACGCCGCTCTACGTGCAGAACGTCAATGTGGCGGGCCAGGGATATCACAACGTGGTGTACATCGAGACCGAGCATGACACGGTCTATGCCTTCGACGCCGACGGGCGGACGACGACTCCGCTGTGGCAAGTAAGCTTCATCGACCCGGGCAACGGGATCACGACGGTGCCGGCCGATGACGTGAACCGCGGCTGTCCCGGCGTGGGCACGGAGTTCGGCGTCACCGGAACGCCGGTGATCGATCCTGCGAGCAACCGGATGTACCTGCTGGCGCGAACCAAGGACAGCTCGGGATCGACGCCGGTTTATCACCAGAAGCTGCACGTGCTTGACATTACGTCGGGCGCGGAAGTGGCGGGCAGCCCGATCGAAGTTCAGGCTTCTGTGCCGGGAACTGGCGAAGGAAGCAGCCAGGGAACGCTGGCCTTCGATCCGCTGCGTTCGCACAGCCGGGTCGCCATGCTGCTGCTGAACGGCGTGGTGTATGAAGCGTGGGCGTCGATCTGCGACTTCCATCCCTACCACGGCTGGGTCATCGGCTGGGACGCGACCACGCTGCAACAGGTGGCGGTTTTCAACCTTTCGCCCAACGGGGCCGCGGCCGGCATCTGGCATAGCGGCGCGGGCATGAGCGCGGATACCGACGGCAACATTTACTTCGAAACCACCAACGGGTTGTTTGATGTGGATAGCGGCGGCACCGAGTACGGTCAGAGCATCGTGAAGCTGAGCACGAACGGCGGCCTTTCAGTGGCCGACTACTTCACGCCCTATGACGCCACTTACCTGACGCACATTGATTCTGACCTGAGCGCGTTCGGCGTGATGCTGCTGCCCGACCAGCCACAACCGCCCACGCACGTGATGATCGGCGGCAACAAGAAGGAAGGCATTTACGTGCTGGACCGCGATAACATGGGGCACTTCACACCCACGGACAACAGCCGGGCGCTGCAGTTCCTCTCGATGCCCGCGCCATGTCCGGAAGGAGCGATCTTCGGTGTGCCCGCCTACTGGCAGAGCCATGTATTCCTGTGGCCTTGCGGTGACGTGGTGCGTGACTACCGCTTCTTCCAGGGATACCTGTCGCCGAGTCCGGTGGCCACTGGCCAACTGGAATCGCAGTACCCGGCGCCCCTGCCTGTGATCTCGTCCAACGGAAGCAACAACGGCATTCTGTGGGCGCTTTACAATCACAACTGGGTTTTCGGCGGACCGGCGGTGCTATTTGCCTATGATGCAGCCAACGTCTCGCGCCTGCTCTACTCAAGCTCAGGAGCGCGCGACCAGGCCGGCGTGGCGGCTAAAGGCCCGACGGCGATTGTGGCGAACGGCAAGGTGTACCTGGGAACCGCAACCGAAGTGGATGTTTACGGCCTTCTGCCGTAAGCAAGTGATTGGTCACTGGCGAGCCGGAAAGCTGGCAGCGTGGACACTCGTGCTGCTGCTTTCCGGTTCGGCCGTGGCCGTAGAGCCACCCAAACCTGCCTCCCACCAGCGGCATTATCGGGTCCTTGAGCTGCCGCTAACTCCTCTCCATCTCAATAATTCGGGTGAAGTAACGGGCGTATCGCGCGGGGCTGCGGCGATATGGAGCCGGAGCACAGGACTGCGCCTGCTCGAAGTCCCGCAGGATTTCGAGAAATCGGAAGCGGCCGCGGTGAACCAGGCCGGTGACGCGGTGGGCACGGCCACGAGCGGCACCCACCGCTCGCAGGCTTTCCTGTGGCGCAAGGGACAAGCAACCGCGCTCCCGGGAGAAGGGACGAAAGCGCTGGCCGTGAACGATGCGGGCGAGGTGGTGGGCGAATCGCGGGTTGCGGGGAAAAAGCCGATCAGTCCGGTGCTCTGGAAAGCGGGAACCGTGGTGGACCTGGGGGCGTGCTGTGGAGGCACGGCGACCGGGATCAACAATCAGGGGCAGGTAGTCGGGAAGATGTATGACCGCGAGGGACGCTACCAGGCATTCCTGTGGGAGCAAGCACACGGGCTGCAGAGGCTGGGAAGCGGTGTCCCCGGCGCGGCGGTGGCGATCAATAAGGCCGGGCATGTGCTGGTGGAGGAGTTCGATAACGGCACGTTCTTATACGTTCCGGGAGAGCGAATGACGCGGCTGCAACTTTCAGAGCAATACCCCAGCCGGGCGCTCGATTTCAACGACGAAGATGCGGTGGTGGGGACGTTCGGGCCTTTCGCGGACGTGGAGCGCGCTTTCATCTGGGACACAGCGCACGGATTCCAGGACCTGAATGATCTGATTCCCGCCAAATCAGGGTGGAAGCTGGAGTCTGCCGTCGGCGTTAATGACCGGGGCGAAATCGTGGGCGTGGGAGATCACAACGACGAGGACGACCAGGGTTTTCTGCTGATTCCCGAGTAGGCAGCTAGCGCAGCAGGTGCAATCCGAACACGGTTGCCAGGCCAGCCATTCCAAGCAAGGCGGCAGTCAGGCTGACGGTGCGAAAGCGCCGGCGGCGTGGCGGACCACTGGGCAGAGCGGCGCGGTATTTGTCAATCCAGGCGTTTTCGTGGATCTCGCGCTCGAGCCAGCCGGGATCGGCGCTCGCCTGAATGGTGCCCTGCAGGCGGCGCTGGTCATCTTTGGGCAGCGACAGGAAGCGGAAAGGCTGCAGCGTGCCGGCAACGGGGGTGAGCATCTGCGCCGAGCCGAGAATGGGACCGGTGCGCGTGAGAAACATCAGCTTGACGAAGGAACCGCGGTCGAGCGGGGCGGGAAGCGAAAGCAATCCGCCCGTTAGAGAAATGACCTGAAGTTCTCCCGGTGCACGGCGGCCGTTTTCCAGACGCAGGACGGCAGGCGTGACTTCAGAGAGATGGACGCGCGGAGAACGCCGCTGCAAGTTCGTTTGGGGAAGGCTGCTCATGGTGTCAGGAAGCAGTATGGTACGACGGTAAGGCGAAAGCGAGATTACGGAAGGGCGGTGTACGGGACGGGCGGGGGTCTGCTACTTTTTCAGCCCCTCGGTGAAACTGGTCACCAGCGTGACCGACTGGTTGCCCTGCTGCGAGAGCCGCGAAATAAGGATCTTCTTTCCATCACGGGAAACGTCGTACGCGGGGAAGTTGGCCACGTTCAAGTTGCCGACCAGGGTTTGCGGGCTTCCGAACTGCAACTGTTCCCCCTGCTCCTTCACCGGGACGGCAACGATGGAGTACGCCCCGTTAGCGAGCTCGATGTAATAGAGTTCCTTGCCGTCTGCGCTCCAGTGGGGTAAACCTGCTTCGTTCGAGGACACCTGCCATTTGCCTTTTTGATCGCCAAACGGCACGACGTAAACTTCCCATCGTCCGGACTCATTGGACTCATATGCCAAGTAGCGCCCGTCCGGGGAAAACCACGCAGTTTGGCCGTTTTCGATGATCTTCGACGGTTTGCCCGGCGGGGCTAACGGAAGTACCCACAGACCGGGCTGGCCATTCTCAATCTGGGTAAACAAAAGCCTTTTTCCATCAGGGGAGCAGGCGCTCGGAAAGACATCATGCTCGCTCGTGAATACGCTTTCTTCTGGACTGCTGCCGTCGGCGAGCTTGCGGAAAATGCTATATCGGCCATTGCGCAGGCTTGAATAGTAGATCCACTTTCCATCATGAGACCATCTGGGCGTTTCATTGGTGACCGGACCGAAGGTCAATCGGGTGCGGACGCCGCGCGCGAGATCCAGCACAAAAATGTCATCTGTACCCACCCCGCTGTCCAGTTGCAGAGCCGCCCGGTCACCTTGCGGCGAAAGTCGCGCAAGGACGCGGGTGAAATTGTCGGCCGCTACCCCAGCGTCTTTCCCGGCACGATCCAGCCACACCAACTGCATGGCGCCCATCGTGCCGCTGCCGTAAACCAGCAGACCGTCATCCGTGGCTGAAACGTCCATGTGCCACATCGAAGGATCGTCCATCACTCCGCTGGCGACCGTCTGCACGTCACCTTTTAGCTCGCCCTTGGCAGGATCGAAGCTCTGCGCCAGGAGTTTGTCACCATGCACAAACAAGAGGTAGCCAGCGGCATACACCGCATTCGATTGCGTGTGCAACAACAACCGATTCTCGCGGCCATCGAGCGACGCATAATAAATCGCGTCATTGCCCGCCTTCGAGGGATCGTGATTAACAGCCAGATACAAAAAATGTTCTCCGTCGGGCAGAAAAAAGGGCCAGCGGTGCGAATCCAGTTCCGAATTGAGCTTAGTGAGCAGCGCCGGTGTTCCTCCGCTCGCGCTGACTTTCATCAAAGGTGCATCCGGACTGGGTGAAAACACGATCACGCCTTTGGAGCTCCACGCCCCGCCTTTGCCCTGCTTCAGGTTAGTCACGTCGGTAGGGGAACCGCCGTTCAGATCCACTCGCTTCAGCTTCCCGGGCACGAAGAATGCCAGCGAGCGGCTATCGGGCGACCAGAAAGGAAAGTAGGCTTCTAACGTGCCCTCGATCGGATGCGCTTCGAGGGAATTAATGGGCCGCACCCAGATCTCCAGATCGCCTTCCTTCCCTATAGCGGTGAAAGCGATGAGCCTGCCATCCGGCGACAGCACCGGAGGCCCGGCACCATCGCCAGTCAGCTGGAACGGCATGTCGGGTGGGGGGTTGATCGATGTTCGCATGCTCGGCGCGGGTTTCGCTGGATGGTAAAGAAGAAGCGTGCCCAGCGCACCCAGAACCAAGGCTGCCGCGACTGCCCCGATCCAACCGGCGCGCCGACGCGGGTTCGATTGCGGAACCTGTCTGGACACCACCGCCGGTTGCTCGGCGATGGCCTGCAGGTTGAGCTTCAAATCGTGGGCTGTCTGAATGCGCTCGTCTGGATCTTTTTCCATACAGAGGCGAATGACGCGATCGAGCGCAGGCGAGACCTCCGAGCGAACGGTCGAGACCGACGGCGGGTCCACGGCGAGAATCTGGCCGACGATGCTGGCTTGGGTTTTGCCCTCGAACGCGCGTTTGCCGGTTGCCATCTCGAACAACAGCGCACCGAAAGCAAAAATGTCGGAGCGAGCATCAGCCTCCATGCCTTGCACCTGTTCGGGCGACATGTATTGCACCGTGCCAATCACCGCGCCTGCCATAGACAGCGGCGACGCCGGCGACGCCGCAGGGCTGGTCTGCGTTAAAGCGGCGGACAGCACGGAAGCCGATCCGCTGCCTCGCGTTCCGGAGCTTGCACCCGGAACTGCCGGCTTGGCGAGGCCGAAGTCGAGCAGTTTGGAGCCTATCTTAGTGAGCATCACGTTAGCCGGCTTCAGGTCGCGATGCACCACACCGGCACGGTGCGCTTTTTCGAGCGCATCGGCAATTTCGATGGCTATCTTCAGCATCTCGGTAGGCGGCAGTGGGCCCCGCCTCAGCCGATCAGCCAGCGACTCGCCTTCGAGAAACTCCATGACCAGGAAGTCGGTATCGCCTTCGTGGCCTACATCATGCAGAACACAGATATGTGGATGCTGGAGCTGCGAAACGATGCGCGCTTCGCGTTCGAACCGGGCGCGCAACTCAGCATTCCCCACCAGTTGCGAATTCAGGACTTTGATGGCGACGGTGCGGTCAAGCCGGGTATCGCGGGCGCGATAGACCTCTCCCATGCCACCCGCGCCGAGGGGCGAGACGATTTCGTAAGGGCCTAGTTTGGCCCCAGAGGTCAGCGCCATAACGTGTGGGCGCCATTATAGTGCAGGGCATGACAGGCGTTTCACGTTTCTGGCCGGCCAATCCCGCGCCACATGCGACGGCACTGGCGTGGCGCTGACGATGGGAGTTTCCGGATCGGCCGGGTGGGTCAGTCCGCAAAAATCGTGCTATAGATCACGCCCCCTGCCGCTCCTCCGATGATCGGCGCCACCCAGAACAGCCAAAGCTGAGCAATGGCCCAGCCGCCCACGAAAACCGCCGGCCCGGTGCTGCGGGCTGGATTCACCGAAAGGTTTGTCACCGGAATGCCGATCAGATGGATCAAGGTCAGACCCAAGCCAATCGCAATCGGAGCAAACCCCTGTGGCGCCCGCTTATCTGTCGCCCCCATGATGATCATGAGAAAGAAGAATGTCAGAACGATCTCAGCCACCAGACAGGCCAGCAAGGAGTATCCACCCGGCGAGTGTTCGGCGTAACCGTTCGATGCAAACCCGGCGCTAAGGCTGAATCCGGCTTTACCACTGGCGATGACATAGAGTACCCCGGCTGCGGCGATGCCACCCAGCACCTGCGCGATCACATAAGGCAAAAGCTCCGAAGCGGGGAAGCGCCTGCCCGCCACCAGCCCCACCGAAACGGCGGGATTAAGGTGGCCACCCGAGATGTGGCCAACCGCATAGCACATGGTCAGCACGGTCAGTCCGAATGCCAGCGCGACGCCCGCAAATCCAATCCCGAGTCCCGGAAACCCAGCGGCAAGCACTGCGCTGCCGCACCCGCCAAACACCAGCCAGAATGTCCCGAAAAATTCCGCGGCTGCTCGTTTTCCCAGAGGCATCGTATTTTCCTCTCTAAATGTGGATTTTCACTGCCCTCCATATTGGTATGGCCCTGTTGTGGAATGCGTCACGAGGCGGATTTTACTCTTGTTCCACGTGACGCGGTGGTAAGTCGTCAGGACGTGTTCGGGATCCAGGTGACCGGTCAGTTAAGCGGCAGGGGACATCGGATGAAGGAGGGAGGTTTGGTAGCGCTACCGGGAATCGAACCCGGGTTTGAAGATTGAGAATCTTCCGTCCTAACCCCTAGACGATAGCGCCCCGCGTCAGAAGGCGATTATAACAAAGCGCGGAGAGCGAAGACGCGCTGTGAGCGGGCGGAGGCAGGCCGATTTCTGGCTGTGCTCAATGCGGTCAACCAATTTCTATCTAGTTTCTATGCAGCAAAACCGCGGCTCGCCAAAGTTTCACCTCTTGACAAAGCAAACGGGCAGGAGCAGAATTCGCATAGACGAATAAAAAGCGAAAGTCAAACCTTCCGCTAACGCCTCGGGCTTTCCTCCTGGATGTTCCCTGAGGATTTTCCTATGGCATCGGTGGCACTTTTTCCGGCTGCGAAAGCGGGCTGCTTTTCTGTGCGGGAGCGGCCGGCGCTGGTTCTTCAGCGCCTGGCGACAGCGCCCAAGCTGGCGGGCGTGACTGCGGCTTCGCGGCTGGAGACAAGGCCACGGCGGGCGATGGCAGAAAGCGGCATCGGCGAGCTGGACGGGTTGACGGGAGGACTGCCGCGAGGATGCCTGACGGAGATATGCGGGCCTCCTTCTTCCGGACGCACCAGCGTATTGCTGGCCGCACTGGCGGCCGCGACCCGGCGGCAGGAAGCGTGCGCGCTGGTGGATGCCAGCGATGCGCTCGATCCGGTTTCGGCGGCGGCCAGCGGAGCGGACTTTCAGAAACTGCTTTGGGTGCGCTGCGGAGGAGCGAGCGCTGAGCGATCCGAAAAGACGGCCAAGGCGCGCAGTTGGCAGCGGAGGTGGCCGCGGGAAGAACCGGGCGTCGAACAGGCATTGCGGGTGACGGACCTGCTGCTGCAGAGCGGCGGGTTCGGGCTGGTGGTGATGGACCTGGGAGATATTTCCTTTGCGCTGGCGCGGCGAATTCCGCTGACGTCGTGGTTCCGGTTCCAGCGCGCCGTCGAACATACGCCCACGATTTTTCTGCTGCTCAGCCAGGCTCCCTGCACGCGAAGTTGTGCGGCGCTGCTGCTGCGAGTGCAGGCCGGCGGCCAACGGCGGCGGTTCGAGGAAGAACCGGAGGGGCCGGCGCATGCGCGGCTGCTGCGGGGGACCGAGGTCGAGGGGGAACTGCTGCAGTCGCGCCTGGAGCGCAAGCCAGCGGCGAGTACGGCATTTGCGACCCAAACCGCGTGGGCGGGATAGGAACCAGCCGTCATGCCGTACGCCTGCATTTTCGTTCCCGATTTTCCCGTGGAAGCGTGGCTGCGGGCGGAGCCGGAGCTGCGCGGGCAGGCAGTGGCCGTGCTCGAAGGCAAAGCGCCGCTGCAGCGGATAGTGGCGACAAATGAAAACGCGCGCGGCGCCGGGATTCGGCTGGGCATGACCAGACTGCAGGCGGAGACTGGCGGGGGCGTGGTGCTGCGCGTCCGCTCGGCGCAGCAGGAGGCGGCGGCGCACGCGGCATTGCTGGATTGCGCGCAGTCGTTTTCGCCGCGGGTGGAAGATACGAGCGACGACACGGTGCTGCTGGATGTGGCCGGGCTGGAAGCGCTATTCGGGCCGCTCTCCCGCATGGCGCGGACCATGGCGCAGCGCACGGCGCAACTGGGGCTGGTAGCACAGGTGGCGGTGGCGGCGAATCCGGATGCGGCGGCGCTGGCGGCGCGGGGATTTTCCGGCGTGACTGTGATTTCGGAAGGAAAAGAGGCGGAAGAACTGGGACGGCTTCCGCTGGAAGCGCTGTTTACGAACCGGCAAGCGGAAGCCGAGCAGTTTCTGGAAACCTTGGAGCGCTGGGGGATCCGCAATCTGAGAGAGTTGGCGGCGCTGCCGGAAGCGCCGCTCAGCGGACGGCTGGGGCAGGAAGGTCTCCATCTGCAGCAACTGGCGCGAGGCGCGACGATGCGGCCGCTGGTTCCGGCGGAAGAACTGCTGGTGTTTGAAGAAGGCATCGAACTGGAATATCCGCTGGTGCTGCTCGAACCGCTGGCGTTTCTGCTGGCCCGGCTGCTGGAGCAGGTATGCGCGCGGGTGGGAGCCCGCGCCCGGGTGATCCAGGAATTGAGGCTGGAACTGGAATTGGAGAATGGAAGACGGGAAAGGGGACAGAACATTTTTCAGCGCAGGCTTCGCTTGCCGGTTCCCTTGCTCGACGCGAAGGTCTTTCTCAAGCTGCTGCAGCTTGACCTGCAGGCGCATCCGCCGGGCGCTCCCATCGTCAAGATCCATCTGGCGGCGGAACCGGCACGGCCGCGGGCGGCGCAGAGCGGGCTTTTTCAGCCGGCATTGCCGGAACCGGAAAAACTGGAGCTGACGCTGGCGCGAATTGCGCGAGTGGTGGGCGAAGACAAGGTGGGATCGCCGGAACTGTGCGATACGCATCGTCCGGAAAGTTTCCAGCTGCGGCGTTTCGTGCCGGGGGATTCCGAAGCCGAGACAAAATCTGTTTCCCAGAGCAGAAGCTTGGTGACGGCCTCGCGTATTTTTCGTCCGCCATGGATCGCGGCCGTGACCGTGCAGGATGGAAAGCCGATGCATATTGACTGCCCCAGGCGTAAGGAAGTGAGCGGAAAGGTGCTGTGGGCCTCGGGGCCATGGCGGTCTTCGGGCGACTGGTGGGAGCAGGAAGGCTGGTCGCACGAGCAATGGGATGTGGCGTTGCAGCAGGGGGACGGAATCGTGCTGTATCGGCTGGTCCGCGATCTGTTGCGCGGGAAATGGTTCGTGGAAGGCGCTTACGACTGAATGATGCGATGGCTGCATGTATGTGGAACTCCATGCCCGTTCTGCTTTCAGCTTTCTGGAAGGCGCTTCCCTGCCCGAGCACCTGATTGCGAGCGGCGCGAAGTTCGAGATGCCAGTCATGGCGTTGCTGGACCGCGACGGCGTCTATGGGGCTCCGCGGTTTCACATGGCGGCGAAGAAAGCGGGGATGAAGGCGCGGGTGGGCGCGGAAGTGAGCTGCAAATTTCCGGCGGGCGGGTCTGCAGGGCTACGGGGACAGTTCCGGTTGCCGTTGCTGGTCTCTGACCGCTCCGGCTATCAGAATCTCTGCCGGCTGATTACCCGGATGAAACTGCGCGCGCCCAAGGGCGAAGGCGCGGTACGGTTTGAAGAACTACAGGAACACGCCGGGGGACTGGTTTGCCTGACTGGCGGAGATGAAGGCCCGCTGGCGGCGGCACTTGCGGGCGGCGGGATGGAAGCGGCCCGGGGCTGCATCCAGCAGCTAAAAAATGTTTTTGGCGAGAGCTGCGTGTATGTGGAACTGCAGCGCCATTTCCGCCGCGAGCAGGAGACGCGCAACCGGGCGGCCATGGCTATTGCGAGTTCGTTCCGCCTGCCGCTATTGGCGACCAACGGAGTGTGCTACGCCACGGCTGCGGAGCGGGAACTGTGCGATGTGTTCACGGCAATCCGGCATCACCGCACACTGGCCACGGCGGGACGGCTGCTTTCGCGTAACAGCGAGCGGCACCTGAAGAGCCCGAAGCAGATGCAGGAGCTTTTTGCCGACTTGCCTGAGGCCGTCGCCAATACGCTGGAGCTTTCGTCGCGGCTGGAGTTCACGCTGGAGGACCTGGGATATGAATTTCCCCGATATCCGGTGCCCGTGGGCGAAACCATGATGTCGTTCCTGCGGGAGCGGACATGGGAAGGATTCGAGGGACGCTATGGGCGAGCGGCCGAAGGGCTGCGAGGCCGGGCCCGCAGCCAGATTGAACGGGAACTGAAGCTGATCGAAAAGTTGGAATTGTCTGGCTACTTTCTCATTGTGTGGGACCTGGTCCGCTTCTGCCGCGAGCAGAGCATTCTGGTGCAGGGACGGGGCTCGGCGGCGAACAGCGCGGTGTGTTACTCGCTGGGCATCACCGCAGTGGATCCGGTAGGCATGGACCTGCTGTTCGAACGGTTTCTTTCGGAAGAACGCGGCGAGTGGCCGGATATTGACCTTGACCTTCCCAGCGGCGATCAGCGCGAACGCGTGATCCAGTACTTGTATCAACGCTACGGCGAGCGCGGAGCGGCCATGACGGCCAACGTCATCACCTATCGCAGCCGCATGGCCGCGCGCGAGATGGGCAAAGCGCTGGGATTCGACGCGGAGACACTGGAAAAGGTGTCGGACGCGGTTTCCAACTGGGAATACCGCGATGCCAAGGATGCGTTCGATTACCGCTTCCGCGATGCCGGGCTGGACCTTCGGCATCCCCGGCTGCGGAAATATTTTGAATTGTGCGTCGCGGTGCAGGACCTGCCCCGCCATCTGGGGCAGCACTCCGGCGGCATGGTCATCTGCCAGGGACGCCTGGACACGGTGGTTCCGCTGGAACCGGCTTCCATGCCGGGACGGGTAGTAGTGCAGTGGGACAAGGAAGACTGCGCCGACCTGGGCATCATCAAGGTGGATTTGCTGGGATTGGGCATGATGGCAGTGCTCGAAGATTCACTGAAGATAATCCGCACAGACTATGGCGAGGAGGTGGAACTGGCGCACCTGCCCGCGGATGATCCCGCGGTATATTCCGCGTTGCAGAAGGCGGACACGATCGGCATGTTCCAGATCGAGAGCCGGGCGCAAATGTCCTGCCTGCCGCGACTGCAGCCGCGGAATTTTTATGACATCGTGGTGCAGGTGGCGATCATCCGTCCCGGGCCGATCGTCGGACAGATGGTGAATCCGTATCTGCAGCGGCGCATGGGACGGGAGCAGGTGATGTATCCCCATCCTTCACTGGAGCCGGTGCTGGCGCGGACGCTGGGAGTGCCGCTGTTTCAGGAGCAATTGCTGCGTATTGCCATGGTGGCGGCCAGCTTCACCGGCGGCGAAGCGGAGGAATTGCGGCGGGCCATGGGCTTCAAGCGCTCGCAGGCACGCATGAAGGAAATCGAGGCCAAGCTGCGAAGTGGCATGGAACGCAATGGCCTGACGCAGGCAGCACAGGAACAAATCATTACGGCCATTACTTCTTTTGCCCTCTATGGATTTCCTGAATCTCACGCCGCGAGCTTTGCCCTGATCGCTTATGCCAGCGCCTATTTGAAGTGCCATTACCTGGCGGCATTCACCGCTGCCCTGCTCAACAATCAACCCATGGGGTTTTACCGGCCGGCCACGATCGTAAAAGATGCGCAGCGTCATGGATTGAAGGTGCTGCGCATCGATGTGCTGAAATCCGGCTGGGATTGCACGCTGGAGACGGTTTCCCGGATTGCTGGCGCGCAGGGTGAAACTACAGCATCTGCAGGCCTGGCGCTCCGCATGGGATTGCGCTATGTGCGGGGCTTGCGGGAAGAGACTGCGCAGACCATCGTAAAGCAGCGGCAACTTGGGCGATTTGTTTCCATCTATGACCTGGTCCACCGCGTCCCCGGCCTGCGAAAAGACGAATTGAACAAGCTGGCGGAAATTGGCGGGCTGAATTCCCTGGCTGCCGATCGCCGGGATGCTCTCTGGCAAGTAGGACGCGCGATCCATGATCCGGGCCCGCTACTGGCCGAACTGCCGGTTCCTGAGGACAGATCTCCGCTGCTTCCCATGGATGGAGAAGAGCGGCTGGTGGCTGATTTCCGGGGCACAGGGCTGACCGTGGAACCGCACCCCACGGCCTATCATCGGGCGCGCATGCAAGCCATGGGCATTCATCCGGCCAGCGAACTCAGCCGCCTGCGGAACGGGCAACATCTGCGCATTGGAGGATGCGTGATTGCCCGGCAGCGGCCGGGAACAGCGAAGGGTTTTGTTTTTTTGAGCCTGGAAGACGAAACCGGCGTGGCGAACGCCATTATCACCCCTGACCTGTTTGAGAAGAACCGGCGGTTGATAACCTGCGAGCAATTCCTGGTGGTAGAAGGAGCTTTACAGAATCAGGACAACGTAATTTCGGTGAAGGCCGAACGCATCCTGCCGCTGTCTATCACGCGTGCGCCAGCGGAATCGCACGATTTTCATTAAAACGATTCGGACGTATGTATTTTACGCAAGTGACCGATTACCGTCCGAGCTTCTTTCGGATATATTCCATCGTTAATGCTGGATTTTGATGGGGCGTGATTTCCATCACACCTTTGCCGACAGAGGTACAATACTCGACAACGATGGTGTCGCCCTCTTGGGTAATGCGGCTAATCTTCACCCCCAATGCTCTGAAAGCCTGTACTGCCCATGCCCTTGTCGAAATGATCATATCCCCTCCTTAAAAAAACCAGAAGCTATTTGGGCCAACCTTGGGACGGTTTTTTCTCGGACAGATACTGTGAGGCTAATACCTTTGATGTCAACGATTTGCGCGGATATAGTGCTTGACACGGATGTACTTTCGATTATTATAGAAGTTACGACTCCCCGGCTGCTAAGCAATGGGCCGGTTCGGGCAATCTATAAGATTGCCCATTGCTTTTTATGGCCGCCGCTGCGCCACGAGTACAGAAACGTCGCGTGGTCGTCTATATCGACGGTTTCAATCTGTATTATGGGGCTCTTAAAGATAAGCCCAGACTGAAGTGGCTCAATCTGGAGCGCTACTGTACTCTGCTTCGTCCGCACGATGATATCCAAGCAATCCGTTACTTCACGGCCCTAGTCGCAGGGCCTAACAAACCAAATCAAGAAGCATACCTGAAAGCACTGGCGACCACGCCCGTGGTGAAGGTCATCCTCGGCAAATTTAAGGACAAATCCGTCAAGTGCCAAGTCAACGGCTGTGCCCACACACTGAGCAGGCGATTTACAGTACCCGAGGAAAAGCGGACAGACGTAAACATCGCGATTTACATGTTGGATGATGCGTATCAGGACGTATGCGACCATCTCATATTGTTTAGCGGCGACTCCGATCTTGTCCCAGCTCTGAACATGGTGCGCCTTCGTTTTCCTTCGAAGATGATTACCGTATATGTTCCTTTTCGCGACCCTATCCGAGGTGCCGCTGTGGAATTGCGCCTCGCTGCTTCTAAGCATCGGGATTTGCCGCTACCTTTACTATCGAAGGCTCTGTTTCAAGACACCATCCCCGATGGCGCGGGAGGGGTAATCAACAAACCAGTAGCTTGGAATTAGAGTGCTAAAGTTTTCGAACGTGCAACAATCCCCGCTTGACACAATCACGCCTAGGCCCTAATGTGAGCGTGAAGCCCACGATTCCAGTTGCGACCACATGAAGCGTGCGGACTTGCGTAAAGTACATACTTCCAAAACGATTTATGTTTCGGACAGATTAATTTTCTCTTCCGGCCTCCCAAATTCACATCAAACCAGTTATCATCTTCTTATAACTACCACATGAATTTGTGGGGGGCGACCTCGAGAATCAGTCGAGGCCGACGTGTAAACGTTTCATTCATAACTCAGTTCCTCATGGACTGTATCCGCTAAGGAGTAGAAGATGCCTAAAGCCAGAACACCACGCAGCACCACTGCACCCACCAAGCCTGTCATCACCATGCCCGAAGCCGGCAGCACTCCGACGATGCGGAAGAGCGCCTCGCCGGCCAACCCGACGCCTATTAACATGGAAAGCATGGTTCGGCAGCGCGCCTATGAGATTTACCAGGAGCGAGGATGCACGCCCGGCCGGGAGAACGACGACTGGCTACAGGCCGAAAGCGAGATCCGCGCGCAAAACAACCAGCAGCAACGAGCATAGCTTCCACAGCGCTGGCGGGTGAACTCCCACATGCCTTTTGCGGGCAAGGGCGGACTTGTGTCCTGCAAGCCGCCCACCACGCAACCACTCAAGTAAACCCAAGCAACTTTTCCGAAAAGGTAAAGCTCTCACTATCAATAGCTTCTCCGGAGGCTTTGTGGTTGCTCCGGGGGTTCTTTTCTGAAAAAATACGCAAGGGCATTCCATGTCTCAAATTGGAAGTTTTGCACTCCTGCTCGCGCTGGCGCTGAGCGCCTACTCGTTTCTTGCCGGCTTGCTGGCCCTGACCGGCAAGGGAACGGGATCGGAGCGGCTGGCGGAAACTGCGCGGCGGGCCGGGATTGCCACCTTCGCGGTCGTGCTGCTGGCTGCCGTGGTGCTGGTGGTGGCCGCCTTCAGCAACGATTTCTCGATCGCCTACATTTTTCATCACAGCAATCGCGACCTGCCCGCGCCCTACAAGTTCGCCACCCTTTGGTCAGGACAGGAAGGCTCGCTGCTGTTCTGGTCGTTGTTACTCGCCACGTACGGACTTGTGCTGCGCGTGCGGTACAAGACGGACGTGCGTCTGTTCGCGCACGCCTCGGTAGTGATCGCGGCAGTGCAAATCTTCTTTCTGCTGGTGCTGAATTTCGCGGCGAATCCATTCGGGCTGATGCAAGGCTCGCTGCCGGCAGACGGCAACGGTCTGAATCCCCTGTTGCAGTATCCCGAGATGGTGATTCATCCGCCGATGCTGTACCTGGGATATGTGGGATTTACGGTGCCGTTTGCCTTCGCGCTGTCGGCGCTCATCATGCGGTACCCCGGGGAGAAGTGGATCCACATCACGCGGCGCTGGACCATGGTGACCTGGGGATTCCTGACGTGCGGGGTTTTTCTCGGGATGCACTGGGCTTACTCGGTGCTGGGATGGGGCGGCTACTGGGGCTGGGATCCGGTGGAGAACGCGTCGCTCATGCCATGGCTGACGGGGACTGCGTTTCTGCACTCGGTGATGATGCAGGAAAAGCGCGGCATGCTGAAAGTGTGGAACATGTGGCTGATCTTCGCCACATTCATGCTGTCGATTTTCGGCACGCTGCTGACGCGCAGCGGCCTGGTCAGTTCGGTGCATGCCTTCGCACAGTCTTCAATTGGCGACTGGTTCTCGGCGTTTCTGGCGCTCATCTTTGCGACCTGCGTCTTCTTTTATGTGAAGAACGCTTCGCACCTGCGCAGCGAGCACAAACTGGAATCGCTGGTTTCGCGGGAATCGAGCTTCCTTTTCAATAATCTTCTGCTGCTGGTGGCGTGCTTTACGGTGTTGTGGGGCACGTTATTCCCGAAGCTCTCGGAATGGATCCAGGGCAACAAGGTCACAGTGGGACCGCCGTTCTTCAATCGCGTGAACGTACCGGTAGCCCTGCTGCTGTTGTTGCTGACGGCGGTGGGTCCGTTGCTGGCCTGGCGCAGGACATCGCTGGAGAGCCTGAAGCGCAATTTCCTGTGGCCGGCGATCGGAGCCCTGGGCTTGGGCGTGTTTCTGATAATCAGAGGCATGCGTCCGTGGCGGGACATGTCCTACGTGTACTCGCTGATGACGATCATGCTGTCGGTGCTGGTGGCGCTGACTGTAGCCTCGGAGTTTTTCCGCGGCGGACGAGTCATTTCGCGGCATACCGGGCTGAATCTGCTGGCCTCCATGGTGCAACTGGCGCATCGCAATACCCGGCGCTACGGGGGATACATCGTTCATTTCGGCGTTATTGTGGTGATGATCGGCTTCGCCGGGGCGGCGTTCAATCAGGACGCTGAAAAAGAGCTGGGCTTCGGCGACAAGATGGCCATCGGGCCCTACACGCTGGTCTGCCAGTCCTACACGCAGGATGACAACCCGAACTACGGCAGCGAGTGGGCAGTGATCAACGTGTTCCGCGGGGGCAAGCAGATTGCAACCCTGGCGCCGGAGCGGCGCTTTTACAAAGCCAGCCAGCAGACTTCGACGATGGTGGCCAATCGCTCGACTCCACAGGAAGATTTGTACCTGGTGTACGAGGGGCAGAACCAGGACACCGGGCGTCCCATCATCAAGGCCCACCTGAATCCGCTGGTGATGTGGATCTGGGTGGGAGTGTGGATCATCATCGCGGGAACGGTGCTGGCACTGGTTCCGAACGCGGTGCCAGTTCGCGTGCCGGTCCCGGCGCAGATGCAGGCAGCTCCTGTGGGAGCCGGAGATTGATGACGATCCGGCCGGGCGACGCTCGGGCCTGCGAGGCACATTTCGAGCGCAAAGAAGCAAACATGCACACACGCAAACTCCATTCCGGATGGAAGGTTGGAATGCTGGGAATTGCCCTGCTGCTCCTGATGGGTGCGGGAGATAATTCGGCGCGGGTGAATGACCTGGGCCACCGGCTGATGTGCGTGTGCGGCTGCAACCAGATCCTGCTGGAATGCAACCACGTCGGCTGCGCTTACTCTGACCGCATGCGGGCGGAACTGGTCGAGGCGGTGGAGCGCGGAGACAATGACGACCTGACGCTGCAATCGTTCGTTCAGAAGTATGGGACAACGGTATTGGCAGCGCCGACCAAAGCTGGCTTCAACCGCGTTGCGTGGATCATGCCGTATGTGGCGCTTGGGTTGGGATTGGCCACGGTGGTCTTCATCGTGCGGGCGTGGAGATCGCGCCCCTTGTTGAAGCCGGCTGACATGCCCGCGCCGGTTCACGGCGCGGAACTGGAGCGGTTTCGAGATCAGGCGCGCGAGGACACGGAAGTATGACCGTCGCCATCATGACGTGCATGCTGATTACGGCAGCCACGCTGGTTTATGTCTTTTATCTTCCGGGCAAGCTGTATCTGGGACCCAAAAAGACCCGCTTGTCTTATCTGCGCGAGCGCAAGGAAGTGGTTTACGAAAACCTGCGCGACCTGAATTTTGAATTTAAGGCGGGCAAGTTTCCAGATGCGGATTACCAGGCCATGAAGAATTCTCTGGAAGAAGAAGCGGCCGCCGTTCTGGCCGAGATTGCAAGGCTGGAAGAAGCGGCAACCGTCGCACTGCAAGCGAGAAAGGAAGCCTAGTTTGAAGTTTGCACTCAAGATGTGCGCATGTTCGCTGAGCCTGGTTTTAGGTTGCGTGGCCGCAGCACAAACTCTGACCGGGACGGTCAAGAACAGCACAACCAACAAACCGGGAGCCGGCGATGACGTCGTGCTGCTGAGCCTGAGCCAGGGGATGGAGGAATCGGGCCGCACCAAGGCCGATGCGCAGGGACATTTCAGCCTGAAGCTGGATGATGCCGGGAGTCCGCACCTGGTGCGGGTGATCCACCAAGGCGTGACCTACCACCGCATGGCACCTCCGGGAACGACGTCGGTGGAAGTAGAAGTATTCGACGTGGCCAAGAAGGTGGATGGCGTGGCGGTTACGGCCGACGTGATGCGCTTTCAGGCGCAAGGCAGCGAACTGCAGGGTATCCGGCTGTTTGCGGTGAACAACAATTCCACACCGCCGCGCACGCAAATGAACGATCAGAACTTCGAGTTCTATCTGCCGGATGGCGCGCAGATTGACCAGGGCATGGCCATGACCGCCGGAGGCCAGCCCATCAATTCCGCTCCGGTGCCGCAGAAAGAGAAGAACCGTTATGCGTTCATCTTCCCGCTGCGGCCCGGAGAAACGCAGTTTCAAGTGGTGTACCACGTGCCGTACAACGGAACGTTGTCGGTGGATCCGAAGGCCCTCTATGGGGCGCAGCATTTCGTGGTGATGCTGCCCAAGTCGATGCAGTTCACAGCAGCTGCCGGCACCGCATTCCAGGCGATGGCGGACCCGCGGCAATCGGATGCGATCGTGCAGGTTGCTTCGAACACCGCGGCGGGACAGCCGCTGGGTTTCAAGATCTCCGGCACGGGCGCGCTGGCCGAAGCCGGCGATGACAGCCAGGGAAGCCCACGCCCTGCCGATGGCGGACAGACAGCGGGGCGCGATTCGCGACCGGGCGGCGGGCTGGGACCACCGATTGACGCGCCGGATCCGCTGGAGAAATACCGTTGGTACATTCTCAGCGGGTTCGGGGTTGTGCTGGCAGCGGGCGCGGTGTACATCGCCCGCCGATCCAAAGCAGCGCCGGTTCCGGATTTTGCAGTCAGCGACATCGAAGCGATGGACATCCCCGCGGCGCCTGTTCCGAAACCCAAAGCGGCGGAGAGGCCCTCCATGCTGCTGGAAGCGCTCAAAGAAGAAATCTTCCAGCTCGAGGTTGAACACAAGCAGGGCCGTATTTCGCAGCAGGAATACGAAAAGGCCAAGGCTGCGCTCGACCAGACGCTGGAACGAGCGGTGAAGCGCGAACTGGCGAAGCGAACCTGAGGCGGAGCTGCTCCTTCAAAATGTGCGCTTTATGAGCAACGGCGGCCGTGAATCTCGCGGCCCGGCGCACCCATCTAATGGTTTGGGGAAATCCATATGGGAAACACATTCAAGACCGCGTTTCTCCTGACCCTGCTAACGCTGCTGCTGATGTTCATTGGCCGGGCGTTTGGCGGGCAGAACGGCATGCTGCTGGCGCTGGCTTTTGCGGCAGTGATGAATTTCGTTTCGTATTTCTATTCCGACAAAATCGCCCTGGCGATGTACCGCGCCCAGCCCGTCACCCGGGAAGAATTGCCGCGGGCTTACCAGGCGGTGGAACGGCTGACGCAGAAAATCGGCATTCCCATGCCGAAGATTTATGTGATTCCAACGGATTCGCCTAACGCGTTTGCCACAGGACGCAATCCGCAGCATGCGTCGGTCGCGGTGACACGGGGCATTCTGAATCTGCTGAATGACGAGGAACTGGAAGGCGTGCTGGCGCACGAACTGGGCCACGTGAACAATCGCGACATCCTGATCAGCTCTGTGGCAGCAACCATTGCCGGAGCGATTACCATGCTTGCGAGCATGGGACGATGGGCGATGATCTTTGGCGGCATGGGCGACCGGGACGAGCGGCGCGGCGGCGGCATTGGCGCGCTGTTTATGCTGATCGTGGCTCCGATCGCGGCGTCGCTGATTCAACTGGCAGTTTCGCGCTCGCGGGAATATCAGGCGGATGCGACGGGAGCGCACTTCACGGGCAATCCATATGCGCTGGCCAGTGCGTTATCGAAGCTCGATGCCTACTCGAGGCGGCTGCCGATGCAGGCGACACCTTCCACGGCGCACCTGTTCATCATTCAGCCACTGCTGGGAATGAGTTTTGGGAATTTATTCTCCACCCATCCACCGATTGCAAAACGCATTGAACGGCTGACGGGGAGACCCGCAGAGTTCATGCAGTAACGGGTTTTTGCTGCCAAAGATGTGTGACGCAAGTAACCGACCCGCTGGCGTTCCAGCATGTAGAATCGCTTTCTAATGTCTCCAGAGACCGCTATTGCCGCGGCCAGCCGGGCCGCCGACCTGGAAGCCGCGCTCCGCAAGGTCATCCGCGGGAAAGATGAAGTCATCCGGCTGGCGCTGGTGTCCATGATGGCGCGGGGCCACCTGCTGATTGAAGGCGTTCCCGGAGTCGGCAAGACCACGCTTGGCCAGGCCCTGGCCCGGGCGCTGGACTGCAGCTTTCAGCGGTTGCAATTCACCAGCGACATGCTGCCTTCCGATGTTCTGGGGATTTCAATCTACTCGACCAGCGAGCAGGCCTTCGAGTTCAAGCGCGGGCCAGTTTTCACCAATGTCCTGCTGGCGGATGAGATCAACCGCACGACACCCAAAACGCAATCGGCGCTGCTCGAAGCCATGAATGAAGGGCAGGTCACGGTAGATGCCCATTCTTACGCGTTGCCTCAGCCGTTTCTGGTGATCGCTACACAGAATCCGGTGGAGCATCATGGGACCTATCCGCTCCCCGAATCGCAACTGGACCGCTTTCTGATGCGGGTGCAGATGGGTTATCCGGCAAGCGATGCGGAGCGGGACATTCTGCGGTCGGCGGCGGGAGTTACGCAGCTGGAAGCGCTGCGGCCGGTGCTCAGCGGACCGGACGTGCTCGAAATGCAGCACGCGGTCACTGAGGTGAGAGTGGATGATTCGCTGGTCAGTTATGCGCTGGCGGTGGTGCGGAAGACGCGAGAATCGGAGCACCTGTCGCTGGGAGTTTCGCCGCGCGGATCGCAAATGCTATATCGGGCGGCCCAAGCCATGGCCTTTCTTGACGGTCGAAATTTCTGCGTTCCGGAAGATTTCAAGCCGCTGGTCGCGCCGGTATTTGCTCACCGCGTGGTGGTGAATGGCCTCTATTCCTCAACCCTGAAGAAATCCGAACAGGCGGAACAGATTGTGCGGGAGATTGTGGAGAACACGCCGGTTCCGGCGTAGCCGCGGCTGGCGTGGTAAAGTCTCGCCATGTCCTTTCTTCGCTATCTGATGCTGTTGTCGCTGGTGGTATGGATCGGCGGGCTGATCTTCTTCGCGTTTGTTCTGGCCCCGGCGGCGTTTTCGGTTTTGCCGACTCGGCATCTGGCGGGAAATGTAGTGGGCCGGTCGATCGACATCCTGCACTGGATGGGCATTTTCTGCGGCCTGATCTATCTCTCGACTTCCCTTCTCTACAGCTATACGACGCGCGGCACGGCACGCTTCCTGGCTGCGCGCAACGTCCTTCTGGTTCTGATGCTGGGCCTGACACTGATCTCACAGTTCGGCATTATCCCGCGCATGGATACGCTTCGGGCTTCCATGGGCGAGATCGATTCCGTCGCGCCGAATAACCCGGCACGCATGCAGTTCGACGCTCTGCACGTCTGGTCCACCCGGGTGGAAGGTGGAGTACTGCTGCTGGGATTGGTGGTGGTGTACCTGACCGCTTCCGCGCTCAGTGAGTAGGCTCGCCCTGAACAGTTTCTTTCGCGGCTGCTTGGGCAATCGGCGACTCATCATTTATTCTCGAATCGAACTCTTAACGAGCACTTTCTATGAAGACTGGCATCATTGGTCTGCCGCAGGTAGGCAAGACATCGCTGTTTCGCATCCTTACCAAGGCGCATCTTTCAGACCAGGCGCGGGCGAATCCTCGTGAGGCCCACGTAGGAATCGCCAAAGTGCCGGACGAGCGACTGGACCGGCTGGCGGCCGTCTACAACCCGAAGAAACTGACTCACGCTTCCGTGGAATATGTGGATGTGGGCGCAATCGGCCAGGAGGCGCTGAAGGAAAGTTCCTACATCGGACATCTGCGCAATGTGGATGCGCTGGCGCACGTGGTGCGGGCGTTTGAAGATGCCTCGATTCCGCATGTGGGGGCGATCGATCCGCTGCGCGACATCCGGAACGTCGAGTTCGACCTGATGGTCAGCGACCTGGGCCAGATCGAAAAGCGGCTGGAGCGGGTCGAGAAAGACCTTAAGAAGATGCGCTCGGCCGACCTGGAAAAAGAATTTGAGTTGCTGAAGAAGGCAAAAGCGCACCTTGAAACTGAGCGTCCGCTGCGCGAACTGGAAATGACGCCGGAAGACAAGAAGCGTTTCCGCGGCTTTATGTTCCTGAGCGAGAAGCCGATACTTTACGTCCTGAACGTCAGCGAGAGCACGACCCTGGGGAAGGACCTGGAGAATGCGGGCAGCAAACACGGCATCGGCGAGATAGCGTCCCGGCCGAACTCGGCGGCGACCGCGGTCTGCGGCAAGGTGGAAGCGGAATTGGCGGAGATGGGCGATGCCGATGCAGCAGAATTCCTGGCGAGCTATGGCCTGAAAGAAAGCGGACTGGTGCGATTGATTCGCACCACCTATGCGCTGCTCGGCCTGATTTCCTTCCTGACGATCGGAGAAGATGAGTGCCGCGCCTGGACGATCCCGGTTCATACGCGCGCGGTGGAAGCAGCGGGCGCGATCCACTCCGACCTGGAGAAACATTTCATTCGCGCCGAAACCATCCGTTGGGACCAGCTTCTGGACGCCGGATCGGAGGCCAATGCCCGCGCCAAGGGCACGCTGCGCCTCGAGGGCAAGGACTACATCGTGCAGGATGGCGACGTCTTACACATTCGCCACAGCGGGTAACGGGAATAGCCCATGCCCGCAAACTGATATGATTCTGCCCGCACATGCACCCCATTGCTCTTAGCCTGCTGCTCGGCCTGACGGCCGCTGCGGCGAATGTATTTGGCGGCGCCATCATCGTACAGAAGCACTGGGACCGTTCCTATCTTCGCTATTTCGTGGCCATGGGCGCGGGATTCATGCTGGCCACTGCCATCGTAGAGATTTTTCCCGCCAGCCTGGAACTGCGCGGAAAAAGCGCGGCGTTTCTGGTGCTTCTCGGCTACCTGATCATCCACTTCTTCGAGCACACGCTAACCCCGCATTTTCACTTTGGCGAGGAGACGCATAAAGAACAGTTCGTTCACCTGCATAAGGGATATTCGGTCCTGCTCGGGTTGATTATTCATACCTTCTTCGATGGAATCGCTATCGCGTCAGGCTTCATCGTGTCGGACTGGCTGGGATGGATCATTTTCCTGGCGGTTTTCCTGCACAAGATTCCGGAAGGTTTTACGGTGGCATCGGTGATGCTGGCGAGCGGACAAAGCCGCCGCATGGCGTGGGGCGCGTCGGTTCTCCTGGGCGCCGCCACCTTTGCCGGCGTTCTCACCATGGCGCTCTTGCGCCACGAGGTCAGCTCCGGACTGCCACTCTCGGCAGGCGTGACGATTTACGTCGCGGCTTCAGACCTTATGCCGGAAGTGAATCGCGAACCGGGAGTGAAGATGGCACTGGTGGTATTTCTCGGCGTGGGACTGCTCTTCCTGATGGACCGATTTGTCCACGTGCACTGAGAATAACGCTCTTTATTCGACGGTGTGTTTGGCGGTGTAACCCTCGCGTGCGATCACCTGGTATTTAACGTCCTTCCCTTTCTGATCTTTCACCTTCAGCGTTCCGCCGTCGGGAGCTACTACTTCCACCTTCAGCTTGCGATAGCCGCCGTCGAGTTTGGCGTTCGTGGGGTGATAGGCAATCATGTACTGATTGCGGATGTCGCCCGCGATCGAGCGGAAAATCTCAGGGTACTCCGCCGAGAAGCGGGGCTGATAGAAGCGTCCCCCGGTCAAACGTGCGAAGGTCTGCATCTCATTATCAGCTTGCAGGTAGTCAATCTGACTGACAGGAATGGCACCGCCGCGGGTGTAGCCGGTGCAGTGGTTGACCTCGCACCACTCCCGCATGGACCAACCGATGCTGATGGGGAAGATGGTCACGTCGTGCGTGGCCTTGACCTTCCTCAGGATCTGGTCGAGGTTGAGTTTGCTGAAACTGTCGAAGCCGGTGCTGACGAGGATGATGTACTTGTGGCCTTCCACGCGATCCAGACGGTCGAGCGTGTCATAGAGAGCGTCGAAAAGATTGGTCTCCGAGAAGCCAGGTATGCGCAGCAGATTCAGGGCTCCCATGATGGCGCCCTTGTCCTGGGTGAAATCCACCAGAATCTGCGGCTTCATGTCGTAGTACTCGACCGCGACCCAGTCGTCCTTCTTCAGACTTTCGGCAAAGGTGTAGGAGGCGCGTAGCGCGTCAATCATGAAACCGTAATTTGTCGCCGCGTATTCCACCAGCAAGACCGCGGTAATGGGCGCTTCCGTCACGGTGAAATTTGAGATGTTCTGCTGCACGCCGTCTTCGAAGACCCGGAAATTGTCTTTCTTGAGACTGGAAATAAACTGGCCATCTTTGGTGGTGACCATGACGGGCACTTCGACCAGCGGCACGTCGACCCGGATGGAGTAATCCGGCATCCCGGGGATCTTCTTGGGCTTATCCGGCGGTGGTGGCGGCGGCTCTTCTTTCTTCTTGGGAATGGCGTAGGGGCCGACGTCGGTCTGGGGGCCA
>Ga0335079_10000681_pt1 | contig 39057 bp, 34 predicted proteins | sample Lox_Sample_33_FD_206719 | JGI IMG/M metagenome (GOLD analysis project Ga0335079, IMG submission 206719) | Soil microbial communities from Loxahatchee National Wildlife Refuge, Florida, United States - Lox_Sample_3.3 | ecosystem: Environmental > Terrestrial > Soil > Wetlands | place: USA...
ATCGATTGACCTTCCTGCTTTCCGGCAGGTAGATTGAACAACCAACATGGTCGGTCAGACGATTTCGCACTACCGGATCGTCGACATGCTCGGCGGCGGCGGAATGGGTGTGGTCTATAAGGCTGAGGACACACGCCTGCACCGCTTTGTCGCGCTCAAGTTCCTGCCGGACGAAGTCGGTCGCGACCCTCAAGCTCTGGCGAGATTCCAACGAGAGGCGCAAGCGGCGTCGGCACTGAATCATCCCAACATCTGCACCATTCACGATATCGGCGAAGAGAACGGCATCGCGTTCATCGCCATGGAGTACCTCGAAGGCACGACGCTGAAGAATCGCATTTCGGGGCGCCCGCTTGATCTTGAATCGATGCTGCCGTTGTCGATCGAGATCGCCGATGCCCTCGACGCGGCGCACAGCAAAGGAATCATCCATCGCGACATCAAGCCGGCCAACATCCTGGTCACCGATCGCGGACACGCGAAAGTTCTGGATTTCGGACTCGCCAAAGTCGCGCCCGCAATGCGTGCGTCGAGCAACAGCGCGACACTGAACTCGGTCACGCGATCCATCCGCGACGAAGACCTTACCAGCCCCGGCACGATGATGGGAACCGTGGCGTACATGTCTCCCGAACAGGTTCGAGGCAAAGAACTTGATTCCCGGACGGACCTGTTCTCGTTCGGAGCCGTTTTGTACGAGATGGCTACGGGGGTGTTGCCTTTCCGCGGAGAAACGTCCGCGATGATCTGCGAGGCGATCGTCAACCGCGCACCCGTCGCACCGGTGCGATTGAATCCGGATCTCCCAGCCGAACTTGAACGGATCATCAACAAGTGCCTGGAGAAGGATCGAGACCTGCGATATCGCTCGGCGGCCGATCTGGAAACGGATCTGAAGCGCCTGCGACGGGATACCGACTCAGTCAGGACTGGCGCGAGCAGCGTAATCGCCACAGCCCCGGGAGTTTCGAAACGCCCTGCGGCATGGTGGAAGTGGGTGATCGCCTTCGTTATTGTTGCGGCGGCGGCTGCGCTCGGAGTTTGGACACGTATTCCGCTTCCGGCGCCGAGAATTACGGGCGCCCGCCAGATCACCAGCGACGGGATGCCCAAGTTCGGATTCGTGAGTGATGGAACGCGGCTCTACATTTCCGAGTACTCGGGTTCGGGACTGAGCGTGGTGCAAGTATCGGTCACAGGGGGAGAAGCAGCTCTGCTCAACATTCCGCTCACCAATCCTTATGCCACGGATGTTTCTGCAGATCGTTCGGAACTGTTGGTGGGACAGTCGAATCCAGTTCAAAGTTCATTCTGGTCTGTGCCGATACCCGCAGGTTCACCTCACCGGTTAGGAGATATCGTGGCGGGGAACTGCATCTGGGCGCCGGATGGAAAGGTCGTGTGCGCGAGACTACAAGACATTCTTATTGCCGATCATGATGGCGGAAACGCGCGGAAGCTTGTAACCGCGAGAGATTTGGTGGCGAATCTGGCATTCTCGCCGGATGGAAGCCGGATCCGATTCACGGTGGCAAATGCACTGAGCGGTATTTCGTCGATTTGGGAGGTCCGCGCGGACGGCAGCGGCATGCACGAGGTCTTGCCGGGATGGAACAATCCAGCAGGCGAGTGCTGCGGCACGTGGATGCCGGACGGCAAGTATTTCCTGTTCAACAGCACGCACGGCCGCGATACGCAAGTCTGGATTGTGCCGGACCATTCTTCCTGGTGGAGAAAGACGCCGCGCGATCCTGTCCAACTCACCACCGCGCCGCTGCTCTATGGTTTTCCTCTCGTCAGCAAAGACGGTAAGAAATTGTTCGTGCTCGGCATTCAGTCGAGATCCGAACTGGTCCGCTATGACTCCAAATCCGGAGAGCTCATACCCTACATGGGCGGCATATCAGCCGGAGACGTAGAGTTCTCGAAAGACGGACAGTGGGTCACGTATGTGACCTACCCGGAGAACATTCTCTGGCGCAGCAGGGCGGATGGCAGCGAAAAACTGCAGCTCACGTATCCGCCGTCGGAGGCTGCCCTCGCGCACTGGTCTCCGGACGGGCAGCAGATTGCATTTTCAGCAGGCGTTCCGGGAAAACCGTGGAAAGTATTTCTGATCTCAAAGGATGGAGGAAGTCCGCATGTGATCACGACCGCTGAAACGCTGGAAACGGACCCGACCTGGTCTCCCGACGGCAAGCAACTAGCCTTCGGAAGCTACGACGTTGTGCATCCGGAAAAAACGGTGATTCAGGTTTTGAGTCTGGAGACGCACCAGCTGTCGCAATTGCCCGGCTCAGAGAGGATCTTCGGTCCGCGATGGTCACCTGATGGGCGCCACATCGTAGGAATTGGCATTGGCAACAAAGAGCTCATGCTCTACGACGTCGCTGCGCAAAAATGGCGCAATTTAAAAGCCGATCTGATGTTCGGATACCTGACGTGGTCGCGCGACAGCCAATGGGTCTACTTCGACACCTTCCTGAGCAAAGACAGCGGTTACTACCGCATCCGGATCAGCGACGGAAAAGTGGAGAAGGTCGCGGATTTAAGGAAGGCTCGCTTGTTCCGCGGACAGTTCGGCCCTGGATCATGGACGAGCCTGGGGCCGGGCGATGTACCCCTGTTCCCACGTGACATCAGCGCACAGGAAATCTACGCATTCGATTTGCAACTTCCGTAAGGCTCACTCGAGTTGCGAAGTGGCGGCGGCGCCATTTACGTCGGCTTCTCACCCGATGAAACAAGGTCTGTGTTTCCGTTTTTCCGCGTGCCAGCCTCTTCGAGGAGTTGATTCAACTCTGAGATCAACTGGGAAAAGCGATCGCGGTCTTGTTCCCTGGCAATTTGGTCGCAAAGATCCTTCACGCGTTGTTTCGAGTCCCCGTCTAACACTCTCCTATTCCCCTTTCTTGGGAGGGTGCGGCTTGGAGGCGGCCCGGTAATTCGCAACCTGGTCGCGAAGGAACTGGATGTGTTCCTTCAGAGCGCTTTGTAAATCAGCACACAGCTGATTCAATTCTCCCTCATCCTCAGTTGCGACGATGCGAGCACAAAGTTGCTGAATCCGATCCTCTATCTCCCCGGGCACGGAGGCGAGTTTCGCACATAGGGGGAATGCCGGATATACGGCGAAACAACCATCGATATCGGGGTTTCGCAGTAGGAGTTGGTTCAGTTTGCGAGCAAATCTGATGCTATTCGACAAACATGCAATCGCCGTAGGAGTAGAAACGGTAGCGCTCGGCGACCGCGTGTTGATAGGCGCGCATCACGTTCTCTTTCCCTCCGAGGGCGCAGACCAGCATCAGAAGTGTGGATTCCGGCAGGTGGAAATTAGTAAGCAGCGCTTGTACAACCTGGAACTTGTATTGGGGATATATGAAGAGATTCGCTTCGCCCGTCCCAGGAAGGATCGTTCCGTTTCCCTGTTGCGCGGCAAATTCCAGAGTGCGTACGGTCGTCGTTCCCACCGCAACGACTCTGCGGCCGTTTGCGCGAGCTTTCTCGATTTTGGCGGCGGCATCGTTTGAGATCGAATACGCCTCGAAATGCAGCTTGTGTTCTTCCACTCGTTCGACGCGCACAGGCTGGAATGTTCCCAGACCAACGTGAAGCGTGACCTCGGCCGTCTCAACTCCGCGGTCGCGGATACGAGCGAGGATTTCAGGAGTAAAGTGCAATCCCGCAGTGGGCGCAGCAACGGATCCGCGCTCCCGGGCATATACGGTCTGGTAGCGTTCGCGGTCCGCCGACGAATCATCGCGCGCTATATAAGGAGGCAACGGGATATGGCCGATCGCCTCGACCCGCGCGAAAAAATCGGGCACCGGCGCGAAGCGGATGTGGCGTTCGCCAAACGCACCACGCGCCATCACCTCAGCCTGTAATTGTTCGTTGTCTCCAAAAAAGAGATGCTCTCCTACTCCAATCTTTCGGCCTGGCCGAACGAGACATTCCCATTCATTCGGCTCAGAACTGATTTGGCGTGTTAGCAGGACCTCCACGCGTCCGCGCAGGAAATCACGCGAAGCCGGATTGTGCGGACTCAGCCGTTGGGAATTCATGCCCTGGCGATGGCCGTAGAGCCGCGCCGGAAATACGCGGGTATTGTTGAAGACGAGAATATCCGTCTTGCGCAGAAGGTTGGGGAATTCGCAAAACGATCGGTCCTCGTAGTTCCCGGTTGCGGCAAGCAGGTGCAACAATCGCGACGAAGATCGGTCCGCGAGAGGCTCCTGGGCGATAAGATCCGGTGGAAGGTCGTAATGAAAATCGGAGACGAGCACGCAATGCGATTATAGGGACGAAAAGGCCCATCTTTCGGGGCTTTTGCAGGTCCAAACGGCACGTATTTTGTGGGAAAATTGGATTGTCGAGGCCTCACGAAGGCTGGTACTATGCGGGTGCCAAGCACGGCCCGCTTTTTAATCATTCCCCCAAGGGTTTTCATGCCGACGGAACGCAAACATAGGGAAGAGATCGTCCGGTACGGTCGCATGCTGCACCAGCGCTGCTTTGTGGCAGCGATGGACGGCAATCTTTCGGTTCGCCTGAAGAATGACCGGATCCTGGTGACCCCGACCTGCGTCAGCAAGGGAGCGATGAAACCGGGAGACATGGTGATCGTCGACCCTGATGGCAACCGGGTCTCCGGGCACCGCAACGTCACCAGCGAAATCGGCATGCACCTTTTGATCTACCGCATGCGGCCCGATGTCCAGGCGATTTGTCACGCCCATCCGCCGACCGCGACCGGGTTCGCGGCGGCTGGAATCGCATTGACCGAACCATTGGTTTGCGAGGTAGTCATGGGCCTTGGGTGTATTCCACTGGCGCGATACGGCACCCCGGGGACGTCAGAACTGGCCCAAACGCTTGAACCCTACGTGCCGAACTACGATGCGATCCTCATGTCGAACCATGGGGTAGTGGCCTACGGCGACACGCTCGAACACGCCTATATGAAGATGGAAACCGTTGAGCATTTCGCCCAGATTGCACTCGTAACCCATCTGCTCGGCAGGCAGCAGCCATTGAAGCAAGTGGAAATTGAAAAGCTTCTGCTCGCGCGAACGAAATACTTCGGGACAAAGATGGCATCGACGATGCCTCAGCCGAGAGTGCCGCAGAAGGTCAGTTAAGGGGCAGGGGCTGAAGCCCCATCGGCCACCAATCGCTAACGCGGCCCTGAAGGGCCGCTCTTCCACCATCCAATCGTCACCTCGCCCCTGAAGGCCGCTCTTCGACCACCCAATCGTCACCTCGCCCCTGAAGGCCGCCCTTCCACGTTCTCTCGACTATTTCCCCACCAATTCATTATTCCCCGCCAATTCGGAAACGAAATCCCGCACGGAAGTTAATCGGCAGAGAAGGATATCCGACGACTTCGTTGTAGCGGCGATCGAGCGCGTTCTCGACGTTCAAATATGCCGTCACGCGCGGATGAATTGCGTACCAGCCGCCGACATCAGCACGCACATATCCCGAGGCATGTTGAATGACGAATCCGAGAAAGTCCGAGTCGGAACGGCGACCGACGAAGCTTCCGCCGAGATTCGCTCCCCACTTTGTTCCGAGATAGGAAAGCAAGGTTGTTGCCGAGTGCTTCGGACGGCGCAAGAGCGGCTGCCCCGGGTTGTACGTTGGATCTACCGGCGCAGGATTGTCCAGATATTCCGAGGATGTGTAGGTGTAAGCCGAGTCCAGCAGTAACCTCGAACGAAGCCTCGCTCGCAATGCCAGTTCGGCTCCGTGCGCGAACGCCTGGTTCACGTTCACATATTCCCCAATGAAATTGACCGGATCGACGGTGACGTAGTTGATTTGATCGTGGAAGAGATTGTTGAAGTAGGTCGCGCTGAACTGGTACTTGCCACGAAAGAAGTCCTGCAGGATGGCGGCTTCGAACGCGCGCACACGCTCGGGCTTTAGTGCGGGGTTCGGCTGCGTATAGGGAGGTCCGGCAAAGGTTTCCTCGAGGCGCGGCTCTTTGAATCCGGTGGCGTAAGAGAACCGCAACCGAGTACCAGAGAGAGTTTCTCCTCCGCGCAGTGCCTGGAATGTAAGTGCGATTCGCGGAACTCCCGTGTTGCCAAACTCGCTGTTGTGAACAAACCTTCCGCCGCCGATGATCTCCAGCCGCTTCAGTTTGAGTTGCTGCTGCAGGTAGAGATCGTCGCTGAGCCGCTGACCGTGAGTCTGCGGCCCGTAGGTCACATTGCCGACGAATCCGTTCTCGTTTTCGACGCGGTAGCCGAACGTCGTGTGTGCCCAGGTCCGCTCCGAATAGTCGCCTTGGTATTCAATCCCTGCACGGTTGATGCGATCAATTTCGTTCGAAGGGAAGTCGAAGATCCGATCCGGGTCTCCGTTCGCGTTCAGTTCGTAGTATCGGTAGAGATAGTCAAATCCCGTCAGGTGATGCTCCCAGCCTGAAGGCCCGGTAACGCTGAGCTCTGCGCTTCCCAGCAGGCTGTTCAGCTGTGACCAATCGCTAGGATCGGGTGGCTCGAGTGGAGTACCGTTGAAATTCCATTCCCCCGCGACGCCGCTATGGCTATTAGAATGACGCACGCGGAACCGTAGCGACGCGTGATCACTGAGAGCAGCGCCAACGTTCGCGCCTTCCATGGAATCGGAATAGGAATTGTTGATCCCAGCGCCGTTCGTGTTGAACTGGCTGCCGAAAGCGTTGTAGTCGAAGCGCCCGCGTGCTCCGGCCAGCGAGGCGTAGCCGTTTGCTGTGCTGAAATTTCCGCCGTCCGCGCCGAAGCGCAGCTCCGGGACCGCAGTGCTGCCGTTGCGCGTCCACATCTGAACGACGCTGGTCATCGCATCGGAGCCGTATAAGGTGCTCTGTGCTCCGCGCACGAACTCCATGCGGTCGGCTTGTTCCATCGGAAGAGTAGCGAAGTCGAACGTTCCGCCGGGTTCGTTGATGGCTACGCCATCGACGATGACCTTGTTGTATCGGGATTCACCACCGCGCACAAACAGTGATGTCAGGCCGCCGCGCTGTCCAGCTGCGTTAACGATCGCCCCCGGCAGAAAACGGACGGAGTCTGCAGCAGAGGTTGGCCGCATGGTGGTGAGTTGGCCCGGAGTCAGCGTATCAACATCGACTCCGGACGATTCGCCCGCGACTGGAGTTCCAGTGGCGGTCACGACGACGGTCTCCGAGGCAGGCGCGAGATGGAGAGATACTGTGAGTTCCTGCTGGGACGTGATGCTCACGGTCTCGGCGGCGAAACCTGGAGCGAGCACTCTGATTTCGTAGGGACCGGTATCCGGGAGGCGAAAGGTTACGCGCCCCTCTGCCGACGAAGCGGCTGTGGCAACAACTTTTGCCTGGTTGGTTTCGATGACTGAGACTTGCGCCCCCGCTACTGGAGCCGAGCGGGGATCGATGACTTTCACAGTGAGATCGCTGGCCGATGCAGCGATCGAAAAGAACAACAGAGCGAGCACTACGCGCATTCCATCCTCCTTTGCACGCGAAAGAGGTTGAGGTGAACGGACTGCGCCGGTCTCCTGGCTCGCGAGTAAGGATGGCGTCGCCATCCGAACGAAATCTTCGGCCTTCCCGGATCACCAGTGGCCGAGGACAATTTCCTCGCTTACAGTTGCGCGGCAGCGCGGGAATTCCACCCGCTTCCCTGTTTTCGCCGAATCGGCGAAAACGCGCACTCCAACGAAAATTCCAAAGAGCAATAAGACGCTCGAAAACTGTAACGGGTGAAATAGGGTGCCGTCAAATTCAGGCTCAGGTTTTGAATGAAGGGAAAACCTTCAACCACGAAGGGCACGATGTCCCATGAAGAAATTCCTAGTGTCTCCACTTGCCAAGCACATAGAACACGAGCGAGAGAATCACGCTCAGCAGGATGGACGTTGCCAGAGGAAAGTAAAACGTCGTGTTCTTGCCACGATAGATGATATCTCCAGGGAGACGCCCGATCGGAAGATGAGCGCGGCCAAACAATAGGAGTAGAAGTCCGGCCGCGATGAGCGCTGCGCCGAGGACAATCAGAAGCTTGCCGAAATCTGTCATAGGCCTGTGACGATCTTTTCAGTTCTGAGGGCCGGAAGCAATGTATACTTTGCGATGAAAAGTACTTGACATAAGTGGGACCTAGCGGCTATCCTCCTTTCATGTCCGACCTGCGGTCCCATCGCATACGGCGTTTCCGTCGTTCAGCCGCGCCCCTTTCCCGCGAGGAAACGGCTCCTGACTTTGCCGAGAACCTGCGATTCATCCGCGACACCATGGAGCGCACGTCGGCGTTCACGGCCGTGTCGGGCTGGGGGCAAGTGGTTATCGGACTGAGCGCCATTCCAGCCGCGTTTCTGGCATCAACGCAGGTTTCCTCATTTGCATGGCTGCGAGTCTGGCTGGCGGAAGGAATGCTTGCCCTCGCGATTGGATTGCTGGCGTGCTCATGGAAAGCGAATCGCGTCGGGCTGCCGTTGTTCTCCGGTCCTGCACGCAAGGTCGCGCTCGGACTCGCGCCGCCGCTCGTCGCAGGAGCCTTTCTTACATTCGTTCTCTTCCATTCAGGATTGCAATTGGCCCTGCCGGCGACCTGGCTGCTGCTGTACGGAGCGGGCATTATCACGGGCGGAGCTTTTTCTGTGCGCATCGTACCTATCATGGGGCTGTGCTTCATGGTTCTTGGTGGGCTGGCAGTTCTCGGTCCCACTGCTTGGGGAAACTGGTTTTTGGCCACCGGATTCGGCGGATTGCACATCGTTTTCGGAGTTTGGATCGCCAGGAGGCATGGTGGGTAGGGCAGCATCGTCGGGACATAAACAGTCAACTCCCGCACGCGCGCACGAAGCGCGACGGGAACACGTTCGAGAGCACGAAGCAGCTCGCGCGCCGGAGCTTCCTGAGCTTGATCGCTTGATCCACGAGCGCATTCGCCTGGGGATCGTGAGCGCGCTGGCCACCAACGATTCATTGAGCTTCAACGACCTGAAGCGCGTTCTCAAGACCACCGACGGAAATCTCAGCGTCCACGCGCGCAAGCTGGAAGAGGCACAATACATTTCCTGCGTGAAGTTTTTCGAAGGGCGTGTGCCGAGGACGGAATACCGGCTGACCACGACCGGCCGTAAAGCTCTGGCGGAGTATCTGGACCAGATGGAACAGTGGATCCGGCTGACGCGCGAGCGGTAATTTTTTTGCTTCTTAGCTTTGCGATAGAAAGTACATTGAAATACTTTGCGATAAACCAGGAGTGAATTCGATGGTCAACCCGCATTTCGCCAGCAATCTAAACTTTCCCGCTCCTTTCGCTGTTCTAGGATTTCTGGCTGCGGCGGGCGGCCTGATCGTGGCGGCCGCGTCAATCCTGATCTTCTGGTTTGCGCGCAAGCCGAAGATTGCTCGCGGAGTTGCCGTCGCGACGTTGTGTGCGATGTCGGCTTATCTCACGATGCTCATCGGATTTTCGGCGGCAAGCCACAACCTGACGCTGGCGTTGGGACAGGAAAAGTACTTCTGCGAGATTGATTGTCATCTCGCCTATTCCGTCGTGGACGTAAAACAGACCGCTCAGAATTCGACAATGGCCTACGTCGTTACGTTGCGAACTCGCTTTGACGAGAAAACAACCTCTCCGGAGCGGCCGAAGGATGCGCCGTTGATGCCCTCACCTCGTGAAGTCCGCCTGATCGACAATTTGGGCCGGATCTACACTCCCGTCAGCACCTCAGGCACCGCCCTCATGACGCCACTCAAGCCAGCAGAATCGTATACGACTGCGCTGGAATTTCACGTACCGGGAGATGCACGAGGATTGCAACTACTGCTGAATACAACGCCCGGATGGCCGGATCATCTGGTGATTGGGGACGAGAACAGTTGGCTGCACAAGAAGACTTACTTTGCGCTGTCGAGCTAGAGGAGGAGGGCTCACGCGCGCGTGGGTCTAGCGCTACACTCCGAGCGCTTTCTGAATCTCATGCGCAATCGCGGCGGTAATCGACTTCATCTTCTCCTCCGACTCCGCTTCCACCATCACACGGGCCAACGCCTCAGTCCCGGAATAGCGAACGACGACGCGCCCGTTCCCGTCGAGTTCGCGCTCGGCGGAAGAAATGGCGTCCTGTACCGCCGGTACCTGCTTGAAGGGGACCTTCTCCCGCACTTTCACATTCTGGATTTTCTGGGGAAATACTTTGAGGTCGCTGATCAGATCCGCCAGCGGCTTGCCCAAACGAACCACGATGTCCATCAGCCGCAAAGCCGTCAAGAGGCCGTCGCCAGTTGTCGAGTCTCCGTCGCGAAAGATGATGTGTCCTGACTGTTCGCCACCCAGCGTTGCGCCGGTATTCAACATCTCTTCGAGTACATATTTGTCGCCGACATTCGCGCGCAACATACGGATGCCCGATTTCTTCAACGCGATCTCGAGGCCCATGTTCGACATGGTGGTCGATACAACCGTATCAGCTTTCAGTTTGCCCTGCGCCTTCATGTCCCGCGCCGAGGCCAGCAGGACACCGTCTCCGTTCACCACGCGACCGTTGGCATCGCAGAAAAGGGCGCGATCGGCGTCGCCGTCAAAGGTCACGCCAAGGTCAAATTCGCCCTTCGACTGAGCCACCTGCTTGCCGAGCGTTTCGGGATGAAGGGCACCACACTGTTCGTTAATATTCCGTCCGTTGGGCGAAATGTGAATAAAAGTGGCCTTCACGCCAAGCGTCTTGAATAACTCCGGAGCCTCCGCTGTAGCCGCACCGTTCGCGCAATCCACCAGCACGCGCAATTTGCTCAGATCGGATGTGACGCTCGCAACGAGCGACTGGATGTAGGCATGACGCAACGAAGCCTCTCCCGGAAGAGATGGCCGCGGAATCTTGAGCGCAGTATCGTCGGCCGACGCCGGGTTCTGCATAAGGGCAAAAATTTCCTTCTCGATCGCTAGTTCGCGGGCATCGGTCAGCTTGAAGCCTTCGCCCGAGAACACTTTTATTCCGTTGTCCGTCCACGGATTATGCGACGCCGAGATCACAACACCTGCGGCCATCTTGCGAGATCGCGCAAGATAGGCCACTCCGGGCGTCGTAATCACGCCTGCGCTGTGAACGTCGACGCCCACCGCCGCGAGTCCTTCGGAAACACGGTCGGCGATCCATCCGCTCGACTCGCGCGTATCCTGCCCGATCACAGCTTGTGCCTTAGCAACGTTGCGCACCAGGTCGTGCCCCAATGCGCGTCCGATCAAATAGGTGCTCTGTCGCGTCAATGGGAACTCGCCCGCGACACCGCGAATCCCATCGGTACCAAATAATTTCCGCTGATCGTTCATAAGGAAGATCTTCGACGAAACACCTGATGATAAACGAGAGAGGCGATTCTCAGTGAGTCGTTGGAACGCCGACTTTCTGGACGGTCACGGTCACGCGAACATCGATAGGCTGCTCGACTTCCACCATGGGATCGGAAATGTACACACTCGAATGGAAGACTGCTGTGCCCTGAGTACCCGTTGGGTCGATGGGATCGGTGGTAGCTGCCTCCACTCTCTCAACGTGGCGGCGGGGTCCGGTGATCGTGACGCGCGCGGGGTCGGTATCGATCTTGACGACTTGCTCGCCGTTCGCCAGGTTTCCCGGCAAGACTCTTGGCCGGATTTCCACATCCCGCGTCAGGCGCGTGTCAAACGCGAGATGCAATTGGCCCGGCACGATCTGCATCACCTGCACTTCGCGGGGATGGCGGACGTCCCGCGGGGTAAGGTCGAAGGTACGCTCCTGAGGCGTGGCGCCGGAGAGATCGATTTCCGCCTGCACCTCGGTCGATGTCAGTTGTCGAACGGCACGTTCCGGGCCCCTCACGCGAATCTGCGTCTCGGGAATGGATTCGGAGCTGATGACGAGGTTCGGCGGCGAGTTCTTGAAGACGACTGGAGCGCGTACTGCGACTTCGGCCGGCTGCTCATCCCGAGAAATCATGAACCACAATCCGGTCGCCAGCAGGAGTGACAAAATCTTCAGGCTGAAGTTATGAAACACATAGCGCTTGAGAAAGCCGATCATGGTTGCGTCCCCGGCTCAGGCTTCCGCTCAGCCAATGGCGAATTGAGCGCTGCAGTTTCTTCGTCAATCCCCTGTGCAATCGGCGTTGGAAGAGAAACGGGAGCGATGCGGCGTCGCAGTTCGCTGCCTAGACGCTCGCGGAGTTGCTCGACAGTCAGGTCCCGTTCGATGCGGCCTCCAACGGCGAGGCTGATGGCACCGGTCTCCTCCGAACAAATGACGGCGATCGCATCTGTTTCTTCCGTAATACCAATTCCGGCGCGATGGCGCGTTCCAAGCTGGGTGGACAGAAGAGGATTCATTGAGAGCGGAAGGAAACACGCCGCAGCGGCGATGCGGTCCTTTTGTACAATCACGGCACCGTCATGCAAAGGAGCGCTCGGGCGGAAGATAGTCGCCAGGAGATCGTAAGAAAGGCGCGCATCTAGGGGAACGCCACTTTCAACGTGTGTCCGCAATCCGATCTCGCGCTCAATGACGATCAGCGCGCCCGTCTGGTGCTGCGAAAACAGGTTCGCGGCCAAAACAATGTCGTCATAGGAATCGGCAACGGCGGACGAACTGCTGAGGAAGGTGAAGCGCCGGCCGAGGTCCGCCAGCACATGCCGGATCTCCGACTGGAATACTACGATCAGCGCGAACACGATGTAGGGCAAGAAATGGCTCACGACCCAGTTAAGTGTCGTAAGCTCGCCGATGCGCGCGAAGTAGAAAGTTATGGCGACAACAACCAGGCCGACCAGCATGGGCACGGCGCGGGTGCCGCGGATCATGATCAGCACCTGGTAAATCAGCGCGGCGACCAGCAGGATATCGAGCGCGATCCATGCGCCTTGCTGCCAGGTTGTGATCACCGGTAACAAACGAAAGTTATATCCTTTCGAATTGCGGGTCCTAACCTTTCATTGTAATCCAGACGAAATTGCCGATGCTCCCGCGCGAAAGTGAGCCAGTAAAGAGGGTCCGCCAAAACGATTCGGCAGATCGGACGGGAATCCTACTCCTGCTTCTTGGTGACTGTGGCCTGGAATTCGCCGTGAGCGAGACGGGCAGAGATCTCCTCGCCCGGGTTCAGCGACTTTGTATCTTTCAGCAGCTTCCCGCTGGAGTCGAATACAAGGGCATAGCCGCGATCGAGAATCGCGAGCGGCGAAAGGGATTCCAGCGCGGTCTGCAGCCGCTCGCTGCGCACCCGGTGCTGCAGGAGGACGTTGCGCGTGACGGCAACGAGCGCACTCGTCTGGCTCTCGAGTTCCTTGCGCATTCCTGCAAGAACCATCCGCATGTCATAGTGACGGACTGCAGCCGAAACGGACTCCCATCGCCGGCGCGAACGCCCGAGCGCCTCGCGTTGGGCGATCTCCATCCGGTGCGTCAGATCATCGACTTTCTGCTGGCGCTGGCGAACCAATTCCATCATCCGCGCGAACGCCCCATGCTGCGCGAGTTCCGTCAGAACCTGACGTCCCATGAGCAGCCGATATCGCATCGCGCGGCTGAGCCTCTCATGCAGCGCGGTTGCCTGCTCTTCAATCTCTTGCCGTGACCGGATAACGAGTTCCGCCGCTGCCGAGGGGGTTGGCGCGCGCAGGTCGGCGACGAAGTCGGTGATCGTGAAGTCGGTTTCGTGCCCGACTGCTGAGATCACTGGGATCTCCGAAGCAGCAATCGTTCTTGCCAAGCCTTCATGGTTGAAAGGAGCGAGATCTTCGGCAGAGCCTCCGCCGCGCGCCAGGATGATTACGTCAACGCTGTCGGCCTTATTGAAGTAACGGACACCCGTCGCAACTTCCAGCGACGCGGCATCGCCTTGAACCTGCGCCGGATAGATCAGAACGTTCGCGGAATGATGCCGCCGCTGCAAGATATTGAGAATATCGCGCAAGGCCGCTGCCTGCGCCGACGTGACGATCCCGATGCGCGAGGGCAAATTCGGGATAGGCTTTTTCCGCTCTGCTGCGAAAAGGCCTTCTGCCTCGAGCTTGGCCTTGAGCTGCTCAAAGGCAAGTTGCAGGCTTCCCGCACCCTTCGGTTCGATGTACTCCGCCGAAATCTGCAACTCGCCGCGGTCTTCGTAAATCGTTACGCGTCCTCGCACCACGACCTGCAACCCGTCCGCCGGACGGAACCGCAACAGCCGCGCCGAAGAGCGGAACATCACCACGCGGATCTGCGCATTCCCATCTTTGAGCGTGAAATAAAGATGACCGGACTCTGGCGAACGAAAGTTCGAAATCTCGCCTTCCACCCACGCATCGGAATATTCGCGTTCGATATGCGTGCGAACGGCCGCCACCAGGTCGCGCACTTTCCATACGCGGCGCTCGGGCCCGCGAAAGTTGAAGCCCATTTGATCGGTGAGAGAGGACACTCAGGGCAGTGTATCGCACGCGCTCCGCGGCTCACCACCGGGGTTCGACTACAAACACAACGCCCCATCTCACGAAGCTCATCGAGAGATGGGGCGGTTCGATCTGTCTAGAAAACTGCGTCGAAGTGAAAGACGTCGCCGATCTGGAACGTCGCTCGGTTATACATCACAAGGTTCCCGCCAACAATTACGTGCACGTAGTTCGGCGGAGGCGGCGGCAGCATCGCTTCCAGCTCGTGCGGGCAAGGCTGCATTCTGCTACGCAGTCCCGGAGGCAGGGTGCCATTCACGATCAGTTGGCGCTGCAATCCGGGAGGGAGACGGTCTCGCTTCGCCAATCCAGGAGGCAAATGCTCATAGTGCGCCCGATACCAACCGTGGATATCCCGGTCGCGATCGTGATACTTCTCGTGGCCGTATGTGTGGCCGTGACCATGTCCATGACCGTGATCAACATCGCGATCTTGCCAGTGATGATCGTCATCGTCCCGGTCGTGTTTGTCGTAACCGTGTCCGTTCCCTTGCGCAACAGCCATCGTTGCCGAAAGTGTCAGTCCGAGCAGCGCAGTCGTGCCTGCACGCAACCAAAACCTCACTGCCATGTTTGCTCCTTATATGTAAGGTTGAAGGCTCAGCCTACTGAAGGCGCCTGGCAATCGAAAGGTTATGGGAGTCCGTGACTGTCAGAAGTGGTTCCAACCAAAAGGATTAGCGGCCCTTTCTGTAGCGGCTATAATCCTCTCCCATGGATCGCGAACAGAAAGTCGCCGAACTGAAACGCCGCAACCAGCTCGCCGAAGCGGGCGGCGGAGCCAAGCGCCGCGAGCGCCAGCACAAGGAAGGGAAGATGTCGGCGCGCGAGCGTATCGAGTTCCTGCTCGACGAAGGGACTTTCGAAGAGACCGACAAACTGGTCACGCACCGCTGCAACGACTTCGGCATGCAGGAACAGAAAATCTACGGCGACGGCTTCGTCACTGGCTACGGACGCATCGAAGGCCGGCTGGTGTACGTCTTCGCCCAGGACTTTACCGTGTTTGGCGGATCGCTATCCGAAGCCAATGCCGGCAAGATTGTGAAGCTGATGGATCTCGCCGCCAAGATGGGCGCGCCGGTCATCGGACTCAACGATTCCGGGGGAGCACGCATCCAGGAAGGCGTCATGTCGCTCGCCGGATATGCCGACATTTTCTTACGCAACACACTTTACAGCGGGGTCGTGCCGCAGATTTCGGCGATCATGGGGCCCTGCGCTGGAGGCGCAGTCTACTCCCCGGCCATTACGGATTTCGTGGTGATGGTCGACAAGACTTCGTACATGTTCATCACCGGACCGGACGTCATCAAGACGGTCACGCACGAGGAAGTCACGAAAGAACAGCTCGGCGGCGCCATGACGCACAACGAGACTTCCGGCGTTGCGCACTTCGTCGCTCATGACGATGCCGAATGCCTCTCGATGGTCCGCGAACTGCTTGGCTTCGTGCCTTCGAACAATCTTGACGAGCCACCGCGCAAGGCCTGTACCGATCCCATCGATCGTGCCGATGCCTCGCTCGATACCATCGTCCCGGCGCAGTCGAACCAGCCCTACGACATTAAGGACGTCATCCATTCTGTCGTCGACGACGGATATTTCTTTGAGGTGCAGGAACATTACGCTCGAAACATCGTTGTAGGATTCGCCCGGCTCGACGGACGCTCTGTCGGCATAGTCGCCAATCAGCCGGCCATCCTCGCCGGAACACTCGACATCAATGCATCAGTAAAAGGCGCGCGCTTCGTGCGCTTCTGCGACTGCTTCAACATTCCCCTGGTGACGTTCGAGGATGTTCCTGGATTCTTGCCCGGCACCGCGCAGGAGTATGGTGGCATCATCAAGCACGGAGCCAAGTTGCTGTTCGCCTTTGCGGAAGCCACGGTTCCGAAGCTGACGGTGATCACGCGCAAAGCCTACGGCGGAGCTTACTGCGTCATGGCTTCGAAGCATATTCGCACGGACGTGAACTACGCGTGGCCCACCGCCGAGATCGCCGTCATGGGACCCGAAGGCGCAGTGGACATCGTCTACAAGCGCGAACTCGATGCGGCCGGGGATAATCGAAACCAGGTCCGCTCTCAAAAAATTGAGGAGTTCCGCGACCGCTTCGCGAATCCTTATGTAACCGCCGAGCGCGGATTCGTCGATGCTGTGATTCAGCCGCGCGAAACGCGGAAAAAGTTGATCCAGGGACTCGCGATGCTGGAGACCAAGCGCGACAAGAATCCGCCGAAGAAGCATGGGAATATCCCGCTGTAGGGTTCAGGAGTGGGTGCCCATTTCTGGGTGGTTTAGCCAGAAGTGGGGATTTTGCTTACGTTCCCTGCACCCATCCTCTTTCGCAGACTGCGCGAAAGAAGGATGGGGCAACCCAGTTTATTACTCGTAACGAGTGACTCGCATCACTGATCCTGATCCCGCTGGGCCGATATTCTCCCGGCATGACTCATCATCCTTTTTCCCGCAGAGAATTCATCCAGACGACGGCCATCGCAGGAGCGACCCTAGCGGGGTTCGCCGGGTTGCCAAAGCCTACTTTCGCTCAGGCTGCGAAAGAGAGCGGGACCGTGGAGTCCACGAAAGATTCCGCGACTTTCCCCGGACCAATACTCCCACCCAAGCCGGCATTCCCGGTCACCGACTACCACGTACACCTCAGCCCGACGCTAACCATCGATCAGGCGCTGGCTCTGGGCAAGGAACGCGGCGTCCAGATCGGCATCCTCGAGCATCCCGGCCATGGATTCCCTATTAACTCCGATGCCGACCTGCGGGCTTACATCGACAATTTGCGCAAGTATCCGGTCCACGTCGGCCTGCAGCCGGTTTATCCCGGATGGTCGAAAGCCTTCTCCAAGCCGCTGCTCGACGAACTCGACTACATCCTCATGGACGCGCTTACCATTCCCAAGCCCGATGGCACTTATCTCGCCATATGGGCCATCGACACCATGGTCGACGACGCCGACACGTTCATGACTCGCTACATGCAGTTCATCGAACAACTGCTCACCACCGAGCCGATCGACATCTTCGGATGGCCGACGTTCCTCCCTGTGCCTATCGCACGCGAATACTCGCACGTCTGGACCACGCAACGCATCGACCGCATCATTGAACTATGTTCCAATCCTCCCAAGGGATCGCACGCTCAGAAGATCGCGATTGAGATTAACGAACTGGCCCACGTCCCCGACGAGAATTTCATCAAGCGCGCCAAAAAAGCGGGCTTGAAATTCACCTTCGGGACCGATAGCAGGAACCGGAACGCGACACATCTTTATTACGGCTATCAGATGGCGCAGAAGTGTGGACTCACTGAAGGGGATATGTTTGTGGTGAAGAAGAAGTGAGTCAGAACCCTGGTATGGTTGCCTCACTCTCCCCGCGTTTTGTGCGGGAGGGTAGGCCTCCACGGACGATTGCACCATCCCGTCGAATTCTCGTCTCCCGCGCCGTCGACAAGCATTTGATCTCAACTATCTAATCACCCCTGTCCGGAATTCGTAACAAGCGACACCTCGAGTTGTTACTCACAGAAATTCGAGTTACTCTCCGCCTTCCCCCGCAAGGACCCTTAAAAAACAATTCAATGAGGTGTTGCCATGACTGCTCGTCTGCGGCGAAGCGCGTGGTGTGTGTGTATCTGTCTGCTTGTAGCGCTGAGCCATGCCCAGGAAAAGCCTACATGGACTGCAAATCCATCCTACGTGTACCAGCACGACAGTAAGTACCCGAACTCCGTTACGGTCCGGCTCTATCTCAATACCTGCAAGTACGATCCAACTACAGGCCAGATCCTACCGAATCAGCTGGGCGCGGGACCCTTCACAGTCAAAATCACGGGCGTCCAGATCAACCCAAGTACCCCCACAGTGGGCGATTGTTCTCTCACCACCACTCTCGACATGTCCAATGCCCAGCCGGGCATCGAATCACTCAGTGTGACGAACAACGGGAAAGACGCAGGGTTCGCCACCATCGCCTTGATGGATGCCACGGCAGGGCCAACCCCCAACGGCCCTGAAGTGGACGTCCTCTGGGAGGTAATGACGGACCACATCTGTAAAGACAATTTCGGGAACCATATGCCCTCAGATCTCTATTGCATCGACGTGAAGATCGGCAACAACACCGGCCACGCGCTGCAGCTTGCGGGACTCGGCTTCCAAAGAAAGAGCCTGCAATGTATGGACTCTAACAAGAAACTCCACCCTTGCACGCTCGACGGCGAAAACATCTCCACTCCCAACGTGGGCTACCAGATGGTTCGTGCCAGCGCGCAAAACTCGGCTTTCTTCACCGGCCACAATTTGTTCGTGAACGGAATGCAGGCCGTCGGACTCCTCATGGCGTCGTTCACACCGTTCTTCGAGAATTCCTTCAACAAGAGCCGATGGTCCACGGGAGCAGCCATCGTCGGCACGGCAGTTCCCCAAGCGACAAACCTTGTTAGCCCCGACCTCACCGTCCGCGAGCTCAACAATCTCGACGACCAGGCTTTTCGCGAAGGAAAGACCATCCCCAACAACACGCAGGTCCGCCTGCTCGTGTTCGTACAAAAGAAATCGGTTGCTGAGGCGATTATGGAGACCGTCCCTGAGATTAAGGACGGCACGTCCATTGATTGCAAAGACTCTGTTCCAGATGGATACAAAAAGAGGAGCGACAAGCCTGGCATGTGCTATCCCGCATGGGAAAACAGTTTCAAAGGATGTCTCAAAACTCTAGACTGTAGCCCCGTTGTGGTGAAACTCGCCCTCGGACGCCTCATCATCATCGGCGACAAGATCGACTATATCCAGCGCATCGTCGTCGACTCCAGCGTGCTGTCACAACAAACGCCGACGCCGCTGGCACCTCAAACTGCCAGTCTCGCCGCAGGCCCCCTATCGGGAACCGTAACCGGAGCCGGACTACAAGACGTCTCCAAGGTGAATGTGTCGTGCCCGAATTCCGCCGATCCATCGAAAGCAGTGAATGCCGACATCACCACCGGGATAACAGCGTCAGCCAATTCGGTTACATTTAGCGCAGGTGGCACAACGGTGCAGCCGAACGCCTCGTGCGTCGTTACTGTGACCAACAAAGCTGGACAGAGCCTTGCCGTGCAGACGGTTACGCCGAAACAGTAAACGCGTCGCAGTTTGTTTGGCGCGCCAGCAACAATTGCTGTGGTTGCCCCACCCTTCCCGCGTTGTGAAGGGTGGGCCTTCTTCCAGTTTAGGTCGAGGGGGCCAGATAACCCGCTTCGGCTCGGCGCAAGTCCCTCAGGCGCTAAAGCCCCAACGAATGAGCTCCCCTAGCGGCACGGCTAAAGCCGTGCCCCTCCACGAACCCCTCGTCCACCCGGACAAAAAGCTGCGATCCCAGGACGGCCCACCCTCCCGCACAAAACGCGGGAAGGGTGGGGCAACCTCTTTAAATTCCTGGTACTTCCGTAATCCCTTCCTCCCGAATTCTCTACGTACTCCTATTTCCCACAGCGAATACTTGTAGTATGAGGAACCTTTCTATCTTTGCGGCGCTGCTGGTCTGCGCCTTCGTCGCGATCTCGACTGCGCAAGACAATCGCGTGTTCGACTGGACTCCCGCCAACAGCGAGACGATCCCGCTCGAGCCTGCCAGCCTGCATGCCGGACGCGTCTATCATCCCGCGGCGGGTGGCGGCAACATGCACGTCAATATTGAGTCCAGGTATCCGGTCACCGTGGCCATGACGTGGGCCGACCAATGGAACGCCGCGATGCAGCATCCCGACGCCCCCGTGGATTTTCAATTCCTCTGCGAGAAGGAGCACGTCACCAGCACGATTTACGAGTGTCATCTTCCGTCCGAGCGGCCGATGATTCTCACATTCCGCGACGAGCGCCAGCCACAGAAAGCGGTTGTCACCACGATTGGCGCGATTCTTGGACCGGGCGCCCGGCCATTTCTCTCGCCCAACGATGTTCACATCCAGTACTTCAGCTGGTCTTGCGTGAACAATTGCGTGCTGCCCTGCTTCGAGTGGCGCCGCATCCTGAACGAAAAATACGACATCACTCCCGTCCCCAAGGTTTACAGCCTAATGACGCCCGATCACGACGGACAGGAACTCAACGTAAAGATCAAGTCGCCGATTCCGCTGACGGTCGCGCTACTGCCATCGCATCTCGCGGACCAGGTATACGACAATACCGTATCGCTGACGGATGCACTCAATCAGACGGGCTGCAAGGAGCGCGGCGTCCAGTCGATGAGCTTCCACTGCAGCTTCAACGTCGCCAACGGCACGCAGACGCTGCTGATTCGCCCCGACCTCGACTTCTCCGGCCACAAGAAAGCCAACGTCGAAGTCCAGACGGTGAAGTGCGTGGACCACTGCGACCTGCTGCCTCCGCCGCCGAATCCGTAAACGAAGCCGCTCGGACCCTTTTGACTTTGCGCCTCACTCTGACTAGCTTTGCCATTGCGCCTTCGAGAGGGGACCTCCCATGGCAAAGCGCGTCCTTCTGTTCGAGAGCCTTACGGAGAATGTTTGTGCGTTCCTGGCTCCGCTCTTTGAGAAACACGGCTTCCACACTCAGTTGGAGACGGATTACGAGACTTGCCTCGAAGCGGTTCGCCTTACGCCGCCCGATGTCGTATTAGCAATTACGAACAACGTGAAAGATGCGCGAGCCTTCGAACTCGCGGAGGCGATTCGCCTCGTTCATCCAAAATGCGGGTTCGTTTTTCTGTTTGGAAGCGACGGCGATGGAAGGGATAAGTTTCTCACCTCGGGATACAAATTCCAGCTTCACCCGATACCCATGCTTATTCCGGAATTGATGAAGATCACGGCGGAAGCGGCAGACTCGCCGGAAGAGACCTTTGTCATTCCGCGAAAAGAGTAAGCCCGAGCAGAGTCCTGCCCAGGGGTCTTAAGTCTCCATTTCATCGATGATGCCGCCACCCCCTTGCGCATCCCGCCGGGATGGCATATCGTTTTTCTCCAATGTAGGCTTGGGTGTGCTGGATTCCTTCCCCCCGCTTGATGGACAGCTGTAGGTCGCACTGGTCGGCTCTCGAAACGTAATAACGAATTGCGACTGTGGCTGCACCCTTCAACGACTTAACCAAGCCACATCGGCCCCGCACCTTTAGAAGCCCACGTACATCGAGCCCAGGGAATTCATAGCGTGCTCATCCTAGTTGATGAAGCTGGAGGTCCCATGACGTCGAGACCCACGTCGATCCTTCTGCTGGTTGTATGTACAATTTGCGCCGCTCAGGCGGCATCTCCGAGAACTCCTGCAGTGCCGAAGTACGGCCAACTGCCGCCGAGCTTTGAGGAAAATCGCGGACAGACCGATAGCCATGTTCGGTTCCTGTCTCGTGGAGCAGGTTACACTCTCTTCCTAACATCTCGGGAGGCAGTGCTGTCGATGAAGCGCGGTTCGCAGCGCGCGTCGGTGGCAATGTCGTTCACAGGATCGAATGCCGCTCCGAATATTCGTGGCGTTCGCATGTTGCCGGGTAAGAGCAATTACTTCATTGGCAACGATCCGTCTCGTTGGCGGACGAACATTCCTGCCTACAACGAGGTTCTGTATCGCGGTATATATCGCAACGTTGATCTCCGGTATCACGCCAATCAGCGGCAAATGGAATTTGATTTTGAAATCGCGCCGCACGCCGATCCCAACACGATCGAATTGCAGATTGCTGGTGCGGGTGCTGTGCGGGTCGATGCTGACGGGAGTCTCACTCTCGACGTAAATGGCGGAAATTTACGGTTTGACCGGCCGCATCTGTATCAACCTGTCAAAGGCGCTGGTAATTTGCCTAGCCGGGAATCAATCGGCGACGCTGCCTACCTCGTCACTGGAACGAAGATCAAGTTCAAGCTGCCTGCGTATGACTCGAACCGCGAGCTCATCATCGATCCGGTATTGAGCTACTCAACTTTCCTCGGAGGCAGCGCCGACAGTTTCGGCAACGCGATCGCGGTCGACAGCGCGGGCAATGCTTATGTCGCCGGCGGGACGACTTCCGCCGACTTCCCCACCACGGCCGGCTCGGATCAACCAACGTACGGCGGCGATAACGGCTCGGGATACCAGGGCGTTGTCGGCGACGCCTTTGTCACGAAGCTGAACCCGAGCGGATCACAGGTGATCTACTCCACTTACATTGGCGGATCGGGTGGCGATGATGCTTACGGCATCGCGCTTGACGCCGGAGGCAATGCCTATCTCACGGGCGGTACCAACTCCCTCGACTTTCCTGAGACCGCTGGAGCGTGGCAGCCTGTGTGCTGCGGCTTGACTGATGTCTTTGTCACCAAGTTGAATGCCACTGGCTCGGCGCTCGTCTACTCCACACACGTTGGTGTGGGCGGAGAGGGAACGCGAGGCTTCGGCATTGCGGTCGACAGTGCTGGCGCGGCTTACGTTACCGGCAATGCCGGCCCAGGATTTCCTACTACCGCCGGGGCGCTCAAGACGGAATGCAATTGCTTCACCGACGGGTACGTCTTCAAGCTGAATCCCCGCGGCTCCAATGCGCAGTATTCGACATTCGTCGGTGGCTCTTCGGTCGACTTCGGCGAGGCGATTGCGGTCGACAACAGGGGCAGAGCTTATGTCACAGGTTACAGCGCCTCCGCGGACTTCCCCACGACGGCCGGAGCCTTCCAACTCGCAAACAAAGGCGGCGTAGACGCGTTCGTGAGCGTGCTGAACAGGACTGGTTCCGCGCTCAACTACTCAACTCTGTTGGGAGGAGCGGGTAACGAGGAAGGTTACAAGATCGCAGTGAATGCCGGCAAAGCTTACATTACTGGGTACACGGGATCGGTGGACTTTCCCGTCAGCGCAGGAGCATTCCAGACCACATATGCGGGCGGAAACAGCGACGCGTTCGTAGCCAAAGTGGATCCAACCAAGTCTGGGGCCGCTTCGCTTATCTACGCGACATTCCTCGGAGGGACTGGTGATGAGAATCTCTCCAACTTCCAGCGAGACATCCTCGCCGTCGACAATTCCGGAAATGTATATGTCACCGGAGCCACAACGTCCGTCGACTTTCCAACCCTAAACGCAATTCAAAGCACCTCGGGAGGCGGATGGGATGCTTATGTGTCATCTCTCAACGCCACCGGCACGCAACTTCGTTTCTCAACGTATCTCGGCGGCAGCGGAGATGAGTTCGGGCGCGGCATCGCATTCCGCAACGGCTCGGTGTATGTCACCGGACAAACGTCGTCCGGTGATTTCCGCACGACATCTGGCGCGTTTCAAACTTCATTCACAGGAACGTCCGATGCATACGTGACAAAGATCACGACGACTCGATAGAAATCGAATTGCAAAACTGGCCGCGCGTATCTGGATTTGCGCGGCCTTTGTTTCTCATGCGACGCCTTCATTCCTAGAACCCAATCTTTGCTTTGCGTCATCCAAGCAGGGAATGGAGGTTAGTTATGTTTGTTGTACTCGGAGCAAGTGGCAACACCGGACATGTAGTGGCATCGAACCTTCTTTCCCGCGGACAGGAAGTTCGTGTCGTCGGCAGAAACTCAGTTCATCTTCAGCCTCTTGCGTCGAAGGGCGCCGAACCATTCATCGCTGACGTCTCTGACGCCAGCGCTCTCGCCAAAGCCTTTCACGGAGCCGATTCGGCCTACGTGATGATCCCACCCAACCCTACCAGCAAAGATCCTCTTGGCTATTCCGGCCGGGTTAGCGATGCAATAACCGCTGCGGTGCAAAAGTCGGGCACGAAAAATATCGTGGCCCTTAGCAGCATTGGCGCCGAACTTCCGAGCGGCACCGGACCGGTGATCGGCCTGCACAATCTCGAACAGAAGCTCAACCAGGTAACCAGCGCGAACATCTTCTTCCTTCGTGCTGCCTACTTCATGGAAAACACTTTGCCCCAGGCCAACGCGATTCGCCAGAGCGGAAACGCCTTGGGACCGCTGCGCGCCGATCTCACCATTCCCATGATCGCCACGCGCGACATCGCCAACGTGGCATCCGATCTTCTGCTGCATCCAACCGGTCGCGGAAAACACACTCTCGAACTTCATGGGCAACGCGACCAAAGCTACTCCAGTGTCGCCCAAGCCATCGGAAAGGCAATCGGCAAGCCCGATCTCAAATACGTACAGGTTTCGGGAGACCAGTTCAGCACCGCATTGATGCAAATGGGCATGTCGGAACCAGTCGCGAAGTTGCTAACAGAAATGACCGACGCACTCAACGCCGGCAAGATGCACGCACTCGAGCCCCGCACCCAACAGAACACAACACCCACGAGCTACGAAACTTTCGTGAACGAATCGTTCCTGCCAGCCTATCAGCAACAAGCCGCAGCGTAACTCGTAAGCGCTGAGGCGTAACGTAAAAACCATGTCATCCTGAGCGGTGCAATTCGCCGCTCAGGATCTGTGTATCTCGCGTCACCCGGTCACCCCAACCGTCCCTCGTTGTGTGCGAGGGGTACGTGCCCTCGGCGAAGTCGAGAATCGGCATTATCTCTGGGCCTTCTTGATCACGACATGCGTAGCTTTTTCCCCGGCCACGGACTCCGCCACGCGATATCCCATGCCATGCAGGTCCAAGCCGGCAAACAGATTCTCCCCTGCGCCAAGCAATACGGGTGACACAGCCAGATGCATTTCGTCGATATCTCCCGCCACCAGATAATGCCGCAACGTCGCGACTCCTCCACCGACGCGCACATCCTTACCCGCGGCTGCTTGCTTTGCCTGTTTCAGCGCGGACTCAATTCCATCCGTTACGAAATAAAACGTGGTTCCACCCTTCATTTCAAGCGGGGCGCGCGCGTGATGGGTGAGTACAAACACCGGCACGTGATACGGAGGCTCTTCGCCCCACCATCCATTCCATGAATCGTCCGGCCACGGTCCGCGGACCGGACCAAACATGTTGCGACCGAGAATCCACGCGCCGATATTCTCAAATGACTTCAACGCCATCTGATTGTCGACGCCGGTTGAACCCTCGCCTTTCCCGGTCATCTTGCGAAACACATCCGTGGGGTAAAACCATTGATGCAACTCCGTCCCGCGCACGCCGAGAGGATTCTTCAAATCCTGCCGGGCACCAGCCCCGAATCCATCGATTGAAATGGAAAATGCTGCAACTTTGACTTTGGACATGTCGATCCTTTCGTCGCGTCAGGAATTGTAGTGGATTCGATGCGGGCGGAGCCTGGGCGGAACCCTTAGGCGCAAAAAATCCGCGCATCCATTTCGGACGCGCGGCAAAAGGCAGCCGGATCTTTTGATGTCGATTCACTTCACCGCAGGCGCGGCCTCCGTCGTCTGTGCCGGCTTCGCGGGCTGCGGGTTCTTCAATTTCACCAGCGATTCATCGACTCTCTTCTTGAAGTCGCCGCGGTCGGTGTGTTCCCATCCACTAAAATTTGAAACGACCTGCATCTCACACGCATTGCCTTTTGGCACTAGTGTGACCTTGTTCTCCCTCTGCGTGAAAACTCCGGTGATTGTTACGTGCGCTTCGTGCTTCACGTCGTACTCAGCATGCATCGCCGCATCGTCGTTTAGCTTGACATCATAGTGGTTGTCGGGATTGCCCAGCGTATCCTTTACCGCCGGCCACAGCTCACTGCAGGCCACTGGATACGTCGTTTTGTAAGTCTTGCCGAACACCGGTACCGCAACCACGATCAAGAAAGCACAAATAAAGACAACTTCCGTCTTCCTCATAGTTGCCTCGTCTTCTCGATGAGGCCGGCATATCAGAGAAGGAAGCACGCGCCCCAGCGAGACGGAAGAACAATAACCTTCGCCAGGACTTTGGACAGTGAGTATCGTCACAGGCTGCAACTTGAAACCGCATATGGGGGCGTGTTCCACTTCTGGCTCTTTGCCCTGCTTTGGAATTCGTGCCGGTGAGGCTTCAACAGTTCCATCCACTTTTGACAATTCTCTGACAACGGCTTGACACGGCTTTAATGGACCGAACCTACGCTACCAGCGACGAGGGGAGATCTTTTACAAATGAAAGCCTTTGCCCAACTTCGCTTCTGTGCGTTTCTCTGCGCCCTGTTCTGCCTATCTGTTGTTATCAGTTCAGCGCAAGACGCTTCATCTCCATTCAATCCAGCCGCCGGCCCAAACAACATTTTTGTGAAGAGCAAGTTTGGAGGCCAGATTTTCGGTTTCGATATTGATCAGAACGGAACGGAGGGAGTTCTGGCCGAATCGCTAGTGCTCTCGAACGGAAACTTTGAGGCCGCCGTCGAAACTTTTGATCAAAAGACCGGCAAAATCCTGAATGTCATCACCAAGACCACGAATCAGGATGACTTCATCGCACTCGGGGTCACCGGAACGTCCGTAGGACTGTACGAGCACGAACATGAAGTCAGCTTTTTGAACGTCCAACGAACCTTCAGCACGATCAATCCCCTGAGCGGCAACAAAACAACGGGGAAGTGGACCCCGCCGATTGGCACCACGCACTTGCTCAGCGAAGTGAGCCGGAATCAGGGAAGCACGAACAATGCGGTCTTCGCGATGGACAACAGCGGGAATTTCATCCCCTGGGTGTTCAGCTCTAACGTATCGAAGAACACGTTCGGCCCCGTGGTCAAAATCAACGACTCTTTCAATTTCGGCAGCGTTGTTCCTCCTATGGCTTACAACACAGTGCTGAACCAGGCCGTGCTTGGCGGAGGGAATGGCTGCTTCGGATGCGCCCCCGTTATTGGAATCGTGGATCTGACCAAAGGTACGCTGACTGAGTTCAATGGCGCCGGTTTTGGATTCATCAACGGGATTGCCGTGGATTCTGCCGACAACATCGCCTGCACGACGACGGAAGACGATGCGAGCGTCGAGTTCTACGATCTCAAGACGCAAAATGCTACGGCTATCGTCGTCCTGCCCGGATCAGGCAGCCAGCAGTTTTTTAGCGGAGCAGATGTTGAGTTCGATGCGACCCACAAGCTGTTCCTGGTGGCTCAGCCTAACTCGAGTTCATCGACTGGCAGTTCAATCTACGTTTACGACACGAAGGGGAACTTGCAGGAGACTCTAAACGGGTTCAGCTTCTCGAACGGATTCAACGTAGTTGCAGCGCACATTGCGTTGAAACCAAGCAACCGGACTGGATTCATTGACGGTCCATCGACGAGCGTGAGCGAGGTTCAGGGTTTCAACTATTAGCACCGGGTGCATACATAGTTTTGAGGCGAAGCACCTCAGGAGCTAGAGCCCCTTTCCGTGCCGCTCGTGGCGTCACGACTGAAGTCGTGCCCTTCCGGAAGCCATTTAGGGGGCGAGTTCTCGTACGGGGTGAGTTCTCGTACGGGATGAGTTTTAGAAAAAGCTTAAATCACGAAGGACACGAAGTATCACGAAGGCTTTCCTTCGTGTCCCTTGTGGTTAACGCTCTCGGGCCAGGGGCAGCTACTCCCGTCCTACCCCTAGCGAATCGGCGACGCGGTTGATGTAGTTGAACCAGGCGGCGATCAGCGTGATCTGCAAAATCCCGCGATCATCAAATCCGACCGACCGAAGCTTGTCCATGTCGTCTTTCCAGACCTTGGTCGCATCTTTTGTCACTTTGATGACGTAATCGAGCATGACACGGTCTTGTTGCGAGATCGGCGCATTGGGATAGTCTTTCTCCAGCGCTTCGACCATAGCCTTATCGAGGGTCACTCTACGCAGAAACTCTGCGTGGGACTCGATTCAATAGACGCACCGGTTGGTTACCGAAACCATGGTGGCAATCATTTCGTGTTGCGAGCGATTGAGCGGCAGGTCGGGCGACATCAGCGAGCCGAACGTCGCGAAGGCGTGATACAGCGCCTCGGGAATCAGCGTGTGCGATCCGACGATTGAGGACGCTCCCGAGGGATCGGGATGCACCGGCTCGGCATACTCTTTGGGATAAAACGATTTCTCGCCATCGATTGCCTTTTTGAGTTTCTCGTCCGCTTCGGCCAGCGAGACGGTTCGAATCCATGTCATGTCGGCTGTGATCACCTGAAGTTTAGAAGTTGGAGGAAGATATCATTCCATCTCAGGATCGCCCTATAGCATGTTTGTATTAGGCAGGCAGATGCTCCGAGTGACAGCGTCACGAATCGTGCACGGTTGGAACAAAATCGCAGTTACTTCTCATCATCGGGCAAATGAGTGAAATCACCTTTTGCATCACTTCACGTGTGCCGTGACCTCCATCACGGAAGCTACTCTGCACCTCAAGCAATAATTTTGATCTGCTCTCGGCGATTATCGGTGTGTCGACGAGGAGCCTCAGCGGGGTGCAAGGCGTTCAAGAAATCGGCGAACGCTCGGCTCCTGTCGGGGTCGGCGTACGAATACCGTCAAAAAGGAGATTCTAGATGAAGCCATCCTTGATGATATCGATCTTCTCACTGCTGCTGATTGCCGCCGGGGCACAGGCTCAGAGCAACGCTGTGGCCAGCGCCTGCGGCCAACCAACTGCTAAGTTCGAGGTAAAAGCATCACCCAGCGTTTCGCCTGGGTTGGTGCCGGACAAAGCTGTGATCTTCATCATCGAACGAGATCAAACCACGCGGACATTCGTTGCGCCTTCTACGCGCCTGGGCATGGATGGCGAGTGGCTCGGCGCAACCCGCGGCAATTCGTATTCATTCTTCTTGGTATCTCCTGGCGTTCACCATCTATGCGCAGACACAAAGTTTGGAGGAGCAGGCGGAGTAGGGCAGGCCTTTCTCCACTTCGATGCAAGACCCGGAGTTACCTATTTCTTCGAGGTGCGTAACACGCGGGTCGGTGACCCGAAATGGGGAAAAGAACTCCGAGACGTGTCGTTGGAACAGCTGGACGAAGATGAAGGCGAATACCTTCTGTTGATGAGCACGTTCGTCAGTTCTCAACGGAAGAATTAGTAGAAGACGATCAAGGTGATCGGAAGCCGAGCTAGCCGTGCTCGCCGACCATGATCGGCTGAGATGTAGGAGCGGAGGAACCTTCTTTCGGTTCGACGGTGATGGCAAAGGTCTTGGCCTGGACTCCCACCGGAAGCGGAGGCTTGACGACGGCGGCGCTTCCTTCAGCATTCGGGCGGAACATTCCCGCCGGAATCGGTGCACCACTGGTTGGGATCAGCCACAACTCATATGCCTTTTCCGGCGGAAGCTGGGGCATGTGGCTGGCGAGGAACACGAGAGTGCCATTGTTGGCTAAATAGATGGCGCGCCCCTGGGGCTGCGGCGGAGTCTTGCTGGCGACCAGCACATAGCGATCGGCATCGGCGGATGTAAGAGTAGAAAGGAGCTGTTTCGCTTCCAGCAACTGCGCCTGTTGACTGGCGGCGTCTACCTGGGCGCGAGCAAGACGGTCCCGCAAGTGGTTGTTCTGGCGGACCAGCAGGAACACCACGATGATTACTGTTACGGCAGCAGCCCATTCCAGCGGTCCCCACCACACCCACTTTCTCTCCTTTTCCTTCTTCTGGGGAACGAGCTTGGGCTCCTTGGCGATGGCCGCGAGCAGACGATCCTTCGATCTTGTCGGCGGTCTCGGACCAGACGTCGAAAATGCCAGTAACGCCATGTCCCCGCGCAACCGTTCCAGTTCTTCGCGGCAGGTCGGACAATCGCGCAAGTGAGCCTCCAGCGCAACACGCTCAGCGCCCGAGAGCGTGCCCAGCGCATAGAGCGCGAGATCTTCCGCGAATTGTTCGTGCGCGTTCATGGATTACATGCCTTGCGCAAGGCAAGCAAGCCTGCCCTGATCCGTGTCTTGATCGTACCTAAGGGCTCACCTGTTTTGTCCGCGATCTCGGAGTGGGTCAGCCCTTCGAAGAAACTCATTTCCAGAGCCGTTCTTTGTGGCACCGGCATCGCTCCGAGTGCCGCCCGAATCTTTCCCAGAACGATCCCGCGCTCGGCCTGAATGCTCATATCGGGAGCCGCCACGGCGTCCGTAATTTCAGTCTCAGGACGCTTCTTTCGCACCGTGTCGATCGCACGATTGCGGGCCATGACTGCGAGCCATCCTGCAAGGCTGCCGCGGCTGCTGTCGAAAATCTCCGGATTCCGCCACAGCTTGATAAACACTTCCTGCAGGATATCTTCTGCGGCTCCAGTGTCGCCGACGACGCGCAATGCTACCGAATACACGATGCCCGAATAGCGGTCGTAGAGCTGGGAAATCGCGGCCTGATCGCCGGAACGAATGGCGGACACCAGCATGGTATCGGTCGAGATGTCGTCGGGGACAGCGCGCGACAAGCCTTGGTCTTCCCTTCTACGCTGCGTTCCACATCTGCCTGGGAACGAACCTCAAGAGCCGCTGCGGAACCGGTTTCAGCCGAATTCTGAAGGACGCTCCACATGGTACCAAAGCCCCCGAAAACCTGTCCGACTCCCTCCTTCCGGCATGTTTTGATGTGATGAATAAAAGCGCTCCCATCGGAGGGAGCGGCTAGTCTAAGTACGCATTTCAGGCCGTTCTGGATTTCATTGGTTGCATAGGCTTTCAATTGATCTGGTAACCTTCTGCCCATCGATTCCCGGGCTTTCGTCATCGAACTGTGGCTAGAAAGCGGGGGCGATGCAGCAAGTTCCAGGTGATGGTCAGATCATGAATCTTCCGGTGAACCCGACGGTCCTGCCTATGCTGGCGAAACGCGTGGACGAAGTGCCAACGGGAGATCAGTGGATTTTCGAGCCCAAGTGGGATGGATTCCGCGCGCTGATTTTCTGCGACGGCGAAGAGATCCTGATCCAAAGCCGCGACGAAAAGCCTCTAAATCGCTACTTTCCTGAGTTGCTGGATCCGCTGCGGGCGGCTCTGCCGGAACGTTGCGTGCTCGACGGTGAAATCGTCATCGTCCACGATGGAGAATTGGATTTCGACCTGCTGCAGTTGCGGCTTCATCCGGCCGCGTCACGAGTGAACCTTCTGGCCAAGCAGACGCCGTCGTCCGTGGTGTTTTTCGATCTATTGTGCGAGGGGGGTCGCGACCTTTGCGGCGAACCTTTTCAGTCGCGAAGGCAGAAGCTTGAGTCGATTCTGGCTTCGGCGAAGCCGCCCATTCATATCACACCCATGACGCGAGATCACTCCGTCGCGACGGACTGGTTCCGTCGATTTGAAGGGGCGGGATTTGATGGCGTGGTAGCCAAGGACGTATCGGGCACCTACGAACCCAACAAGCGCGTGATGCTCAAGGTGAAACACGAGCGGGACTGCGACTGCGTGGTGGCAGGATTCCGCTGGCACAAGAAAGGCAATCAGGATCTTGTCGGCTCATTGCTTTTGGGCTTATTCGACGATGCGGGAGCGTTGCAGCACGTGGGAGTCTGCGCCAGCTTCAGCACAGAAAAGCGGAAGGAACTGGTGGAATTCCTGGAGCCGTATCGGGAGAATGCGCTCGAATCTCATCCGTGGAGGAGCTGGGCTGAGGCCGGCGAAGGGCGCGAAATGAAACGTATGCCGGGTGGGCAAAGCCGCTGGAGCCAGGGCAAAGACTTATCGTGGGAACCATTGCGGCCAGAACTTGTCGTCGAGATTGCTTACGATCATATGCAGGGCGACCGGTTTCGCCACACGGCGCAATTTCGTCGCTGGCGGAAGGACAAGAAGCCCTCGGATTGTACCTACGCACAACTCGAGGTAGTGGCGCCGCAGGAAATCGCCGAGATCTTTTCGCCCCGCTAGTTCGAATCTTCGTCTTTCTTCTTCGACTTCCTTTTCCTGCTGAACTCGCGCCACTCGCGCGTCGGATCGTCATCGGGATCGGGCGTTTCCTGCTTTGGACGCATTTCTTCCGGCACATGGCGGAGATTTACGCGAATGCGAGTCCAGGTGGAGGAGCGGCCTCGCATGGAATCGATGAGAATATCATCCACGACGAGAAGATCTCGGATGGCGGAATTCTTGGACTTCCAACGCTCCAAGCCCGCCAGGGCGGCCACCTTGTCGGGTGAGTTCGCTACTACGATGAGTGGCATTTTGATACGTGGCTTCTTTGCCGCAGACTTCGCGCGCGAGGGCGCCACGCGTGGTGCCTCGGACTCCATTTTTCGGAAGTGGGGCGGCCAAGGGGCGTCGCCTAATCCTGCGGCTTCATCTTTGTTCGCAAGCTCGAGCAGTTTCTCGAGGGAGCCAGGGAATTTGTTCATTTCCGCGTGAGGGTTGCCGATTTCTGCGAAACGCCTCGGCATAGTGAACAGTGTGAATGCAGCAGGATCGCAGTCGGGAACCTCTTCCCAATGCAGAGGAGCCGAAACGCGGGCGTCGGGAACTGGCCGTACCGAGTATGCCGAGCAGGTCGTCCTATCTTTGGCGTTCTGGTTGTAATCGAGGAAGACGCCGTGACGCTCTTCTTTCCACCACTTCGACGTCGCGAGATCAGGCACGCGTCGCTCGACAGCTCGCGATAAAGCGACGGCGGCGCGGCGTACTTCGGTGAAGGTCCAGCGAGGCTCGATTCGAACATTCACGTGAAATCCGCGGGAACCGCTGGTCTTGGGCCAGCCTCGCAAACCCACGCTTTCGAGCATGTCTTTCACTTCGAGCGCGATACGGCAAACGTCGCTCCATGGCACGCCGGGGATAGGATCCAAATCGATGCGCAGCTCATCGGGATGATCGAGGTCGGCGGAGCGCACGGGATGCGGATGCAGTTCGATGCAGCCTAGATTGGCGATCCAGGCGAGGCCGGCGGCATCATCGACGACAACCTCCTCTGCGGTTCGGCCTGAAGGGAATGAAAGCGTCACAGTGCGAAGCCAATCCGGACGAGACGTTGGAGCACGCTTCTGGTAAAAAGCTTCCGCCTCGGCGCCATTGACGAAGCGCTTGAGGACGATGGGACGGTCCTGAATTCCGGCTAGAGCTCCCGGTGCGACTGCCAAGTAGTACTTCACGAGATCGAGTTTTGTGACTCGGACCTGCGAGGAGAAGTAGAGCTTATCCGGATGGGTGATCTGAATGTCGCGCCCGTTGACCGACAGGATTTCTTTGGGTTCTTCCTTGGCCACAAGAAACTCCGGATAGCTAGGGTAAACGGAAAAGACGCTTATTTGCCTCTGCGATAGCAAGATTCAGATGCAAATGGGGGCCATGCAGTGGGATTCAAGAACGAGCAAATCCCGCGCCAGTTCCCAAGGTAACACCGTCGGTACACTCCCTTTCGGTAACCCTTAGTAACCATTGGATTCGTGACCGTCCGACGTACAATTGGCCTTGTCCGGCAGGTCCGGTTGCCGATTTATCAGATGTCCATCCGGACCACGCTTCGGCGTCAGCTTTCCCGGAGGCGACACAGCCGGGAGTAAAGAACAGGTTCTGGAGTTCGCGCACCTATGGCATTGTTCGGCTTCAACAAGCAAAAGGTTCTTGCCAATGCGGAGAAGTATGTCCAGCAGGGCAAGCTGCAGAATGCCATCTCCGAATACGAGAAGATCCTCAAGAATGACGCCAAGGACCTGACCGTTACGAACACGGTCGGCGACCTTTATTCACGTCTCGGCGAAACCTCCAGAGCCACCGATTGTTTCAAGACCGTAGGCGATGCCTATGCCAGCCAGGGATTCACGGTCAAAGCGATCGCGATGTACAAGAAGATCTGCAAGCTCTCGCCCTCGCTCGAGAGCCTGCTGAAGCTGGCCGAACTCTACTCGCAGCAGGGCCTGTTCAACGACGCCCGCGCGCAATATCTGCAAGTTGCAGAAGAATTCCTGAAAGCCGGAGAACTCGAGAATGCTGTCCGGATTTTCCAGAAGATTCTCGAGATGGATCCGGAAAACAGCTCCATGCGCATCAAGCTGGCTGAAGTTTATGTGCGCCTGGGGAAAAAGACCGAAGCCTGGCAGATTTTCACCGCGGCGGCGGAAAGCTTGCGCGCCAAGGGATCGCTCGGTCCAGCGGATGAAGTCCTGCAGCGGATGTTGACGCTAGATCCGGGCAACACGTACGCACTGCTGATGCAGGGCAAGAACCTGATCGAGTCCGGCGACGCGGCTGGGGCAATCGGCACTCTGCAAAAGATCGCCGACATCGATTCGCATCCCGACGGACTGCGCGACCTGCTGAAGGCGTATTTGATCACGGGCCAACTTTCCGAAGCCGGGACCATCGCCAACAAGCTGTTGACGGTTCACAACGACCTCAGCGCCATCTCGAGCTTTGCCGACGCACTCATGCAGGCCGGCCAGTATGAGAATGCGTTGCAGGTCTACGATCAGCATGCCGAACGGCTGCTGGCCGAAAACTCCAGCAAGGTTCTGCAAAGCCTGCATACGATCATCGGACACGTCCGGGACAATCCGGATTCACTGCAGAAACTGCTTGATCTGTTTCACAAGGCCGGCGAGACAACGCACGTCAGCGAGGTCATGGAGTTGCTGGCCCATGCTAGCGTGCAGTCCGGCGAGTTGCCCCGCGCCCGCGATCTATATCAGAAACTGGCGCAGGTGGAACCACAGAATCCCCTGCACCTGCAGAACTACCAGCAGGTGGTCAGTCAGCTGGGGGGCACATCCGGCAACAAGCTCATTACGCCGGAAGAGGCAGTCGTGCTGCTGGACGATCTCGAGGCGACGGCGCCGGCGATCCATCAGCACTACTCGGATGAAGTTGCTCTTTCCATCCGTTCCGCGCTGACGGATGCGGAATTGTTCATCTCGTACAACATGCCGGCAAAGGCCCTGGGCCCGCTGGTAGCGGCGCTGCCGCAAGCACCGAACGATCTACGGATCAACCAACGCTTGGCTGCACTGCATACCCGAGCCGGGAGATTTGCTGAAGCTGCGCTATGCTGCCGAACCTTGCAGCGTATCTACTCCGAAGCGGATTATCCCGAAGAAGCGACGCGGTACGGTGAGTTGGCGGAACGGTATGAGGAGCGCACATCCGCGCCGACGCCAACGCTGCCCTCAGATGAAGCGCCGATCGTAATTGAAGCTTCAGCACCTCAAGCTGCTGCCGAAGCCGAAGTGGCTGTTCCGGAATTTTCCATCGACGAAGCGCCTGTCGAGGTTGCGGAGGTCGCACCCGAAACGGAAGAGCAAGTTGCAGATACCACGCCATGGCCTGCGGCGTCGGAGCCCTCTGCAGAACCCGAATTTGCCGTGGTGGAAGAAGCGCCGGAGGCATCCGCAGAAGCCGAGGCTGCGCCGAGCGAAATCGATCTTTCTTCCGAATGGGATGACGCGCTCACGGTCGAAGCAGATGAGCCCCAGACCGAGACTGCAGAAGCTGAGCCGGTCGCGGTCGTGCAACCAGATTCGGCTGATACGAGCGAAGCGGACGAGACGGTCGAAGAGATTGAGTTCTATCTCTCGCACAAAATGAATCCGCAGGCCTTGGCCGCGCTTGCCAAGCTGCAAGCCTTGAACCCAGGGCATCCGAAGCTGGCGGAACTTCGCGCGCAGGTTGAGGCTGTGACACAAGCCACCGCGGAAGAGGAAGTTCAAGTATCCGAAGAGCCGGCCTTTGAGGAATTGTCTGCGGAAGATATCCCGTCGATGGAAGTTGTCGAAGAAGCTCCCGTCGCGGTCGAGGAACCGGCAGCGGTTGAACCCGAGCCGACGGTCATCGAAGAAATGCCCGTGGTGGCTGAAGCTGCCGCCGTGGAACCGGAACCTGCGCCCGCCGTGCAAGTGCCGGTTGCGAAGCAGCCAGAGCCGGAAGCGGAAGCAGTTCCCGAGCCTGCGCTCTCGCCCAGCGTGCTTAAAGAGTTTGTTAGCGACCTGGAGACTTCACTGGGGGACGGTTTCCTGCCCGGAACCGTCAAAAAACCCGCGGCACCAGCGCCAAAGCCGGCTCAACCCGAGCCGGCTGTCGCCGCCTCCGTACAACCGGCTCCGGTTCTTGGCGAGTTTGTTGCCGACATCGAAGCGTCGCTGGGAGAAGATTTCCTGAAGGCTGCTCCGGTTGCGGAGCCGAAACCCGTAGCTCCCGTCGCAGCGAAACCAGTACCGCCAGTTCCTGTGCAGGCGCCTGTGCCTAAGATCGCGCCTCCAATGGCCGCGAGCGCAGCAGCATCGGCAGCCTCCACGACATCTGTGGTGCCACCGGCGGCTCCGGTCGTCCCCAAGACACCAGTTGCACCTCCGACGCCGACAGCTTCGGTTGCATGGTCCGCTCCAGTTTCGGTTCCAAAGCCGCAGCCGCCCGTCGCGCCTGTGCCTCCGGCTCCCGCAGCGAAGGGATCGTCTCCTTTTGGTGAAGATGCGGGCGTGGATCTCGCGGAGATGTTCGGCGAACTCAAGCAGGATCTCGAAGCCGATGTAGCAGCCGCAGACGAGGATCCGGAGACGCACTACAACCTGGGCATCGCCTTCCGCGAAATGGGCCTGCTGGACGAGGCTATCGGCGAACTGCAGAAGGCTTGCCAATCGTTCGATCGCGGACATCCGTTCCAGCAGATCATGCAGACTTACACCTGGCTCGCCCAATGCTTCCTCGAAAAGGGCGTTCCAGAAGCGGCAGTCCGATGGTACGAGCGGGCTCTCGCGGCCAAAGACATCGACGGCGAGACGCGCGTTGCGTTGCACTACGAGCTTGCCGCCGCCTTTGAGACCGCCGGCGACCGCCAAGCCGCGCTGCGGCACTTCATGGACGTTTACGGTATGAACATTGATTACCGTGATGTGGCCGAGCGCATCAAGGCCCTGAAGTCGTAAAATAGCGTGATGGCTTTTGTGCCCACACGCCTTCCTCGGAATTCAAGGCTCAGCATCACTTTTGCTTCTTCCGGAAGCCGGGAGAAGCGTTCCGAATGACGGATCCCGCAATCTCCGGCGCGCCACGGCGCGCCCCCGAGCCTCCGCCGCAACCCGACAAAGCGTCCTCGGGAATCCTTGGGCTGGCGGAAGAACAGCCCGGCCCGAGAGCGGCGCAGGTGTGGATGCACCGAATCTCGGTGTTTTTATTTGTCTTAATCAGCGCGGTTGCGGGGGTACTGCTGATCATTCTTCCCTGGACTCCGGAATGGACGGACAACTATCTTCTGCTGTCGTTTCCGTCGCTTCGCGACATCGTCTCCAACGGTTTCTTCCGGGGAGTGTGCAGCGGATTGGGGCTTTTGGATATCTGGATCGGCTTCTGGGAGGCGCTTCACTACCACGAACGGCACTGATGACAGGGTGCCGGAAACCGCGGGGCGGTGAATTTCACTAGTCCAGCATGGCAATTCTGAATTTTGGGGAAATACAGGAAGTAAGTCCCATCGGGGATTCCTAGGCGAGAACGCGAGTCAATGCATGACTGAACATCTGAAAGCTGCTCCGGTTGCATACCAAAACGAACCTTTCCTCAACAGCCCTGATGGACGCATTCTCCGCATGCTCGCGGAATACCAGGAGCCGCTGGCGCGTTTCCGCCGCGAGCAGATCCAGGACACAGTAGTCTTTTTCGGCTCCGCCCGATTTACCGGCAGCAAGACGGCGGCTGAGAACTTAGCCACCATTGGCAAGAATCACGCATCCGCGACTCCGGCACAGCTCGAACAAAACCTCAAGGTCGCTCAGGCGAGCGTCGATATGGCGCGCTACTACGAAGACGCGCGCAAGCTGGCGCACATGCTGACCAAGTGGTCGATCCAGATTCCCGCGCGGCGCCACCGCTTTGTGGTTACCACCGGCGGAGGCCCGGGCATCATGGAAGCGGCCAATCTTGGCGCGCACGAAGCGGGTGGCAAAAGCATCGGGCTGAATATTCAACTGCCGTTCGAACAATATCCGAACCAGTACATCACGCCGGCGCTGAACTTCCAGTTTCACTACTTTTTTATGCGTAAGTTCTGGTTCGCGTACCTGGCCAAAGGCCTGGTGATTTTCCCCGGGGGCTTCGGGACGATGGACGAACTGTTCGAGATCCTGACGTTAGCGCAAACCGACAAGCTTGCGAAAAAGATTCTGGTAGTCATTTACGGCAGCGAGTATTGGAATCGCGTCATCAATTTCCAGGCGTTTGTCGATGCCGGAACCGTGTCTCCGCAGGACACTGAGCTGTTTAAGTTCGCCGATGCTCCCGAGGACGCCTTCGAATTCCTCCGCGAAGGCCTCACGAAATATCACCTTGGCGAGGCTCCGAAGAAGAAAGGCGAAGTCCTGCCTGAAATCGCGAAGACGAGACCGTAGACTCTTCGTGAATATTCTTGCTGAAGCAGCACGCTGATGGCTGAAAGCTGCCTTCTCTATTACATCACCGACCGCGCCGCGTTTCCCGGGGACGAATGCTCTCGCAGGAAGCGACTCCTGGAAAAGATTTCTGACGCCGTGCTGGCAAACATCGATTACATCCAACTTCGGGAGAAGGATCTACCGACGCGCGAACTCGAGCACCTGGCGCGAGAAGTAGCGGGCGTCGTAGCAAAACTGAGAACTGAGAACCGGCAACTGAAAACTACGATGCTGATCAACTCTCGCACCGACGTGGCGCTCGCCGCGGGCGCGGACGGCGTTCATTTGCGATCTGACGACATCTCTCCGAGAGATGCAAGGGCGATCTGGAAGCAGTGTGGCGCGGGCACTCAGGTCCGCGTTCCGCCAGAAGACCCACTGATCGGAGTTTCATGCCACTCGACAGAAGACGTCAGTCGAGCAAATGCACAGGGCGCATCCT
>Ga0335079_10000684_pt1 | contig 38948 bp, 40 predicted proteins | sample Lox_Sample_33_FD_206719 | JGI IMG/M metagenome (GOLD analysis project Ga0335079, IMG submission 206719) | Soil microbial communities from Loxahatchee National Wildlife Refuge, Florida, United States - Lox_Sample_3.3 | ecosystem: Environmental > Terrestrial > Soil > Wetlands | place: USA...
CTTCCTGCGGTGGGCGGTGAGCATTTCCATCGCAACGCCGGCCACATCGCGCGTGAATTCGATCGTATCGGCGGACGTGACCGTACCGCTGTAGACGATCTTGAGCGGCATGCCCTGATAGCTCAGGTTCTCGACGAAGCTCACCTTGTCGCCGTCGACCTTTCCTTCCGTGATCTCGGTATCGCCGTTGGCGGATTTGGCGTGGCCGGTGAGTTGGCTGCCCTTGGCGGTGAACGTGTAGGTGTACTCCTGCTTGCCGATCTGGGTGTCGAACGATGCCGTCCAGGTGCCCGAGACGTCAGGCGCGCCGCCAGCGAAGCCGGCCGAGGCGCATAGGAGCGCGATGGGTGCGAGCGCGAGCAGCAGCGTGTGCCGAAGAGTTCGAGTCATCATGAGCCTTCCCCCGTGTATTTGAGTGATCTCCAGCGAAATGTAGCCCGTCACGCGGCGGCACAACTTATGGCGTTGGCGGAGCGACCGACTCCTGCCCGTTCACGACGGTATTGCGGTCATTCTGCATGCAGTCCCCATGAATCAGCCGATCCACTGTGGTAACCCGTTTATAAGGCAGCGTGACGGTGAAGGGCCGGGTCAGGTTGACCGGATCGACGATGGTCAGGACATCCTCGAGGCGATCCCTGCCGATTTTGCGGATGCGCTCGGCAAAGTGGGCATCGGCATTGAGGGGCAGGAGCTGGGGATCCACCGCGATCGTCTCAATCACGAGGGTATCGCCCTCCCAGTGTCCGGTCGAGTCGCCCCAGGGTGTCGGCCAGATCTCATCGGTTGGCAGATGCCCGCGCCCATCGGTGTACACGTGCCGGATCTCGCGTCCGCCGAAAATGAACACGGTCTGCTCCGGTGTGCTCAGCACCTCGAAGGGCCAGGGCGATTCCATGACGAATGGGAAGTAGAAGCCGCATTCCTTGGTGGGCTTTGCCTTCTGTGCCTCTCGCGCCGCTTGTGCGCGCTTCTGCCCAGCGGCACTCAGTGGCAAATCCTTCAACAGCAGAAAAGTGACTCCCGGTTGAGGGTCAAAGCCGTTGCGCAAGCCAGTCTTGTTCCACAGGCCGTCATCGACCATCCAGATCCCGGTCCAGTCAGGCAGGCGGGCGAACACGCGCTGTCGCTCCACAGGCGGTTGCGCGGCAGGCGTCCACGCCGCGACCAGAAGTAGCACCAGGAGCGAAGCCGTGCGGCGGATCATCACTGCGGACTTTTCTTGCCTAACGCCCGACCATCGGCGCTCACGGCCGAAATGAAATCAGCCGCAGGGGTGCCGTCACGCGCCGGATGCACAGTGACTTCGATCTTGTCCCCGGGTTTGAGTGTCCCGGGCTTCCAGCCACCGGAGAGCACCTGGAATGGCGATGCCATCTCGATGCTCCATTCCTGCTCCCTTTGATCACCCGCACTCGCTGCCTCGACCGGAACCAGCAGCTGGATGAAGCAGTGCGGGTTGGTCCATTGGAACTGCTTGACCGTGCCGTGCAGCATCACTGTTTTGGTCGAATCCCACAGCGCCGCCGAATGGTGCGCGAGACACGGAGCGCAGGCCATCAGCAACGCGACGGCGAGGAGCGGGCGGCGCGGCGGCGTCTCAAACATAGGTGGCAGATTCGAGCAGCAACACTGGCTTGTGTCCACTCGCGTTTGCGCCTGCCTCGACGCGCAAAAAAAACCCCGCCAGAGGCGGGGTTTAGAGGCTTTCAAGTCTCACTCATCGACCGGGTCAATCGTTGTCAGCTCCGGCGCCGTCGTCACAGGCTTCAATTCTTTTGCAGAACCGGTTGGAACCTGGAGCCCCGCTCCGCCCGAAGTATCCAAGGCTGCGTGTCAATCCACGCTGTGTGATTCCAGATGGCGCCTAAATGTGGCGGCCACCGTGCCGTGCCTGTGTCGATCGCCCGCGTTTCTATACTTGTACTGTCTCCTTGATGTTGTTCGCTCCCCGCATTCGCGATCGGAGCGATCCATCAGATATGCAGCAAGGCCGATGCCATGCTTCAAATCTGCCTAAGAAACCGTGACTTGCTACAACTCGTGGACCTTGTCCACATTGCAATTGTATACAAACTCGACGGCTTGTACATGTGACATTTCTGCGACAGGTGGGGCTCGAGGCACCTCTCAGCGAGGCAAGCGGACCGAAAAGCGGGCACCCGAGCCGTCCGGGAGGTCCGAAGCTGCGGCGCTGCCCCCGTGGTAATGGGCGATGAGCCGGACAATGTAAAGCCCGAGCCCGAAATGCGGCCGGCTGTCGCTGCCGGGGCGCGATTGCCACAGGGACTCGAACAGCCGGCTTCGGATCTCGGGCGGCAGTGTCGGTCCCGGGTTGTCAACTTCTACGACAGCCGCGGCCGGCTCCAGGCGCAGCCGCACGGTGATCCTGCCAGCCTCGGGACTGAAATCGACAGCGTTATCAATGAGCTTGTCGAGCATCTGCAGAATGAGGTCGGGTGCGCCGCTCAACTCGACCGCTTCGCCCGGAAGCTCAGCCACGAACACGCGTTGCGGGAATGCGATCCGGTACGACTCGACCGCCGAGGCGAGGAGTGCCGTGAGATCGAAGCGCGTCCGCTCGGCCGCGCCGATCGCCTCCTCGACGCGCGTTGCGGCGCCCATGGCGAGCAGGATGGCGTGCAGGCGATCGCTGCCCTCGCGCGCGCGCGCGGCGTAGGTGCGGGCGGCGGCTGTCGTGGCTTCCGACTCCAGGTTCTCGAGCGAGGAGCGCACGATCGTGAGCGGCGTGCGGATCTCGTGCGCGAGCTTGCCGGCGAGCGTGCGCAGATAGCTGGTGTACTCATCGAGCCGGGCGAGGAGCGTGGCGAAGCTGCGCGCCACATCGCCCAGCTCATCGCCCGAATTCGTTTCCGGGAACGTGGTGACGAGACCCTCGCGCGTCAGGGCCGTCTCGCTCGCGCGGCGCAGGCGCGCCAGGCGCCAGGCGAGCCAGCCGGCGAAGCTGAACATGAGCAGTACCGCGCCGGCACTCGTCAGCAGCGTGAAGTTCAGCAGCTTCGTCAGCGCGTGATCGCGCAGCGTGAGCCACCGGTCCGCGGTCTGCACGACCTGCAGCGAGCCGATCGCATGGGCGTGCGTCAGGTCATCGATGCGGGCATTGGCATCGACGTAGCGCCGATCGCCTCGCCGCTCGAGCACACGGCGGTAGAGGCGCGAGAGGATGCCGCGCTCGGCGGCGCTGTCGAGCGGTGCACCCAGCTGATCGAGGAGACTGAGCGGTGCGCCGCTCACGTTGACCACCGTGATCCGCAGTCCCGGCTGCATGAACTGCGCGAGATAGGCGTTGAGCTCGGGGGCGGCCGCGATGAGCCGTGCTTGTGGGGCGAGGGATTGCCGGTCGAGCGTGCCGAAGCTCTCCGGCTCGGCTCCCACCGTGTCCCGGTCATCGACCAGCACGCCAAAGCGCAGTCCCAGCATCGACAGCGGGATGCGAAGCTCGATGCGGTAGCCGCCGGGCATCAGGCCCCACGCGCCTTCGATTCGCGGCTCCTGCACTGCGACGCGCCGGCCGTACTCGCGCAGTTCGATGCGCCGGGCACGCACGGGTCCCGGGCCGGTGGAGCCGATGAAGACCTGGTGCGCGCTGCCCGCAGGATCATCGAAGGCGAGCCACACGCGATCGCCGAAACCGGATGAATCCAGCGGATCGCTCTGGGGCGCATCGAAGACCACGACTTTGTCGTGCACTTCGAGGAGGAGGTAGAGGGTGCGCTCGTGCACACCGCCGATCATGCGCAGGGATGCCTCGCCGTGCGTCACGGTGCGCCACGCGAGACTTGTGCGCGGCCACTCATCCGCGTTGCCATCGAGGAACGGGGCGCTCGCGAGCAGAATCGGCTGCAGATCGGGCGCGCCGGCCAGCTCGGGCCCAGGATCGTGTGCGGCGCGATACAGCAGATCCGTCCGTCCCTGGAGCGACGCAGCCAGCGTACGTGCCATGGTCGCCAGCGCCTGCTGCTCACCCTCGCGCAACGCCGCCTCCATCTCGCGCGCGTACTGACAGCCCGCGAACGGAAGCACGAGGGTCGCGAGCCCGAGCAGCAGCAGTTTCAGTCGCAGCGACATGCAGGGAGCCGGCGCGAGAGCGCCGGGCTCAGGCGACCCATCGATAACCCATGCCGTACACGGTCTGGATCGCGTCGAATTTCGGCTCGACCACCTGAAACTTGCGCCGGATGCGCTTCACGTGCGAGGTGATGGTGTTGTCATCCAGCACCACGTTGGCCGCATCCATCAGCTGCTGGCGATTCTTGACGTGTCCCGGATGACGCGCGAGCGCGTGCACGATCCAGAACTCCGTGAGCGAGAGCGCCACCGGCTCGCCTTCCCATTGCGCTTCAATGCGCTCGGTGTCGAGCGTGAGCGCACCGCGGCGCAGCGTCTGCTCATCCGCCGTCGGCCGCCGCAGCGCCTCCACGCGCCGGAACAGCGCGTTCACGCGCGCGATCAGGTGCGCGAGGCTCAAGTCCTTGGTGAGGAAATCGTCGGCGCCGAGGCGCAATCCCGAGACGGCATCGATCTCGCTGTCGCGCGCGGTGAGGAAAATGATGGGCAGCTGTGCCGAGAGCGCCCTCAAGCTCCGGCACAGCTCGAAACCGCCCTCCGGCTCATCCGCCAGCGAGATGTCGATCACTGCCAGATCCGGCAGGCGCGCGCTGAAGGCCGCCAGTGCCTCCTTGCGGTGGCCATAGGTGCGCACCGCGTAGCCCTCGCGCGTGAACGCCGCGGCGTAGTTGTCGCGGATGGCGGGCTCGTCCTCGACGATGGCGATGAGTTTCATGGGAGCGCGTGCAACGCTGTGTTTGAAGATATTAGCGCACGGATCGGGCCGCGGCGCGAACGCCATGATTCGCCAGAATTGCGTGCTTGCGCCGCCATTTTCTCAGCGCTCAATCGATGCATGGACAAGCAGCAATCCGATGGGAGCGAGCCCGTGAGCCAGCGTGTGCACCTGGTGATCGACTGGCTCGCGCTCGTGACGCTGGTTTGTCTCGGCATCGTTTGGGGCGCTTAGGAACGCTCGCGATGCGATGCCGCACCCGGCGGGCTGACTGGCCCTTTGCGCCACCGCAGATTCTCGTGCCGAGCTGCGGGCGCCGGGAGTGCTCCCCTGCCGCACGCAGCCTGCGGGGGCGGCTCAATCGTTCCAGCTGTTGGCTTTCGCAGCGAAATCGGCGCTCTGGGGCCTCACCACGCAGAACTTCTGCCCCGAGGGAGCCTGCATGACCCACCAGGTGCGGATCTGCACCACGCGCCGGGCGCCGAGCTTCTCCAGGCGCCGCACTTCCGCCTCGATGTCGTCGGTCTCGATATCCAGGTGCACGCGGCTCTCGTGGCTCACCTGCTGCACTTCGACGTGCAGCCCCGCGGCGCCGCTCTCGAGCAGGCGATAGCTCGCATTGGCCGGGTCATCGCTCTTCTTGACGGCATAGCCGAGAGCGTTGCCCCAGAAGGCGCTCGCCGCATCCAGATCGTCGGTCCGGCAGTCGATGATGAATCCCGCAAGGCGACTCTTGTGCATAGGGCTCTCTAGAACGCGCTGTGGCCGGTCAGCTCGCGGCCGATCGTCAGCTGATGGATGGTCTCGGTGCCTTCGTACGTGATGACGCTCTCGAGATTGAGCATGTGGCGCACGGGTGAGTATTCGACACTGATTCCGGCGCCACCCAGCATGTCGCGGCAGTCACGCGCCACATCGAGCGCCATGCGGCAGTTGTTCCACTTCGCAAGTGAGACGTGCGCGGGCGTCATTGCACCCTGATCCTTGAGCCGCCCCAACTGCAGCGCGAGCAGCTGCGCGGTCGTGATCCGCCGCGACATATCCGCCAGCCGCAGCTGGATGGCCTGAGTCTGGGCGAGAGGCCGGCCGAAGAGCGTGCGTGTGGCCGTGTAGTCCAGCACCTGCTTCAGGCACGCCTGGGCCGCGCCGATCACTCCCCAGGCGATGCCGTAGCGCGCCTGGGTGAGGCACGACAGCGGACCCTTCAGGCCCGCCGCGGCCGGCAGTCGATTGCGCTCCGGTACCACCAGATCCTCGAAGTAGAGTTCCGAGGTGACGGAGGCGCGCAGCGAGAATTTGTGCTCGACGTCGCGGGCGCTGAAGCCGCGCATTCCCTTTTCCACCACGAAGCCGCGGATGCCGCCTTCGGTCTGCGCCCACACGATCGCAAGGTCCGCGATCGAGCCGTTGGTGATCCACATCTTGGCGCCGTTCAGCACCCAGTCCCCGCCTCGCTGGCGCGCGTGGGTCTTCATGTTGGCGGGATCAGAGCCGCCGTGCGGCTCGGTCAGGCCGAAGCAGCCGATCAGCTCTCCGCGCGCCATGCGCGGCAGCCACTGCGTGCGCTGCTCCTCGCTGCCGAAGGCGAAGATCGGATACATGCACAGCGAGGATTGCACGGAGACGAAGCTGCGAAGCCCGGAATCCCCGCGCTCCAGCTCGCGGCAGATGAGCCCGTAACTCACCGCATTCAAGCCCGCGCAGTCGTAGCCCTGTATCGAGGAGCCGAGCAGCCCGAGTGAGGCGATCTGCGGCACCAGTTCGCGCGGAAAACGCTCGTGCTCGAAGCAGTCGGCGATGATCGGCAGCACCTCGGCATCGACGAAGCGCGCCACGGACTCTTGAACCAGTCGCTCCTCGTCGCTGAGCAGCGCCTGTACGTGGTACAAATCCAGCGGATCCATCGGCTCATTCTCGCACGAGCACGACGGCCTTGCCGATCGTGCGGCTGCTCTCCACCTGCCGATGCGCATCGGCGATGCGCTCGAGCGGCACTGTCAAACTCACGTGCGGCCTGAGCAGTCCCGCATCGACGAGCCGGGCAATGCCCGAGAGGATTTGTCCCGGGCGCTCCGGCTCGAGCTCATGCGCCGTCGGTATTCCCATGAACTCGTAGTGCACGCTGACGTTGCGATACAGGAGCGAGCGCCCGTGACCGTCGGTCTCCGAGCCGAGGATGGTGACGACCTGACCGTTGATCGCGGCGCAGTCCAGGCTCTGCGTGAACACCGCGCCGCCCACGGTATCGAGGATCACCGGCAGTCCCTTGCCACCGCTCAGAGCCTTCACGCGCTCCACCACATCCTCGTTGCGATAGTCGATGACTTCGTGCGCCTTCACGATGTCGCGGCAGAAAGCGATCGATTCGGGGCGGGCCGCCGTAGTGATGACGCGGCAGCCATGCAGCCGCGCGAGCTGCACCGCAATGTGTCCCACGCCGCCGGCGCCAGCGTGCACCAGCACATCCTGTCCCGGCCCGATCCGCGCCCGCAGGTGAAGCGCCTCCCAGGCCGTCTGACTGACGAGGGGGAGCGCTGCCGCGGTGGCGTGATCGACGCTTGCGGGCTTGCGCGCTGCACTGCGCGCATCGAGCGCCACGAATTGCGCGTTCGCGCCGTCGCGGAACAGGTTCGCCGTGGCGAATACCTCATCGCCGGACTTGAAGCCGCGCACCGCAGGACCACAGCGCACCACGACTCCGCTCACGTCGTAGCCCAGCACGAGCGGGAATTTTCGCGGTGCGCCGCCGCCGCGACGGGCCTTCACGTCGACGGGATTGACCGAGGTGGCGTGGACCTCGACCAGCATGTCGCTGGGGCGCAGCGCGGGCTCGGGCAGCTCGCGCAGCTGCAGCACTTCCGGGCCGCCGTGGCCGTCTTGAACGATCGCGCGCATATGGAGCGCTCTTTTAGCTCATCTGGCGGCGCGGCTCCACCCGGGCAGCGCTAGAATCGCGCGCGATGAAAATTCCCGAGATCATCATCGTCGAGACCGTGCACCAGCCGGGGAGCCTGGCGAGCGTGCTGCAGGTGATCGCCGACGCCGGCTTCACGATCGAGCATCTGACCGCGGTCAAGCGCGAGCAGGGGCGCACGCTCTGGGAGATCACGCTGGAGCTCGATGAGGCGACCGATCGCACGCTCTACGATCGCATCAGCCAGCTGCCCACCGCGCGCTTCATCGGCAAGTCCGACCGCGTCTTCAACCGTCACCGGGGCGGCAAGATCCGCATGGTGGCGAGCCATCCGATCAATACGCTGCAGGTGCTGCGCGACATCTACACACCGGGTGTGGCGCGGGTGTGCATGGCGATCAGGGCCGATCCGCAGAAGATCCACGACTACACGAGCCTGGATGCCACCGTCGCGATCGTCACCAACGGCACGGCGATTCTGGGACTGGGCGATATCGGCCCCGAGGCAGGGCTGCCGGTGATGGAGGGCAAGGCCGCGCTGTTCGCCGAGCTCGCGGGCCTGACCGGCGTGCCGATCCTGCTCACGGCGCGCGATCCGCGCACGGTGATTGAGACGGTGTGCGCGATCGAGAAGTCCTTCGGCGCGATTCAGCTCGAGGACTTCGCAGCTCCCGAATGCTTCGAGATCGAGGCCGGTCTGCGCGCGCGGCTCGGCAAGCCCGTGCTGCACGATGATCAGCACGGCACGGCCGTCGTGACGCTCGCGGCGCTGGTCAACGCGACGCAGCGCGTGGGCAGGAGCCTGCGCACCAGCACAGTCGGGCAGATCGGACTCGGCGCCGCCGGCACGGGAATCGTGCGGCTGCTGCGGGCTTACGGGGTACGCCAGGTGCTCGGCGCCGACCGCAATCCTCAGGCGATCGCGCGCATCGAGGCGCTGGGTGCGAACGCGGCCACGCTCGAGGACATCATGGCGCGCGCGGACATCGTGGTGGCGACCACCGGTGTGCGCAACCTCATCAAGCCGGAACTGGTCCGGCCCGGACAGATCATCCTCGCGCTCTCCAATCCCGATCCGGAGATCGATCCGCTCGCAGCGATGCAGCGCGGTGCGGCCTTTGCGGCCGATGGCAAGGGCATTAACAACGTGCTGGCGTTTCCCGGACTGTTCAAGGGCGCACTCGCCGCACGCGCGCCTCAGTTCACCGACGCGATGCTGATGGCGGCAGCCGATACGATTGCGCGGCTCGCAGGCGGGGAGGATCTGGTGCCGGATCCGCTCGATAAGAGCGCCCACGAGGCCATCGCCGCCGCGGTACGCGCGGCGGCGAGTGGCGAGCCGATGATTTAGGCCGCTTCGGCCAGCATGCCGCGCAGCTTCGAGAGCGCGTTGCTCTCGATCTGGCGGATGCGCTCGGCGGAGACGCCGTACTTGGCGGCAAGCTCGTGCAAGGTCGCCTTGTCCTCGCCGATCCAGCGCTGACGCATGATGTCGCGGCTGCGCTCATCAAGCTGCTCGAGCGCCTCGTGCAGCCGCTCGGTCGAATCCTGATCCCACTCCTCCGCCTCGACGCGGTCGGCGGGATCGGCTCCGGGCGCCGCAAGATACGCCGCCGGGCTTGCAACCAGCTCTTCGCTATCCGTCTCGGGCGCCGGATCGAATGACAGGTCACGCGCCGACAGGCGCTGCTCCATCTCGGTAACTTCGGCTGTGCTGACACCGAGGTCCCTGGCGACGGCGAGCGTTTCCTCGCTCGAGAGCCAGGCGAGATTCTTCTTCATGCGCCGCAAATTGAAGAACAGCTTGCGCTGCGCCTTGGTGGTGGCGACTTTGACGAGCCGCCAGTTGCGCAGCACGTACTCATGAATCTCCGCGCGGATCCAGTGCACGGCAAAGGACACCAGCCGCACGCCGAGCGTCGGGTCGAAGCGCTTCACCGCTTTCATCAGGCCAACGTTGCCCTCCTGGACCAGGTCGCCCAGGGGCAGGCCATAACCGCCATAGCCGCGCGCGATGTGTACGACGAAGCGCAGGTGCGAGAGCACCAGCTCGCGCGCCGCCTCGAGGTCGTTATCGCGGTGGAAGCGCAGCGCAAGTTCCTGCTCGTGCTCGCGGGTAAGCACCGGGATGCGGCTCACGCGCTCGAGATAGGCATCGAGACTCGCGAGCGGACCGGTCAGCGCGCCACTGGCGAGCTCGGGGCTGCGGGGCATCAAGGCGGTCGATGCGGTCATGGGTGATGGTTCCTCCCGTGGAACGCGATTTTAGCAGTCGCGCAATTAGAGTGCTAAGGGCGCCCGGGAGTTCCGCCCAAAATGTGCTTTAAGCACTTAAGGATCAGGTACTTAGACGCGCGGCTGGATGCGCCAGAGGTGCCGGGCTGTCGAGATGAAGGCCCCGAGCCAACCCAGCACGGCCGCGCCCAGGAGCAGGACGCCCACGTCGTGCGGATCCGGCCCGGCCAGGGCGAAATGACTCCCGTAGAGGCCCGAGAGCCGGGAGACGGGATCGGCGAGGGCGGCGCGAGCGCCGGCACTGATGCCCCAGGCGAAAAGTCCCCCGGTGAGTCCATAGAGCACCCCGGTGTACAGGAACGGGCGACGCACGAAAGCGTTGGAGCCGCCGACCAGCTTGGTCACCTCGATCTCGGCCCGCCGGCCCTGAATCTCCAGGCGGATGGTGTTGCCGATGACCGCGGCCACGCCAATGCCCAGCAGGATCGCCGTGATGAGGAGTACCCGCTCGAGCAGCACCAGGATCGCGTTGAACCGCAGTACCCAGTCGGCATCGCTTTGCACGAGGTCCACTTCGGGCCAGGCGGTGAAATAGCGCTGCAGGGCATCGAGCGCCGCTGGCGAGCTGCCGTCTGCCGTGGGCGTGACGTGCAGGACATGCGGCAGCGGATTATCGGGCAGCGCCTTCAGCGCATCGCCAAATCCCGAGTACTTGCGAAACTCCACGAGCGCCTCATCGGAGGTGATGACGTTGGCGGAGGCCACCCCGCTTCTCTGGCGGGCGCTGCGCGCAAGCTGCTGCACCTTGTCGAGGGATACGCCGGGTTTGAAGAACACCGACATGTCGACCGCATCCGCAAAGCCGCCGGTTGCGACCTGGGCATTGGAGACAAAGAGCTTCAGTCCAAGCGGCAGCGACAGCGCAAGGCCGATGACCAGCATCGTGAGCAGCGTCGACAGTGGATTGCGGACGAGCCGGCCGAGGGAGCCGAGCAGCGCCTGTACGTGCCGCGTGATCCAGATGGTGATCATGCTCAGCGGCTCGCAGTCATGCTCGGCAGCGGCTGCTCACCGCTGCCCTGGATGCGGCCGGCCTCGAGCACGATCGCCCGCTGAGCGAACTGCTGCACGACGTGCAGGTCGTGGGTGGCGACCACCACCGTCACACCGACTTCCTGAAAGCGCTTGAAGACGCGCATCACTTCCAGGGCCAGATCCGGATCCAGATTTCCGGTGGGCTCATCGGCGATCAGTACCTGCGGCTTGATCACCACGGCACGCGCGATCCCGACGCGCTGCTGCTCGCCCACCGAGAGCTCGAGCGGCAAGGCGCGCTCGCGACCCAGGAGGCCCACCTGATCGAGCGCGGCGCGCACGCGCTTGTCGGTTTCCTTCAGCGGTGTGCCGGCGACCACGAGGGGCAGCGCCACGTTGTCGAACACCGGACGGTCATCGAGCAGCATGTGGTCCTGGAACACCACGCCGATCGTCCTGCGGTAGGCGGGGATGTGCCGCGCCCTGAGCACGCCTAAGTTGCGTGCACCGACCATCACGGTGCCGCGCGTCGGACGCTCGGTGAGCGCGAGGAGCTTGAGCACCGTGCTCTTGCCCGCTCCCGAGCGGCCGGTGAGAAACACCATCTCACCCGTGCCGACTTCGAAGCTCACACCCGCGAGTGCCTCGCGCCCGTTCGGATAGCGCTTCACCACATGGTCGAAGACGATCATGCCGGCTCACCCCCGACCAGGGCTGCTGCGAATCCCGCTGCATCGAACTCATCGAAGTCTGCGGCCTGCTCGCCGATGCCGATGTAGCGGATCGGCAGGCCCAAACGGCGTGCGATCGCGATGACGATGCCGCCCTTGGCGGTGCCGTCGAGCTTGGTGAGCACGATGCCCGTGACACCTACGGCCTCGTGGAACTGCAGCGCCTGCTGCAGGGCGTTCTGGCCCTGGTTCGCATCGAGCACCAGCAGTACTTCGTGAGGCGCGGAAGGATCCACGCGCTGGATCACCCGCTTCACCTTCTTCAGCTCTTCCATCAGATGCGACTGGCTGTGCAGACGCCCCGCGGTATCGGCCAGCAGCACATCGATGCCGCGCGAGCGGGCCGACTGCAGAGCATCGAAGACGACGGCACCGGGATCTGCGCCAGTTTGCTGGGCGGCGACTGCGACGCCGGCGCGCTCTCCCCAGACGTTGAGCTGCTCGATCGCCGCGGCCCGGAACGTGTCCCCGGCCGCCAGCATGACGCTGTGGCCCGAGGCCCTGAGCGCCTGGGCCAGCTTGCCGATGGTGGTGGTCTTCCCCGAGCCATTGACGCCGACGACCAGAATGACGAAAGGGGTACGGCGCGAATCGATGATGAGCGGACGCGCACACGGCAGCAGGATCTGCGTGATCTCCTCGCGCAGCGCGGATGTCAGGGCCTGCACATCGGCCAATTCCTCACGCGCCACGCGCGCGCGCAGGCTCTCCAGGATCTGCCCCGTCGCCTCCACGCCCACATCGGCCATCAGCAGGCGACTTTCGAGCTCCTCGAGAATCTCCTGATCGATCTTGCGCCCACGAAACAGCTGCGCGAGGTTGAGTCGCGCCTTCAGCCGCTGCATCAGGCCGGCTCGCGGCGCCGACGGCGCGGAATCTTCGCTTTTGCGTCCGAACATGGGGTTTCTTCTCGGCGCTATTGTAGCGTTGAGGTACGCTTCCGCGCCTTGAGCAATACACCCGACAGCCGTTCCCCGAAGCGCGCGGCCTCGCACCGGCGCGGTCCGCGCACGCGCACGCTGCGCATCATCGGCGGCGAGTGGCGCGGCCGGCGCCTGCGATTCACCGCCGAGGCGGATATCCGTCCGACGCCCGATCGCGTGCGCGAGACCCTGTTCAATTGGCTCGGCATGCGCGTGCAGGGCTCGCGCTGTCTGGATCTGTTCGCGGGCAGCGGCGCACTGGGTCTCGAGGCTCTCTCGCGCGGTGCGCTCGAGGTGCAGTTCGTCGAAAGCCACCCGCAGGCGGTGCGGGACCTGCAGGCGCGTCTCGCCGAATGGCACGCCGTGGGTGCGCAGGTGAGTCGCGGCGATGCCCTGGCGTACCTTGCCGGCAGGGCGCGAGCGTTCGACATCGTCTTCCTCGATCCGCCCTACACCGGGGGCCTCCTGGGCGCAGCAGCGGCCGCGCTCACCTCGCGTGGCTGGCTGACACGCGGTGCGCTTATTTACGCGGAGTGCGCTGCCCGAACGGGCCTGCCGCCGCTGCCGCCGAGCTGGCACGAGCTCAAGGCGAAGCAGGCGGGGGAGGTCGGGTATCATCTGCTCCAGCATGAAGCGTAACGCCGTCTATCCTGGCACTTTCGACCCGATCACCAACGGGCACACCGACCTGGTGCGGCGCGCAGCTGCACTCTTCGATCGAGTCGTGGTAGCGATCGCGGCGAATTCCGGCAAGGCGCCTCTGTTTGCGCTGGAGAAGCGCATCGAGCTTGCCAAACAGGTGCTGGCGGACGTGCCGAACGTCGAAGTGACGGGCTACGCCGAGCTCACCGTGGACTACGCGCGTAAGCACGGACTCACCGTGATGATCCGCGGCCTGCGGGCTGTATCCGATTTCGAATTTGAGTTCCAGCTTGCGAATATGAACCGCCATCTCTCGCGCGACATCGAGACCGTGTTCCTGACACCGCAGGAGCAGTTCACCTTCATCTCCTCCTCACTGGTGCGCGAGATCGCCGTGCTCGGCGGTGACGTGCACGAGTTCGTCCACCCTATCGTCGAGGCGGAGCTCACGAAGCTGCGTCGGCGTCCATGACGGCACGGCATGCGATGACTGTGCGCGTGCTGTGGCTGCTCGCGCTGGGGGTTCTGCTCGGCACGCCGGCCGCCGCATTTGCGGATAGCCGCACTCCCGGACGCGCCGCGATTGCCAGCGCGCATCCGCTCGCCACGGCGGCGGGCCACGAAATTCTCGAAGCGGGCGGCAATGCCTTCGATGCGGCGATCGCCGTGGCGGCGGCGCTGGCGGTCGTCGAGCCCAATGCCTCCGGCTTAGGCGGCGGCGGGTTCTTCCTGATTCACCGTGCGAAGGACGGCCTCGACACGATGATCGACGCCCGGGAGACCGCTCCCGGTGCTTCGACCCCGGGAATGTTTCTCGATGCCAGCGGCACTCCGATCCCGCGGCTCTCGACCGACAGCGCGCTCGCGGCCGGGATTCCCGGCGAAGTGGCGGGCTTCGGCCTGCTCGCGCGCAAGTACGGCAAGCTGCCGCTCGCGCGCGATCTGCAGCCCGCGATCCGCCTCGCGCGCGAGGGATTTCCGGTCTACCCGCGCCTCGCCGGCGGCTTTCGTTTCAAGCTCGCCGCGTTCCGCGACCAGTCCGAAGCGGCGCGCAACTTCCTCGCCAATGGCGAGCCGCCGCCGATCGGTTTCATCATCAAGCAGCCCGAGCTCGCTGCGACGCTCGAGACGCTGGCGCGCGGCGGCGCCGATGCGTTCTATCACGGCGCACTGGCGCACACGCTCGTCGAGGGGGTGCGTACCCTGCACGGCATCTGGACCGAAGCGGACCTCGCAGGCTACCGGGCGCTCGAGCGCAAGCCGATCATCGGCAGCTATCGTGGCGCGCGGATCATCTCGGCCCCGCTGCCCTCGTCGGGCGGCATTGGCCTCATCGATGCATTGAACATCCTCTCCGGTTACGACCTTGCGAAGCTCGACGCAACGACGCGCGACCATCTCATCATCGAGGCCATGCGCCGCATGCATCGCGACCGTGCGATCTACCTGGGTGACAGCGATTTCGTCAAAGTGCCGGTCGCGAAACTCGTGAGTCCCGCCTACGCGGCAAGCCAGCGGGCCAGCATCCAGCTCGATCACGCGACTTCGAGCGCCTCCCTCGGCGGAGTCGATTCCCCGCCGCCCGGCCAGCACACCACGCATTTTTCGATTCTCGATGCGGCCGGCAATCGGGTCGCAGCCACTCTCACGGTGAATCTGTGGTTCGGGTCCGGGCTCGTCGTCCCGGGCACGGGCGTGTTCCTGAACGATGAGATGGATGACTTCGCGGTCAAGCCCGGCACGTCGAATGCGTTCAGACTGCTCGGCTCCGAGGCGAACAGCATCGCGCCCGGCAAGCGCATGCTCTCCTCCTCGACGCCGACCTTCGTCGAGGCGCCCCGCGGACTCATGATCGCGGGCTCACCGGGCGGCAGCTACATCATCGGCATGGTGCTGCTCGCGACGCTCAATTTCATGGACGGAAAATCCGCCCAGGAGATCGTGAGCGCCCCGCGTATCCATCATCAGTTCATGCCGGATGTCGTCGAGTTCGAGCAGGGCGCGCTGTCGAGCGAGGAGCAGGCGGGGCTCGAGAAGCGCGGCCATATCCTGCAGGGCACCAGCCGCCGCTGGGGCAATATGGAAGTGGTTACCTGGGACTACGCGAGCGGCCGCGTCGAGGCTGCTTCCGACCCGCGGGGCGACGGCGAGGGACGGGTTTACTGACGCGCGCCTTGCGGGCGCGGCGCTTGCGCGCGATGCGCGGCAGGCGCACGCGTTCGGCCGGTGAGGGCAGTTTGCCCTCGCGCGCGAGCTCGACGGCCCGCCACAAATACCACGCCGCAGCACTGCGATACGGACTCCAGCGCTCGCCGAACAGTGCCAGCGCCTTCGGCTTCGGCATCGCGCGCAAGCCGTAAGCCAGGCGAAAGCCCATGCGCACGCCGAAATCATCCACCGGCAGCACGTCCTCGCGCGCCAGGTTGAACATCAGCAGCATCTCGACCGTCCAGCGACCGATGCCGCGCACCTGCGTCAGCCGCTCGATGATCTCGGTGTTCTCGAGCGCGACGAGAGCGTCGCGCTCCGGCACGACGCCGGCGAGCGTCTTGGCCGCGAGATCCTTGAGCGCGGCGATCTTGGCGAACGAGAAGCCGATCGCGCGCAGCTCGGCGGCCTCAACCTCGATGACCCTTGCCGGTGTCGGAAAGCTCCCCTTCCCGATATTCGACACGAATCGATTGAGGATCGACTTTGCGGCCGTGCCATTTAGCTGCTGATGCGCGATCGAGTGGGCGAGGACCTGGAACGGCGACATCTCGGCGCGGGATTCGAGATTCAGGGGGCCTACGGCCACGATGAGATCGCGCATGACCGGACAGGCATCCGAAAGGTGAGTGATGATCCGGCGCGTCACGGTCTTCGCATCACTTCTGACACGTGGGGCAGAAGTAGGTCGAGCGCTGGCCCTGCTCGATGGCGCGCACAGGGGTGCGGCAGCGGCGACAGGGGAGGCCGGCGCGCTCGTACACATAGAGGCGCTGGCGAAAATAGCCGGGCTGTCCGTCTGCGCCCACATAGTTGCGCAGCGTCGTGCCGCCAATGCGGATCGCGAGGCTCAGCACCGTACGGATCGCGCGCGCGAGGCGGTTGGCTTCATTCTGTGTGATCGAGCGTGCGGGGCGACGCGGCCGGATCCGTGCCCGAAACAACGCCTCGCTCGCGTAGATGTTGCCGACGCCCACGACCAGGTGACTGTTCATGAGCAGCTGCTTGATCGCCGTGCGCCGCTTGCGCGTGATGCGCCAGAGGTACTCGCCGTCGAATCGCTCATCGAAGGGTTCCGGTGCCAGGCGCGCGAGCAGCGGGTGCTGCGCGGGGTCGCTCGTCGTGTAGTGCACGCTGCCGAAGCGGCGTGGATCGTTGAAGCGCAGCAGGAAGCCCGAGTCGAGAATGAGATCCACGTGATCGTGCGGCACGCGCGGGGTCGCGACAGGTAACACGCGCAGGCTCCCGGACATACCGAGATGCCACAGCAGCGTTCCTTGGGTGAGGTTGATCAGGAGGTACTTGGCACGCCGGCCGGCGGTGAGCACTTCCTGGCCGGCGAGTTGAGCCGGAAGTTCCCGCGGCACTCGCCAGCGCAGCCGCGGCTCGTGGACTTCGAGCGCGACGATGCGACGGCCGAGGATGTGGGGCTCGACTCCCCGCCGCGTAGTCTCGACTTCGGGGAGCTCAGGCACGGAGGCGTCCGCGCCTTACTTGATCTTCGATTCCTTGTACGCGACGTGCTTGCGCACGACCGGATCGAATTTCTTCACTTCGAGCTTATCGGGGTGCAGGCGCTTGTTCTTCGTGGTCACGTAGAAGTGACCGGTGCCGGCCGAGGACAGGAGCTTGATCTTCTCGCGCATGGCTTACGACTCCGTCAGATCTTCACGCCCTGGGCGCGCATCTCGGCGACGATGACTTCGACGCCCTTCTTCTCGAGCGTGCGCATGCCGCGGGTGGAAACGCGCAGCGTCACCCAGCGCTTCTCGGTCTCGAGCCAGAAGCGCTGCGTGTGCAGGTTCGGCAGGAAGCGGCGGCGCTTCTTGTTGTTGGCGTGGGACACGCGGTTACCAACAGCCGGGCGTTTGCCCGTGATCTCACACACGCGAGACATAGGATACGGCCTTCAGTTTCAAGGAGTTAGCACTCGGTGGGGATCTGGACCCCCTCACCGGGGCCGGAACTTATACCAGCCCGCCCCGGGACGTGCAAGGTCGCCGGTCTACCGCCTGGGCCAGACGCCCCTAGAGCAAACCCCGCTCCGCAAAGGACAGACAGCAGCCGGCGCCCACAATCACATGATCGAGGACCCGCACGTCGATGAGGGCGAGAGCCTCGCGCAACCGCCGCGTAATCAGCTCATCGGCCTGACTGGGCTCGGCGACTCCGGAAGGGTGATTGTGGGCCAGGATGACGGCTGCGGAGTTGTGAGCGAGCGTCTGTCGGACCACTTCGCGCGGATGCACGCTCGCCCCATCCAGGGTGCCGCGGAACATCTCATCGAAGGCGATGAGGCGGTAGCGCGCATCCAGATGCAGCGCGCAGAACACCTCGTACGGGCGGTCGCGCAATTGCGCCGTGAGGAACGTTCGGGCCGCCTCCGGCGCCGACAGCGCCGGGCCCACACTCAGCGATTCGCGGTAGTGACGCCGGGCGAGCTCGAGTGCGGCCTGCAGCACACAGTAGCGCGCCGGACCCAGACCATTCGCACGCAGGGCCCGCGCGCGATCGGCGAGCAGCAATTCGCGCAGCGAGCCGAACGAGCTGATCAGTTCCCGCGCCACATCGACGGCGGAACGACCGCGCGAGCCGCTGCCGAGGAGCACTGCGAGCAGCTCCGCGTCCGAGAGCGTCCCCGAGCCGCACTCCAGCAGCCTCTCGCGCGGACGCTCCATCCGGGGCCAGTCCTGGATTGCCATGTGCCGGGAGTGTTGAGGCCCGGACCTGAGCGTGGCGAGCGCCATATCAGCCGCGGTTATGACGATTTGCGCGTGTGGGCGATGGTTTGCCATCCCCGGATGCCGGACCCGATAATGAGTTCATGCAAGGCAAGCGCATCCTGCTCGGTGTGACCGGCGGCATTGCCGCCTACAAGGCGGCCGACTTGGTGCGCCGGCTGCTCGAGCGCGGATGCGAAGTCCAGGTCGTGATGACCGCGGCCGCGCGCGAGTTCGTGACGCCCATGACCTTCCAGGCGCTCTCGGGCCGCCCGGTGCGCACCGATCTGTGGGACCCGCAGGCGGAAGCGGCGATGGGGCACATCGAGCTCGCGCGCTGGGCCGATCTGGTGCTGATCGCGCCGGCCAGTGCCAATTTCATCGCGCGGCTCGCGGCAGGGCGCGCGGACGACCTCCTCGCCGCGCTCTGCCTTGCCACGAAGAGCCCGATTGCCATCGCGCCGGCGATGAATCACGCCATGTGGACGCACTCCGCCACCCAGACCAACGTGGCCACACTGGTGCAGCGTGGCGTGCGCGTTCTGGGCCCGGCGGCTGGCGATCAGGCCTGCGGCGAGACGGGGCCGGGGCGCATGCTCGAGCCGACGGAGATTGTCGGTCTCGCCGAGCCGCTCCTGAAACGCCAGGGCCCGCTCGCAGGCAAGCGGGTGCTGATTACCGCGGGGCCCACGCGCGAGCGCATCGATCCCGTGCGCTTCGTGAGCAATCGAAGCTCCGGCAAGATGGGATTTGCGGTGGCGGAGGCGGCGCGCGCCGCGGGTGCCGAGGTCACGATGATCTGCGGGCCGGTGTCGCTGGCGACACCCCCGGGTGTCCGGCGCATCGATGTGGAGAGTGCGGCCCAGATGCTCGATGCGGTGCTCGCCGAAGTCTCCGGCGTCGAAGTGTTTATCTCCACCGCCGCCGTCGCCGACTATCGTCCAGCGCATCCGCCGGAGCACAAGATCAAGAAGAGCACGGAGAAGCTCGCCGTGGAGATGGAACGCACCGTCGACATCATCGGTACCGTGGCGGCTCGCGCCGAGCGGCCCTTCATCGTGGGATTCGCCGCGGAGACCGAATCGGTGGAGCAGAACGCGCGCGGCAAGATGCTGCGCAAGAACCTCGACATGATCGCCGCGAATGAGGTCGGGCACGACAAGGCCTTCGACTGCGAGGACAACGAGCTCGTCGTCCTGTGGCGCAGTGGCCGGCGTCAGCTGGCGCGCGCCCCCAAAGCCGAGCTGGCGCGCGAGCTCATGGCGCTCATCATCGAAGTGGCCGCGCAGCATCGCGCACAGCTGCCGCGCGATTCCGCGCACGCCTGATGTCGAACGGTCCCGGCGCACGCCGGCCGCTGCGCGTGCGGATTCTCGATCCGCGCCTCGGCAGGGAGCTGCCCTTGCCCGCCTATGCCACCGAAGGCTCCGCCGGGCTCGACTTGCGCGCCTGCATCAACGCACCGCTGCTGCTCGAGGCGGGCCGCGCCGAGCTCGTTCCCTCCGGGCTCGCCATTCACGTCGATGATCCGGGACTGGCCGCGGTCGTGCTGCCGCGTTCGGGTCTGGGACACAAGCACGGCATCGTGCTCGGGAACCTCGTCGGCCTGATCGATTCGGACTACCAGGGACAGCTCATGGTGTCGGTGTGGAACCGTGGCCGCGAGCCGTACACCATCCAGCCTGGCGAGCGCATCGCACAGCTCGTCATCGTGCCGGTCGTGCAGGTCGAGCTCGAGGTGGTGAGTGAGTTCGCGGCCAGTGAGCGCGGCGCCGGCGGCTTCGGCTCCTCAGGCCGCGGCTAGCGTCGCTTCAGCGTGCAGCGGCCGCGGCTGCCGAGACGTGCAGTTCCTTGTAGCGGTCGATATCGGCCTGAAACTGCGCGCGCGTCGCGGATTCTTCCTGATCCTTCGCCGCGAGCGCCGCGCGCTGCGAGCGGATCTCATTCAGCGTTCTCACCAGATCCTCGGCGAGCTCATCGGGCATGCGCCGCGCCTTTGGCGCATCGCTGTAGGGCTTGAATTCCAGGGCATGTGCCTGCAGCGTCCCCAGACGCTCGTGCAGGCTCGAGACATACTGCTCGGCGGCGACGCGCTGCCCATGCAGCTGGTCGAGCCGCTCATCGCGCAGCTGCTCGATGTCCTTGACCGAGGTGTAGGTGGTGAGCAGGAAACTGTCGTGCTGCTTTTGCGCGAGCACTGCAGCCTGGGTGCGCTCGTCCTCGGCCGCCTGCGCCGCCGTCTTGGGAGCCGCGACCGCGCCGACCTGCACGCCTTCGCGATTCAGGAGCTGGCGCTCCTGCTGCGAATACTGGGGCGGTACCTGGTCGCCGTAATGCACCACGCCGTGTTCGTCGACCCATTTATAGGTCACCGGACCGCCCTTGGAATTTGGACCGGCCGTCGCCGACGCGGACAGCGCCAGCGCGCCGAGCGCCAGCGCAGTTAACACCCAGGTAAGTCGCTTCGACATGCGGCCAATCTTGTTCCGCGGTGGGCCCCGAGGGCAAGTCTCAGGTGACGCCGTACTGATCCCGATAGCGCTTGAGGGCTGTGAGCTGATCCGCAGAAATTCTCGTGCCGCCGTCGGCCGGGCGCGACAGGGCGCTGATCAGGATCTCCAGCGTGATGACGCTCACACAGCGAATACCGAATTCGGCCTGCATTTCCTGCACGGCGGAGCGATCCCCGCGTCCGCGCTCCTGGCGGTCGAGCGCAAGCAAAATGCCGGCCGGCTGCGCACCCGCGCTCCTGATGAGCTCAACCGCTTCGCGCTTGGCGGCGCCATCCGAGATCACGTCGTCCACGATGATGACGCGTCCCTTCAGGGCGCTGCCGACGAGCTGTCCGCCCTCGCCGTGCGCCTTGGCCTCCTTGCGGTTGAAGGCGAACGGGACATTGCGCTGGTGCTGCTCGGCCAGGGCGATGGCCGTCGCCGTCGCCAGGGGAATCCCCTTGTACGCCGGCCCCAACAGCATATCGAAAGGCAGAGCGGACTCTATGAGCGCGGCGGCGTAACAGCGGCCCAGCGTCGCGGCGGACTCGCCATCGCTGAACAGGCCGGCATTGAAGAAGTAGGGGCTCTCCCGCCCGCTCTTCAACTGGAAACTGCCGAAGCGCAGCGCCTGCCGCTGCAGCGCGAGCTCGATGAAGCGCAGCTGATACTCGTGCATGTCCCACGGTCCGGGCGGTGCCGCTATGATGCGGCGGATGCGGATTATTACATTGAACGTCTGCGGCATTCGCTCGGCTGCGGCCAAGGGGCTGTTCCGCTGGCTCGCGAAGCAGCGTGCCGACTTCATCTGCCTGCAGGAAACCAAGTGCCAGGTGGATCAGCTCGAAGGCCACGATGTCACGATCCCGGGCTATCGCAGCTACTTCTATGACGCCCAGCGCAAGGGCTACTCCGGTGTGGCGATCTACACCCCGCACGAGCCCTCCAAGGTCGTGCGCGGCTTCGGCATCGATGAGTTCGACCGCGAGGCACGCTACATCGAAGTGCAGCACGGGGATCTGTCGGTGGTGTCGCTGTATCTGCCCTCGGGCTCGGCGGGGCCGGAGCGGCAGGCCTCGAAGTTCCGCTTTCTGGAGAGCTTCACGCCGCACCTCGCTCGCCTGCGGCGCCGGCGAGCGCGGCACCACATCATCTGCGGCGACTGGAACATCGCCCACAAGCAGATCGATCTTCGCAACTGGAAGTCGAACCAGAAGAACTCCGGCTTCCTGCCCGAGGAGCGCGCCTGGATGGATGGCGTATTCGGCAAGTCGGGCTATATCGATGCGTTCCGTGAGATTAACCCCCATCCCGATCAGTACACCTGGTGGTCGAACCGCGGCCAGGCACGTGCGAAGAACGTTGGCTGGCGCATCGACTATCAGATCGTGAGCGCGGGTCTCGCCGGCAAGGCGCGCTCCGCCTCGATCTATACCGCCGAGCGTTTCTCAGACCACGCACCGCTCACGATGGATTACGAGCTGTGAGCGCCGCGCAGTGAGCGTTGCGCGGCCGTCGATCGCGAGCATCATCGCGAGCCCCAAGATGTTCGCGATCACGCTGCTCGCGGCGGCGTCCGGCTACCCCAATCAGATCACCGAGAGCGCGCTGCAGGCGTGGCTCAGGGACTCCCACGTGTCGCTCACGATGGTCGGGGTGATGTCCTACGTCTCCTTGCCCTATCTGCTGAAAGTCTTCTGGGCGCCGCTGGTCGATCGCTTCCCGGTGCCCATCCTCGGCCGCCGTCGCGGCTGGATTCTCATCATGCAGCTCGGGCTCGCGGCGACCATCGCGCTGCTGGCCACACAGAGTCCGACGCGCGGACTCGCCGCGATCGCGATCGTGGCGACGGCGATCGTGTTCTGCTCGGCGACTCAGGACATCGCGATCGATGCCTATCGGACCGATGTGTCCGCGCCCGAAGAGCGCGGTCTTGCGGCGGCGGCAGCCAACCTCGGCTACCGCACGATGTCGTGGATCGTCTCGGCCGCTGCCCTGGTGTTCGCCGACTGGCTGGGCTGGCGCGTGTCTTTCACGATCCTCGCCGTCGGCATCGCGCTGTTCTCGTTCGCGACCTGGTACGCCCCGGAGCCGCGCTACACGCACGCCCCGCCGCGCACCCTTGAAGAGTCGGTGCTCGAGCCCTTGAGGGAGCTGTTCGGTGTGCCGGGCATGGCTCTGCTCATCCTGCTGGTGCTGCTCTTCAAAGTCGGCGATGCGTTCTCCAACAAGCTGTTCACTCCGTTCATGATGGATGTCGGCTACTCGAAGCTGGAGATCGGGGTCATCGTAAAGGCCTTCTTTACGACAGGCGTGGTGATCGGCTCGATCCTGGGCGGGGTATTGATGGTGCGGCTGGGGCTGCTCAAGTCGATGCTGGCCTTCGGCATCCTGCAGGCCCTGACCAATCTGCTGTATTGCCTGGTGGCGGTGGCCGGCAAGAACTACCCCATCATGGTGTTCGCGGTGAGCGTCGAGCACATCGCCGGAGCGATGGGGCAGACTGCGCTCGTCGCGCTGATCATGGCGATGTGCGACCGGCGTTTCAGCGCCTTTCAGTACGCGCTGCTGTCTGCAATTGCCACTCTGCCTCGCTACGGACTCGGCGGCCCGGCGGGCTGGATCGCCGAGCACGCCGGCTGGTACACCTATTACGTCGTAAGCTTCGCGATCGCGCTGCCCGGACTTGCCATGGTGTGGGCGATGCGTCGCCGCATCGAAGCCGTGGACAGCCTGCGGACGTAGACCATCGTGTCCGAGCGTCCCGTCGTCGATGTCGAGCGGGTAATCTGCGCGCTCACGGAGATTCCGGATGGCGGGTCGCGCGCCTTCACCGTCGGATCGGGAGACTGGCCGCTCAGGGGCTTTCTGGTTCGCGTGCGCGAGGAGGTGCGGGCGTATGTGAATCGCTGCCCGCACGCCGGGCATCCCCTCAATCTGCGCCCGCACGAATTCTTAAGTCCCGATGGCACGCTGATCCTGTGCCACTCGCACGGGGCGCTCTTCGAGAAGCTCACGGGTCATTGCGTCGCAGGACCCTGCGCCGGAAACGTCCTCGAGCCGCTTGGGATCGAGGTCGCGGACGGATATGTGCTGCTCGCCTAGCGAGCTTCGAAGATGTCGAGGTCGTCGAGGGAGCTTGCCCGCAGATCGCGGTCATCGCCGTTGCTGTCAGAGCCCGGCGAGCTTTCCTCCGGCTCTACGTCCACCGAGCCGCTCCAGTCCTCGGGGGCGTCCGCGGACTCCAGCGCATTGTCCTCGCAATGCGACTCCCAGTCCTCGAGGTCCATCTCTTCGACGGTGCCATCGAAATACTGGATCTCGATGGTCTCGTCGTCGTCGTCGATCGCGACAACCTCAAAGAGCTCGCCGCCGTTCAACCGGTACCAATCGCCGACGCTGGGTTGCAGGCCTGCCATGGTAGATCTCCTGACCAACTCGCCCGGCATTGGTATGCTCGCGCGCGTCGGCTCGATGCCGATTCATGTTGCGCCTCGGGCGTGACGCTTTCAAGGCGAATTTATCTGCGCGCCGTGACCTCATGATCGAGCAACTGATCAAGTTCTTCGTGGTGTTCTTCGTGGTGATCGAGCCGGTCTCGATCGTGCCGGTGTTCACCGGACTTACGCTGGGCTCGAGCCCCGAATACCGACGTCGGATGGCGGTGAAATCGATCATCATCGCCGCGCTCATCCTGCTGCTGTTCTCACTCGCAGGTAAGCCGTTTCTCGCGGCGATGGGCATCACGCTTGAGGCATTCCGCATCTTCGGCGGCCTGCTGCTGTTTCTGATCGCGCTCGAGATGGTGTTTGCGCGCGAATCCGGTACACGCACCTCCTCGCCCGAGCAGGCCGAGAGCCGCCGGCGCGCGGATATTTCGGTGTTTCCGCTGGCATTCCCGCTGATCGCCGGCCCCGGCGCACTCGTCACCATCCTGCTGTGGGTGGGGCCGGTGTCGATCACGGAGCAGCCGTTGCTCTTCGCGGGCATGGCGGCCTGCGTCGCGCTGGTGCTTGCGATCACTCTGGTGCTGATGCTGGTCGCAGGTACGCTGATGCGCGTCCTGGGGGTGACCGGCGCGAACGTCGTGAACCGGCTCCTGGGTGTGGTGCTCGGTGCGCTCGCGGTGCAGTTCGTGCTCGATGGACTGCGTGCGACCTTTCTCTCGGCTCCGCTAGCGCCGGCGGTACATCAGCTCCCACACGTCATGTCCCAGACGCTCGCCGCGTTTCTCGAAGCGGGTCGCGGCGCGCTCGGTTGATCGCGGCGCATAGCCCGCTCCGGCACTCATATTCTCGAGCAGCGGACAGGCATTGAGCACCTGCAGCATGTGCTCGGCGTAGGGCTGCCAGTCGGTCGCAATCTCCAGCCGTCCCCCGGTCCGCAGACGCTCGGCCAGGCACTGGGCAAAGGCTGGCTGCAGCAGGCGGCGCTTGTGATGGCGCTTTTTGTGCCAGGGATCGGGAAACAGGATCAGGATCTGATCGATGCAGTGCGGCGGGATCTGCTGCGCCAGCACTTCCGTCGCATCGTGACGGCTCACGCGCACATTGTGCAGCTGCTGAGCCTCGATGCGCAGCAGCAAGTGGCCGACGCCGGGCGGGTGAACCTCGATGCCGAGATAGTCCCGCTCCGGGTGGCGCCCGGCGAGGGCCGCGAGATGCTCGCCATTGCCGAAGCCGATCTCGATCGCACGCGGTGCGCTGCGGCCGAAGAGGCGGTCCAGGTCGAGCTGCTGCGGTGCAAAGTCGACGCCGAACAGCGGCCACAGCTCCTCAAGCGCGCGCGTCTGCGCCGTGGTCGTGCGGCCGCCGCGGATCACGAACGAGCGGATCGTGCGATTGTGGTGCGTCAGAGTCTCGCGCGCTCGACGTTCAGTCGCGCGCCGGGCCCGCAGGTGAGCTCGGCGCGGGTGTTGAAGAATAGCGGCCGCTGATGGGAGCCGTGTCCGACGGCAAGTCCGCGCAGCACCGGAATGCGCAGGGATTGCGCGAAGCGCTCCAGCACCGGCACTGCCAGATTGCTGCCGTCGGGCTCATTTCCGCCCGTAAAGGTTCCAAAGACGATGGCGCGCACGCCGGCTAGCGCACCCGCGGATCCCAGATGCTGCAGCGTGCGATCGATGCGATAGCCACGCTCGCCGATCTCCTCCAGAAACAGGATCTGGCGGGGCCGCTGCATCCAGGGCGTGCCGAGGAGCGTCTGCATCATGGTGAGGTTGCCACCGAACATGCGACTCACCAGCACCTGCCGCCGGCGCGCGGCGGCATTCAGAGCGATGAGCCCTTCGTATTCGATCGAAGTCTGCGTCCCGGTGAGCACGGCAGTGAGCTCGGCGGATTCCTCGAGGCTCACGTCCTCGGAACCCAGGCGGTCAATGAGCGGGCCGTGCAGCGAGGGCCAGTTCCAGCGGTGATTGATGAGAAAGTGCAGCGTGGTCGCATCGCTGTAGCCGATGAAGAGCTTCTTCACCTTCGGGCTCGCAAGCCGTGCGAAGCGCGCCAGCAGGCGATTCGCGCCGTAGCCGCCGCGCACGCACCAGATTGCGCGCGCATCGCGCGCGGCAAAGGCGCGCCTCAAGTGCTCGAAGCGCGCCTCATCGGAGTTGGCACTCAGCAGATCCGCGCCGAAGAGTCCTACCGGCACCCGCGGCGTGAGCCCGATGCCGCGCAGCCAGGCGAGACCGCGCTCCAGCGCCGCATCCGCACAGCGCGAACCCGGCGCCACGACGTCGACGATGGCGCCGGGCGCGAGCAGGGCTCTGGCTGCCGCCACGCGCTCAGCGCGCCATCTTCAGCGGCGCACCACCGAAGAAACCGTCGACTCGATCGAGATCGATGATGAGCGGGATGCCCTTGCGATCCTTATCCAGATTGCGCTCGAGCTCGTGCGAACCTTCATACACCGCGCGGCGCACGCTCTCCGAGTTGTCCAGGCGCCCGCGTCCGCGGAACGTCACGAATGCCTTGTTGGTCGCGCCGAGCTCGCCGTACAAGAGTGACAGATGCACTTTGCCGCCCTGGATGGCCTTCACCAGTCCGCTCTGCGCATCGCGGACCCAGATGGCGAGCTGGCTATCGCTGTAGGCCTGCACGCTGCCGCGGAACGAGAGCTCCGGCCGGCCGTCGAGACTGACGTAGGCGAGACTCATCATGCGGCCGTTGGCGAGCGCGCTGTTGATCGTCTGTTTGAGAGCCGGGCTCAGTTTGAGCTCGGTACCGGCCGGGGCTGATGTCGTCATGGTAATGAGGCTCCGTGTGTGAATCTTAAGGTGTGCGGCAGCTGAAATTGGCGGCGTCGTCGGTGCTGCCGCTGCCGTTGTAGGCGGCCACTTGCGGATACGGACACAACGGCCGCGTCCGATCGATGACTCCCTTGGTCGAGTGCGAGGCGATGATGCGCTCCGGCGCCTGGCCATGTTCGACCCAGGTCTCGAGCGCACTCAGCGTATCGAAAGTATTGGGTCCCGGTCCGCCGCCGCAATGGTTCACTCCGGGCGCCATGAACAGCCGCGTGAAGTCCTGCACGGCGGTCGTAGCCGTCTCGCGGTTCGCCTTCGGCCCGGCGAGGAACGCGGCGACCTTGCGGTAGTAGCCGACGGTATGCAGGGCGGAGATGAGCGGATCATCCCAGCCGTGCCACAGGATCAGTTTGCCGCCGGCGCGACGGAAGTTGCGCAGATCCGGGCTGTCGTTGTTGAGCGTCGCGCCGAGCTTGGCGTCCGCGCGCCGTACGTCGCGGTCGTAATTGATGGTGTGATAGTCCCAGTTGGGATCCTCGAACACCATGTCTTTGAAAGTGCTCGTCACGAGCGCGGCGACGAACGGTGCGCGCGTCTGCACCAGAGCGTATTCCAGGCCGCGCGGCCAGCCGGGATAGATCGGCTCGTGTGCGGCATTGTGCAGCCCGCTGTAGATGTCCTGCAGCGCGCCGACCTCATCGGGCGTGAGACAGCTCGCGCTCGACTGGCCCGCCTTGCAGGCGAGCTCCTCGGGCTGGAAATTGCAGGTGCGGGGATCGGAGAGCAGACCATCCTTCACCCCATCGGCAGCATCGCACTTGGCCATCACCGCATCGGTGATGAGGCGGAATTTGGGTTCGGCAATCTTCTGCGCGGCGAGGTTCACCCAGAGGGTTCCGGCGTGCAGATGGATCACTTCCATCGCCGGTGCGCCTGCGATGATGCCGTCGTAGTCCTTCGGGAAGCGCTGCGCTTCGGTGAGTCCCTGCCAGCCACCGGAGGAACAGCCGATGAAATACGACAGGCGCGGCGCGCTGCCATAGAACGTCGTCACGATCTGTTTGGCCTTCAGCGCCATCTCATGCTGCGCGCGATAGCCCTGATCGATGATGAGCTCGGGATGACCCAGTGCCCAGCTGGCCGGGTCGGGCGCGGTGTTCTCGTGCCCCATGTCCGTGTTGGCCGTGGCGTAGTGCCGCCGCACGCCATCCGCCAGCTCCGTGTACACGATCGCACCACTGTAGCCGCCGTTGCCGGTGCCCTGGTACTTGCCGTTCCAGTCCTCGAGCGGCAGCCAGACTTCGATCTGGATTTTTGGCTTGATCACTGCGCTCACCCGGCAGAATCCGGGCAGATCGGCGAGTGCGGCTTTTGCACCGGGCGGCGTGAATGCGGGACCGCTCACCGTCTCGGCGGAGACGATTCGGGTGTCGGCCAGTTTGAGGCTCGTGAGCCCGGCACAGTCATGCGCCGCCTGGCTGAAGGCGATCCCCGGGCCGGCGAGGCACGCGAGGGCTAGGGCGGCTCTGAGCCGCGTGCAGCTGTGGGTTTTCATGACGCGGGATTCTAACTCCACGGCGCGACGCCACCGCCAACTATGGATATAGTGAGCCTCCATTCCAGACGGAGGTCAGCGTGCGGCTTCGTCCCCTGTTGCTCATCGGAATGCTGGCACTCACCCTGCGCGCGCCTGTTGCGCTGGCCCATCACTCCTTCGCAGTCTTTTTCCAAACCGACAAGATTGTGGCCGTGACCGGTGTGGTGACCGACTTTCAGTTCAGCAATCCGCACGGAATGATCCGCGTCATGGTCACCAACAAGGATGGGACGACGGAGATCTGGACGGCCGAGACCAACTCCCCGTCGATCCTGGTACCGCGGGGCTGGAGCAAGGAGAGCCTGAAGATCGGCGAGACCGTCACGCTGCAGGGCTGGCCCGCCAAGACGGGTGCCCGTTACCTGCGCATGCAGAAGGTGACGCGCGCCAATGGCGAAGTGGTGGGCAAACCCTTCGATCCCAACGCCGACTGAGGGCCCGATCATGACGCGTTCCATTTCGGCTTTGTGCATGGCTCTCGCGTGCTGCTGTGCTCCGATCGGCGCAACGCCGCCGGCCGCGAGCCCGCATCCCGACCTGTCCGGTTACTGGAATCTGTCGACGCGCATCCCCGTCGACACCTCTTTGATGGAGCAACTGCCGGCCAATACCGTGGTACTGCATGACACCGGCCCGGTGGAGCTGGCGGCGGGGGACTTCGGCGGCCTCAAGGTCAAGCCGGCGGCGCTCGCGGCGGCCAAGGCCTGGAAGCCCCTCGATGACCTCACGCTCTCGAAGGCCTGCCGGCCGCCGTCGATCATTTACGCGATGCAGGGTCCGTTCCCGATGGAGATCTACCAGGCCACCGAGCTGATCGTCTTCAAGCTGGAGTACTTCGACATGGTGCGGATCATCTTCATGGATGGCCGCAAGATCCCGGCCAACGCACCGGACTCACCGACCGGCTATTCGGTCGGCCATTGGGAAGGCTCGACGCTCGTGGTGGAGACCGGACATCTCGAGGCGGCCACGATCACCAACAACGGCCTCAATCACAGCAACGCGGTTCACGTGGTGGAACGCTTTCGTCTGGGAGCCGATGGCCAGTCGCTGGTGTCGACGCAGTGGTTCGAGGATCCGCAGGTGCTCGATGCGCCTGGGGCGCGCTTCATCGCGTGGAAGAAGCGGCCCGGCCAGTACGTGACTCCTTATGAGTGTGACCCCAGCTTCGTCGAGAACTACAAAGAGGCACAGGACGGGCATTAGCGGATGCTGACGATGATCGTGACGGGCGCGGTCGTACTGGCGCTCGTGTGCTTTGTAATCGCCTGGCGCCTGCACGTCGGGCGCAGGACCAACCTGCCGCAGCCGCTGCCGGAGCCCTTCATCGAGGAAGAGGCGGCTCCGGTGGCGGGGCGCATCGTTGCGCCCGCGGTTCCCGTGACCTCAGCGGTGCCCGAGACAGCCGAGGGACCGCTCACGCGGGCACAGATTTTCACGCGCCTCGCGGAGCTCGCCTTCGGTGTCGCACCGCTGCGCGCGCCGAACGAGGAGGAATTCGTGATCATCGAGCGCGGCGCGCGCGCCGTGCTCGAGAAAGTGGCGAGCGAGCCGCGCTATGCGCCGCGCCGGCCCTTGCTGCTGCCGCAGCTGATGCGCGCGGTCAACGACGATGAGATCTCCGGACGCGAGCTCGCGCGCATCATCGCGCGCGATCCCTCGCTCGCCGGCAGTCTGCTGAAACTCGCGAACAGCTCCTTCTATAAGGTGAGCGATCGTCCGGTGGAGAGTGTCGATCGGGCCGTGGCGGTGCTCGGCATGAACGGTCTGCGCTCACTGCTTGCGACGGTGCTCATGCAGCCGGTGTTCCGGCTCAATGCGGCGCAGTTTGCGCGCTTCCCCGAAATTGCCTGGGAGCACACCTATCGCTCGGCCGCGGCGGCCGAGGCGCACGCGGCGATCGTGGAGGACAACGATCCCTTCGCCGCGCAGCTCCTGGGGCTCACCTTCGGTCTCGGCACGATCGTGATCTTCCGCGTGGCGCTCGATCAGTACGCGGCGCGGCCCGGTGGCAAACCCAAGGCCGCGGTCATCTTTCGCCTGCTGCAACGGCATGCGGCGCCCGTGGCGCGATCGATCGCAGCAAGCTGGGAGCTCACCGACCGCATCCTCGATGCGCTCGCGGACCAGGATGCGGCTCCGGATGTCCGGCCCGCCACCGCGCTCGGCCGCTCGTTGTTGTTCGGGCGGCTGACGGGGGCGCTGGCGCTCCTCTACTCACAGAAGCTCATCAGTGAGCCCACGGCCAAGTCATCCATACTCGCAACCGGCGCGTCCGCATCTCACTTCGAGCGGATCTGGGGCCGATTGACGCTAAAACCCGTGGCGGGCGAGCCCGTGCGGGGTCCGGGCGGGACGCGAATCGGATAAGCGGTTGCAGGATACCCGCGACTCGTCGCAACATGGCGTTATGGCAAGACGCACGGTCAGTGCGTCGCCCGCTTAACATAAATAACTGGGGAGACCTGCACCGATGGAACGCCAGAACACGCGCGCCCAAGCGCGCGCATCAACGTCTCTGACCCTCCTGCGCCGGCTCGGCGTCGCTGCCGTGGCCGCCGCGCTCGTGAGTCCGATCATGTCGGTCGCGCAGACCGAGAGCTCGGCCCCGCGCTTTCAAAGATTGACCGGGGTCCACGTGCCGAAGGGCACGAAGCTGCCGTTGCAGAAAATGAAGGGGCAGCAGGTTACGGTCGTCCTGCGCATGGCGGGAGATTCAATCGCGGAGGCGCGGGCTGCAGCCGCCGATCACCGCATCAGCGCTGCGCAGAGCGATTCGATCCGTCAATCGCTCGCCCGCCAGCACGCCGGTCTCATGGGTGAGATCGGTGCCCGCGGCGGCAAGGTGCTCGCGCAGTATCACGCGGCGCTCAACGGCATCAAGGTGCGCATCAACGCCGATCAGGTGGCGAGCCTGAAGAGCCTGTCGGGCGTAGTGGATGTGCTTGCGGTGCGCACCTATCACATCTCCAATGCGCAGAGCGTGCCCTTCATCGGTGCGCCGCAGGCGTGGCAGACCACGGGCTTCCGCGGCGAGCACGAGAAGATTGCCGTGATCGATACCGGCATCGACTACACGCATGCGAACTTCGGCGGTCCCGGTACCGTCGAGGCCTATCAGGCGGCGCTGGCCACTGATACCGCGGCGCCGGATCCCACAATGTTCGGGCCGAATGCACCGAAAGTGAAGGGCGGCACGGATCTCGTGGGTGATGACTATGACGCGGATCCAAATGATCCCGGCTATCAGCCCGTGCCGCATCCGGATCCGAATCCACTTGATTGCAATGGCCACGGCAGCCACACCGCCGGCACGGCCGCGGGCATGGGCGTCACCGCAGCGGGCACGACCTACACTGGCCCGTACAACACGGCGGCTTACACCACGCCGGGCTTCTCGATCGGCCCGGGCGTCGCGCCGAAGGCCGACCTGTACTCGGTGCGCGTCTTCGGCTGCAACGGCTCCGCCTCGACCGACGTGATCGTCGATGCCATCGACTGGGCGATCGACAACGACATGGATGTGGTCAGCATGTCGCTCGGCTCGGACGTGGGTGAGGTGCAGGATGCCGATGCCGTCGCATCGACCAATGCGACTCTGGCCGGAGTCATCGTCGTTGCCGCCTCCGGCAACGCAGGCCCGGTCCCGTATGTCACTTCGACGCCGGGCGTCTCCGGCGCATCGATCTCGGTTGCGGCGATCGACTCGCATCTGAGTTATCCCGGCGTCTCGCTGGCGCTCAATGACGGCACCATCGAAGCCCAGAACTCCAATGGCGTGAGCTCCGTGCCCGCCCCCGGAGGCGTGGTCGTGCTGCGCAATTCGGATGGCACTGTCTCGCTGGGTTGCGATGAGTCCGAGTACGTCGATTCATTGATCGCGGGCAAGCTGGTCGTGACTCTGCGAGGCGTCTGTGCGCGCGTGGATCGTGCGACGTTTGGCGCCGCGCACGGCGCGGCGGCAGTCGCCATGATCAATACCTCACCGGGCTACCCGCCGTTCGAGGGAACGATTCCGAACGTCTCGATTCCCTTCCTCGGTGTCCTCTCCTCGGATGGGGCCACGATTGCCGGCGCGACGAACGTGAGCTCGTACACGGCCAATACTGTCGCCAACCCGACGTACCGTCAGGCGGCGAGCTTCAGCTCCGGCGGTCCGCGTGCCGGCGACAGCTTCCTCAAGCCCAATGTGGCAGCGCCTGGCGTGTCGATCGTTTCGACCGGCTTTGGCACGGGTAACGGCAGCCTGGTCGACTCCGGCACCTCGATGGCGACGCCGCACGTCGCGGGCGTCGCGGCACTGGCCGCTCAGGCTCATCCGAGCTGGAGCGAGCGCGCCGTGAGCGCCGCGGTGGTCGAGACTGCCGATCCGACGCAGCTCACCGACTACACACCCGGGATCGAGGGCGCGGGCCTGGTGCAGGCGCTGGGCGCCACCAGAACCCAGGCCGTCGTGATCGCGGAGGGTGACGGTGGCGAGCACGCCATCTCCTTCGGGTTCGATGAGTTCCTGTGGAACTTCCACGACGATCGGCAGATGCGGATCTACAACTTCGGCAATTCGCCGATCGTCTTCAATGTGAGCGCGACGAAGAGCGGAGCGATTCCGCAGAACGTGCACCTGTCCAGCTCGGCGGTGTTCGTGCCGCCGCATGGCTGGGCGCCGTTCGATCTGTCGCTGTCGGTACCGGTCTCAGGCGTCGGCGGGACCCATGATGCGATGGGCAATCTGCTGTTCACCGAAGTCGGGGGCTATCTCACGTTCTCGCCCTCGAATCCCGGCATGAACAATGGCGTCTCATTGCACGTGCCTTACTACTTCGTACCGCGTGCGCGCTCGAACATCATTCCGCTGCTGCTCGGCAATCTGAACGGCCGGCACAACAGCAGCGCCAATGTGTTCCTGGCGAATGCCTTCGGCGGTATCAGCGGTAATGCGGACTTCTATGCCTGGGGTCTGGTGGGCAAGCCGGCTGGTGTGACGGACTACGACACGCGCGCTGTCGGCGTGCAGTCGAACATCTCGCCCGATGGCTCGGACAGCTTCATCGTGTTCGCAGTCAACACGTTCAAGCGCTTCTCCACGCCTTCGCTGTCGGAGTTCGACGTGCTGGTCGATGTCGACGGGGATGGCAATCCGGACTTTGACGTGGTGGGCATTGATTTCGGGATCCTGGGAGGCGCCAGCCCGACCGGTCAGTACGTGACGGCGATCCTCAATCTGGCCAGCGGCGAATTCGTCGACTTCTGGCTGGCTGATGCGCCGACGGATGGATCGACGCTGCTGTTGCCGGTGACCGCGTCCGACCTCGGCGTGACCCCCGGCCATCCGGTCATCTCGTATCAGGTGCAGGCGGCGAACATTAACGACGGCACCGTCGCGGTGCTGCCGGGCTCGGCCTCGTTCAACGTGTTCAACCCGTCGATCTCGAATGCGCTCTTCGTGCCAGTCGCGCCGAACACCAAGGCGACGGTCCCGGTGAGCGTGAATGCGGCGGAGTGGAAGAACACGCCAGCGCTGGGACTGATGGTCGTTGTCGAGGACAACAACTCGGGGGCGCAGCAGGCGAGTCTGATTCCGGTCCGAAAGTAATCGCAGAGTCTTCGTTCGAGTCTCACCGCCCGGGTTCCGGCGTTCCTTGCCGGATCCCCGGGCGGATCGACCCCTGGCGGAAACGGAATCCGTCAGTTGTTCTGGGCCCCTTGCGAGATCCAGGTTCGGACCATGTTGATCGTGGCCTGATCCAGGAACGGCCCGCCGAGCGGCATGCGGCTGCCTGAGATCGTCCCCGCACCCTCCAGCTTCTGCACGATGTAGCTGTTATCCGGATCATTCGGCTTCACGCGCATCAGCGTCGGCTGCTCCACGCTCGCGACGTTGACCAGGGCTGCAAAGGCATTGCCCGAGGTCAGGTTCATCGAGCCGGGAAGTCCGGCGCCGACACCCGTATGACAGCCAGAGCAGATCGGCGTGAAGATCGTCGTCTGCAACTGCGTCAGCGTGACCGGCGGCGGAGCCACATTCGATACCGTGACACTCACTGCCGCGGACGTGCCGACGTTGCCGGCTGCGTCTTTGGCCTGAGCCGTCAGTGAGACGGTGCCGTTCGTTGCCTGCGTCGTATCCCAGTTCACGGTATACGGCGAGGTCGTGGCGGTGCCGATCAAGGTGGTACCCGCGAAGAAGCTCACGGACGCTACGGCCACGTTGTCGGACGCCGTCGCTGTCAGCGCGACGGTGCCGCTGACCTGAGCGCTGGCCGCCGGAGCGGTGATGGTGGCCGTCGGTGCAACGATGTCCGGCGCCGTGGCACCGAGATCGATGCGGCCATACTCGCCATGCGCCTCATCGGTGATGCCGGCGGCGAAGTACAGCGTGGTCGTCGGCTGATTCGCGGCGCCGTTACCGAAGGCGATGCCCCACAGTCCCGGGACCGCAAACGGATTGCCGTTGGCATCGCTCAGGGAGGCGACGAAAGCACCGCTCGTCGGATCGAAGGCGTTGATCCAGCCATCACCGAAATTGCCAACCAGCAGCTCATTGGACAGCGTGCCGAAGTTGGCCGGCGCGAGCGTCATGCCCCAAGGGGCGTTCAGCTTGCCGCCTGCGGCGATCAGATGCGTCTTCAGCGTCCCCGACGTGTCATACACGTCGACGATGCCGAGGCCCGCGCCGTTGGTGTTGTCGTGATTATCCGGAGCCTTCTGCATGGCATACGACACATAGATCAGGGTCTGGTTATTCACGGTCAGCGCCTGGATACCGAACGGCGCATAGCCCGTAGGCAGCGTCGAGTCGGTGAAGCCACCGGTCGCCGTCACTTTGGCGAAGGTCTTGTCGAAGACATCGACCTTGTTGTTGTGGAAGTCAGCCGCATACAGGTGCTGGGCGCCGGAGCCGTCCGTCGCGATCGCGAGGCCCTTGTACACCGCACCACCCGCGCCATCGTCGTACATGATGATCGCGTTGGTCAGATCGACGCTGGGCGACCAGCCGGTGATCGTGCCGCCCTCGCCGTCGAAGATGAATTTCGCTGCCGCGGAGTTCGCACCCTCCGTGACCACGAAATCCGTGGCGACGCCGTTGAACACGATGCCGGTCGGGTCAGCATCCCCATTCGTGCCGGCCGGAATATTGACGACCAATTGTTCCTTGACACCGGTTCCGTCATAGAGCGTCGAGGTCTGGGTGCCATTATTCGAGATCCACACCGGTGCGCCCGGTGCGAACACGATGCCCCACGGGTTCACCAGGTTGGTGTCGGTCGTGGCGGCGGTCACCGCGCCATCCGACACCAGTGAACTTGCGGTGTAAGCACTTTGCGTGGGGGGAGGGGGCATCCCGCCATAGCCTCCGCCTCCGTTCGAGCTGCCGCTGCCGCTGCCACCGCCGCAAGCGGTGATCAAGGCTGCCGTGGCCGCCCAGCCCCAGCGGCCCCATCGCCGCTCAGCAGGGAATGTAATGCGCATGATGTCCGTCTCCCTTCGGGTTGCGTAACTGCAGCGTGAGTACCCGAAGGGTGCGAAATGTGTTGCGCGTCGGAAATATTTGAAGTCGCGGAAACCTGCGGCAGCGGCGAGGGTACTTACGTTCTTTATTTAGGCCCCGTCTTGCCTCGCGCGGCGCCTCTGTCGCATGCTTTTAAGTGCGGCTTGAACAAGATCCATAAAGACAGGGGGCCTATGAACCGCACGCTGATCCGCGCTACGCCCGTCGTGTGCGCGTTGGCCATCGCGACGCTGGCATACACATCTGTGGCGCGCTCAGACCCGCCGCCGATATCCGCGTTCGCACGCGGTGAGGCGATCGTCGCCGCAGCTCTCAGCGGGGACGGGCGTTATCTCGCAGTCATCGCAACCCAGAAAGACGGCCGTGTCGTCGTTGTGCGCGACCGCAAAGCTCCGGCCTCGCAACCGCCCGTAGGTGTGCTCGCGAGCACGGCCGACCGCTACGAGATCAACTGGTGCCGCTGGGCGACCGATACGCGTCTGCTGTGCGGACTCATCGCGCCTCAGCGAATATTCGGCGCCGAAATGAATTACGCGGCAACGCGGCTGATGGCGGTCGACGCTGACGGCAAGAACGGGCGGGTACTGCTCGAGAATGACAGTCAGGTCGCGGCCAATGCGCAACTGCAGGACAGCATCATCGATTGGAATCCGGGACCGCCCAATACGGTCCTGATTGCTCTGCAATCCAATATCGGCGGGCTTTCGGAGCGTACGGCCACGACAGCCGGAAACGGGAGCGGGGTCGTTGGCAGCACCACCGCGCAATTCCCATCAGTGTTTGAGCTCAATGTCGTCACCGGTCTCACTCACGAGCGATTGCACTGGCACGCGCCGCTGCGAGAATTCCTCACCGACCACCACGGCACTACGCGCCTGGGCTGGGGAATCATCGGCAATACCACGGACATCGAGTTCCAGACCCGTGACAGCGATGCGGGCAGTTGGCGGCATTTGATGACCGTGGCCGCGTTCTCGAAATTGCCATTCCTGCAACCGATCAGCATTTGCTCCGATTCGCCCCGGTGCGCCTACGCATTGGGTACCTCCGAGGGTCGATTGGCGCTGTGGAGGATGGATCTGGACGGCAAGAGCGCACCGGTCGTCGAATTCTCACACCCGCTCGTGGATGTCGGAGTGGCCCTGTTCGCCACCGACGGCCGATTACTCGGCGTCGAATACGACACCGACCGTCCGTATATCTATTACACGGATCCGCAGCTTGCGGCGCTGCTGCAGAAGCTCAACCAGGCGCTTCCCGCACAATTCATCGTGCTCGTGAGCGCCAGCCGCGATCAGAAGGTATTCCTGGTGCGGGCCTCGAGCGACGTCGATGCCGGCACCTACTACGTGCTCGATCTCGAGCAGAAGAGTCTCATCAAGATCGGCAGCGCCTATCCGGAGCTCGATCCGAAGACACTCGGCCGGATGCAATCGATCAACTATCCCGCACAGGATGGCACCAGCATCCCCGGCTATCTCACCGCGCCACCGGGCGTACGCCCCGAGCATCTGCCGCTCATCGTCATGCCGCATGGCGGTCCGATCGATCGCGACAGCTGGAGCTTCGATTTCCTGCGTGAATTTCTGGTGAGCCGCGGCTATGTGGTCCTGCAGATGAACTTCCGCGGCTCCTCGGGATACGGCCAGAAATGGCTGTTCGATGCGCACCAGGACTGGGGCGGGCTTACGTATTCCGACATCATCGATGGCGCGCGCTGGGCCGTGAAACAGGGGATCGCAGACCCCGCTCGGATGTGTATCGTCGGCTGGAGCTTCGGCGGCTACGCAGCGCTGCTGGGCGCGGTCCGCAATCCCGACTTGTTTCGCTGTTCCGTGAGCATCGCGGGCGTGAGCGATCTGTCACTGCTCGAGGCACAGTACAACCAGTTCATTGAGCTCGGCGTTGCGCGCGAACAGGTTGGAGTTGACCGTGCCAAGCTCAAAACAGATTCTCCGCGGCTGCATGCGGCGGATCTGCGCATCCCGCTGCTGATGCTTCACGGCGATCGCGACGTACAGGTCGATGTGGACCAGTCCGAGGCGATGGACCGGGCGCTCACGATCGCGGGCAAGGCGCATCGCTTCGTGCTCGTGAGTGGCGCGGGCCATCAATTCGCGCGTGAGTCCGAGCGCACGACGCTCCTCACTGAAGTCGAGAAATTCCTTGCCTCAAGCCTCGGCCCGGCAGGCAAATAGGCTCATGTGAGCGAATGTCATCCGAACTCGCTCACCCACGTTGGACACAATGAGGGGCAGAAAGCGGGTGGGAAAATCGCCCGGTTATGGCGAATCGGCCCCTTACGCAGACGTAAGGCTGCGTCCTTGAACAGCAGACAGACCGGGAGGTCTAATTAGCTAGGAGGTCGCCGGGCGCCCCGCAGGAAGTTGAGGATGGCGGTGGCCAGCGAAGCAGTGAATATGCGGTTAAATGCATCTAAAATCGTGAATTCTGTCGGTATCGTCGCGTTAGCGCTTGGCGCCGCTCTGCCCGGTCTTGCGACCGCACAGGGTCACGATCACGCTGGTGGCGGACACTCAGCGGGCGGGCATGCTTCCGCGCCGCACTTCAGTGCGCCGCATGCCTCCGCACCCCACTACTCGGCTCCGCACTACTCGGCGCCTCACTACGCCGGAGCGCCGCATTATCCGTCCGCTCATTTCGCCGCGGCGGCGCCGGGGTATCACGGCGGCTGGCATGGTCCTGGCGTGCGCCCGGGCTATCCGGGAATTCACTATGGTTATGGTCCGCACCCGTACTGGGGCGGTGGCTACTGGCACGGCTCTTACTGGCCGCGCGCTTACTACGGCTGGGCCTATCCCTGGTTCCTGCCGGTACTGCCGGCCCTTTATGCCACGTACTGGTGGGGCGGCGTGCCGTACTACTATGCGAACAA
>Ga0335079_10000685_pt1 | contig 38867 bp, 33 predicted proteins | sample Lox_Sample_33_FD_206719 | JGI IMG/M metagenome (GOLD analysis project Ga0335079, IMG submission 206719) | Soil microbial communities from Loxahatchee National Wildlife Refuge, Florida, United States - Lox_Sample_3.3 | ecosystem: Environmental > Terrestrial > Soil > Wetlands | place: USA...
TTGAAGGCCGCCTGAGGGAACAATCTCGAGACAGGCCTGAGAAGAGAGAAACACGGCCAACGATAAAGGGGATCTTTCCTTGTCCTTTCCAAAGCGGGGAATGACGAAAAAAGATTCGCCGCCCTATATCCTGATTTCGGCTCCCGTGGCGGGAAACCCTGAAGTGCCCTGCACGATAATCCTCTGCATCGCTCCCGCATGCCCGCGTTCGGCCAACAACGCAGCGTGTGTCTAACCGATAAATGCACCCTCCTTGTGACGAATTTGACTTGTCCGGTAATCTCTGGAAGTCTTCCCTCTTCTCATAGAGTTTCTTCAACGCTCCTTCTCTAGTGCTGTATTTGAGATAGATTCCCCAATATTTTGCTACTTTTGTTGCAGTATTCGCAAAAATAAAAAAAGTAAATTGACTCCTCGGGCAGACTATGCTATTAAGGAAGGCGTTGCTCGTATGATATCAGGAAACAAAGGGGCCGGGATGCGAAGCAGAATCTTCACAACGATACGGTTCAAGATGGCTGTCTTTATCATCGTCCTCCTCCTGCTCACCGCCTCTATCTTTTCCCTGCTCACGATCCAGACCATGAACCGTCATATTCTCGAGGAAGTCCTGAAGCGGGCGGAATCCCTCTGCAGGAGCACGGCCGCCCTTGCGCCGTACAGCATTCTTTCGGGCGACCTCCTCGGCATCGACAACATCGTCACAAAGGTGAAGGACGTGAACACCGACGTGGAATTCGTCGCGGTCACGGATGCGGACAGGAAGGTCCTGGCCCACACCGACCTCGCGAAACGGGGCACATTCCTGCACCCGTCCCAGGGTGATGCGCTCAAGCAGAGCGAAGACGGCACCCGCATCATCGAAGTGCACGGCGCGTCTGGCGATTCATTTGAGATCGGCACGCCCGTTCTGTTCCAGGGCAAAAGGATCGGCAGCGTCGTCATCGGCGTCAACGAATGGGTCCTGCTCCATACGCGGGCCGAGACCCGGCGGGGGATCATCGCGGGGCTGGGCATTACGCTGGTCCTGGGCATCGGGTGCATCCTCGTGCTTTCCTCGTTCGTTATCCGGCCCATCAAGGAGCTGTCCCGGGGCGTCGGAGAGCTGCACGAAGGAAAGCGGTCGAGGCTCAAGGTCTATTCCTACGACGAGCTTGGCAGCCTGACGCAGAGCTTCAATCGCATGGCCGAGCTCATCACAAAACAGAAGGGCTCGCTCGCCGCCTCGGCGCGGGAGCTCGAGGAGGCCTACGTGTCCACAGTCAAGGTCCTTGCCGCCGCGATCGACGCGCGCGATCCCTACACGCTCGGGCATTCCACGAGGGTTTCCCAGTGGGCGAAGAAGATCGGCGAAGCGCTCGGCCTCGGCCATCTGGAGCTGGAAGACCTCGAAATCGCCAGCCTGTTCCACGACGTCGGGAAGCTGAAGACCCCTGATTTCGTTCTGCTCAAGGAAGGACAGCTCACGCCCCTGGAACGCCACGAGATGGCCGTTCACAGCGATCACGGTGCGGCGATCCTGAGCAGGGCAAAATCGCTGCAGAAATACATCCCCGCCGTGCGGCACCACCATGAGTGGTACAATGGACAGGGATATCCCGACGGTCTCCGCGGCGATGACATTCCCCTGCACGCCGCGATCATCGCCGTCGCCGACTCCTTTGACGCGATGACGTCATCGCGGCCCTACAAGCAGCCCCGCACGCCGGAAGAGGCGCTGCGCGAACTGGACCGCTACGCGGGGAGGCAGTTCGACCCGCGCATCGTTGCAGCGTTCCGCGAACTTATCGAAAGCGAGCCCGAGCTTGCCGAGCAGGTTCCCGGGATTGGTTGAAAAAGGAGGGAGCGTGAGCATGGCCGCATCGTCCGTAGTAAGAGCGCTCACCTGTCTTGTTCTTGTCGTGCTGGCATCGGCAGCTTGCGCGCCCGCCCACCGGCATCCCCCTTCTCTGTCGCAGGACACGAAGGCCATCGCCGACACGGACAGGATGGCGCAGAAACAGGTTGCCCTGGGCGCCTATGGAAAGGCCCTCGCAATCTACTCAACTGCTTACGATAAAAAACATATTCGGGGGCTGCGTCAGGGATATCTCAATTTGGGGGAGCAGATCAGGGCAGCGTCGGATGCCGCATACCAGAGAGGGGAGCTCCTAGAGGCGGGGCTTGCCTACCGGATGATATTCGAGAGCGGTATAACGACGCGTGATTTCGCCCCGTCGCTGTCTTTTGACGATGACTACCTCAACAGGCACATCGAGGCCTGTTCCAATGGCCTGATCGAGATCGGTCTTACCAAGTACCGGGAAGAAAAGCTCGATGAGGCCATCGAGGTCTGGAAAAAGGTCCTTGACTTCGACCATGGCAACAAACACGCCAGGAGCGCCATCGATACCGCCACGGTCCAGCTCCAGCGGCTTAGAGCCATGAAGTAGCTTTTCCTCCGCCAGCCGCTTCGAACTTTTTCTGTTTAAAATCCGCCTGCTCTTTCTTCGCGAAGAGGGTAAAGGTCTGGTCCTGCAGGAAGTCGAAGGAACGGACTTCCGAATAGCCGGCCTTTTCCATGGCACTCACGATGGCATCCCGCGAAGTATGGTGGCCGAAGAGAGAGACAAAGCCGAAGCCCTTCTTCTTGTGTTCTATGATCGCGACTCTTCCGCCCGGCTTCAGATGCTGATAGAGATCGGCGAAGTAATTCGCCGGTTCATGCAGATGATGGAACACATTCCGGGCGAAAACGAGATCGAGGCCGGCTTTCGGCAGGTCCAGCGCGGTCTCACCGGCCAGTACGAATATGATGTTCTCGAACCCTGCCCGCTCTGACCTTCGCCTGATGAAATCCAGGTACTTCTTCTTGACATCAACGGCGTAGATACGCCCGGTCTTGCCTGTCCTCCGGGCAAAGGCGAGCGTAAAATAACCGCCTCCGGAACCGATGTCCGCGATCGCCAGGCCTTCCCGTATATGGAGTTCTTCCAGTATCCCTTCCGGCCTGCTCCGTGCAGACGACGCCTCCCTGTTCAGCATGTTCAAGAAAAGAGAAGTAAACAGAGAACGACTCCCGATGCACCGCTCGAATAAAAAGGCCGGCAGGAGAATTCTCCCTGCCGGCCCGCTGCGTTCCTCGTGAAAGGAAACTCCGCTTAATACATGCCGCCCATGCCGCCCATGCCGCCCATGCCGCCGGGCATTCCACCGCCGGGCATCCCGCCACCCTTTTCTTCAGGCAGATCGGTGATCATGACTTCCGTAGTGAGCATGAGGCTCGCCACGGAAGAGGCATTCTGGAGCGCGGACCGCGTCACCTTGGTCGGGTCGATGATGCCGGCCTGGAGCATGTCAACATACTCTTCCTTCTGTGCATCAAAGCCGTAGTTCGGCTTATCTGAAGACTTCACCTTGTCCACGATTACCGACGGCTCGAGTCCGGCGTTGTTCACGATCTGGCGGATCGGCTCTTCAAGAGACTTCTTGATGATATTAACGCCGATTTGTTCGTCGCCGGCAAGCTTCATTTTGTCCAGAACCGGGATACAGCGGAGCAGCGCAACGCCGCCGCCGGCCACGATGCCCTCTTCCATGGCCGCGCGGGTCGCATGCAGTGCATCCTCAACGCGAGCCTTCTTCTCTTTCATTTCCGTCTCTGTTGAGGCCCCAACATTAATGACCGCAACGCCGCCTACGATCTTGGCAAGCCGTTCCTGGAGCTTCTCTTTGTCGTAATCCGAGGTCGTTTCAGCGATCTGGGCCTTGATCTGCTTCACGCGTCCCTGGATCCCATCGGTCTTGCCCGTGCCCTCGACGATGGTCGTGTTGTCCTTGTCCACGGTGATCTTTTTGGCGCGGCCAAGGTCGCTGATCTTTACGTTCTCAAGCTTGATGCCCAGGTCCTCGGAGATGACCTGGCCGCCGGTCAGGATAGCAATGTCCTCGAGCATGGCCTTGCGGCGGTCGCCGAAGCCCGGCGCCTTCACTGCGCAGATCTGGAGCGTGCCCCTGAGCTTGTTCACCACGAGGGTGGCCAGGGCCTCGCCTTCCACGTCCTCTGCAATGATCACCATGGGCGCGCCCATCTTTGCGGTCTGCTCCAGGATCGGGAGCAGGTCCTTCATGCTCGAGATCTTCTTCTCCGAGAGCAGGATGTAGGCGTTCTCGAGAACGGCCTCCATCTTCTCGGCATTGGTCACGAAATAGGGGGAGATGTATCCGCGGTCGAACTGCATGCCCTCGACCACGTCGAGGCTCGTGCTCATGCTCTTTGCCTCTTCCACGGTGATCACGCCGTCCTTGCCCACCTTGTCCACGGCCTCGGCGATCAGTTTGCCGATGGTCTCGTCGCTGTTCGCGGAGATGCTGCCGACCTGGGATATCTCTTTCTTCTCATTGACCGGCTTGGACATCTTCTTCAGGTTTTCGATGACGGCCGCGACGGCCTTCTCAATGCCGCGCTTCAGGTCCATGGGGTTTGCGCCGGCCGTGACGTTCTTCATACCCTCGCGGTAGATGGCCTGGGCCAGCACCGTCGCTGTCGTGGTTCCGTCGCCGGCCACGTCCGAGGTCTTGGAGGCGACCTCGCGCACGAGCTGGGCGCCCATGTTCTCGTAGGCGTCCTTGAGCTCCACTTCCTTTGCCACGGTCACGCCGTCCTTGGTGATGGTCGGCGCGCCGAATTTCTTGTCGATCATGACGTTGCGTCCCTTGGGGCCGAGCGTCGCCTTGACGGCGTCCGTCAGGACGTTCACACCCTTCAGAATGCTCGCCCGCGCATCCTGGTCAAACAGAAGCTGCTTTGCCATATAATTATCCTCCTCAGGAATTCAATTTTTCAGAATTAGGAACTGCTTCGCCGGGACTTATGCCAGCACGCCCAATACGTCTTCTTCCTTCACGATCAGATACTCGATGTTGTCGATATTGATCTTGGAGCCCGAATAGCGGTCGAACAGGATCTTGTCCCCGACCTTGAGTGACTTCACTTCGGAGCCGATTGCCTCGACCTGCCCGCTCTGCGGCTTCTCTTTTGCGCTGTCAGGAATATAGAGGCCTCCTGCGGTCTTTTCCAACTCCGCGGTATAGCTCACGAAAACCCTGTCCTTCAACGGCTTGAACTTTACGCTCATCTTGCAACTCCTTTCTTGTCGATATTAAATTTGCACTTGATGACTACAAAACTATTGTACCACAGGTTAGCACTCATTTGTGGCGAGTGCTAATATATTGACCGGCCTCAAAAAATGCAAACCAGATTATGAGCAATTATTGGCAGATTTACCGAGAATTAACCAGAATTTTTATGTTCTTGAGGTGTAATCTGATATTTTTGTAAAAAAAAGAGCAGGACAAATAGTCCCGCTCTTTCAACTAATTAAGAATTACCTTGGCTGGGTGATCTTTATTTTTCCTTCTGCTCACCCGTTATCTTGGCTGCCACGGGTATGCTTTTGAATACATCTTCGGCCTTGACCGCGGTCTTCAGGATCTCTAGCGCCTTCTGGATCTGAATGTCGTCCTTCTCGTCCTTGGGTACGACCTCCATGGTCAGATCGTCATCTCCCGCGCCGTGCTCCTTCTTTTTTTTCTCTTCCTTCACCGTGTCATTCTTCAGGTGACGTTCAAGGTCTTTTTCCCGGACTAGCACATGCACGGACTCGCCGTCCTTCGGCTCCTTCACGGTCGGCAGCTTCACTTCGATGTCGGGGGTGATGCCGACATTCTGGATCGAACGTCCGCTCGGCGTGTAATACTTGGCCGTAGTAAGCCGGATGCCCCCCCCGTTCTCGATGGGGAACACGGTCTGCACCGAACCCTTTCCGAAAGTCTGCGTGCCTACGATCACTGCCCGTTTGGAGTCTTGGAGCGCTCCGGCCACGATCTCCGAGGCACTGGCGCTGCCGGTATTGACCAGAACGACGATGGGGTAGTTGCGCGGGGGCTCAGAACTCGCGGTCAGATAGTCCTTCCGATCCGTCTTCTGCCTCCCCTGAAGGTACACGACAAGACTGTCCTTGGGCAAGAATTTGCCGCTCACGTCGACGGAAGCGTCAAGGATGCCTCCGGGGTTGTTCCGCATGTCGAGGACCAGTTTTTTCATGCCCTTTGCCTCAAGCCCCTTGAGCGCCTTCTCGAGTTCTTCGGTGGTCTGACCCTGGAACTGGATGATCTTGACATAGCCGATCCCGGGATCGAGCATCTTCGATTTGACGCTCTGGACCTTGATAGTATCCCTCGTGATCTTGAACTCTTTCGGTTTGTCCCATCCCTCCCGCTGGATCAGGAGGCGGACCTGCGTGCCCTTCGGACCGCGCATCTTGTCCACGGCCTGGTCGATCGCCATGTCCCTCGTCCATTCGTCGTTTATCTTGATGATCTTGTCGCCGGCAAGCAATCCTGCCCGGTCGCCGGGCGTGTCCTCGATCGGGGCAATGATCGTGAGCATGGCGTTCTTGATCCCGATCTGGATCCCGACGCCGGTGAATTCGCCCTTGATGTCGAGGCTCATTTCCTTGAACGCGCGCTCGGCCATATAGGACGAGTGCGGATCAAGGCCGGCGATCATGCCCCGGATCGCACCCTCGATCAGCTCCTTCGAATTCGGGTTCTCGACGTAGTTCCGCTTCACCAGTTCCAGCGCCTGCGTGAACGCCTTCAGGTCCTCATAGGTATCCGACCGGGACTGGGCCGCCTCCTGGCCGATAAGGATACCCGTCGTGAGCAGGACGAGCGTTCCCGCCAGCAGGAGCACGAACGCCGTCAGTAAAAACTTCTTTTTGTTGATTTTGATCATGTCGCCTTCCTCCGTGAATAATTTCATCTCTTCTCTCCGTTGTCACCGCTTTGCAAGCCACAGGAGCGGGTCCTGGGCTTCGCCGTTCCGGCGCATCTCGAAATATAATTTAGATCCCTTCAGGCTGCCCGTATCTCCGGCCAGCCCGATCACCTGGCCCTTCAGCACGCGGTCCCCCTTGTTGAGATCCAACTGTGACAGGTTGCCGTAGAGCGTGTAGAACCCCGGGGCGTGCTCAATGATCAGGAGCTTGCCGTAGCCCTTGTACCAGTCGGCGAACGCGATCCGACCCTCGCCCACGGCACGGACCGGCTCTCCCTCGCGGGCCGCGATCTCGATCCCCCTGCGGAACACCTTAGTCTTGAACTGGGGATGTAACTGCATGCCGAACCGCGTGAGCACCCGTCCTTCAACCGGCCAGGGCAACCGTTCCCTTCCGCGTCCTGCACTGACGGGCGGAGGGGAGGAAGACCTGACCTTCCTCTCGTCCTCCGACCTCCTGATCATGGCCCAGAGATTCGCGGAGGCTTCTTCCAACTCGTGGAGCATCTCCCGGGAGATGTCTTTTTCCTTCCGAACCGAGGCGAGCAGCACCGCCTTCCTGCGCTTTCTCTCCTCCAGTTCGCTTTTCTTGCCCTCGATCGCCCGTTTGCGTGCGATCAATCCCGCCCTTTTCTCCGACAGCTCCGCCTGCTTCCGTTCGAGGGTGGCCAGTGTGTTCTCGTATTCCCGCATGATCGTCCGGTCGCGGTCGGCGATCATGCCCAGGTATCTGATGCGCTTCAGCGCGCTGCCATCGGCAGTAGAGAAGAGGAATGATGCGGCAGAGCCGTTCCTGCTCATTTTATACAAGGCACGGAGCCGGAGGGCATACAAGCGCTTCTGATCGGCCAGCTCCGCGGTGATCGCAGAACTGTTCTGTTCCACGCCCTTCAGCGACAGTTCGGCTTCCTTCAGCTTCTTGTACTGCTCCGCCAGATCGGCCTTGCCCTCCTGCACCTGGCGGTCGATACGGTCAAGATCGCCCAGGATTGAGCGTTCCTGCTTGTCCGCCCGCGCAACGGCTTTCTTCTTCTCACCCATCTCCCGCTTGATGCGCTGCAGCTCTTTTGTGTTTCCTGTCGTGTCTGCGGCAGCCGGGAACGGCGAGACGATGCCGAGAGTTACCACGGCGGTGAGAAGAAAAAGAATGAAACCTTTCATCATCCTGTTCCGGCTATGCCGGCATCTGCGATTTATCCCGAAGGCGCCTGTCGGGAACATAAGTATAAACCCTGCTGCCGATCATCTTCGGGAATAATGGCGGAACAAATGTCCGCCTTTCCAAATTTCTACGTGTCCCTATTCATCGGTCGTAAACACCGTGCATTCGGGTCATTCCAGGAACTTCCCGACCGACACCTGCGCTCCAACGAGACCCAGAAGGCCGCCGCCCGCAACCATATATGCTACCACCGGCAAGGGCAGAAAATCCAGTCCGTTCGGCCGCGAAAGGAACTGGATGAGGTCCCGGGGAAGAGCATAAAACAGCGCCGCCAGCACGCCAATGGCCAGCGCCGTGCCGAGCATGGCGAGCATCATTCCCTCGATCAGGAAGGGGCCTTGTATAAAACCCCGTGTAGCGCCGATCCATTGCATGAGTTCGATCTCCTGCCCGCGCGAGTAGAGCGCGAGCCGGACCGAATTGGATATGATGAAGACGACGGTCACGCCAAGCAGGACCGCAAGGGCAATCCCGCCATAGGTGATCACCGTGAACAGGTTTGCCACGAACCGGGCGCCTTCCTTCCCGTAGGAGACTTCTTCGACGCCGGGATAGGCGCCGAACTTTTTCGCCATGGCCTCGAGCCTGTCCGCCTCGGCGAACCGGCGGTCGATGTTCACTTCGAAGGAATCGGGTAGGGGGTTCTCCCCCAGCCCCTGGATCAGGTGCTCCTGACCTTTGAGTTCCTTCCGGAACTGCGTCAGCGCCTCGGCCTTGGGAAGATAGGTCACTTTTCTGACGCCGGGTTCGGCCCTGAGCCGATCCTGCAGAAAGTCGCGCTCCGGTGCCGTTAGCCCGTCCTTCAGGTAGACCGATACATCGAGACGGTCCCCGGCAGCGCTCACGACGGTGTGGAGGTTGATGAAAGCGAGGAGAAAGAACCCGACGATCAGCATGGCCATGCTGATCGTCCCCACGGCGAGCAGGTTCACCACGCTGTTGGATCGGAGGCCGCGAAAAGCCTCGGAGATATAGTAGAAGAGACCATACCCTTTCATAATGAACCGCTAGGCGCAGGGGGCATGGAACCGGGCGTCGTCGTTACCGTTACGCTTTGTGCTCCATGTTCTGTGCCTTCTTTCCTGCCTGCCTGCCATCGTCAGTCACCTTGCCCCGCTCCATCGTAATGATCCTGCGCTGCATCTTGCGGACCGTTTCCCAGTCGTGCGTCGCCACGACGACCGTCGTGCCTTTCATGTTGATGTCCCGGAACAGGCGGAACACGTCCTGCCCGCTCTGAGGGTCCAGGTTGCCCGTCGGTTCGTCGGCAAGAAGCACGAGCGGTTCGTTCACCAGTGCTCGCGCGACGGCGACCCGCTGCTGTTCACCGCCAGAGAGCTTCGGCGGCGTAAGCCGCATCTTCGAATCCATGCCGACCTTCTTGAGCACCTGGTAGGCCCGCCGCTCGATCTCGCCATAGGGCGCCCCCACTACCTTGAGGGCAAGAGCGATGTTCTCGAACACCGTCTTGTGAGAAAGGAGCTTGTAATCCTGGAAAACGAACCCCATGTTGCGCCTGAGGTAGGGAATACTCGACGGGCTGAGCCTGAAGGTGTTCAGGCCCTGGATGATGATCTGGCCTTCATCGGCGTGCTCGGCGCAGAAGAGGATCTTGAGGAGCGTTGTCTTGCCCGCGCCGCTGGGCCCGGTGACGAAGACGAATTCCCCCTTCTCCACCGAAAAGGTGACCTCGCGGAGGGCGGGAACGCCTTCATAGGATTTTGTCACGCGGTAAAGCTGGATCATGGAAAATCAAATCCGGAACACGAATCGCTCGATCCTGAACGGTCTTCCCCTTTGTGTCTTGACGATTCGAATAAAATGTCTCGAATTTCGAGCCGTGGATTATTTATGACTTCGTGCTCCGCTTCTTTGCGAGCACGCTTTTTACCGCCGTTGCGATGTCAGCCGCCGAAAGGCCGAAGTGCTTCATGAGCCCCTCGCCCTCGCCCGAGGTGCCGAAGGTGTCCTTCACGCCGACGCGCACGAGAGGCGCGGGGAAGGATTCCGCCAGGACCTCGGCCACAGCTCCGCCCAGCCCGCCGATGATCGAGTGCTCCTCCGCGGTGACGATCGCTCCGCACCGCTTCGCCGCGCTGACCACGGCCTCAGCGTCAAGCGGCTTGATCGTGGACATGTTGATGACGCCAGCATCTACCCCCTCGGCTTTGAGCAGGTCGCGTGCCTTCATCGCCTCGGCCACCATGATGCCCGTCGCGATGATCGCCGCGTCCCTGCCCTCGCTGATGATATGCGCTTTGCCTATCTGAAATTTGTAATCTTCTCCGCACACGGTCGGCACTTTGTTCCGACCCGTCCGCACGTAGCAGGGACCCTTGTATTCCGCGACCGCCTCGATGGCCTGCAGCGTCTCGGGTCCGTCGGCCGGCACGATCACGGTCATATGAGGGATCACACGCATGACCGCGATGTCCTCGATGGCCTGGTGGGAACCGCCGTCCTCGCCGACGGTCACCCCGGCATGGCTTGCCACGATCTTGACGTTCAGGTTGGGATAACAGATCGACTGCCGCACCTGCTCCCAGGCCCGGCCGGTCGCGAATACGGCAAAGGTGCTCACAAAGGGGAGCTTCCCGCCGAGCGCCAGGCCCGCCGCGGTGCCCATCATGTCCTGCTCCGCGATGCCGATGTTGAAAAAACGGTCCGGAAAGACCTTGGCGAACTTCGCCGTCTTGGTTGAGCCGGACAGGTCGGCATCGAGCACCACCACATCATTTCTTTTTTTCCCGAGGCTGACCAGCGCATCCCCGTAGGCATCTCTCGTCGCTACCTTGCTCACGATTACCCCCCTGCGAACCGATAAAATATGACCAGGAGACGCGGTGACAGCGAGACATGAGCTCGGATATTTTCTCCTCATCGCCCCTGTCTCCAGCTCTCCGCGTCAGCCTTTTACTTGCACACTGCCTGCTCCAGCTCCTTCATCGCGATCTCGAGCTCTTCCTTCGACGGGGTGGTGCCGTGGAACTCCACCTTGCCTTCGAACACCCGCGAACCCTTGCCCTTGACCGTGCGGCAGACGATCATCGTCGGCCTGCCTTTCACTGTCTCGGCTGTGTCGAGGGCCCCGACGATCTTCGCCATGTCATGGCCATCGATGTCGATCACTTCCCACCCGAATGCGCGCCACTTGTCGGCGATCGGCTCCACACCCATCACCTTTTCCACGGGTCCATCGATCTGCAGCCCGTTGTTGTCCACCAGGGCGCAGAGGTTGTCGAGCTTGTAATGGGCCGCGGTCATGGCAGCCTCCCAGACCTGTCCTTCCTGGAGTTCGCCGTCTCCCAGGAGCGCGTAGACGCGGTTGCTGGTCTTGTCCAGCTTATGGGAAAGGGCGAGGCCGTTGGCCACAGACAGACCTTGTCCCAGTGAACCCGTCGATATCTCGACCCCCGGAAGGTATTTGCTATCGGGGTGCCCCTGGAGGCGGGAGCCGATCCTGCGAAGGGTGCAGAGCTCGGCCGTCTCAATGAACCCGGCATGGGCGAGCGCGGTATACAGGAGCGGCGCCGCGTGCCCCTTGGACAGGATGAAGTGATCGCGGCCATTCCAGCCTGGATTTTTCGGATCGTACTTCATTTTGTAGAAGTAGAGCGCCGTTGCGATGTCGGCAGCCGACAGGCTGCCGCCCGTGTGGCCGGAACCGCAGTCGGTCAGCATCTTCAGTATGTCGATGCGGATCCGTCTGGCCTTGTCTTTCAGAGTTGTTAACTGCTGTTCCGTGACCGCCATGCAATTATCCTCCTGAGCTTTCCCTGGTAGGGTGAAGGTGAGGGGCATTTCCCATTTCCCGGAGAGCCGGGCTCCCGGGGTGCTTCTTCCGGAGTGTCCTCCGGGCGGGTTAAGAAGGTTCTTCTATTTCCGTTGCTGCCGTTCCCGTTGCTCCTGCGCGAGAAAATCGAGAATGATATCGTCCAGACTCTTTTCCTGGACCGGTTCCGGGGCGGGCGGCGCTGCCACCCTTACAGGCGGAGGCGCCGCTTCCGGTGCCGCGGCAGCCGGTGCGGCGGGTGGCGGCGAATAAGCCGCTTCGTGGGGGGCACGGTCGACGTTGAGCCTGCCCTGCATGAGTTCCCGGATCATCTGCTTGTGCTGTTCCATCATGAGCTCACGTACGACTTCCTCGAGACAATCCGCCTTCAGAATGTCGGCGTAGCTCGTCTTGCGCGAAGCAAGGATCGCTCCCTGAAAATACAGCAGCGAGGTGATGAAGGGGCTGTTGATTCCGCCGTCCTCGGTCTGGCAATGGTATACCTTGCCCTGAAACTTAAAATCGGTATTGTAGCCCGTGAGCATAAGTGACGTATTATACAAACAGGAACTCCAAGTTGCAAGACTTTTTGCTTTTACTGCCCGCTTTTTGGCTTGACTTGGCTCGGGACCGCTTTTATACTGCACGACACGCAAAGGCACGAGCGTAGCGTGCCGGGGAGGCCGTGAAAGACCATGAGTTTCGAATACGTACGTGAAATACCGCAGCCGAAAGCCATCCTGGACGCGATGCCGCTTTCCGCTGACCTGGCAGCTGTCAAGAAAAAGCAGGACCAGGAGATCAAGGCCGTCTTTGACGGAACGTCGCACAAGCTGGTCCTCATCATCGGTCCCTGCTCTGCGCATGATGAGGAGGCCGTCTGCGATTACATCGCGCGGCTCGCGAAAGTGCAGACAACTGTTAAGGACAGGATCATCATCATCCCGAGGATATACACGAACAAGCCGCGCACGACCGGGATCGGGTACAAGGGCATGGCGCACCAGCCGAATCCACAGGAGGAACCGAACATCGTCGAGGGTATCAAGGCCATCAGGAAAATGCACATACGCGCCCTCACGGAATCACACCTTTCCGCTGCCGACGAAATGCTCTATCCCGGCAACTACCCGTACCTGGAGGATGTCCTGAGCTACGTTGCCGTCGGCGCTCGCTCCGTCGAGAACCAGGCGCACCGCCTCACCTGCAGCGGCCTCGATATTCCCGTCGGCATGAAGAACCCCACGTCGGGCGACTTCGAGGTCATGTTCAATTCGGTGCAGGCCTCCCAGGCGCCGCATCTCTTCAGCTACAACCGGTGGGAGGTCAAGACGTCGGGGAACAACCTTACGCACTGCGTGCTCCGCGGCGCCGTTGATTATCACGGACTGAACATCCCCAATTACCACTACGAGGACCTCATGATGGCTGCGGAGTCCTATAAGAAAAAAAGGCTCGTGAATCCCGCCATCATCGTGGACACGAACCACGCCAACTCGAACAAGAAGTTCGCCGAGCAGCCGCGAATCGCCAAGGAGGTCATGCGCAGCCGCCAGCATTCGGCGCTGCTCAAGGACATGGTGAAGGGCTTCATGATCGAGAGCTTCATCGAGGAAGGCAGCCAGAAGGTGACGGACAATGTGTACGGCAAGTCCATCACCGACCCTTGCCTGGGGTGGAAGGATTCGGAAAATCTGATCCGCGATCTGGCGGAGATGATGTAGAGAAAATCCTGAAATCTCAAATTTCAGATTCCAAGTGACAAGCACGATCCGCCCACTAAATGACCTTGAAAAAGCGGTGCAGTTTGGTGCGTCGGATCGAGTGCCTGTTCGTGATGATGCCTCCGTTAAAAGTCAAAGGTGCGCGAAAGCATAGAGTCAGTAGGAAAGGCATGTTGAAAATAAGAACCCATTAACTTCGTATCGTCGTGTCAATACGTGAGAGTCGCTTTTCGTTACGTACTTACCTTATACTATGGATCTGTTCGAATCAATCCAGGGAAGAGCGAGCATCCGCCGGTACCAGACGACGCCGGTGCCCGATGCGGACATCAGGAAGATCATCGAAGCCGGCACGAGGGCGCCAAATGCGAACAACACGCAGCCCTGGAGCTTTATCGTCATCAGGGACAGGAGGTTGCTTGGCCGGATGGCCGCTGCTGTCCGGGGCATGATCGACGCTATGATCCCCTTTGCCGAGGACGAGAGGCAGGCGCAGCGGCTCGCGGCGTATAAGGGAAATTACTACACGTTCTTCGAGAATGCACCGGTCGTGATCGCCGTGTTCCTGGAATCCTATGACGCGGGGACGGACAAGCTTCTTGCGAGGATGGGTCATGACCCGGAAGCCGTAAGGAGGCTCCGGCCGCTGCCCGGGCTCCAGAGCGTTGCCGCGGCCGTGCAGAACATGCTGCTCGCCATTCATGCCCTTGGCTATGGATCCTGCTGGATGACCGGACCGCTTGTGGCTCAGGAGGCATTCGAGAAGCTGCTGGGATTTGGAAAAGAGAAGTCTATTGCGGCGCTGCTCCCCGTCGGCGTGCCCGATGAGCATCCTGCGGCGCGGACAACCCGGAAGCCTCTTGAGGAGATCGTGACCGGGATTCAGTAACGGTGAGACACATCATTCCCGAGTGCGTTCCGTCGCCCTTTCAGCCGGGCCCTTCCGCCATCGATGCCGGCCTGTCCGCGTCGCACACTTCGGTCCCCTTCGCAATCACGACGATCCCCGACGACGTTACGTGGTAGCGCTTCCGGTCCTGCTCGAGATCATACCCGATCTCCGTGTGAGGCGGGATGAGCACGTCCTTGTCGATGATCGCCCTGTGTATACGGCAGTGCCGCCCGATGTCCACGTTCTCCATGAGGATCGAATCGTACACCTCGCTGTAGCTGTTCACCCGCACGTTCGGTGAGAGCACCGAGTTCTGCACCCGGCCGCCGCTGATGATGGACCCATGGGCCACGATCGAGTCCAGCGCGATGCCGAGCCTACCGCCCTTCTCCTCCTGTGCAAAGACGAATTTCGCGGGCGGGTTCTGCGACTGGTACGTGCGGATCGGCCACGTCTTATCGTACAGGTTCAGCAGCGGGTCGACGCTGACCAGGTCCATGTTGGCTTCCCAGTATGCGTCGATGGTCCCCACGTCGCGCCAGTATTTCGCCGCCTTCCTGTTCTTGTCCTCGAAGTTGTAGGCATAGACGCGGTCGGTCTTCATCATCTGCGGAATGATGTTCTTGCCGAAGTCATGCGACGTGTCCCTGAGCGCGTCGAACTCGAGGTGCTCGATGGCTTTCTTGGTATTGAACAGGTAGATGCCCATGGAGGCGAAGGCCATGCCCGGGCGGCCGGGTATCGGCGTGGGGGCCTTCGGCTTTTCCTCGAATCCCACAATGCGATGGTCGCGGTCCACCTCGATCACGCCGAAGGATGATGCCCCGGTTGCCGGGATTTCGAGGGCCGCAACCGTTGCATCGGCTCTCTTCTCCTCATGGAAGCGCAGCATCTCAGAATAGTCCATCTTGTAGATGTGGTCCCCGGCGAGGACCATCAGGTGGTCCGGAGCGTCCTTCTCGATCATATAGATGTTCTGATAGATCGCGTCCGCCGTTCCCTGGTACCATTTGTCGCCAACGCGCTGCTGCGGCGGCACGGAGATGATGTATTCGTTCAGCTCCCCGGAAAAAAAGTTCCAGGCGAGCCGGAGGTGCTTGTCCAGGGACAGGGATTTGTACTGCGGGAGCACGGCGATCTTGCGAATCCCCGAATTGATGCAGTTGGACAGGGTGAAGTCAATGATCCGGTAGATGCCTCCGAAGGGAACGGCCGGTTTTGCGCGGTGGATGGTGAGGGGGTGAAGACGTTCTCCCTTGCCGCCTGCAAGGATCATTGCAAGGATGCTCATACGCTGCGGCGCTCCTTATTCTTTGTTCGGTAACAGGTACCATAATAGCAGGCAGACGAGAGACTGTCAAACAACGCCGGAGGGAAGCAACATGGGAAGTTGCAGTACCCGTGCCGGTTGAGCGCCCGGGATAGAGAATAATAATTTTCATATCATTTTTTTTTATAGTATTTTTGCTTGATTTTTTGGCGGGTGGTTGTTAATATGAGCTTCCTTACAAGAATGATTCACGGTGTCCTTCTTTGACGAGTTACATTTACCGGTAACAAGTATCGCAATTCTCCGGCATCACTTTAATCAAATCAGGTATTTTCTTTCTTTTCAGATGGTTGTTTCACCACCGATGGGGGGGAGGTTTTTTATCGTGCTCCAGAATGATGAAGTGAAAAAAGTAGAAGCAGTCCTTGATGATGCCCAGGGCCAGCGGGGAGTTCTCATCGCAGTTCTCCAGCGGGTGCAGGAGAAGGTCGGCTACCTGCCCGAGGACGCGATGCGGCTGATCGCGGACCGGCTGCATTTGTCCCTGAACAACGTCTATGGCGTTGCCTCGTTCTACAAGCATTTCCATTTCAAGCCGCGAGGCAAAAACGTGGTGAAGGTCTGCATGGGCACCGCTTGTCACGTGCGCGGAGCCAAGGCCGTGCTCACCGAGATGGAGCACAAGTTGGGAATCAAGGAAGGCGAGACAACGAAGGACCTGTCCGTCACGCTTGAGACCGTGGGCTGCGTCGGGTGCTGCGCGCTTGCGCCGGTCGCGACCGTGAACGACCAGGACCTCTACGGCGAGTTGACGCCCAAGATGGTGGATGACATTATTGCGATGGCGAGGAGTGAACATGGAACTCACGTTTAAGCGGTTAAGCAACGTCGATGACCTCGAAGCCCTCCGCGTCCGGCTGAAGCAGGAGCGCTCGACAAAAGAGACCCACCGCGTGCGCGTCTGCTGCGGCACTGCCTGCCAGGCATCGGGCTCCCGGAAACTGGTCAAGAAGTTCGAGGAGGAGGCAAAGGCCAAGGGCGTCGAACTCGAGATCGTCAAGACCGGGTGTCAGGGCTTCTGCCAGCGTGGACCGGTCATGATCCAGGAGCCGCAGGAGACCTTCTACCAGAAGGTGAAGGTTGCCGATATCCCAGCCCTTTTCTCCACGTCCGTCCTGAACGGCGTGCCCTACCGAAAACAGCTTTACCGCGAGTTCTCGCTGTCCGAGCCGAACACGGCCATGCAGGACATCCCGTTCTACAAGAAGCAGAAGCGCGTGGCGCTCCACCGGAACGGTGTCGTGGACCCCTGCAACATCTACGATGCAATCCGCGAGGACGGGTATGCTGCCCTGGCCAAATGTCTTACCGAGTACAAGCCTGATGAAGTGATCGACATCGTGAAAAAGTCCGGCCTCCGCGGCCGCGGAGGCGCGGGGTTCCCGGCGGGGCTCAAGTGGGAGCATACGAAGAAATCGGGCGCCAAAGTCAAGGCTGTGGTCTGCAACGGCGATGAGGGCGACCCGGGCGCGTTCATGGACCGGGCACTCATGGAAGGCGATCCCCATTCCGTGATCGAGGGAATGATCATCAACGCTTACGCGATCGGAGCACTGCACGGCTATATCTACGTGCGGCACGAGTATCCTCTCGCCGTGAAGAACCTCGGTATCGCCATCAAACAGGCGGAGGACCTGGGCCTGCTGGGTAAGAACATCCTGGGAAGCGGCCTTGACTTAACCATGGAGATCAAGGAAGGCGCGGGCGCCTTTGTGTGCGGCGAGTCAACGGCCCTGGTGGCCTCCATCGAGGGCGAGCGCGGCATGCCGCGCCCCCGTCCGCCGCGCCTCTCCGAGGCCGCGGGCGGTCTCTGGGGCATGCCCACGAACCTGAACAACGTCGAGACCTTCGCAAATGTGCCGACGATCATCACGAAGGGACTGAATTACTATACCGGGATCGGGACCGAGAAGTCAAAGGGCACGAAGGTCTTCGCCCTCACGGGCAAGATCAAGAACACGGGCCTCATTGAAGTGCCCATGGGCATAACGCTCAGGGAGATCATTTTCGACATCGGCGGCGGCATGCTGAACCCGGACAGGCAATTCAAGGCCGTCCAGACCGGCGGCCCGTCGGGCGGCTGCATACCGGCCCAGTTCCTCGACATGCCCGCCGATTTCGATACGCTCGCAAGCGTGGGCTCCATCATGGGATCGGGCGGCATGGTCGTCCTCGACGAGGACGACTGCATGGTGGACGTGGCAAAGTACTTCCTCTCCTTCACCAAGAGCGAATCCTGCGGCAAGTGCCCGCCGTGCCGTGTCGGCACCTGGCAGATGTACGAACTGCTGGACAAGATCACGTCAGGACAGGGGGAAAAAGGCGATATCGAACGGCTCGAAAAGATGGGCAAGCTGGTCGTTGCCGGGTCCCTCTGCGGCCTCGGCAACAGCGCGCCCAATCCGGTCCTCTCCACGATCAAATATTTCCGGGAAGAGTACGAAGAGCACGTGAACGACAAGTTTTGCCGCGCCAAGAGATGCCAGGGGCTGGGCTCCTTCCGCATCCTGCCCGAGCACTGCATCCTGTGCGGCATGTGCAAACAAGCTTGCGCTTTCGACGCCGTGACCGAGCTCAGGGACAGGTTCTTCATCGACCAGGATTACTGCACGAAATGCAAGGCCTGCTACTCGGTATGTCCCACCCAGGCCATCGTGATCGAAAAAGGAGGGGCTCATGTCGCAGCAGGAAAGTAAGTGCCCGGTCAATGCCACGCGGGCCAAGCTTGCGCTCTTCTACTATGACGATCCCAAGAACGGCATGTGCTCCAAGTGCCATCCCTGCAAGCTCGGGATCTTCGACGCGATCAAGATCTTCGAGGCCATCCAGTCCGGCCACGGCTCGAAGAAGGACGCGGCGCTCCTCGAGCGCATCGCCGTCGACGTGAAGGACGGCGGCATGTGCAAGAAGGGCAAGGACCACGCCGATATCCTTGCCGCGTTCCTCAACCAGCACCGGGACGACCTGCTCCGTCATATCGACGGCGTCTGCACGCACCTCGAGTGCGCGGCCCTTGTGCGCTACGAGATCGACCCTGACAAGTGCACGATGTGCGACAAGTGCCGCGAAGTTTGCAAGGACTTCGCTGTCGAGGGACAAAAGCTCGTTCCGGGCAAGACGGGGTTCACCTCTTACCGCGTCAGGCAGAAACGCTGCACCCACTGCGGCGAGTGCATCAAGGTCTGCCCCGAGGGTGCGGTCATCGTGGTGGAAAAGGAGCGGGAGCAGGCGGTCAAGGAGCCGGTGCGGACCCTGGTCTGCACCTGCGACGTCAGCGGCAGACCGACCGGCAAGGTCCCGGTCTGCTCCATCCACGACACGGGCGCGGTCCTGTCGGGGGCGAAGCAGTAAGGCAGGGATCAGTATATTTCGCAAATTGCCAACGGCAAATTAAATATTTTCAATTTTCAATCCCACATTTACAATGAACGATTCTGTTTTTCGGAGGAAGCTATGACGACCAAGATGGTGAATATGGAATTCGACGGCAGGGCCGTATCGGTCCCCGAGGGGATGACCCTCGTCGATGCCGCCGCGACCGTGGGGGTCCACATCCCGAACCTGTGCCACATTAAGGAGCTGCGCGGCGTGGGCGCCTGCCGCATGTGCATGGTCGAGATCGAGGGCATGAAGACCCCGGTCACCGGCTGCACGACCCGCACCAAGGAAGGCATGAAGGTTCAGACAAAGACCCCGAAGGTCGAGGAAATCCGGAAGTTCGTGACCGACTTGGTGCTTTCCTTCCATCCCCTTGATTGCATGACCTGCCCCAAGGCGGGCGACTGCGACCTGCAGCGTTACGCTGCGGACCTGAGTATCCGGGAGTCCTCGTTCGGCCGCAAAAGCTTCAACTATGAGCTGAACGACCGGAGCCCCTTCATCACCATCGACAACAACTACTGCATCCTCTGCGGTCGGTGTGTGCGGGTCTGCAAGGAGCAGAACACGAATGTGCTCGATTTCATGGGCCGCGGCATCACGACCAAGGTCACGACCGCCCTGGACAAGCCCCTCCACGAATCCGGCTGCACCTTCTGCGGCTCCTGCGTGGAAGCATGCCCCGTGAACACGATCATGGAGCGGGACCGCTGGCAGCACGGCCGGGAATGGGATCTTGAAAAGACCGACTCGGTCTGCACCGCCTGCGGCTCGGGCTGCAGCGTGGTCGTTTCGAAGAAGGACGGCCGCATCGTGAAGGTAAATACGAAAGAATCGAACGGCTATATCTGCGCCATCGGCCGGTTCGCTTTTGACTCCCTGAAATCGGGGAACAGGATCACGACACCTCTGAAGAAGCAGGGCGGGAAATTGGTCCCGGCCACCTGGGAAGAGGCGGCGAAGATCGCCGGCGACGCCCTGAAGAAGGCCGGCGCCCATGCAGGATTCATCGCTTCGGGCTCGCTTACGAACGAGGAGGCCTGTGCGGTCCAGAGGCTTGCCGCCGCATCGGGAAGCGCGAACATCGACACACCGGCATCCTCCTACGCGGGCGGCGCGATCGCAGCGCTCCGCGCGGTCTACGGCGATGCGGGGATCGGCGTTGCATCTCAGGCCGACCTGTCGGCCGCGGACTGTGTTGTCGTGATCGGGGCCGACCCGTCGCAGAAGCAGCAGTCGCTCCAGGAGGTTGATGTCATGATCCGCAGGCGCGCGCAGGCGGGCGCGAAGCTCATCGTCGTGAGCACCGAGAAGACCGATCTCGCGCATCATCAGAACGCGATCCTGCTGCAGCTCAAGGCAGGCACGGACACTGCTCTCCTGGGCGGGCTCCTGACCGCGGTATTGGCAGAAGGCGCAACTCCGGCCGCGAAGGGTCTCGATGCGCTGAAGAAGGCGCTCGTGACAACGGACAGCGCGGCAGCGGCCTCCGGGGTGCCTGTCGAACAGATCGCCGCGGCAGCAAAGGCATATGCAGCGGCCAAGCAGCCGGTGGTCGTGCTGGGAACGGGCATCTCGGCCAGTGAAGAAGCCTGCCTGCAGGCGCTGAATCTGGCGCTTGTCAAGAGCGCCGGCGTCATGCCGCTCATGCTCGAGGCGAACGCGCTCGGCGTCATGCAGATGGGCTGCCTGGGCGGGATGGCCCCGGGCTTTGCCAAGGCGAAGAAGATGGGCAAGAGCTATGAAGAGATGAAGAAGGGCATGAAGGCGCTCTTTATCGCCGGGAACGTTCCTGACGCGGATTTCACGTCGGACATGATCATTGTTCTGGCGGGTCATGCAAACGCCCTCACCGAGAAGGCCGATCTTGTGCTTCCCCTGGCCGCACTGTATGAGAAGCAGGGTACCATCGTGAACACCTACGGCACGCAGAAAATTTTTGCGCAGGCACAGCCGGCCGCAGCCGGCATCAGGGACGGCGTGGAGGCCGCTTCCGATATCTCAGCAGCGATCGGCAAGGCCAAAGCCTTCAAGGTAAAGGATATTGCCTCTCTCGTGAAGAAGGTGAAGGCCGGCAAGATCGGGCCAGGGAGCTTCAAACCGGTTAAGGCGGCGTCGGCGAAGCCCTACGGCAGGTCGGCGACCGTCCTGCTCTTCGCAATGAACCGGGGCATGCTCGCCAACACGGGAGTGATCAAGGTCCTGGTGGCGCAGCAGCCGGCGCTCCAGCAGTAGCCGGCCGCCAGCTATAAGAATTGTAAATTGAGCTATAAAATTTTCTGTGGTATTTTTGCTTCCCTTTTTGTATAATGCCACGGTTTTGATACCAGAGGGCTTCCTGTCCCTCATGCTGAAAGGAGTTCCAATCGCCCATGAGAGAAGACCTTAAATCAGTTGACCCGGCGGCTCAGGTGTTGCTTAAGGCGGCCGGTCTGAAAAAGCTGGAAACCGCGTTCGAGCGGGCCGAACGATTGAAGCCCTGCCCGATCGGCCATCAGGGTGCGTGCTGCAAGATGTGCCACATGGGTCCCTGCCGTCTGGTCGGCAAGGAAGAAGAGGCCGAAGGCGTATGCGGCGCAACCCTGCCTGTTGTGACCGCGAGGAATTTTGCCCGCATGGTCGCCGCGGGAACGGCGGCGCATTCCGACCATGCCCGGGACCTGGCGAACACGCTGCTCGCGGTGGCGCGCGGCGAGGCCAAGGACTTCCAGGTCAAGGACGTACGCAAGCTGAACCGTGTTGCCGGCTATCTCGGCATCAATGTCGAAGGCAAGTCCGTGAACGAAGTGGCCGAGAAGGTCGCCCTCAAGTTCCTGGAGCAGTTCGGACAGCAGCGCGGCGAGCTGGCTTACCTGGGCCGGGCACCCAAGAAGCGCCAGGAGATCTGGAAGAAGCTCGGAATCGCCCCCCGCGCTATTGACCGTGAAGTGGTCGAAATGATGCACCGCACCACGATGGGCGTGGACCAGGAAATGAACAATATCATGCTCGGCGCAATGCGCGCGTCCCTCGCCGACGGCTGGGGCGGGTCCATGATGGGCACCGACATTTCGGACATCCTGTTTGGGACCCCGAAGCCCGTGAGGACGAACGCCAGTCTCGATGTGTTCAAGGAGGACCACGTGAACCTCGTGGTCCACGGACATGAGCCGTCATTCGCCGAGATGCTCGTGGTCGCTTCGGAAGATCCCGAACTGATCTCCTACGCGAAGTCCAAGGGCGCCCAGGGTGTAAAGCTGGTCGGCATGTGCTGCACCGCGAACGAGATCCTGCTCCGGCACGGAATCGCCACGGCCGGCGGCTTCCTGCAGCAGGAGCTCGGCATTCTCACGGGCATGGTGGAAGCCATGGTCGTGGACGTGCAGTGCATCATGCCCGCGATCGGCGAGCTGTCCAAGAAATTCCACACCAAGGTCGTTACGACGACGCCCAAGGGCAGGATGAAGGACGCCATCCACATCGAATACGATGAGCACCATGCCCTCGACCTCGCGAAGAAGGTCGTCCGTCTCGCGATCGACAATTTCCCGAACCGGAAAAAAGAGCTGGTCACGAAGGCCAATATCAGGCCTCCCGATCTGATCGCGGGCTTCTCGCATGAGTACATCGAATACATGCAGGGAGGGCAGTACCGCGGGTCCTTCAGGCCGCTGAACGACGCCATCATCGCCGGCCGAATCCGGGGCGTTGTCGGTCTCGCGGGGTGCAACAACCCGCGCGTCACCCAGGATAGTCTGCATAATTTCCTGAGCCGCGAGCTGATCAAGAACGACGTGCTTGTGGTCCAGACCGGATGCTCCGCCATGGCCTCGGCCAAGGCCGGCTACATGACGCCGGAGAATGCACTCGAGAACGCGGGCCCCGGCCTGCGCGAAGTCTGCGAGGCCATCGGCATTCCGCCGATCCTCCATATGGGATCTTGTGTCGACAACTCCCGTATCCTGACCGTGGCCGCGGCCATCGCCGAAGCCGGCGGGCTCGGCGACGATATCGGCGGCCTTCCGGCGGTCGGCATCGCTCCCGAATGGATGAGCGAGAAAGCCATCGCGATCGGCACCTACTTCGTGGCGTCGGGCGTACCGATCATATTCGGCGCCGGCTCCCCGGTGAGCGCCAGCAAAACGCTCAGGGACCTGATGGAGAACAAGTGGTGGGACATGGTGGGCGCGGGCTTCTATTTCGAGGAGGACGCCGGCAAGGTCCTCGAGCTGACGCTGAAGCTGATCGATACCGCCCGCGAGAAGCTGAAGATCCGCAAGTACGAACAGGGCGCGTTCGGCACCGAACGCGTGTTGATGGATATGGCGGCGCGGCGCGCCGGGACCTTCGCCACGCCCCACGGCGAGAGCGTATAGCATCACGGGAACCTGATCAGGAGAGGTCTTCAGACCTCTCCTTTTTTTATTTTTGCCGCGCTCATGTGCCGGGATGTTTCCCTGAGAGCCGCGCAGGAAGAGAGGAGCGGAGCTTTGTATCAAGGCGAGCGGTTGAACAGCATCACGCACCTGGTCGGCGCGGCACTGGCGATTGCGGGCTTGGTCATTCTCGTGAGTTCCGCTGCGGCAAAAGGGGATACCTGGAAGATCGTGAGCTTCAGTATCTATGGCACAACGCTCGTAGCCCTGTACACGTTCTCAACGCTCTATCACAGCTTCCAGGGAAAGGTAAGGCTTTTTTTCCAGAAGCTGGACCATGCCGCCATCTACCTGTTGATAGCGGGCACCTATACGCCGTTCACCCTGGTTTCCCTGCGGGGCCCCCGCGGCTGGACGATGTTCGGCATCATCTGGGGGCTCGCGATCGTCGGGCTCATGCAGGACGTTCTTTTCAGAACACGCAAACAGTACCTCTCTGTGTCACTCTATATTCTCATGGGGTGGCTCGCGGTGGCCGTGATCCGGCCGCTTGCCCGGGTCCTTCCCGTGTCGGGCCTGATCTGGTTGATCGCGGGCGGAGTTCTGTATACCATCGGTGTTCTCTTTTATGCGCTTGGCCACCGGATGAAATATGGCCACGTCATTTTTCATTTCTTCGTTCTCGGCGGGAGCATCAGTCACTTCATTACGATCTATCGGTCGATCGCATGATCCGATGCCGCTCCACTGCTTCCGCAGCCTCTTTTCTGCCATCGCAAAATCTTTTCTAACCAAAAAAACACCTTGACAACAGGTCGTATTTAAGTATTATAGTAGCTATACTCACTATAACTAGTATCATCAACCACGCCAGTTACGTTGACGAGGGTACCATGGCCAAACGCAAAAATTCGAAAAAGTATAAAACAAAAGAGATCTGTGACCGTTTCGATATCTCGCGGGCGACGCTCTTCCGGTGGGAGAGCGAGGGGCTCCTGATGGGCGTCGGGCGGGACTGGCGTGGCTGGCGCATATACGATGACAGCAACCTGAAGTCGATCGAGAGGATCATCAGGGGCAAGAACGCCGTGTAAGGCTTTTTTTCGCGGAGCAGGCATGTTTTTTTCTAAAACAGCAGAACCGATCGCGTTGGACATAGGGTCCACCTTCATCAAGCTCGTGCAGCTGAAGGGCTCGAAGGGGAACTATCATCTTGTGAAGTTCGGCATGGTCCCGCTCCCTCCGGAGGTGATCGTGGAGGGCGCAGTGATGGATGCCGGCCGCGTGGTGGAGGCCATCAAGGAGCTCCTGGTTGCGCAGCAGATCAAGACCAAGGAAGTGGTACTCTCGGTCTCCGGGAGCTCGGTCATCATCAAGCGCATTTCCGTCGCCGATATGACCGATGAAGAGCTTGCAGAGTCGATCAAATGGGAGGCGGAGCAGTACATCCCCTTCTCGATCGATGACGTGAACGTTGACTTCCAGAAGATCGGACCGGGCGCCCAGGAGGGGCAGGCCGATGTGCTTCTCGTGGCCGTCAAGAAGGACAAGATCAACGACTACGTTAATCTGGTGAAGGAAGCGGGCCTCGAACCGACGGTCCTCGACGTGGATGCCTTCGCGCTGGCGAACATGTATGAACTGAACTACGACATGGAGTCGGGCATCACGGCGCTTTTGAATATTGGCGCCTCCGTCATGAACATCAATATCCTGAAGGAAGGTGCATCGATCTTTACCCGGGATATTACCGTCGGCGGGAACCGCTATACCGAGGCGTTCCAGCGGGAATTCGGCCTGACCTACGAGGATGCCGAGAAGGTGAAGCGGGGCGAGCCGGTCGAAGGCGCGGATCCGGAACAGATCGCCGGTGTCATGGCTTCCGTGACGGAAGATATCGTGGCCGAGACGCAGCGATCCCTCGATTTTTTCCGGTCAACGACCGGCAGCGAGCAGGTTTCACGCATTCTGGTCTCCGGCGGCTGCGCCCGGATCGGCGATTTCACCAAGGTACTCGCCGAGCGGATCGAGATCCCTGTCGAGATCACCAACCCCTTCAAGAACATCAAGGTTGATCCGAAGCGCTTCAATGCGGTGTCGCTGCAGGAGGCCGGTCCCCAGTCCGCCATTGCCGTGGGGCTTGCGATCAGGAGGCCAGGGGACCGATGATCAAGATCAACCTTCTCCCGACAAAGAAGAAACCTCCCCGGAAGGTCACTGAGCTCCAGCAGCAGCTGATCCTCGGCCTGCTCATCCTCGTTCTTGCGCTGCTGGGGATGTGGTTCTACTACAACTCGCTGAACGATAAGATCAGTACGCTGACCAGGACCAAGGCAGACGCAGAAGCAAAGATCCGCGACCAGGACAACATGCTCAAGGAAGTGAAGATGGTCGAGGACGAGCGCAAGAAGGTCAACGAGAAGATCGGCGTGATCGAGCAGCTCAAGAAGAACCAGGCCCTGCTCGTGCATCTGCTGGATGAACTAAGCAAGGCGCTTCCGCAGGGAGTGAATGTGTCCTCCCTCTCGGAAAACAACGGGCAGATCAGTATCGACGGTACGGCGTTCACGAACAATGACGTCGTTCATTTTGTCGACAACCTCAAGGCCGATCCCTCTATATCGGATGTCTTCCTGCAGGAGACGGCCCAGATTTCCCAGGAAGGCGTGGAGCTGTATCGCTACAAACTGCAGTTTATCTTCAAGGGAGTCTCATGACGCCGCTTCTCGCTAAAATAACGACGCAAATCCAGAAGATCCCGACGAAAACCAGGATTTACGCGTTTGTCGCATTCCTCCTTGTCCTCGGCGTCCTCTTCATCTATTTCTACCATATCCCCATGACCGACCAGATCAAGCAGCTCGAGAAGGATGTGGCAGGCCTCCAGGTGACCATCCGGGCCAATGACGACAAGATCAGGAAACTGGCCGAACTCAGGGCGGAGGTCAAGGGGCTGGAGGCACGCCTCAAACTGCTTACCGAGCAGCTCCCGCCAGGCTCTGAAGTGTCCGGCCTTCTCGTGCAGATCCAGAACCTTGTGAACCAGTCCGGGCTTTCGTTGAAGCTGTGGAGGCCTGACCGTCGGCGGGCGCATCCGAGCGGCCTGTACGAAGAAATCCCCATTACCATGGACCTCGTCGGCAGCTACCATGATGTGGCGCTCTTCTTTGACCGTGTCAGCAAGTTGACGCGGATCGTGAATATGCTGAATCTCAGAATGGGCGGGGCGTCCCGGAACAAGGCCGGCGCCATGGACATCCATATCAGCTGTATGGCCATGACGTTCGCCGCAGTGGAGAAAAAGCCTGATGTACCCAATGTACCCAAAAAAGCCAATTAGCATGCAGGGCATCCTCCGGATCGCCATGCCGCTCGCAATCGTTCTGTTCGCGGGATGCTCCGAACCGGCGAAGGCGCCCACGCCTGTTGGCGGGAGCCAGCCGGTCAAGAAACAGGCGATCGCCTCCGCGCCGATCACGACGACGGAAGCGCCGAAGCCCGTGGAAAATGCCCCTCCGGTTTACAGCTACAATCCGGCCGGCCGGCGCGATCCCTTCGCTCCCATCATCGAGAAGGAGCTCACGAAAAAGGCTGCCAGCAGCGAGAGGCCTCCCTTGGAGCGCTATAACATATCCGAGTTCAAACTAAGCGGGATCATATGGGGCGGCTTCGGGTACAACGCGATGCTCGAGGGGCCTGACGGTAAAGGGTATTTTGTCCGGGTCGGCACGATCCTGGGGCCGAACCGGGGTACCGTCAAGAAGATCACGCAGTACTCGCTCGTGATTGAGGAAAAATACAAGACCTATACCGGCGAAACGGAGCGCAAGGAAATTATAATGGAACTCCGGAAAAAACAGGAGGCGATGCCATGAAGTATGAACGACGGCGCCTGATCGTATCGATGATAATCCTCGTCTTTCTCGTCCAGATGTTCTCTGGGTGCGCTGCAAAGTCTCCTGCAATCGGACAGGCCGGGGCGATGGTTACCATAACCAAGATCGAGTCCCGCGATGCTGACGGCAAGACAGAGATCGTGATCGAAGGGTCCGAGCCGATTCTTCAATACACCTCCTTTCAATTGACGGAGCCCCTCAGGCTGGTTGTGGATGTAGCCGACGCCGATGTCAGGAAACTGCAGGAAAAGATCCCGGTTGGCAAGGGCGCCGTCGTCGATATATCTCCGAGCCAGATGGACAATACAGCAAGGCTCGAGATCGGCCTGAACCAGACCGTTGATTCGAAGCTCTACCAGGCGGGCGGAAAGCTGATCGTGGAGATCGCCAAACCAGCGGAAGAGGCCGTGAAGCCCGCTCCGCTCCCTGCTGCTACCGCGACGGCCGAGACAACAGCTCCAGTGGAACCGGTTGCTGCCGCTGCGGTGGAAGGTCAAAAGCAGGAAGCCCCGAAGCCCGAAAAAGGCACGGCTTCCGTTGTATCATCGGTGAAGGCCACCGCCGGGAAGGGCGGCGTCAAGGTGATCATAGCCGCCAATGGCACCATAGTCCCCAACACGTTCATGATCGACGGCAAGAGGCTGGTGATCGATATCCCGGGAACGCAGAGCAAAGTACGGCCGAGCGTCATTCCCGTGCGGAAAGGCGGGCTCGACAAGGTCAGGGTCGGCCAGCATGCGGCGCCCGACAAGAAAGTGCGCGTGGTGCTTGACCTCACGAAGCCCATGACCTACACAGCCACGCCCGAAGCGAACACGCTCGTGATAGCACTGGCATTAGCGCCTGCGACCGCGGCTGAAGAGAAGAAGCCCGAGGAAAAAGCCGCGACAGCGCCGGAGAAGGCCGCTGCTCCGGAAGCGGAAAGAACCGTGGAGGCCGAGAAGGAAGCAGCTACCCCAGCCCCTGAAGCGCCAGTCCCCCTTGCCGCAGCTCCGGCTCCCGCGGCGAAGCGGACGGCAGTCGTGAAGCCGGCAGCAGCGGAGCCTGAGGCTTTGATCGGCGGAGGGAAGTTCTCGGGGAGGAGGATCTCGCTTGACCTCCAGGACGCCGACCTTATCAATGTGCTGCGTCTCTTTGCCGACGTGGCGAATTTGAACATTATCCTGTCCCCCGATGTGAGGGGCAAGGTGACGGTGCGCATGGTGAACATCCCCTGGGATCAGGCCATGGACATCATCCTCAAGATGAACGGGCTCGGCTTCGTCCTGGAGGACAATATCCTGCGCATCGCGTCCGTCGGAGCCCTGACGAGAGAGGCCGAGGACGAGTCCCGGGCAAAGGAAGCCAAGAAAAAAGCGGAGGACCTGATCACCCGCATGGTCTCCATCAATTATTCGAAGGCCGCGGAGGTCAGCGGGACACTGAAAAAGTCGCTCTCCGCGCGCGGGGAGATCGTCGTGGATGACAGAACCAATACACTCATCATCAAGGACATTTCGCGGAACGTCGATGAGGTGCTGGCCCTTGTCAAGCTGCTGGACAAACCCATACCGCAGGTGATGATCGAGGCAAAGATCATAGAAGCCTCGACCACGTTCAGCCGCGACATCGGCATCCAGTGGGGAGGCACGGCGGTTGCCGATGCGGCCCATGGCAATGCCACCGGTTTCACGTTCCCGAATTCGATCGGCGTTACGGGCGGGCCGGGCATGGGCGCCACACCCTCGGGCAACGGCAATTTCCTGATAAACATGCCGGCGGCAGCCGGTCCGGGCGCGGGCGGCGCCATCGGCTTCACGTTCGGATCCATCACCAAGGCTCTGAACCTTGATCTCGTGCTTTCGGCCATGGAGTCGACGGGCGAGGGCAAGGTCATATCCTCGCCGCGGATCAGCGCGCTCGACAACAAAGAGGCAAAGATCTCGCAGGGCGAGTCCATTCCGTATTCCACCTCGATCTCAGGATCGACCCAGGTCCAGTTCATCGACGCGAACCTCGAGCTGACCGTCACCCCGCATGTAACGCCGGACCACAAGGTATTCATGAAGATCAAGGCGAGCAAGAACGCGCCTGACACGTCGCTCCTCGCACCCGGCAGTCAGCCTGCTATCAAAAAGAACGAGGCGACGACCGAGATTCTGCTCTCCGACGGAGAGACCACGGTCATCGGCGGCATCCTGGTCATTGACCGAGGATATACGATCCACAGCGTACCCTTCTTCGGAGACATACCTCTCATCGGATGGCTGTTCAAACAGAAAACGTCATCGGACAATAAGACGGAGCTCCTTATCTTCATTACGCCGAAGATCGTAAGGCAGGAGACGATATAGGCCAAGGTACTGTGGGAGCAATCCCCGCAAAATTGTGAAACGGATTACCCATCTAGTAAGTTCCAGCAATGGTTGTAAAACGCGAAGAACTGATCGCACAGTACCAATGACGTGAAAAAGCATATAGTTGCCGAGTGGCAGTGAAAGGCATTGAAGTTGCATAAAAATTACTGTCTGAGAGGTTAGACGATGAAACTGACCGTAAAGGTGATTGCAATTCTCCTCATGTCGGCAATGACCATACCTGTTTTTATGATGCACGGTTGCGGGAACAATAATACGACTTTGAACGGTGGCTCGTGCGGCGGCTGCTCAAATAGTCCTGCACCCTTTGGGTCGACGATAGTGGCAACAACACTCTCGGGTGCTCCTTCAGCGGCGACGGGCACCTGTTATCCCAGGGTGAGTTTCACGGTTCTTGGCTCTGACGGGAAACCCATGAGCGATATATGTATCGAATTTTTCACAGACGGAGCAAGCGCTATCGCCAAAGCCCCGGAAGCACCAGCCAGTTGCAATGAGGCCAGTCTTGCACCACTGACATCATTGGTAACACGAACGAATACGAGCGGAGTTGTCGTACTTGAGTTTCTCGTCCCTTCATCAACGGCGGGAACTACATTTTTTGTTGAAGGTGCATCGTGCGCGATCTCCACGGTAGCGGCAACGCCCGGTTCTGTCTAGCGCACGACCTGTGTGTTCTGGAGGTTCTCGATGAAGCTGAATAAACTTTCATTCGTGATCTTGTTGATGTTCTTGGGCGCTTTGGCAGCTTGCAAGGCTTCGAGTGTGGATTCAAGCAGCCTGGGCAATGTGATAGTCGGCGGGAGCGGAGGCAATGCCTCAGCCCTCATACTGACGGCGACTTCTCCATCCATCGCCCCATTGGGCACGACGAACATCACGGCGCGTGTCGTGGACAGCCTCGGCAATAACGTGCCCGATGGTACGGTCGTATCCTTTTCTTTTACTCCCGGCGACCAGGTAAAGGCCAGCTTGTCCGCGGGTAGTGCGGTTACGGCAGGTGGTACGGCCTCAGTGACGCTTACTGCCACTATATTCTCGAACGCCATAGCGACCGTCAATGCGAAAGCCGGCAGTGCGACGGGTAGTATAGCTATTACAATAACGGCGGGGGTCGGGGGGGGCAGCGTGGCCGTCTCAGCTGCGCCGTCCACGATCACGGTCAACGGCACCTCCACGATAACGGCAACGGTAAGAGACGCGGGAAATGCCTTGCTGCCTAACGCAAGCGTGAACTTCAGCCTGAGCAACAATACGCTGGGATTGCTTTCACTTACGACGGCAGTGACGAATTCTCTCGGTGTGGCAACAACGATTCTGACCGGAACCAATCAGGGCAGCGTGACAGTCACCGCGGCTGTCCCGTCGCTGGGCGCGACTTCGGGCCAGACAAATGTAACCATCAATCCTGTGGCGACGGTGCCTACCCTGACGATTTCATCGACCTCCTCGTCTATCCTGACATTCTCAACGACGACCATCAATGTTTCGCTGAGCGGCTTTACGCCTCCAGATACTATTGTTGGTCAAACAATAAATTTCTCCGTGGACAACCCGGGTGTTGTCACTCTCTCGGCTTTGTCAGCCGTAACGGATGGCTCCGGTCTAGCTTCTATCACGTTGACGTCAAAAGGATTGGTCACACCGGTAAAAGTGACGGCTTCGTTCGCTGGACCACCGGTCGTCAATGCGGGCACAACTCCTGGAACTGCTTTTACAACGATCACGATCGCTTCCGCCCCGCCGGACAACATAGTCCTGACTACAAATCCGACGCCGTCCATCTCCGTGTTCGCAACGGCCACGTTGAGCGCGTTTGTCACGGGCAACAGCAAGAGCGTTCCCGACGGGACCCTGGTCACCTTCATATTGAACGATACCACCAAGGGAAGTCTTTCTTCTACCATAGGCTCGACTGTGAACGGGATTGCTACCACGACTTTTGTCGCAAACAACAACGCCGGCTCGGTTTCCCTGTCAGCAGTGTCAGGCAGCGCAAGCAGCCCTGCTGCCACCCTCCTCATTGCCGCGGCCCAGACAGGAAGCATTCAGTTCGTATCTGCAACTCCGCAGGTCATAGGAATAGCGGGTACAGGTCAGGCGTCTACGTCAACCGTGATATGGAAGGTCCTGGATATAAATGGAAAACCCGTCGTTGACGGAACAAGAACTGATTTTACGATGCTCGGTCCGGGAGGCGGAGCGTATATAGGTGCGAATGCCGGTCAGACAATAGCGACAAGCGGGACGGTAAACGGCAATGCTTCAGTGCTCCTTCACAGCGGTACGACAGCAGGTCCGGTCACGATCATTGCATCAACACAGTCAGGAGGCGTAACAATATCTTCATCAGGAAGCCAGATGTCCATTGGCGGCGGCATGCCCTCTGCAACGCACTTCAACCTGGCGACAGATGTATTTAATTTACCGGGTCTTGTCATCTCGAATAGTCAGGCAAACATCTCGGCGTATATCGCTGACCGTTTTGGCAATTACAACGTCTTAAACGGGACCTCCATTTCCTTCAGGACAGAAGCCGGTGCTATTGATCGTCAGGGTTCGACCGATGCAACGGGAAAGACATCAGTTGTTTTCAGGACCCAGGCACCTGATCCGGCTATCGTGAGTATATGGACTTCCACGATCCCTGTGTCTCCCAACGAAGTTGATGAATTAAAATTGATCAATTACTTGAACACTACTTATGGCTTGGGGATCGTAGGAAGCGCCATCCATCCAAGGAATGGCTGGGCGACGATACTTGCTGCGGTCCAGGGTGAGGAGTCGTTCCTTGACGAAAACGGCGACGGACTGTTCACCCGGTCAACCAGCACGACAACGTGTCCCGCAGGGTACACCTGTGAATGCGATAACGGGGCGCCGAACACCTACGCTGGCTGTATTACGAGCCAGCCGGATGGATCGTCAACCTGCAGCATAGCAACGACGTGCGCGGCCGCAGGAGGATCGATTCCGGGCAATTCAAAGAGATCCGAAGGCTTCCTCGATTTGGGAGAGCCCTTTGTTGACTCAAATGATGATGGTTGCTGGAATGATGGCAATGGAAATAAAAATTGCGGCGGTGCGATATCTGCTGTTTCTGCAACGGAACCGCTGGAACAATTTATTGATGCCAATGTGAATGGACAGTACGATCCTCCCAATGGCAAGTGGGACGGTCCTGATCAAGATTGCAGTGTTGTCGGGTGCCAGACAAGCAAGATGATATGGACGTCCATTAAGCTTGGCATAACCGGAGGGGCGAAGTACTGTGCATTCGGGCCTGCACCGTTGAACACAAACATACCCTACGGCGGATCAAGTTCATATTCATTCATGGCAGGGGATAAGTTCACGAACTGGATGGGTGGCGGTACGACGCTTTCCGTTGGGGCGGATGCTGGAAATATTACTGGTTTTCCCAAGACTACTGTATTGGACGGCTTGCCCTTCGGACCTACAGAGACATTTTTTACTATTAATGCGCCGGCGTCCTGTTCACCTACGCCTTGCGTGAACCCGCCGCCGCTACCTTTCACTATCTCGGGTACGGCGACTCCCCCGCCCCCTCTTGCGCCATGTACGATACTAATGCACGGGACTTTTCTTTAAAGCTCAGTCGAGTGTTGATTATTTATGCAACAATAATGATTCTTTAGCAAATGCGCCCTTCGGGGCGCATTTCTTTTTGGTAGGAATTGCTGATGCATGTACGCAGGGAAACATTACAGCATGCTCTTGACCAGAACGACTTGAGTTCAATTGTCGCACTCGTCAAAGACAATCGCAAGGTCCTGAATCAGCTTATCCGTCTGTCCTACGACAAGGAAACGCTCGCAAGCTGGCGGGCGATCAAGGCCATCGGGCTGGCTGCGAAAGAGCTTGTCAGGACCGACTACACATACCTGCGGGAAATGGTGCGGAAGCTTCTTTGGAGCCTGAATGACGAGTCAGGCGGTATTGGCTGGTCCGCGCCCGAGATCCTGGGCGAGATCGTGAGTGCCGACCCGGACCAGTTTCAAGACATCATTCCGCTCATTGCCGAGATATATGGGATCGAGGAAGTAATTTTTCGTCCTGGCGTGATGTACGCACTCAACAGGATCGCGGAAGCAAAGGCCGAGCTGGTGCTGCCCCACAAAGACCTCATGGTAAGAGCCTTGTCCGACAGAGACCCGCTTGTACGCGCCTATGCACTGAAGCTAGTTGACAAGATGAAGGGGTTTTTGAGCCGGCACGAGTTGGTTGAAATTAATAAATTAGCGAATAATTTATCCGAAGACGCATCAGAGGTATGGATTTACGTGGATAACAATTTTAAAAATATGCAAATTAAAGAGCTATTTAAGAGCATTATTACAGATTAAGTGGTAATAAATAAGATATATTAGCTGGAAAGTGGGATGTATTACCTAAAATGTGGAAAATGCGCACTAATGGTGCGCATTTTTTTAACCATAGACTTGACAAGTGTACACTCAAGTTTTATACTGTAAGTAACATTAATGTACGGGAGATTTATGGCTACCGAAACCAAAAGAGATTACTACGATACCCTCGGAATCAAAAAGGACGCCTCTGATGCTGAGATCAAGAAGGCGTTCAGGAAATTGGCGAGGAAATATCATCCCGATGTGAACCCTGGGGACAAGACTGCGGAGTCTAAGTTCAAGGAGATGAGCGAAGCCTACGAAATTCTGTCCGATCCGAAGAAGCGCCAGCAGTACGACCAGTTCGGTCACGCTGCGTTCGGCGGCGGTGGATACGGTCCCACTCAGGGCCAGGGTCCGGGGGGGTTCAGCGGTTTTGAAGGATTTTCCCGGGGTGGTGAAGGCGGAACGTATTATCAGTCCGGAAACTTTGAAGGCTACGAGGACATCTTTGGATCCCTTTTCGGCCAGCGCCAGAGAGGACCCCTCAAGGGCGAGGACGTAACCTATTCGGTTGAGGTTGACCTCGAGGACGCCATTTTCGGGAAGACCATGCAGGTCGATCTTCAGCGCGAGGTGACCTGCTCGACCTGCGGAGGCTCGGGCGCCCAGCCGGGGACGTCTCCGCGCACCTGTCCGACCTGCCAGGGGTCCGGCAGCGTGAGGCAAGGCCGAGGTCTTCTGCAGATGGCGCAGCCGTGCCCGACCTGCCACGGTACGGGGACGATCAATCCCAATCCCTGCAGAACGTGCAACGGCAGGGGAGTCGTTTCCAAGTCTGAGCGCATTAATGTGAAGATCCCGCCCGGCGTTGACAATGGATCGAAGATCCGGGTGTCGGGCATGGGTGGTGCCGGCGAGAAGGGCGGCTCGGCGGGAGACGTGTATATCATTACGAAGGTCAGGCCGCATTATTATTTTGAACGCAAGGGAGACAACCTGCATTCGGTCGCCAAGGTGACGGTAAAGGAAGCTGCCCTCGGTGAGAAGATCGAGATCCCCTCCGTGGACGGCTTGGTGTCGCTCTCGCTGCCCCAGGGGGTTCAGTCCGGACAGCAGCTCAAACTGCGCGGAAAGGGTGTCCCGCATCTCGGAGGCGGCGGAGTTGGAGATCATTATGTAACGATCACGGTCGTAACGCCTACCGGCCTGAACGAGCGGGGGAAGGAGCTGCTCCGCGAGCTGGACCGCGTGAATCCGATTAATCCGCGAAGCGAGATCACGTTTAAAGGTTTCAGGAAAAGAGCCTGAGCCGGGGAAAACTGCATCGGAAACAATAGATTTTCTTAAGAGAGAAGACGTGGCAGAGCCGGAAAGCATCAAGACCTGCTCTTTTCCTCGTGCTCCCAATGTTTTGCGGGAGACAACACGAGTCGAATCCAGGGGTGAGTTTAATGGCCAGGCGAAGCCTGAAAAAACGGAGTCGGTATGGCGGTACGTGAACATCGATTCTTTATGATCAGCGTCGTCTCGGAGATGCTCGGCATCCATCCGCAGACCCTGCGTCTGTACGAGCGGGAGGGGTTTATCAAGCCGAAGAGGACAGGAGGCAACACACGCCTCTATTCCGAGGACGACGTGGAAAAGCTGGAATTGATCCTTCGCCTCACGCGTGAGCTGGGCGTCAACCTCGCAGGTGTGGAGGTGATCCTGTCCATGCGTGAAAAAATGGAGCAGATGCAGCACGAGATGACGGAAACGATCCGGCAACTGCGCGAGGAGCTGGAACGCGAGATCCTGCACAGGGAGGAAACGAGGAATGCCCTCGTGCCGGTAAGAAGGTTCCGGATAGAAAGACATTAAGAAGTGAGGAGCAGAGGGAGAAAAGGCGGGAACATACAGGGCCGGAACGCGTGGAGGAGAAGTTACTCACACGCGCACTTTCCCTCGTACTCAACTTCTGATACACGGGAGGAGGCACATGGCACGTTTCGACAAGCTCACATTAAAAGCCCAGGAGGCCGTACAGGCTGCCCAGGACCTTGCAGCGAGGAATCACCATCAGCAGGTCGAGGTGGAGCATCTGCTGCTCGCATTGCTCGGACAGACCGACGGTCTCGTCCTGCCGCTGATCAAGAAACTGGGGGCGGATGCAGACGGGCTGCATGACGATATCGAGGACGCGCTGAAACGGCTGCCGCGCGTAGAGGGTCTTGTCCAGACCTATCTCTCGCCGAGGCTCGGCCGGCTGTTCGAGCGCGCCGAGGATGAGGCCGAACGGCTGAAGGACGAGTACATTAGCACCGAACATCTTCTGATCGCCGCCTCTGATATCGACGGCGCTGCCCGGGAGATCCTGTCCCGCCATGGCATTACGAAGGACAGGATATTCGCGGTGCTGGTGGACATCCGCGGCACCCAGCGTGTGACCGATCAGAACCCGGAGGACAAGTACCAGGCGTTGACCCGGTACGGCCGGGACCTGACCGAGATGGCGAGGCGCGGCAAGCTGGATCCCGTGATCGGCAGGGACGAGGAGATCCGGCGCGTGGTGCAGGTATTGTCGCGGAGGACGAAGAACAATCCCGTCCTGATCGGCGAGCCGGGCGTCGGCAAGACGGCGATCGCCGAAGGCCTGGCTCAGCGCATCGTGAGCGGTGACGTGCCGGAGGGCCTGAAGAACCGGCGCGTTGTCGCACTCGACATGGGCGCGCTCGTCGCAGGAGCGAAGTACCGGGGCGAATTCGAGGACCGCTTGAAGGCCGTGCTGAAGGAAGTGACGGAGGCGAGCGGCGATGTCATCCTGTTCATCGATGAGCTCCACACCGTGGTGGGGGCGGGCGCGGCCGAGGGAGCCATGGACGCGTCGAACATGCTCAAGCCGGCGCTGGCCCGCGGCGAGCTGCGGTGCGTCGGAGCCACGACCCTGAACGAATACCGGAAGCATATCGAGAAGGACCCGGCGCTCGAGCGGCGATTCCAGCCGGTCCTGGTGCGCGAGCCGTCCGTGGAGGACACCATCTCGATCCTGCGCGGGCTCAAGGAGCGCTACGAGGTGCACCATGGCGTCAAGATCAAGGATGCGGCGCTCGTGAGCGCCGCCGTCCTGTCCCACCGCTATATTGCCGACCGGTTCCTGCCGGACAAGGCGATCGACCTGATCGATGAGGCCGCTTCCCGGCTCCGGATGGAGATCGACAGCATGCCCGTCGAGCTCGACGAGGTGGAGCGCAGGATCAGGCAGCTCGAGATCGAGCGCGAGGCAGTGAAAAAAGAGCAGGACGCCGCGTCCCGAGAACGGCTCGTGAAGATCGAGAAGGAGATCGCGGAGCTCGCGGAAAAGCGGAGCGGGCTGCGCGCCCAGTGGCATGCCGAAAAGGAAGCCATCCAGAAGATCCGGTCCATAAAGGAGCAGATCGAACAGACCCGGATCGAGGCCGAAAAGACGGAGCGGGAGGGGAACCTGGGCAGGGCCGCGGAACTGCGGTATGGCAGGCTGCCGGTTCTGCAGCAGACGCTCGACCGGGAATCGGCGAGGCTCGCTGATCTGCAGTCCCAGAGCAAGATATTGAAGGAAGAGGTCGACGAGGAAGATATCGCCGAGATCGTCTCGAAATGGACCGGCATCCCCGTGAGCAAGATGCTCGAGGGGGAAATGCAGAAGCTTCTCCACATGGAGGACCGGCTCCGGATGAGGGTGGTCGGACAGGACGAGGCGGTCCGGGCCGTTTCGGATGCCGTGCGCCGGGCTCGCGCCGGCATCCAGGACCCGAACAGGCCGATCGGCAGTTTCATCTTCCTTGGCCCGACCGGCGTGGGGAAGACCGAACTGGCCCGGGCGCTGGCCGAATTCCTGTTCGACGACGAGCAGGCCATGATCAGGATCGATATGTCCGAGTACCAGGAGCGGCATACGGTGTCCCGCCTCATCGGTGCGCCTCCCGGCTACGTCGGCTACGAGGAGGGCGGCCAGCTTACGGAGGCCGTGCGCCGGAGGCCCTACGCGGTGATCCTCTTCGATGAGATCGAAAAGGCCCATCCCGAAGTGTTCAACGTGCTGCTCCAGCTCCTGGACGACGGCAGGCTGACGGACGGTCAGGGCCGGACCGTGGACTTCAAGAACACCGTGGTGATCATGACCTCGAACATCGGGAGCCAGCTGATCCAGGACCTGCAGAACGACGAGGCGGAAATGCGGCGCCGGGTCACGGAGGCCATGCGGCAGCAGTTCAAGCCGGAATTTCTGAACCGGGTGGACGACATAATCATTTTCCATCCTCTTGACGCCGAGATGCTCAAGCAGATCGTCACGCTCCAGGTGGCCCTCGTCCAGAAACGGCTGGCGGACAGGAAGATCGAGATCGAACTGACCGAGCGGGCCAAGGAACTGATGGCCGAGGAAGGGTTCGATATGGTCTACGGGGCTAGGCCGCTCAAACGGGTGATCCAGCGCGACGTGCTGAACCCGCTCGCGTCGAAGATCCTTGCCGGCGAGATACGGGAGGGCTCGCGGGTGCTCGTGGACCGGGAGGACCGGAAACTCGTATTCAGGGGCGCATCGCAGGCGGTCGGCGCGCAGTAATCACCCCGGGCGCGAGGACATTTTCTGTCCCCTGGGTGCCAATATGCATGGAGCCGGGCCGGGAAGAATGTACTTCTCCCGGCCAACTTTATTCAACATTGTGCAACCAATAAAAAATATCGGCTGGCAAATTATTTGTGGTAGACGGGTTCGAACTATGGTATAT
>Ga0335079_10000686_pt1 | contig 38848 bp, 27 predicted proteins | sample Lox_Sample_33_FD_206719 | JGI IMG/M metagenome (GOLD analysis project Ga0335079, IMG submission 206719) | Soil microbial communities from Loxahatchee National Wildlife Refuge, Florida, United States - Lox_Sample_3.3 | ecosystem: Environmental > Terrestrial > Soil > Wetlands | place: USA...
ATATACAACATGGGAACGACCACCAATAAAATCAGCCAACTTGTTCCAGCACTGGATCTGAAAGCACAGTACGCGTCCATTTGCGATGAGGTTCACGTAGCCGTCGAAAAAGTTCTTCAGGCGCAACACTTCATTCTCGGCCCCGAAGTGCAGGAGTTGGAGCGAGAGGTCCCACGATATCTGGATTGCCAGGTTGGAATTGGTGTGGCATCAGGAACGGACGCACTCATTCTTGCCCTGAAGGCGTGCGGCATCCTCCCAGGCGATGAAGTGATATGCCCTTCTTTCACTTTTATCGCCACCGCCGATGCGGTCAGCTTGCTCGGCGGTATTCCTGTGTTTGTCGATATTGATCCGATCACGTTCACGATGGATTCATCCAAAATTGAAGGGTGCATCACAGGTCGTACTAAAGCTATCATTCCGGTCCATTTGTATGGCCAACCAGCGGACATGGATCCAATACTCGATGTGGCTCATTCTCACAATTTACGTGTTGTTGAGGACAATGCGCAGGCTATCGGGTCACTTTACAAAGGCAGGAAGGCAGGAACGATTGGTGATGTGGGATGCTTAAGCTTCTTTCCCAGCAAAAACCTGGGGGCGTGTGGTGATGGCGGCATGGTTGTTTCCAACTCCGAAGACACCGCGAAGCGCGTAAGGTCTCTCCGAAGCCATGGTGCCGTCAAAAAGTATTTCAGCGAGGAACAGGGATGGAATAGCCGACTTGACGAGATACAGGCTGCCATTCTGCGAGTGAAACTACGTCACCTCGACTCCTGGACCCAAGGACGCGTGGAGAAGGCCAAGCTGTATGATTCCCTGCTAAAGGGTGTTCCCAAAGTCGTGACTCCCACAACTGCCTCTTGGGGTACGCATGTCTTTCATCAGTACACAATTCGAGTTCCGCGGCGCGACCATGTCCAGAAGTTCCTGGGAGAGCGCGGAATTGCCAGCACCGTGTACTACCCTACGCCAATTCACCTACAACCTCTGTACGGACAGCTCAAGTATAAGGAGGGAGATCTCCCCGAAACCGAAAGAGCTGCAAAGGAAGTGCTCTCGCTCCCCATTTATCCTGAGATAACAGAAGAGCAACTCCAGACCGTTGCGGAGGCAATTTGCGAAGCTGTAGACAGCTAGGATAGGCTGCCCGGGCACAAAGATGAACCAAGGGGACTTCCGGTATTGTTTAGTCCGCTCGGCGTTTTTCGGCGTTGGGCGGACCTTTCTTGTCATGGCGAACCGAGATTTGGCCAAGAAATATCCATCAGATGAGCATTATTAGGAAAACCGCTGGATAGTAGGATGAACTGGATTTCCCCTTCTGCCGGATTGGCACTACGGCTATGCGTTATTCTACTGAGTCTAAAAGAGTTAATTGGGACTTTCTGTGGTCCCGTGATTGCAGCCACCTAGTAGTGGGGCCGAGTTCAAAGTGCCTAGACTACGTGCGCTGGTCTGAGTGAGTTAATGGCATGCCGAGAATTGGATCCCATCAGGTCCCTCCGCGAACCCTTTTGCTCGTTGCAGTGGACAGCCTTGCCATCGGTTTGCCTCTGTTCGTGTCGACGGTTATCCGATTCCCTCATCACTTTCCAGAGGATCTCTATGGGGTAGCCCTGTGGCTAAAGATAGCTTTGGGAATATTTGTCTGTGGTTTGTGCCTTTACTTTAGCGATCTGTATGACTTCCGAGTCGTACGGAGTCGTGCAAGCCTCCTGGTAAATATGGCAAAGGCGATAGGTTTTGCCCTCCTTTTCCTATCACTAATTTATTTTCTTGTCCCTGGTGCCACGTTGGGACGCGGCGTCGCTCTTTTGGCGTTCCCATTCATTTTCGCTCTGCTATTGAGTTGGAGACTCTCCGTGAATGCCACCAATCTTCTGGCCCGGGGAGATGCCCGCATGCTGGTAATTGGGACGGGAGAAGCAGGTGTGTCACTGGTTCGGCATATCCTTGGCCATCCGGAGTTCAATATGAAGGTAGTCGGGTTTTTGGACGAGAATGGCCAGAATATTGGCAAATCGATGGTAAATCCTTGCATCATTGGAGCCACAAAAGATGTCGAAGAAATTGTTACGAGGGAGAAGATTGACAGTGTCGTCCTCGCGCTCAAGGAGAGGCGCGGGAGCACGCCGGTTCGCGAACTCCTCAATTTGAAAGTAGCGGGCGTCCGTGTTGAAGACGTGCACAGCTGCTTCGAGCGGCTGTCAGGGCGTATAAATCTTGACCATCTTTCTCCGAGCTGGCTGATTCTGTCAGAAGGGTTCAAGAAGTCACGCATCACTCGCGCCACGAAGCGAGCCGTTGACATTTTGATTTCGTCCTTGATCCTGGTCCTCGTAGCACCTCTTCTACCGTTAATCGCATTAGCAATTTTTCTGGAGAGTGGTCGCCCGATTTTCTTCCGCCAAACGAGGGTAGGCTATAAGGGTCAACCATTTGAATTAATAAAATTTCGCTCTATGGTGCAGGATGCAGAAAAGAACGGTCCGCGGTGGGCCGCAAAGCAAGACAGCAGGGTGACCCGAGTGGGGGCATTCCTCCGCAAAACCAGACTTGACGAGATACCGCAGCTTTTCAACGTATTCCGCGGAGAGATGAGCCTAGTCGGCCCTCGTCCGGAACGGCCACACTTTTGCGGGCTTTTGGCAGAAGAGATTCCATTTTTTAACCTTCGACATACGGTCCGACCGGGGCTCACAGGATGGGCCCAGACCCGTTTCAGTTATGGCGCAACTCTCGAAGATGCTAGACGCAAGCTGGAACTTGACCTCTTCTACCTCAAGAATCTCTCCATCGTTGTTGACCTCGCTATCCTTTTTGAAACCGTAAAGGTGGTGGTCCTGCGTCGGGGAGCTCAGTAGTAGTGGGACTTCCTGCGCTTGCGATCTAACTCTCGAAGCAGGTACAGATCTGGCTTTGAGAGTGCAAGGAATGTCTCAAAATAGTGGAAATAAGTTTCTTCTTTGTCGCTCGAAACCTGATTTGGGATGAAAAACATACTGTGAAGCATTGAAAACAAGAGAGTTACTACAGCTTCAAACGGACGCATTGGCCGCAAGGTTGCTTCTAACACCGTCGTGCTGGAAGTCCGAGCTTAGTGTTCTTGTGTGCGCCGCGGGATGTGGCGCAGAACTCGGCGTTGCGAAACCCAGATCATGGCGAATCGGCTGAGCCACCAGATTGCCGGCGAAGGGAAACGAAGAGCTTAGCGGGAGACTTAAATTGACAACGAATTGTACGAACATCTGGAGTTGCTGTATGCGCTCGCTTGCTTCTCTGGGGCAGACTGTGCTTGTCATAAGTCTGGTGATCTGTACGTTCTGCTTGGCACCCCGAGCTGCGGCCCAGACGCGGGACTTGACCGTAGATGTCCTTGTCAATTCCACGAACACCACGGGATACAATATCAGCTCAAATTCTCCCGGCGAATATCAGCGCTACCCGGAACGGTACCTGGAACATCTACAGATTCCTTACCGAGTCATCGACGTATCGAGAACGTCGCCCCCCGATCTATCCTCCGTTCAATTAATCATAGCGGGTCACAAAGGCCTCAATCTTAGCATGGCGTGGCAGCAGGCAATCACCTCGGCGGTGCAGAGCGGAACTGGTTTCGTAAATCTAGACTCTGACCCGATGATCGGTACCTCTACCCACATGCAGGCAATTTTCGGGTCAGCCACGTCCATTGCAGGAACACCGGGCACCTCCATCACATTGCCAGCTGCATATCTCGCCGATGGGAGTACACCACATTACATTTTAGGCCTGCAACTGCGTTGGCCGTTGGGCAGCCCTTCTGACGCTTCTGGTGATATCGCTTATTATTTCCACGCGGACGACAATGGTGTCCAAGGCACCGCTACCTCAACCATACTATTGAACGCACAGGGAACGCCAATAACAGGTGGTAAGGTACTTGCAAAAATTGGTAACGACCCGCTCATAACGGCAATATCCTATGGACTTGGTCGCGCAGTCGATTTCGGTACCTATGATTACCTAAAGGCTGATCGTTTCGGCTTTGTGATGGGTATTGACGATCTCTTTTGGCGCAGCTTGGTGTGGGCTGCCCGCAAACCGTTTGTCCTTCGCGGATATCCACGGTACTTTGCAGTTCAGCAAGACGATCCATTGGCAACATGGGGAGATCGCGTTGGCGACATGCTTAATCCTACCATAACAGGGAACGCCACGATCCAAACGCTGACCGACGGATCCGAGATAACAATTGGGGGACCATGGAGGGTTAACGGTTCAATACAAGACGCAGGTTTGGACGATTCAGATGTGGCTTCGCGCCAGATAATCCTAGACTACTTGAACGCTCCCGACTCACACCTGCGAGTAACACCACATACCGTCACTGGAGGATCGGGGGGAGATTTGTATTGGACGGGAGACAACCCGACCCAGCTTACTGACTCCCAATGGCTCGCGAATTATAACGACATGCTTGCATTTCAGAAAGGAAACGGTCCTAACGGGAGCTACAACGGTGGTAATGATTTCATGCCGTTTTCTGAGCACATGATTCCGCACTTCTGGGATATCTCCAACAACATAGGGTGGGACCTCTGGAATCTAGGCGTTCGATATATTACGGAAATCCAACAGCCCGGAGTGTATTATGGACAAACGCCTGCCAAAACTCCAAGCCAAAGAATGCCGGGGCTGAGGCCTTTCCGCTTGTATGAGCAACCGCCCTCAAACGGCAATCCCAACGAAATATATTCGATCTACTGGGCGGATGATTACACTATTGGAAGCAGGGCCGGATTGCCACCGAAGACTTTCTTTGGTTTTTGCACCCAACTACAAGGCGCAGGATATCCAGATTTTGACGCCAGGTGGCCACAAGCTGCGAATGGAATATCCTTACCGGTCGCAACCGAAAATTGGGAGGCCTACGCTTGGCGTTTCTGGTCCGGCATGGCACCCGTTGAGATCTACAACCACGATGGCGGCAGCATGGACAATTCCACTACACAGGAAAGGCAACAGTTCATTTCGACCTTATCATCCTGGCTTGCGGCGCGAGGCTCTCAGCCGATCTTCTTGGATGATCTCGGTGCGTACATGCACGCACGGGTTAAGTCGACGCTAACAAGCGCGCAAGCGACTTCGACTGCTATCAATCTGACCTTTACGGGTAACGCGACGGATATGGACGGCGCATCTGTCAAGACGTACGTGTACGTTTTTTATGGGGACGACAATGGTTCGCTTGTAGGCGTCCCAGGATTTGCCAATGGCGCCACGGTCTCAGTGCCGAATGTTGCTCCTCCAGCTATCTCACTGGATAAAAGTTCCATTACTTATGTAGCGGCGCCTGGTGGAAACAATCCTGGGTCCCAAACTATCACGGTGAGTAACTCCGGAACCGGCAGTCTCAACTGGAACGCCAGTTCTTCGGCCTCCTGGCTCACCTTAACTCCTGCGAGTGGGACAAACACAGGGACAGTCACTGCAGCCGCGAACATCTCCGGTCTCTCCCAGGGAACCTACTCCGCATCAATCACATTTAAAGATGCTGCTGCTAGCAATTCGCCTGTAATTATTCCTGTGACGTTGACGATCGCGCCTCCTACGCTCACAGTTTCGAAGACGAGTTTATCCTTCTCGGCTTTCCAGGGGCAGGGGAACCCCGCTTCACAAACTCTTTCCATCACAAACTCGGGCTCAGGGACCGTCAACTGGACAGCATCCAGCAACGCACCTTGGCTTACCCTTTCTTCCACCTCCGGAACTGCGCCAAGCTTGTTGAACATCTCCGTGAATACCAGTGGAATATCGCTTGGAACCTACAATGCCAACGTCACTGTAAGCTCGTCTGGTTCCTCGGGTTCCCCACAAACAGTGACTGTGACCCTGACCCTTCAGGGGGTATTGTTGTTCGACAATTTTAGCAGCGGGACATTGGCCGGTCTTGCGGTTTCGCCGCTTGGCTTGTCGCAGAACTGGACTGCTACTCCCGGCGCATTGCAGTACAACGGTGCAGGGCATACACAGCTGTACGCGGGGAATGCCGGTTGGACGGACTACAACTACCAAGTAACTTTTCGGTTGTCATCTCTGCTTGATTATCCTGGTGGAATCCGTGGCAGAGTCAATCCAATTACAGGCGCCGGCTACATAGTTTGGTTCTATCCGAATGAAAAACTCATCAGACTTTACCGTAACGTCGCCTGGAACATCGACTCCGGAGTGGCATTGCTTGGTCAGGCTTCTGTTAGCTTTGACACTGCCACCCATAGTGTCAACCTCGTCTTTGCTGGCACACAGATTCAGGTCATCTATGATGGCAATCAAGTAATCTCGGCGACAGACGCAAGTTACGGAAGTGGTCTAGTGGCAATTGATGTTTCAAACCAACCAATAACGTTCACGAACCTCCAAGTAACGAGTTCCAGCGCTGTTCTGTCTACTTTAATCCCATCGGTCAGCTCGATGAATTTTGCGGGTCTTTTTAATGGGCCCAGTCCGGCGTCTCAAACTCTAAGTCTGGCTTCTTCGGCCGGATCGTTAGCATGGACTGCGACAACGAATGCCTCTTGGTTGGCCGTGACCCCAACGAATGGCACTACCCCAGCCAACGTAACCGTCACGGCAGACACTCAAGGGTTAGCCGCCGGAACCTACTCCGGTCAAATCCTCTTCACTGCTCTGGGCGCGACGAATGTTAGCCAGACCCTGTCCGTAACTTTGACTGTAACTCTGCCTCCGCCAACGCTTTACCTGAGCGATTCGAATATGGGCTTTACGGCTGTGTCCGGCCAAGCGGAACCAGCAGCGCAAACGCTTACCATCTCGAACCTCGGCGCGGGCACGATTTCGTGGACCGCTACGACTGATCTCCCATGGCTCACGGTTTCGACGGGCTCCGGTGACACCCCAGCGAACACCAAAATCGGCATCAATGCCCAGAGTTTGGCGATAGGTACGTACACCGGGCACGTCACAGTCACATCCGACGGGGTGGCGAATTCTCCGCAGGTGCTAACCGTCAACTTAAGGGTGCTTGCCCAAGATTTAAATGAATCCTTTAGTTCAAACGCAGCGGGTTGGGTGGTCTCTCCGATGGGCCATGCCGACGGTTGGAGCGTTTCCAACAACATCTACACCTATGCCGGTTTCGGAGCTTCACAGTCCTGCACGGGCAATGCTAATTGGGAGGACTACACATTTGACACCGGTATTCGCTTTTCCTCGCTATCCAATTATCCTGGAGGAGTCCGGGCAAGGGTTAATCCCGCTACCGGTGCGGGCTATGCCCTGTGGTTCTATCCCGGGAGTGGCCTTGTTAAGTTGTATTCTGTTGGACAATGGAATATCGATAGCGGCGCGATATTTTTGGCTCAGGCGACTTTGTCTTATGACACAACCACTTTTCATGACGCGCGAATGGACTTCTCCGGTAGCACTATAGACGTATATTGGGATGGAGTGGAAATCATGGCGGTGACAGATCCCACGTATACAAGCGGTGAGGTTTGCTTGGATGCCTCAAACCAGCCGGTTTCGTATAACGGCGTCCAGGTTGTTGCGAATCAGGCTCCCGTGACACTTACATCTTCCTCCTCCGGTCTTATGTTTGCCTCCGCAGGTGGGACCAATCCGGCGGCACAGGTCGTGAATGTTACGGCGGGGGGAGCGGCGACTTCATGGGGCGTGACAACCAGTGCAGCCTGGTTGACAGCTATTTCGTCAACCGCAACAACTCCAGGAGCGGTCACGGTGTCAGTGGACGTAGCTGGTCTTACTACTGGCACATATAACGGCATAGTAAGTATCTACGCACCAGGCTCAACCAATTCACCCTTGACGGTCCCCGTAACCTTGTCTATCCAATCCGCGGTATTGAATATGTCATCTACCGCAATGACATTCTTTGGCGCCACGACACTCAATCCGGAAGGACAAATTCTAAATATTACTAATGCTGGCACAGGCTCACTCACGTGGACAAGCAGTAGCGATTCGAGCTGGCTGACTCTGTCCCCGACCAGTGGTACGGCACCGAGCGCGCCGACGGTTAATGTGAACAGCTCAAGTCTCGCGCTAGGCTCGTACAAAGGAAACCTAACAATCGCCTCGCCGCAAAACCCCGGCAACCCGATCGAGCTGCCCATTGCATTACAGGTGGGCACACTCTACTTCAATGACACGTTTGCAACCGGTACAGGCAATTGGACAGTCTCCCCACTAGGTGCCCCTGCTAACTGGACTTCGGCCAGCGACACTTACAGTTATAATGGCGGAGGAACCTCCAACTCCTTCAGCGGCAGCCAGGCTTGGACGGACTACAACTATTCGGTAGACTTCAAGCTCAGCTCTTTAAGCGACTACCCGGGCGGAATCCGCGGCAGAGTTAATCTCACGACCGGCGCAGGATACGGGGCTTGGCTCTATCCCGCAGAAGGTGTGATCAAGCTTTTCCGGATTGGACAGTGGAATATTGACTCCGGATTTAGCCAACTTGGTGTGTCAAGTGTTTTGAAATTTGACGCGACTAGCTATCACAATCTCAAGCTTGACTTCCGCGGGTCGACGATAAGTGTTTACTACGATAATATTCTGGTGATCCAAGCGACAGACACGATCTATACAGCTGGCGCGGTAGCACTTGACGTGTCGAATCAGCCCATTCAATTCCAGAATGTCGTCGTAATCGGGTTCTAGTGCCGGTATCTTTGACTTCATGAGAGCAAATAGCGGGGTGTTGGACGGAGGTTCCAACATCCCTCAAACAAGACAGTGGATACCTAAGATTCCTTCAGCATGTTTCGTGGGCATTTGCCTGCTCATTGTTGTGTGGTTGTGGGCCGTACTACTCCGTGGGCGGGGTGATCTAAGTATCCAAAAAGTGGGAACCGTCTGTGCTGCGGCATTTGTGATACTCCTCGCGAGTGGATTGAATTTAAAGATACTTTCGCACTGTTCTCACAGTGTGGGACAAGAATTAAAATACGCCTTCCGTTTTTGTTTTCTTGCATTTCTACTCCTTGCTGTCTTCCTGCCAGAAAGTCTTCTCGGAAGACCACTTCCTTACCTAAGATCTTGTCTACTTTTGGTTCTTACCCTTCTGCTTTACCTTTCGATTGGCTTGGTGGCAAGCTACGGTTCTTCAGGGACAAAGGCAAGCCACTTAATAACGCCTGGACGTATCCTCGTCCCGTTCTGTGTATTGTACTTTTTACTGACGAGTTGGTTCACTCTGGCGAAGTTGTATGCTTTCGGCTACGTCGGACAAGACATTGCTTATTTCACGCAGTGTCTTTACACGACCTTACATGGGCACCTGCTTTACAGCAACATGTACCAAGACCTTCTGTACAGTCATCAAGTTTGGAGTGATTATGCTGGCCACAATCAACCGGTCTTGTTTTTCTTTTTGCCATTCTATCTAGTACATAAATCTGCTTCCACGATGCTGATTGTTAGGAACGTGTCGGTTGTAATGTGTGCATGGCCTGTGTACTTGATTGCGCGGCGTATCGTCACGCCAATCGTGGCGGTCATTGCCGCAATTGCATTTCTTCTATCACCTGTCGTTCTATACCAGAATCTATATGACTTTGCCCCCTTATCACTTGCAGCTTTCCCGCTCTTGTTCACGCTTTACTATTACTTGGAAGGGAATTTCAAAGCGTACTTAATTGCGCTGACTGCAACCCAACTTGTGAGAGAGGATCTAGTATTTCTTGTTTTCGGATTGGGCCTTCTTGCTTTGTGGGAGCGCCGAAGCGCAAGATGGTTTGCGGTTCCATGTGCTTTAGCGGCCGGTTGGTCTCTACTTACTTGGAAAGTGGTATTTCCCTATTTTCTTCATGGGGCACGATCTGCGGTGGCCAGCTGTTTCGGCTACCTCGGTCATACACCGAGTGAAATCGTGCGGGGCATCGCGCGTCACCCGGCGTTCTTGTTATCTCGAGAAAATCTGATATACACGAAACAAATGGTGGATTCCTTGGGGGGAATTCTTTATTTGCTCAATCCACTGTGGTTGCTGTCTACCCCATATATCGCAATCAATCTTCTCGCACAAGGCGGCGGCTGCAACACGGCAATGATCTACAGACACTATTCGTTTATTCCTGCAACGGTGCTTTTTGTCAGTTTCCTGTTGTCCGTAAAAGCAATTGGTGCAGCCATTGAAGGTCGTGGAAGGAATCCGGCTCTTGCACAGACCACGCTGCTTCTATTCGTGATGGCAGCATCGCTCTTGAGCACTGTCTTCGTGACTGGCAAAGCTCAATTGGAGGGAGTGCGAAGCCAGACATGGCACGCTGAAGCACGCCAAGTGGCACATTCAATCCCTCCGGCTGCTTCAGTTGCGGTACCTCGGTATATGCTTCCGATTGTGGCCAACCGCAGCGGGCTCTACCTTTCGCTTAGATTGCTCGAATATCACCATCCAGACGCTCAATACATCGTTCTCGATAAAGATTGGAACCGGATGGCCGCCACGGCCCAATGGAAGAAGAACTATTTTGCTCTGTGGGATATGTTAAAAGTAGATTCCAACTACTCAGTGATTTACGACAGTTCAAATTACACTGTGTTCAAACTCTGCCAAGCATGTACTCCAGATCTGCCTCATAGGATACCCAGGCAAACAATTCATGAGTAACTTGAAAGTCTTATACAGGCATGCCCTTCATTATCTGACGGGGCGGATTTCTCTGATGCTGTTGGGTTTCATTTCCTTTCCGGTTCTCACTCGCATTTTTTCTGTTTCGAACTACGGCACTATGGCCCTGGTTTTGAAGATCGTTCTGTTCTTCACAGTTGTTGCAAAGTTCGGATTACAGAACTCCGTTCAGCGCTTCTATGCCGAGGATGGCGCCTCTCAAGATGCCTCCAAGCAACAAAAATATTATTCCACGATTTTCTTCGGAGCAGTGGCGATCGCTCTGTCCGTCTTGTTTTTGTTTATTGGCGGTCTGTTTTTGACGCCGCCTTCATTTGTGTCGTCAGGCCTCCGTTATCTGCTCTTGATCGCCTGCCCGCTAATTCTCACCCGTAGCCTTCAGCCAACCCTGATCGGATTTCTTCGAGCGGAAGGTAAGACGAAGACATACAACATTGTAGAGGTCAGCATCAGGGCGACGACCGTGATACTCGTGTGCGTATTATTGTTAACATGGAGAAGTAGCCTAGAAGTGTTTTTGCTAACGACATTGGTGATTGAAGTATTAGGAATCACGGTTTTGTACGATTTCCTCCGGCGCCGTAATCTCCTTAGTCTAGCGGCAATAGATTGGGCCTACTTTAGGAGCGCCATTAATTTTGCCTTTCCCCTCATCGGATATGAGCTTGCGAGCGTGGTCCTAGATTCCGGTGACCGAGTGCTTGTGCAGAAGTTTCTGGGTGCCGAACAGCTCGGCTACTATTCCGCGGCCTACAATTTATCGACTTATGCCGAGGAGGCGTTGATGGTGCCGATTAATTTGGCACTTTTCCCGATCTATATGAGGATTTGGGTGGAGAAGGGCGTGGATGAAACGCAGCGTTTTCTCAGCAGTGGCCTAAATATCTTTCTGGCTTTGGCTGTGGGTGTTGTTTGCGTGGTTTTCTTGACGTCGCGGGATATTGTCGTTGTGCTCGCATCACAGAAGTTCCAGGACGCATATCGCTTGTTACCGATATTGGTCATTGGTTTGCTAATCTACGCTGTACATATCTTTCTGAATGCGGCACTCCTCATCTACCGTAAGACCGCTACGATGACGGCATTGGTCCTTTGCGCATGCGGGATGAACCTAGCTTTGAATCTGGTTCTGATTCCACGCATTGGAATTCAGGGCGCTGCCATTGCCACTCTGCTCAGCTATCTGTTGCTAGTAATCCTTATGGCGCGGATTTCTTTTCGCCTGATGCCTCTGAAGGTCAGCTGCGTTGCATTTCTTACAGATCTCGTCTCAGCGGCGATCACTTATGGTCTCGTAAGCCAAATTACAATTCGAAGGGCCTTGCCGAGCGCATTTGTCAAGGGCTGTCTCGGTGTGGTTCTCTACTGCGCGCTGGCGGCTCTTCTGAATCCGCTCATTCGTGAGCAAATTATTAATCAGTTCAGGATCCTCAAAAGTAGGCAGAACTCTGCCGTATCAGAGTCAGTAAAGTGTCACAAAACCTTTAGTCGGATACCATGATGCTGGCTCTCTCTAAAACTGATGAATACATTAACCATCTGGTATTGACTGACTCCTACTTGCCTCATTCCGGCGGCTCGCGAGTGTACTATGCAAATATATATAACGGCATAGTGGATAGATATAAAGATACTGTTACTATCGCTACAACTAAAGTGCCGGGTTGGCAAGAGTTTGACCGCACAGCAATCACTGACCGTTTCCACATTATTCGCCGTTTTGAACCGCTTCAGGACTGGAAGTATGAGCAACTTCCGAAGGCGATCCCACAACTCATACATGCGAGTGGTGTGATGTTGGCGGGTGACTACCACTGTCTACATTGTGGCGACTTGTTTCCCCAAGCGTTCAATGGAGTCTTCCTTCGAGGGTTGTTCCATGTTCCACTCATTGTCTTTTGTCATGGAGACGAAATCTCGCAAACAGACAGACGCCGATATCAGCCCAAGGTGAGAGATTTCATTTATCGTAGAGCTGATGCCATAATCGCCGCGAACCAGTTCGCGTGCGATGGTCTAAGACGAATCGGGATTGCATCATCGCGGATACACAAATTAACTCCCGGAGTTGACCGTGCACATTTTCATCCTGAACCGCGGAATCAGGAGCTAATTCGGAAATACGACCTCAGCGGGAAGAAGGTGATTTTAACAGTCGCTAGGCTGATTCAACGAAAGGGTCACCGAGTGGTGCTAAAAGCCCTGCCGAAAGTCTTACGCGAAGTCCCGGATGTGAAATATCTAATTGCCGGTGACGGCCCGGACAAGCCGGGGATGGAACAGCTTGTTAGAGATCTGGGCGTGTCCGGCTCAGTTATTTTTCTCGGCGATGTTCCTCATGAACGTATCCACGAATATTATAGCCTGTGCGACGTCTTCGTTATGATAAATAGATTGGAGCGCGGCGGTGACGTCGAGAGCTTCGGGATGGTCTTCACTGAAGCAAATGCCATGGGGAAGCCAGTCATTGGTGGAAGATCCGGCGGGACTGCCGAATCTGTTCTGGACGGGCAGACAGGATTGCTTGTGGAGCCAGACGACTCCGATGAAGTCGCCCAATCTATTCGACTGCTACTTACAAATTGCCAACTCGCTCAGCAAATGGGAGCCAACGGCCTAAGGCGCGTGGTAGCAGAGTTCAACTGGGAAAGCCGGGGCCGTGCGCTAAGGCAGATTTCCGCGGAACTTGTTCAGAATCGTCGGTCAAGGATGTGACATTTCCGTGACAGCATCTAAAAGTCGCAGAGTGTGTGGAGCTTTGTATCTTAAAGGGGGGAAGCTAATTCGAGAGCACTCTTCGGAAAATCATTTGAACTATGCCATCTAGAATCAGTAAATTGAAATACCGAGTCCAGACCTCGTCAATGGACGAAAAGAATCAACCACGACCTGGTTTCGGGTCTCTGCTCTCTCCCATTTCTCCGGAAGAGACCACTAGATATCGGTCCCCCCAGCGCCACATTCTATTTGTCATAGACCAGCTTTGCGAGTTTAGCGGCGCAGAGCGCGTATTGCTCAACACCATCCGCCTATTGCCCAAAGATCGTTTTCGGTCCTCACTCATTACCTTCCAGCTGGACCCTTCGATTCGCAAGGAGCTAACATGCCCGTATTGGGTGCTGCCTCTAAAGAAGACTTATGACTGGAATGCTGTGAGGGTCGCACTTCAGATCCGTTCGTTTTTGCGTAAGGAAAAGGCGGACATCGTTCACACTTTTTTCGAGACTTCTGACCTTTGGGCCGGGCCTATTTCCAAGCTGTGTGCGCCGATCAAACTCGTTTCAAGCCGGCGCGATATGGGCATTCTGCGGTCTTCTAAACATCATTTGGCTTACTCGCTGCTCAATCCAATGTTTGACTGCGTGATTGCCGTTTCGGACGAAGTAAGACGTTTTTGCCTCGAAAAGGATCGCATTGAACCTCGGAAAGTCGTTACGATTTATAACGGCTTGGAATTCGACAAAGTGTCCGAGTGTGCGCCTGCCGCCGGACTCCGGTCCTCGCAGTCGATTGCTGAGTCTGCACCCCTTATCATTACTGTCGGGAATATACGGCGTGTAAAGGGCGTTGATGTACTCGTGGAGACTGCAGCACGAGTACTCCAGCATGCTCCTGAGGCCGTATTTCTCGTGGTCGGGCGCAAGTCCGATCCTACGTATTATGAAGCCCTACTCTCGCGCATTGACGTTCTCGGCATCGGAAGTAGCGTCCGTTTCCTAGGTGAGTTGAACGATGTCCTTCCTTTGCTGAAGTCCGCCGATGTATTCTACCTTCCCTCTCGCAGCGAAGGTTTCTCCAACGCTCTCATCGAGGCAATGGCATGCGGCCTTCCTTGCGTAGCAACGCATGTCGGAGGAAATGCTGAGGCAATCGAAGAAGGGGAAAATGGATATTTGGTCGAGAGCGGCAATGCAGAATTAGCGGCTAACCGGATCTTGGCCTTATTGGCTGACAGGAGCCTCCGGTTCAGAATCTCCACAGCAGCACGAAGCACGGTAGAAAGGAGATTCACAGCGCGGATCATGATTCAAAAACTGGTTCACTGCTACGACGAGTTGTTTTCAATGAGAGATAAGTGAGATGCATTCTGTCTCGCAGTTTGTTTTTTGGACTGCACTGACGGCGCTGCTTTACGTGTATGCTATCTATCCTTTGTTGGTGAGTGTCCTTTCATGTTTTTTTCCGAAACACAGGCCTACGCCTGCCTATACACCGTCCGTCTCTATGCTGATTGCTGCGTACAACGAACAAATAAACATTCGCAAAAAGCTGGAAGAAACCCTTGCTGTAAATTATCCGGTTAGTAAACTCGAAATAATTGTCCTGTCTGATGGTTCGACCGATCAGACCGATGCTATTGTCGAATCATTTCATGACCGTCGCGTCCGGCTTTTACGAGTGAAGGACCGAAGAGGAAAGACTAATGCGCAGAATGAAGGTGTAAAAGAAGCAAGGGGTGAGATTCTCGTATTCTCTGACGCGACGACAGTTTATCACCCGCTTGCGATTCAATATCTAGCGTGCAATTACGCCGATCCCCAAGTCGGTGCAGTCAGCGGCAGATATCAATACTTCGATCCCGTCGGAGACTCACCTACCGGAACCGGTACGATGGCATTTTGGAACTACGAGAATCTGATTAAAATGGCCCAGTCGCGAATCCGGACGATTTCCGGGTGTTGTGGCTGCATTTATTCTGTGCGGCGGAATCTGTACACGCCCCTCTCTCCAGATGTGATTAGCGATTTGGTCCAACCATTGCATGTGATTCAACAAGGTCACGTTGTTGTGTTCGAGGATCGTGCTCTCGCGTATGAAGAAACGACCAAATCCTCGACGGACGAGTTTGCGATGCGGGTAAGGGTTGTAACCCGTGGTATTCGTGGCCTGCTTAGCGTACCCAACCTGCTTAAGCCGTGGAATTTTCCGTGGGTGGCATTTCAACTTTGGTCCCATAAGATACTGAGATGGCTGGTTCCCTTTTTCCTCCTGCTGCTGTTGGGAGCCAACCTGTTTCTCACGGACCGCTCCATTTACCGTTATTCCCTCTTTGCGCAAGCTGGGTTCTACTTGTTGGCTCTGCTCTCATTGGTCATTCCGTTTCATCGGCGGTGGAGTGTGTTTGGCATCCCACTGTATTTTTGTGTTCTAAATGCTGCTGCCTTCATTAGCGTGATTGAGGTTTTGAGAGGGAGGAAATACACAGTCTGGCAAACTGTACGGAGGACATAGGTTGACATGAAAATTGAGTTCCTTACGCAAGACGATCCACTCTACGTGCTCCCGTTCTTTGAGGAGTACGTGCGCAACTATTTCGAGGAGTTCGAGATTCTTCAAATTTCTGCAGCTCCGACCATGGGAAAGCGCTCTCGGCGCCAACTCTTTAGCGAACTGCGGCAGCTCTACGGAACCAGAGGGTTTGCAAGAATTGTAAGCCGAGCCGCTGTTTCTCGACTGTTTGGCTCCTTACCGAGAAGGTGCGGTGCCGGGCGCTACTATTCTCTTGCGCAATTGTCACGGACCTACGGAATCCCCTATAGGAAGATCGACAATCCAAATGTGAGAGAGTTTATTGAGGGCGTCCGGCAGCGTGCTGCGGACCTGTTAATTTCCGTCGCGTGCCCATTCATTCTGAAGGAAGAATTGCTTAGAATTGCTCCTTTAGGGGCGATTAACATTCATCACGCACCCTTGCCGCGCTACAAGGGAATGATGCCAACCTTTTGGCAGATTTTCCACGGAGAAAGAACAATAGGTCTTACCATACACTTTATGACCTCGAAGGTTGACGAAGGCGACGCGTTGATGCAGGACGAGCAACCCATCTTTCCTGGTGAAACACTCGACCATCTTATTCAGCGCTCGAAACGTCACGGAGCTCATTGCATGGCTGGGGTTTTGCGCCAACTCAGTGAAGGGTCTACTAAGCCATTCCCCTTGAACGATTCAAAAGGCAGTTATTTCACCTTTCCGTCAGCTGCTGAGATCGCGGAATTTCATCGCCGCGGATACCGCGCAATTTGACCCAGAGATGCGCACTCGCAGAGTCACAGGACGGTAATGAGGAATCAGTTGATGCCATTCGCAAAGTATCGAGATGACGTTCGACGCCTCTTGAGATGGACTTGGATTTACTTCTTGCATTTTACCGGACTTCTGCGATGGGCCGAGTATAAAACTGTTACTTCATCCGGGGTGGTAGTCCTGACGCTTCACAGGGTTTTGCCTCGGGCCGCATTCAAGAACACGCCCTCTTTGAAAGGAATGATCGTAAGCCTTGAGACTTTTGAACAACTCGGCGCATTTCTGAAGAAGCACTATGACGTTTTGGATCTGTGTAATGACCAGCCGGATTGGTGTGGGGGTACACGACCTCGGCTTGCAATCACCTTTGATGATGGTTGGAAGGATACCGCTGAGATTGCCTTTCCCCTCTTGCATAAGTACAGCATCCCGGCGACTGTTTTTGTCTGCCCTGGCCTTGCGGGGAAATCCTTTCCATTCTGGCCGGAAAGGGTCTCTCATATGTGGAAGGTTACGGAAAAGGACGTAGGGCTACGTCATGGCTTTGTCGCTATCTGTAACGAGTTCTTGCTGCACAGGACTTTCTGGCCCGCCAAAGACAAGCGGAATGTTGTGGAGCAACTGATTGGATGTATTAAGGAGCTGCCCAAGGAACGAAGGGATTTGCTTGTGTACAAGTTATCCTCACTGATGTCAGAGGATTTTTCAGACTCCAAAGGTCTTGCCTTCGAGGCCACTATGAGCTCGGATGAGACAAAGGCAATTGAGCGCATGGGAGCGCAGATCGGCTCGCATACTCTGCATCATGAGATCCTCACTCAGCTACCCTCGGACCAGGCGCACAGTGAAATTGGGGAGTCCAAGGAGGTCATTGAATCATGGTTAGGCCACCCTTGCCGGACGTTCGCCTACCCCAACGGAAATTGGTCCTTAGGAATTCGAGCATTGATCGTGCGGGTGGGGTTTACACGAGCTTTCATCAACAGTCCGGGTATCTGGACGCGTGACACAGATTCCTTGCTCATTCCCCGCGTGAATATTTGGGAAGGCTCACTCACTAATGCTTCGAACAATTTTTCTCCGATTGTGTTTCAATACTCAACCTTTTGGAAAGCCTATAGGGCGGAAAGGAAGAGGCGGAGAATCGTAGGGTCACAGGCGACCACGTAGTGGTCTACCTATCCCTAGTACAGGTTGCATCCTGTCCCAAATTTGTCCACCTCGCCAGTAGAACTGAGGCATACTTAGGTTTAAAACTACTCGCTGTGCACAGGGCGATCTTCCGGAATTCGTCCGACGCATCTGAATCCGTCTCGGTAGATGCCTGATAGAATGCCGATTGATTGATCATCAGATATGCAGCGCGAGAAGACGATTTTGGATGGATAGAGAATTCAGACTGAGGGTATGAGGGTATGAGGATACTTTTCAGAATCTTCACGATCATGGGGCTTTTGCTTGTGGCACGGTTGGCAGTTGCACAGACCCAAGCACCGGTCCTCCTGTTCACTGACATCGTCACTGGCGCGAGCTCCGGCGGTGAGAACGGCAACGGCGTCTACATCTCCATCTACGGCAAGAACTTCGGAGCGACACAGGGCAGTTCGACGGTGACCGTCGGCGGGGTCGCGCCCGTCCAGTACAAGATTTGGGGCAGCGGCAACGATCCGCAGAACCCGTTGTTGGACAAAGTCGTCATCCAGATCGGTCCTTCGACTTCCACCGGAAACATCGTGATGACTGTAAACGGCATCCAGTCGAATGCGCTCCCCTTCACGGTATGCACCGGGCACATCTATTTCGTTTCCCCGAGCGGGAGCGACTCAAACTCGGGTAGCTTCTCATCTCCCTGGGCTTCTCCATCCCATGCGCGTTCTGTTTCCGGCGCTGGAGACACGGTTTACTTCCGTGCCGGGACGTACACGCAGCAGGAGAACTTCGGCGCAATGATCCTCTGCGGGGCCTGCGGAGGAAGCTCGGGCGCATGGTTGAATTTCCTGGGCTATCCGGGGGAAACCGCGCAGCTCGGAAGTTCCGCTGTCCCGCGTTCCGTTGTTTTCGTCTCGAGTGGCGGCTCGATTGATTATCTGGCTATGGGTGAACTTTACATGCAGGCAGGCGGCGAGAGCCAGACAGGCGTGTTCGGCTGCTCAAGCTCGGGCGGCACGCACTGCAACAACATTCGTCTTGTGAGCGACAATGTCCATCTCACTGCGGGCCCGAGTGTGGCGATAGACTTCGAGCTTCCGGCCACGAACATTTACATCTACGGCAACGAGAGCGCGAACAACTGCCCCAGCGGATGCAGCTTCGACAGCCGGGGTTACTCGTTCTATGCAGGCGGCAACGGAGCCCAGTCGAACTTCGACCTCGGCTGGAACAACTTTCACGATAACCCGTACGGCAAGGGATTCCAGATTTACGGCCACAACAACGGCGAGTCCATGACTGGGCTCTATATCCACGACAATCTCGTCTACAACAACACGATGGCCGGAATGGACATCGGGGGGAGCGATTCCTCGACGGGGCATTGGGTTGTGGACGCGCACATCTACAATAACTTGTTCTGGAACAACTCCAGCGCAAACAACGGGCGCGAGCACGGGGCGCTGAAGATCAGTCCCTTCGGCGGAGCGTACGGGACGTATTACGTCTACAACAACACATTTTATGAGAATGCCTACGACGGCGGCTCGGGCATCGGCGGCTCGCTCTCGATTGAAGGATCAGGGCCAGCAGCCGCGTATTACGACAACAACATTCTCTATGCCTATCCCGGAGCAAGCTGTCTGGTCTACATCGAGACGACGGGCGCCTTTGGAAGCGTCCTGCACTTCAGCAATAATCTATACAACGGCGCAGGCAACGGTATCACGCTGTGCAATAACACCGGAGCAGCGCCATCTCCCGACCCGGCGCCCGTTACTGGTGATCCACTGTTCGTGAGCACCTCAGCGCCCGACTTTCACCTCGCCACGACGAGCCCCGCGATCGGCGCGGGAACCTCCGCGCTGACGACCGCGCGCGACCTCGACGGCAAGCCGCGGCCAGTTCCGCCCTCGATTGGTGCCTATGAGTTCGCCTCGGGTGTATCAGTGAACCGTCCCCCTCCCCCCACAAATCTGAGCGTCGTCGTCCAGTAGGACTCTGAGAACAATTCGGCGAGGCAGATGCTTACACTGGCCCTCTGCCAGCACAAAAGACTGAGGTGGTTGGTTCGAACTGTGGCGTGATCTTCTAGGTCACGCTCGCCTTGGGTTCAATTGGTTTGCATGCAACGCGGCTAACGACAGGCCGAAATTTTCCGTTTCTCTCCCTAGGGATTTGATCCAGAACCTTTAGATCGACGCGCATCTCTGGACCGAGACCGAAACGAGTGGCAAGTCGCTCACGAATGCTCTCCCAGTCCTGGGGAGTGTACTCCGCAGTTGGTACCAGATTTATGACTAACAGAGTTGGTTCTTCTTGAACCACTTGTGCTTCGGCCACGCCTCGCAGGTCTTTAAAGAGAAAATCGAAGCGCATCATCTCCCGACCGTCGGGCAGGAGTACGACATCCTCCTGGCGACCAACCAACTCCTTCAAGACGGGAAAGAGATTGCGTCCGCAGGGGCAGATCTCACTATCCCAAGCTGCAAGATCGCCGGTGCGATAACGGATAAATATTTGATTAACATTGGCGAATCCAGTCATCACTATCTCTCCGACTTCGCCTGGGGCTGCCGGCGTTCCATCGGAACGCAGGATTTCGATGATGCCAAAATCGAGATGCACGTGCATCTGCCCGCTCTTGCACTCTGTTGCCAGTGCGCAATTTTCCACGAGGCCGTATTCCTGATATGCGCGGGCTTGATATGCGTTTTCGATCACAACACGCATTTCTGGTGAGAGTCGCTCACTGGTCGTAATGATGGCCTGCGGCCTGCGTACCTCCAATTCCATTTCAGTGATTAGTTTCGCAAGAAAATACAGGGCAGATGGGAAGCCAGTGAGCGCCTCCGGGCGAAAGCGATTAAGCGCTGCCACATAGTCCGGGATGTTCTTCCGGACTATGTGGTAGGCAGAAAGATAGAGTTGTTTTTCCCACGTGTTGTAACGCCAGAATGGTGGCAGATGATGTGCAGGGGGAACGACCACACGACCAGCGAGGACCGCTCGCGAGCCAAGATAGTCCACACCAGCCCAACGGAATGACCGTGCTGCTCGCACTGCGATATTGTGCTGGTGAACGGGAAAATCCCAAAACACTTGCAATGGAGTCCCAGTGGTGCCGCTCGTATGAAAGCCTTTTGGCAGATGCCTAGCCGATTGTTCAGTAAGAAGCAGCCGAGAGTTCGCCCGGACAGTAGCCTTCTCCAGGAGCGGCAGTTGTGGAAGATCCTCTAAAGTGATCCGGGCCAGCAAATCTTCGGAAACACAATGCTCGCGGAAGGCGTTTCGGTAGTATGGTACTTGCTGGTAGGCGCGTTGGACCTGGGTGCGTAACTGCTCATTCAGGAACCATCTAAATCGGTCAACGCTCCAAGACTCCCGCTCTTCGTACTCGGCGGAGAGCTTTCTGAACATCGGTCCAAGCCTGCGTCTAGCCCAGTACCATCCGAACCCATGAATGCCCAACTTTTGCAGCCACACGGGGCTGCCAAGATAAATGCGATCCGCAAATTTGCTCAATCCTTTGTCTCCTTATTGGATTGATCCTTGATGTGATAGCTCATCAACGGCAAGTCTCTTGCACTGAATCTTTGCTCCCTTTTGAGCGGTGAATGTTGTGTCTGCGATGGCCTTGAGACCGGACCCATATGGACCAAGGTAAGAGACACGCGGCGCGCGCAATCCCATACACCAGGAAAAGAAGTAGGAGCGGTAACACGAGGCGCAGCTCCCGCCGCTTATGCGCTTTCTGCACCGCAAGTGCCAACGGCCCTGCGAGAAGCAAACTTAGCGATGCCAGTAAGCCTGTGATCCCTCCGGTTACGATCATCAGGCACATGCCGGCAAGGCATGTCGAAAGGGCGATAAGGACGTAAATAGCAAAAAGCACTGCCCGCAGATTGTGTAGCGAAGGCAGGGAACTCAGAAAGACCCTGAAAACGTGGCGGCCGTGCCACCGACTCTGCCGATAAAAGGCCGCGAGAGTTTGCGGTGTCCCCAGGTGGATGACTTCAAGTTGAGGACAAGCAACCACGGGATACCCCGCTTCCCGAACACGCTGGCAAAATTCGTAGTCCTCATTCGTCTCCAGCGATTCGTCAAATCCTCCCATCTTCAGAAAAATTTCGCGGGAGAGAAGCATGTCCCCCGAGGGAATGTATGACGTGTGTCCTCGGAGATTGGCTTGTTCGTTGTCATTCCATGTCCGGGCTACCCAAGATGAGTCAGGTGGTATGCAACAGTGAGCACCGATAATGCCTGCACCAGGTGCCGAGAGCACATGCACAGCAAAAGTCAGCCAGTCTTTCGGCACGAGACAGTCCGCATCGAGAAAAGCGAGAAATGCACCTTGCGCCACCGACGCGCCGTGATTACGCAACGCAGAGATAGTCGCATCTCTCTTCTCAAGAATTCTCAAATCAAGTAAACGTGAGAATTCGAGGGCTACATGAGCTGTATTATCAGCTGAACCGTTGTCAATCACTATTACTTCGAATATTTCACGGCTGAAGTTCATTTGGCATAGAGCACCCAAACACCGTCCGATCACCTTCTCTTCATTCAGAGCGGGAATTATCACGGACACAACGGTTTGAGTTTTGCGCCCTCGATTATTGATACTCTGAGAGAATTGATCGGTAGAAATGCAGTGACTCATGCCTTTGCCTCTGATTCGGAAAAGCGGCCCAAGTCCACTTTTGATGTCGCTTGATGATACGTGCTCAAGTAGTTTTCGGACATGATTCTCGATGAATAGCGCTTACGCGCCAATTCTTGTGCACTATCCCCCAGACGTCTTCGCAGGCCTGGTTCCGCAAGGAGTTTTATTATTGCGGTCTGCAATATATTCGAGTCGCCTGGTTTAACCAGCAACCCAGTTTCTCCTGGGATCACTAATGAAGGAATTCCTCCAACTTCCGATGCAATGATTGCCTTTCCTGCAGCCATCGCTTCAAGAATAACCATCGGCATGCCCTCGCTCAGAGATGGAAGCACAAGGATGTCGAGAGATGCATGGACCGACGGCATGTCGTCATGACGGCCCGCAAAAATCACGTTAGTCATTCTTGAAAGGCTTCTGGCAACTTTTCTTAAGCGTTCTCGGTCCGGTCCGTCTCCAACAAGTACAAACAACGTTTCAGGGAATTCTCGCAAGACTCCTTCAGCAGCCCTCAAAAATACGTCGGGTCCCTTCGCAGTGGCCAAACGACCGATCATCCCCACGATTAGTCGATCTCCTGCTCCCAATTCAGCCCTGAAACCTGGACGTGCCCTTGAGAACAGATCGATATCAACACCGTTTGGTATTACTCGTATTTTTTCAGCTGCTATACCATTTTCATGAAGGCGGTATCCAATTGGCTCAGAAACCGAGATTACCATGTCGACGTTCCTTAAGACTTTCCTGTCGAGCAGACCGTAAAGTTGCAACGAAAGGGCCGTGTTGTATTGATGTTCTATTAGACTATGGCATGTAGCGACAATTACTGTTCCTAGTTTCTTTGCAGCTAAATAGCCATAAATATCTGCTTTATAACCATGCGTGTGCAAGATGGCGATGCTGTTAGCAGATATGAATGCTCGAATAGCTTTTACAGTTCCGAGATCTATCCTCTGGTGGCAGTCGAACATGACGGTTCGCAAACCCAGCTTCTTTGCTTTGTCCAAGATGTCTAGATTCGGCTTGTGCAAATTGCGAAAAACCCCGACCACGGGTTCGCATCTTTGCCTTGTGAGCTCAGTACAGAGAGACAGCATCATGCTCTCCGCTCCGTATAGGCCACTGCTACTAATCAGATGGAGAATATTCATTGACGTGTCTCGCCAATCGCTATCGCCATCCCATCAGCCCTGTGCATGTGAAGACTCGAGCTCGACCCTTCTCTTGAAGAGCTTCATACCGGGACCAGTTCGGTATTCTCAAAACATTTTCCCCGCTCTCGTCGTTCTCCGTGTCCCTTTTACTTTCTTTCATATTGATCAATCCTCGGATTACGCATCCGAGGATGACCCAAAGATATCCATCTAACTGCTGGTATGTCCATCGATCGCCGAAAAAATTTAGAGCAATTGAGGAAAAGATCAGCGCGAGAAATCCTAATCCAATCGCTCTCCAGAATAAGTCCTCGCTGCCATAAAAGAGATCCCTTCCAGCCCTCGCTAGCTTCCACAGCAACCAAAAAAATACTCCCAGTCCGACAATTCCAGTTTCCGCTAGCATTTTGACGTAGTAATTGTGCGTATCCCGATAGGGGCCGACTCGCCCCATGAACTCATAAGTTTCAAATCCCGTTCCGGTAATCGGGTTACGTTTGAACAGTTTTAGAGCATCTTCCCAAAGGACAATCCGCGTCTCCGCCGATGGTTCGAGATGAGCACCATCTGCTACATCGGCAGCCGCCGTAGTCATTGAAATGCGCTCCCGTACGGATGTGGGGAGGACAGTCTGCCAACCTAGGACAAGGATCAGGGCTACGACCAGTACAGACCTCATTCGCAGAAAACCCACAACCAGCATTCCAACCACAAGCCCGATGTAACCCCCACGAGAAAACGCGTACAGTAAGCAGTAACTGCACGTTGCCAAAAGCCCCAGAATGGCAAGCTTAGTCGAAATCCTTTTAATGAATGGGTACATTCCAAGAAGAAAAGATGCAAACATTGCTTCGAACGCGGCTAAGCCGTTTACACCAGCGTAGCCTAACGCTCCTGCGTCACGTAGGTCATACGAAAAGTGGGCAAGATCCCGCCCTCTCATCAATGAGACGAAACTTCGGTTGACAACCAGCACCGAAAGGCACATCACAATAATGAGATTCCGAATCTCCTTCTTCTCCTTGAAGACGTTTGCTACGACTAGCGCCAGAAGAAACATTTCGACGTAGTTCTTCCATTCCGAAAATCTGACGTCAGTAATCCAGATCGGGAGAGGCACATCGATGAAGAATGCCCCCTCCCATAGAGAAAAATAGTAAAACACTGCCAGCAACAGGAAGAATCTACTCCAGGAAGTCTTAGGAATCACCTCTTGTCGCTTCAGTATCAATCCTAGAATGGTTCCCAGGAGCAGAATGTCAAGAAACTGAGCCCCCAATGGAAACTCATGTAACTTGTACCGACCGGTTTGGAGTGGAAGTGTGAAGACGTAGAAGTACAGTCCAACCGCGGGCCATTTAAACACTGATACGAAGAAGATCAAGAACATGCCAACATAGAGGAGCAGCGGGATAATGCCCTCTAGGCCAAAGTGGGGAATGTTCAACATGACTGAGCACCAACTTCTTTTTTATGCCATTCTCACTTAACTGGTGGAGGCGTCCCCTCCCCTTCTTCGATGACTGCCCCCATTCCGAAGGCAGGATAGCCGTTCGTCGTCCAACACCACATCCGAAAGTATAGGCTGTCTCCCAGCATTGACCTTACCCACTCTTTCATTTTGAACCTTGTCCGCAAATACATTTGTTGTGCGGGACCGCTGTCCAGCAATCTTTGCAAGCGGACTCCGGTCATTCGGCCGGTCACCATCAACCTCCCACTAAGAATTATTCCTTGGCTTATCGCGGGATTGACCCATGGATTGGAGTGGAAGATAAACTTATATCCAGCCCTTGCACCTCGCTCTATCACACGCTTGTCCCATCGCCCTCCCGGCACAGCCAGTGAATCAATTTCAACACCCAGACCGTCCTCCAGTCTTCCCTTGGACCGAACTAACTCCTCATCCAACTGTTTCTCATTGCATGTAGTCAGCAGGCGATGTGACCACCCATGAGACTGTATCCGATGGCCAGCGGCCAAGATCTCCCTCGCTTGCCGCCAAGTAATATATTTGGAATCAACCCCTATCAACCCAGCCACGAGAAAAAATGTTCCATAGACGCCGAATCTCTCCAACAAAGGAAGCGCCTTTTCGTAATTAGAAAGATGTCCATCGTCAAAAGTGAACTTCGGCACCTGTTGATTCGCCTTACTGCATTGGGAAAACAGTTCAAGATGTTGCTGCAACTGATCGGTACTGACGTCGTAAAGGTACTCTGATCGTCGAGACACGATCGCATGATATGCGAATAACCGTCTGTGTTCTGAGGGTGATGCCACGACACCTATGCGAAGCAATTTTTCAATCATTGTTTATTGCCTTCCTTGTAATCGACTCGTCGTTGGCAATCTGTTTCCTTAGGGGGGAATGCCGCACCAAGAGGGCGAAAAGAATAGTCGGCAAGCAAGCATTCCAGTCGGCTGCTCATTCTTCCCAAATTAGTGTAGTGTCGCAGGCGCGACTTGAGCGCACCGCGAATTCGCGGTTGATTAGGATCGAGCTCCCAAGGGTGAAAATAGACAACCACGCTCTCTTCATAGTCTTCCTCAAAGATCTTGAACACCCACCGTGTATAAGAGAGCGGGAAGATCCTGAGATATCCTCCGCCAGCTCCCGGGAGGGTCTGACCGAGAATATTTATGCTCGCGGGGGGTATTTCGTCTAGCAGCCGCCCATTGCGGCACATGTGCTCGTAAGGGAATCGCTTTGCGTTAGGAAGTCCGTACAGATCATGGCGAATAGGATAAATGCTGGAGTCATAGGCGAACCCCTCTTCCGCAAGAACGTCTAGAGCCCACAAGCAATTCTTTGTGATTGACCAGCTTGGGGCACGGTAGCCTCGTACTTTCACGCCGCCCGCGTCTTCTATTGCACCAACCGCTTCTCTTGTGTCGGCGCGAAATTCGTCTGGGCTCAGCGAGTAGACCGTACGATGCCAGTAACTGTGGCAGGCTAATTCGTGCCCTCGGGTCTGGACTTCGCGGACAAGTCGGGGGAATTTCTTCGCAACCCATCCTACAAAGAAAAACGTTGCCGTGGCGTGGTAGCGATCGAGAAGGTCGAGGGTTGTTTGTGTATTCGACACAACCCGTGATTCCCAATTATCCCAATCCCTTCGGTCCACCACTGCGGAAAACGCCTCGACCATGAAATAATCTTCGACATCCACGCTAAGGAAGTGCGGTCGCCTCGACTTGTCATTTAGGTTGGTAATCTTTTTGGTTGTCATCGCATCCGTTCTTACCGCGGCAGGGCTCTATCCAGTTGATCTTGGAAACTCTCCCTAAAGTCTTCGAGCCTTTTGCTGGCCGTCGCCTCTTGCCCTGCCTCAATTAGTGTTTCAAATCTGACGAGGTCTCCATCGGTTCTGCCAGTAAGTGCTGATAATGCAAGCATCGCGTACACGTACCGAATGCGATTCCTGAATGGGCGTGGGCCTGCCATGTACCACCACTGTACTAGACGCTGTGCTCCGTCTTTCTCGACTACCATTTCCTTCGCCGGAATGGGCTTGCCGCGAAATGTCCCGGCCGAAAAACTCCTACTGGACAAAATTCGCCATCCCTGGCCTGAGTAACAGCGATCGGGAGTGTGCAACTCCAGGATTTTTGCCAGATCACCATAGAACGCAATATAAACAATAACGGGCTTACCTCCCCTGCGAGAATAAATCCTCAGTAGACTACTTTCTGATGGATCATCTCCGTACACTGGTTCGAGTGTCGCGTCCATAGTTCGCCAGCCGTTGAACTCGCCCAATACGGCACTCCAATCGGGCAGATGAGCGTAGTACGTATGATACCTAGCCGCAGCGTGTCCCAAGACGGCCGTAAACGAAAACAATATAGTCAATATTATGAAGTTTTTTCTTTCGCTATCCATTGTAAACACTTCTGAAATCCCAAAAGTTCCAACACAGCTGTCATGAAGATCAAAATGCCCCAAACCCAATGCAGCGATTCGTTTGCTGCGAGATTTCCCCACCGGTAGGCAATGAGACCTGTGCCTACTATGCGGAAAAGATTTGCGCCGAGCGAAAGCAAGGGAGCAGCGCAGATCAACATAAAACGCAGCCACCACTTCTTTTCTGTCGTGAAAGCCAACACAAGGGCCAGGACGACAAGTGCAAAGAAGGAACGCGAACCACTGCACGCTTGTTTTACTTCAAGTACATAGTTTGTCAACCGGAGAAGATTACCGTCTTGGTAGACGGGTACACCCAAGATTCGCAGAACCATGGCAGACGATGCACTCGCAGCAGCCTGCAATCTCCAAGTGATGTCGTCGGCGAGATATGGAGGAACGGGAGCCATCAAGACGATCATACTTAGAGGCGCAGCCACGAACCGAAGAAATGCTTTCCCCCACAAGAATCCGGCACTGGCCGCTAAAACTATCGAGAGCGAGATCCCAGAAAGAACCAGCGTTCCGCTTCGGTTCGCAAGAATCTGAACGCCGCAGCCAGCTATTACAGCGAGAATCGCTGGTGGCCAACCGACTCTCTCGATCTTCGGGAGACTCTTTCTCCGAAGCCAGATGAGGTATGCGACGAGCAGTGGAATGAGTGCGCCGTACGAGAATTCAGTCTCATTGAACCATACGATCCATATGGACCGAAAGAACTCCGCATAACTGATCAGAAATGTAAACGCGAGGCAAGCAAAGAGCAGAAGCCTGGTACGTCGAGCTTGAATTGAGTACACGTTCACGCGAATCATACCAGCAAAACCAATGCCGCAACGCTCGGGTTAACATTCCTGTTTTCAATATATTAGATGCGAGGCTCCACAATTCCGTGGGCCCAGGAGAGGTCCCTAGCACATTTGGGTAAATACTTACCACTCTAATCCATTCGCTAAGACCACAAGGAGGATACGATAACCATGGCCCGTCATGGGGTGAGGTTATATCGGATCCGCCCTGGGTCCAACATACGGGGCCTTTATCTGTTTGACCTGCTCCCCTGAATCCGCACAAAGCTGAGTATGATTTCACATTGCGGAAAGGGGGAGGAGCATGTCGAGGAGCAAGCACACCGAGGCGCAGATGATCGGGGCGCTGAAGCAATTGGAAGCGGGCCGGAAGGCGGAGGACGTGGCGCGGGAAGTCGGCGTATCGAAGCACACCATCTACGCCTGGAAGGCGAAGTACGGCGGGATGGATGTGAGCGAGGCGCAGGAGGCCAAGCGCTTGCGCGATGAGAACACACGGCTGCGCAAGCTCGTCGCGGATCTAAGCCTGGACAAAGAAGCCTTGCAGTCGGTAATCCGAAAAAACAACTGGGGCTCGTAGCTCGGAAGGCGGCGATCGGGCAGATGCGAGAAGAGTATGCCTTCAGCGAACGGCGCGCCTGCGAGTTCCTGGATGTGGCGGTGTCCAGCTACCGCTATCAGCCAAAGAGTTTGGATGAACCTTTGCGCACGCGGCTGGTGGAGTTGGCGCGGGAGAAGCCGCGCTTCGGCTACCGGCGCTTGCACGTTCTGTTGCGACGGAGCGGAGAGACGGTGAACCACAAGAAGCTGTATCGCGTGTATCGGGCCGCCGGGCTTAGCCTGCGGCGGAAGAAACGGAAGCACTGCGTGCGAACCGGACAGCCGCTGCAGATACGCACGGCAGCCAATCAGGAGTGGGCGCTGGATCTCGTGCATGATGCGGTGGCTCGCGGTCGATCGATCCGAGTGCTGAGCGTGGTGGACGCTTACGCGCGAGAATGTTTGGCGCTGGAAGTGGATACCTCATTTGCCAGCCGCCGCGTGACGCGCGTGTTGGACCAGATCATCGTCGAGCGCGGACTGCCAGACGCGATTCGTTGCGACAACGGACCAGAGCTGACCAGTCGTCATTTCCTGGCTTGGTGCATCGAGCAGAAGATCGAACTGGTGCACATTCAGCCGGGCAAGCCCACGCAGAACGCGCGAGTGGAAAGCTTTCACGGGCGGTTGCGGGAAGAGTTTCTGGCGGTGAGCTGGTTCGACAACCTGTTCGATGCGCGGCGGAAGATCGCAGCTTGGCGGACGGAGTACAACGAAGAGCGGCCACACAGCAGTCTGGGCTATCGCACGCCGGCAGAATTTGCGGCCGCGCAGAGAACGAAAGAGAGCTGTGAAAAGACGCACCGCGGAAAAGTCTGAAGAGCGACTTTCCCACAGCGCTTGGAAATCCCGCAGGAGCGGCGGGATTTCCACTTTCCCGCAGCTCCGGCGACGGCGGCCCATCCACCGCCGCTGAAGTTAAACGGGCAAACGTCGTATGATCACCCGTGCGAATCTTGGGGGCAGGTCATGATCTATTCTCGTTTGACTATACTCGCCTGCTGCGAAACTCGGTAGTGTCCCGCAAGTTCTCGAGCCGTATCACATTGGAGTCATCCGCTAGCTGAGTAAGACACATTTGCGCGCACCTCTTTTGCTTTGGCTTTCCCTTCTTCTTAGCATCCGACCCGGGCTCGCCCTTGATAAGCTTAGCCAGAAATAATTGACAGTATTGCTGGTCCTTCTGCAAATGTGGACTAACAAACACCTCATAAGCTATACGGCGAACCAGAAATTCACGACAGACCGGCCGTTTCGTCTGAAGTCCTGTGTTTCACAAGGAATTCCGTCGCTCCCAGCGCGATTTTTACCATTTCATTGTTGTTCAGAGTCGAATTGATGATCTGTGTTGTATTTGCAAGTAAAAGCCCCGAGACTGGGGTTTCCATCTGAGGCACCCGCTCTGAGTAATGCAAAACGGGAATTGGCTGGACCAGTCTCTCCCGAAACACAAACCTGGATTCGATGTCCTCCTCTCTCAAATCAGAGAACATCCTCTGCAACGATATTCGAAAGGAAGTCCACACGTCTTCGTCGTTGGCTTCGAACAGTGGGTCATCTGGGGCGGTGTATTTGGGCAAGTAAACCAAGTGTCGTCCCGCAGTTTCTTCCTGTGAGATGAGGTTCGTCATCTCAATGACGCCTGTGAAGGGTATGTCCTTGTCGATTAGATTTGTAACGTAGTACGGTGTAAGTTTCCTCTTCAACACCAGGACAACACAGACCATACCGAGATATTTCACTTCTCTCAGTCGTTGACGGTAGTCTCCCGGAAGTCCCTTGGCGATCCTGTCGAAAATATGACTGGGGGTCGTGGCAATTACCCGGTCAAAGTGTAGGACTTCATTGTTAGTTTGTATTTTGATTCCATTGGCACCATCCGATTCCGAACCGGTTATGGCACACCTCGTTCGGACTGTCCCTCCCATCTCCCTAATTTCCTCAAGTAACCGTTCAAACACTATCCGGTAGCCTCCGCGGACGTAGCCTAGACGTTCCTTTTGGCTTACTCCCTTTTCGCGAGTGGAATATAGGCGAAAGATCGTTGCCCAAATAAACGCTGCGGAGGCCTCCTCACGGCAAGCCCCAAGCTTGCATTTCAGCAAGGGCTCCCACATCTTCTCGTAGTTTCCGCGGCCAAATATTTTGATCAGCCAATCCGCGATGGGAATTGCCTCCAGCTTTCTACCGTCGCGAATGCGAGAGGCGAGGAGAATCCCAACTCCAAGCCGAAACTTTTCCCACAACGTGAGAACCGGGAATTTGAGGAAATCCAGAGAAGTAGTCATCGAAAACAAGCCGCGCGAGGTATAGAACCCCACCTCCGTGTCCGTCCAGCGTAATTCCGGAGTGAGCCCCAAGTCATCAATCAGCCTGAGTAGCGGAGCATCCGAGGTCAGAATGCAATGATAAAACTTGTCCCAACGGAACGGACCAAAATCAAAGTAAGTCGCGAGCCCCCCAACCTGCGAGCGTCCCTCAAGGACAGTGACGCGATGCCCCGCACGCAGTAGATAGAAGGCGGCCGTGAGACCGGTAATGCCCCCGCCGAGGATTCCAATGTTGAGAGGATGCATGGTTGTGGGTGTTTCCGTCATCGCGTTGTTTCTCATTTGCCCGCGATCAAGATCACGCCAGCGCAAATCACAAAAATGGAGATCCACCTCTTCCAAGAAATAACTTCCCCGAGGAGGATTCGAGAAAGCAAAGCAACGAGGATGAAGCTCGAGCTCAGAAGAGGGAAAGCGTAAGAAATTTCCAACTTGGACAGAGCGAGCAGCCACAACGCGGTGGCAGCGACGAACGAAAGGCCCCAGGCCCACACCCATCCGTTCTTGAGCAGGGAGAACCACCAAGCGGCAGAGACGCCTCCCTGGCTTGTGGAGTGCCCAACTCCCTTCTTCAAAAAGACCTGAGCCAAGCCATTCAGAAAAATGCTTGCCCATAGCGCAATCGCGGCGGTCATCGAGTCCCCTTGCGGCCAGCACTTTGCATCATCGCTACTCCAATAATCACCACGGCGACTCCAAGCCAACGACGCAATGGGATTATTTCCGAGAACAAGAATTTCCCGCCCAAGATGATGAGCACGTAGTTCAAGGCAGTGATGGGAAAGACGTGGCTTATGTCCCGCTTGGATACGGCAAAAACCCACAATGCCGTTCCAATTCCGTAGATCGCGAGTCCTAGGAGGACCCAAGGTTGAGAAAAATAATGCACCAGGCGGGAGAGAGTGGAAGCCTGCAAAGTGATAACGCGCGCAGCCACGATCAATCCCGCTTTAATCATCAAGTGGCCCGTGGTTGCCAGAAGAACGGAGCCAAGGACAGCCATTTCGGCTAGCTGGAATGACCCCATCCTCACCGATTCGCGATGGCCCTCAAGAAGTTCCGCTGTTTCTGACTTTGTTGGCATTGCGCGCCTATCCTTTCGCGCCCGCTAGACTCTGTTCCGCTGCACGGATGGCTTTTTGCCACGCAATTGTAATCTTCAGTCCTTCTTCGAGATCCACTCGCGCACGGAATCCGAATCTTTCGGCTGCTTTGGCTACATCGGGCACGCGGCGGCGAACGTCTTCATACCTTCTTCCTTTGCTGATCTCGTCGTATGGCGTGAATTGGAGATTCAAAGGGCGATCGGATGCGCACAGGCGATGGATCATTTTGGCGAGATCCACAATGGTGATTTCCTGGGTGTTGCCGACGTTGAAGATCTCTCTGCTTATGTCATTCCTTTCGACGGCGGCGACAAAACCACTTACGGTATCCGTTACGTAAGTAAAACTCCGTGTTTGCATGCCGTCGCCATGAATGGGGATCGCTTGGTCGCTCAAAATGTTGTCAATGAAGACCGATTGAGGGCCGCCCCACCAACTCAAGGCCTGCCGCGGACCATACGAACCGAAGATGCGAATGACAACAACGGGGATCTTCCTGGAATCGGCATAAGCAAACGCCAGATGTTCGTCGAAGAGCTTCGAGACTGCGTATCCCCACCTCGGAACCGTGGAAGATCCGAGGACTGATTCGCTCGATTCGGAGAAGGGAACAGAAGGGTTGCGCCCGTAAACATCGGATGTGGAGGCGAGAACGAACTTGGCGGAATTGTCGGCGGCAACTTCCAAGGCGTTTTGGCCGCCCTGGGCGTTGATCAGCAAAGTCTCTTCGGCCTTTCCATAGCGGGGAATCTTAAATGCCGCCATATGAACCACCACGTCGGCACCCTTGGCGAGGTCGCGAAAGGACTTGAGGTCACAGACATCAACCTTGTGAAAGCAGAAGAGTGGGTTCTGGCGGGCTTCTTCAAGGTTGGAGAGCAAGCCATGCGAAAGATTGTCCACGCCAACAACGCGGTGCCCCTTTGCCAATAATGCGTCCGTGAGGTGTGAGCCGATGAAGCCAGCGGCTCCGGTTACGACTACCGTTTTCGTACCCATCTGTGTTCTCCCGGTTCCATTCTCATTGCAAGGCCGTCAAAAGAGTTTTGATCGTGCACTTAGCCGCCTGGCCGCCGCCGAAGCTTTTCCAGTCCGGCCGCTCAAGGGTTCCCACTCTATTTTTCTGCCACTCAGATTGGAAGACAGTCCGGATCCTCTGCGAGGCCGTGCCCACAACTTGGTTCCAACTTCCCGCTCGTGTTTCGAGCCACTCGGTTTCTTCTCGCAGCGTGAGGCATGGGACGCCCGCAAAAAAGGCTTCTTTCTGGACTCCACCCGAATCAGTCAATATCAGACGCGCATTCGACTCCAGAGCGAGCATGTCCAAATACGAAACGGGCTCGATTACCCGGAGGGTCTTTGAATTTTTCAGCAGGTTTGCGACCGAGCGCAGGCTTCTGGTGTACTTCAGCTTTTCCCGGACGCGCGGGTGTAAAGGAAGAATCACATCACAGTCGAGAGTTGCGAAGACCTCGAGGATGGCCGCTAGGTGCTCCGGAGAATCAGTGTTTTCGGCTCGATGGAGGGTAGCCAACGCGTAATTTTTGGGAGTGAGGCCAAACTTTGAGAGTAGCGCGATTCGTTTTCGCGCCTTCCCAGAGTAAGCAATGACGGAATCGAGCATGACGTCGCCGGTTTGGAAGACGTTTTTCACGATGCCTTCCCTGCGAAGATTTTCCACTGCCACATCGGTCGGGCAGAATAGAAAATCGGAAATATGGTCTGAGACTATGCGATTGATCTCTTCCGGCATGAGGCGATTGAAACTTCGAAGGCCTGACTCGACATGCGCGGTCTTGATGTGAAGCTTGGCAGCCGCAAGCGCGCCGGCGGCCGTGGAATTTGTATCTCCGTAGATCATGACCACGTCGGGTTTTTCTGACTCAAGGACTTCTTCGATCTTGGCCAGCATAAGACCAGTTTGTTTGCCCTGGCTGCCGGAACCAACGCCAAGGTGATAATCGGGTTCGGGGAGGCGGAGCTCATCGAAAAAAACGCCCGACATTTTGTGCTCATAGTGCTGACCCGTATGGATGAGACGGTGCCGAATCCGGGCGGTGTGAGAACGAGCGCCACGGTTGTGCTGCTTAATGGCCTCCGAGATCATGGCCACCTTTACGAATTGCGGCCTTGCTCCGATGATAGAGAGAAGTCTCACAGGAATGAAGTCAGACTACTGGTTGTCGAGAAGTTGCTCTGGCGGAACATCCCGGACAACTCTTGCGGGAGTTCCCATGACGATTTTCTTTGCCGGGACGTCTCTTGTGACGATGGATCCGGCCGCGACCAAGGCATCTTCATGGATGGTTATACCAGGCAGCACAGTGACGTTGGCACCGATGCGCGCACCGCGCTTCATCGTGACGCCCTTGTGATACTTGAAGCGGTCCTTCGTGCGGCCTAGGAAATTGTCGTTCGTGAAAGTGACCTCTGGCGCGATAAAGCAGCCATCTTCGATTTCAGACAGGGCGGTGATGTATGATTCCGTTTCGAGCTTGCAACGTTTGCCGACGCGGACCTGGTTCTCCACAGTCACTCCCCGTCCGATAATAGTCAACTCGCCGATTTCGGCATTTTCCCGAACGGTGGCGAGGTCAGCCACCATGACACTGCGGTTCAGAATACAACCGCGGTAAACAACGATTCCCGTGCCTAAGATCACGCCGTCCCCAACGACACAGGGGGGCAGAGTCTGCTCTTGAGTGATGGCACTTAGAGCGGCTTTCATGGGCAATTTGCCGACGACGGCATGATCGTCGATGCGGACGTTATTGCCGATGACGGTATCGGGATGCACCACCACACCGTGGCCGATGCGGCAGTTTTCCCCGATTACGACTTTTTCTGAAATGACTGTGTTATGCCCGAACTGCGAACCAACGCCTATTTTGGCTGTCGGATGAATGAAGTTCTCCATGGGCTCCTTGAATGCGGACTGGGTTACCGTCCTGTTCGAGTGATTGCTGCGCCGCTTCGATGATCCGAATAACTCTCAGGCCATCCTGCGCGTCGGTGAGTGGGGTCATCCTGGTCGCAACACATTCTATAAAATGTTTGCATTCCAATTGTAGCGGTTCGGCGGTTTCTATCCGCGGTATGAGGATATCGCCAAAGCGGACCTGGATGGCCTCTCCATAACTTTTGGCTGGAGGGGCTTCGGCGTGATTGTCGTAAATCCTCAGCTTCTCGGTAGCTTCGGCGTCATCAAAAACCGCCATTTTATTGCTGCCTACGATAGTTGTCTTGCGCACTTTATGAGGATCCAACCAGCTTAGATGGATGTGGGCCATGATCCGGTTCTCGAAGAAAAGGCTCAAAAACACAACGTCTTCGATGCCGTCCTGAACATAGCTCTGTCCGCGAGCGCTGACGTCGATCGGCTCCATATCAAGCATGTACAGAATTTGGGAGATATCGTGCGGGGCGAAACTCCAGAGCGCATTCTCGTCACCTCGTATGCGGCCAAGGTTCACTCTTTGCGTGTAAATATAGTAGAGAGGGCCGAGTTCGTTCGTTTGAATCATGGTGCGCAAGCGCCGCACCACGGGGTGGTACTCCAGCAGATGTCCCACCATAAGGATGCGTTGCCGTTGCTCCGCTAGTTCCGTCAATTCTTCTCCATCCCGCACGCTAAGGCAGAAAGGCTTCTCGACAAAAACGTCCTTGCCGGTGAGCAGCGCCTTCTTTGCGAGCGGATAGTGGGTGACTGCAGGAGAAGCAATCACAACCGCATCGATGTTTTCCTGGAGCAGTTGGTCAAAATCTTCAACAGGCTTTACGCCAGGCCATGTTCGAGCAGCGGATTCACGACGCTTGGAATCGGCGTCGCAGCAGGCAACGAGATGGCAATCCCGCAGCGTAGCGAAATTGCGTGCCACGTTCCAACCCCAAGCTCCTAGACCTACTACTCCGACTCGGACCATTGTGTTTTATTGCTCCTTTTCCAAAGAATATTGGTAAGCGCGCGAAGCCACAGAAGGTACACGGCGAGGAGATTTCAGACTCTGTGGCACTGTACTTTCTCGCTGGAATCCGAGGCGTTGCAATGCGAGTGTACGCATGAGTGAAAGATGGCGTACGACCGTTCGCAGAATTTTCATTTTGGTTGTGCCCGTCCGACGCGCACGAAGAACAAGGGGGACTTCGGAGATCCGATATCCTTGCTCCGCCGCATGGATCAATATCTCTGCCGCTGAGACAAAACCATCAGCCTGGAATTTTACTGTTTGAGTCACACTCCAGCGGTATGCGCGGAAGATGCTGGTGAAGGTGTACAGCGGGACAGGTGAGATCGTCCGGTAGATCAATGAGCACACGCGGCTTAACAGCAATCTGCCGGCACCTACCCCTTGCACTGCGCCATTCGGGTGATAAGGAGAGGCCACGGCAACGTCCGCCTGAGAGCCCTCAAGGGTTTTGATCAATTCCTTCAATCCTCGCGGTTCGTAGCTGCAGTCCGCATCAATAGTGCAGACAATATTCCCCGAAGCATACTCGAACCCAGTTCGGAAGGCAGCTCCAACTCCCCTATTCTTGTCATGCGAGATGATCCTGCACAGCTGGCCCTCGGGGAACGCATTCTTCAACAAGGGCAAAGTGCCATCTGTGCTCCCATCATCCACAAAAACGAACTCGATACTACCGAATTCGGACAGTGCTTCCTTAACTCCCTCCAGTTTCTGTTTCAACTGCTCGATTCCGTCCGCTTCATTTAAAACTGGGACGATGATGGAAACCCTCCCAGTCGCTCCGAATGAAACCGTCATTACCTGCTCCCCGCCTTCACGAGATTGTCGAAGAGTTCAAGCCCCGGTCGGCGACCTGCGGGAAGAGCCACTGCCACGGGCACTCAAACACCTCTTGTCTACGTAGCGAGACTGGTGCATTCACTCTGCCAAAAGGGGGGAGCGCTTTGTGTGATGTGAAGGTGAAGAAGGTAATCTAACCTATTGAAAATAAGAGGTTTATTGTGTCTTGAGTCGAATTGCAATGGAGGCGCGTTCGATTTTCGTGAAAGCAACGTTAACCTATTTATTTATATAGAGTTACACAGAATTTGATCACTGGCTCTCCTCCTCCCGCAAATAGACATGAAAAACTCTTCCCAAGTAAGCCAATTCATTTTCCGAAGTTTACCCGCTCGCTGCGACGCCAATTATTTGCCGAATGGTTTGGGGTCCGGAAGCTATCCTGGATCGGGGAACGTTAGGATCCCGCCGGCAAATTGGTGAATCCATTGCGAGGAAGAGGCAGAACCACGACCTACCTTGAAGACTCGCCTGAAGGTCCAGCGCGTTACCAGTTAGGAGAAATTCCAGGCTCTGATCTTGTTGTCAAATTACAGTTCCCGCAGTCCACGAATTATTTTGGCTGGAGACTTGCCGAGACGCTCGGTAGAATCATCACCGTCTTCATGGCTGCATTTGGATCGGATTCCACACGTGATCCATCCGCTTCCCGCGCTACAGCGACTACGCTGATTGTCCTTCGCCCGAATGGGGGTCCGTACGAGAATGAATCACTGATACTGTCAACGTGGATATTCGGACTCTTCGGGTTGGCGACCGTCCGCAGCACCCGAGGTTGTCTGGCATCCGTAATATCAAGGATCTCGAAATGATCAATACACTCTTTTGTGCGCTCAGGTCCGCATGCGGGCAGCGGTGAGTACTCGTAAGACCAACTCACCTCGAGTTTGGCGGAATGTACCTTGGCGTAGATTACGAAGGCAGTCAGAAAGAGAAAAACACCAGTTATTGTGTAGAGAATCCATTTGTGCATGGCCTTTAGTTTCACGGCCACCGATAATATCAGGTCGCCCTCGGGTTTGCAGGTGGAAGTGGATCAATCGCGCAGACGACCAGCGAGAAAGAAACCCGTGCAGCTACAAGGCCGTTTTCATTGAGGCTTATCCATACTCCAAGCAAGAGTTGCACAAGCCAGTTCGTGGCCTATTTGCGATCTGCGCCAATGGCAACCAGAAGCGAGATTAGCCAAGAAATGCAAGAGAATCCTCCAGAAGGACTTCGATTCCTGAAAAAGTCTTGTAGCAAACTTGTGCGTACAGGATAATCTGGCATTTGGCGACTCACCCCGACCGCCCTCAATCATGAACTGCCCGGCTTGCCGACGCGAGAATCTGGAATCCGCCACCCAGTGTACTCACTGCGGATTCGCGTTTCCCCATGATGCTGATGACCAGACCCTCGATAGCAAGCGGGATGAAATAATTGACGACTCTTCGCAACGCTACGCTGTTCCTGGCGGAGCCCCCGCCTCGCAAACGCCGACCGGGAGATCACCTTTGTCGAATAAATCGCCAGGATCTCGGGGCAGCCGTTCGGGAGTACTAGGAAAGGGTGCGGAACTCGGTCCACGCTTTGTAATCGAAGAGTTGCTCGGCGAGGGCGGCATGGGCCGTGTGTACAAAGTTTATGACC
>Ga0335079_10000687_pt1 | contig 38841 bp, 30 predicted proteins | sample Lox_Sample_33_FD_206719 | JGI IMG/M metagenome (GOLD analysis project Ga0335079, IMG submission 206719) | Soil microbial communities from Loxahatchee National Wildlife Refuge, Florida, United States - Lox_Sample_3.3 | ecosystem: Environmental > Terrestrial > Soil > Wetlands | place: USA...
TCATTTGCGCCTGTGGCGTCGCTTTCAGCACCTCATCGACGGTGGTGAGGCCTGCGGCGATTTTCATCGCACCGCTAATGCGCAGCGGCTTCATTCCGTCCTTGTACGCCTGCTCGCGCAGCAACGCGACGTCGCAATCGTTGGTGATCAATTTACTCAGGGTCTGTGTCATGGTAAGTATTTCGAAAATGCCCACGCGGCCCATATAACCGGTCATGCGGCATTCGAGGCAGCCCTTGCTCGTGTACACCATAGGCGGTCTGGCGGCCTTCCAGGGAGCGACCAAGCGGGCCCAGGCTGCCTCATCCAGCGTGCCGGGTTCTTTGCAGTGCGGGCACAAGGCACGCACCAGGCGTTGCGCCAGCACACCAAGCACAGTGGAATGAATCAAATACGGCGGCACGCCGATGTCCAGCAAACGGGTAACCGCCGAGGGCGCGTCGTTGGTGTGCAGCGTGGAAAGCACCAAATGTCCCGTGAGCGCAGCCTGGATTGCTATTTCCGCGGTTTCCAGATCCCGAATTTCCCCGACCATAATGATGTCCGGGTCCTGTCGCATCAGAGTGCGCACTCCGGCGGCAAAATCCAGCCCGATACTGTGCTGCACCTGCATTTGATTGAACTGGGGCTCCACCATTTCGATGGGATCCTCGATAGTGCAGACATTGACATCCGGTTTGGCGAGCATTTTCAGGGTTGAATATAAGGTTGTCGTCTTGCCGGAGCCGGTGGGCCCGGTCACCAGAATAATGCCGTAGGGCTTGCCGACAAAGTCATTCCAGCGCGACATGTCCTCCTCGCTGAATCCCAGTGCCTTGAAATCGTTCACCAGCACGTCCGGATTAAAAATCCGCATCACCACTTTCTCGCCAAATGCAGTGGGCATGGTGGAAATCCGCAGCTCGACTTCCCCGTCGTCGGGTGTGCGGGTCTTGATGCGCCCGTCCTGCGGCCGGCGTTTTTCGACGATATCCATCCGCGCCAGAACCTTGATGCGGCTGGTAACCGCGCTCACCACCACCGCCGGAAACTGATACACCTGGTGCAGCACTCCGTCGATGCGGAAGCGCACGATGCAAATGTCGCGCCGTGGTTCCAAGTGAATGTCACTCGCCCGCTGCTCGAAAGCGTATTGCCAAAGCCAGTCCACGATCTGCACCACTTGCTGGTCATTGGCGTCCAGTTTGCCGCTTCTGCCGAGCTCCACCAATTGCTCGAAATTGTTAAGTCCCGGAATGCGCTCGTCGCGCGTTTTCGCCGCTGTTTTGACGGAGCGCGCCAGACTGTAAATCTCGACGAGATAACGATTGATTTCCTGCGGATTGGCCAACACCAGTTTGATTTTCTGGTGCAGCATCATGGAAAGATCCCGCGTCCATTGGGTGGCATAAGGCTCCGCGGTAGCAATCACCACTTCCTTGTCACTCACTGCAACCGGCAAAATCGCAGTACGCGATGCATAGGCGCTCGACATGACGTTTGTCACCTTGTCAAAGTCGATCTTCATAGGATCAATGCGGTAATACGGGAGGTTGGCTTTCTGTGCGAGCCACTCGGTGAGCGCCTCGAGGTGCAGAGGTTTATGCGGCTGCCGCGCGCTTTTCCATTTCTGTTCGGCAATGACGACCAGTGGATGAACACCCGAGCGGACGCCATGGTGATTATTCTTCAGCGTATCCGCAGCCTCTTTGGACACAAGTCCGTCGGCGACCAAGCCGTGCAGCACTTGCTCGAGCGAAAGCCGATGGTCGGCGGCTCGATGTTTTATCTGGGTCGCGCTATGCATAAAGGGATTGGCCTAAAGTATAAACTTGTTTTTCAGGTCCATACAACGGGTTTTTAGCCCATTTCCTGAGAAATGGCTACAAGCGCCGAATATCAGGCCGCCGCAAATAGAATACACAAGAGATGCTCGGGCATGAATTCGCGATGTTTGTCGACGCGCGGAAAACTTTTGGTCTTGATTGATTCGCTATTGTAAGGAACGAATTGTGAACAATTCGCGCATGCGGCCAAACGGCGTTCTGCCCCACCTTGGCCGACGAAGATCAAGTGTCCGCGTGAGGACACGAGGCAACGCCCGCTGCTCTGGATAAAAACGACCCGACCGCTGTTTACGCCGCTGACCCATTTAGCCCCCGCAATTCGATGCGATCGTGGTCAATCGGTTGCAAAAGCGGCGGCGATGTACGAAGCGCGAGAATGGATTACTCAAGGCAGGTAAAATGATCAAACGCGGAGAATATATCTCGAACTTCGTCCGTCACGATGGGTAATACGAAACCATGTCAGCGCCGGACACTAAAATCAGCAACAATACCGTATACAACGAAGTCCAAGTCATATTGTCGGAAAAGCGAACCTCGCTTTCCATGCTGCGGACGGGAACTGCTGTTTTCGCACTGCCGTTGTCTGTTCTTAGTATGCTTGTGGCGACCTCTGCGTACCACACGATTAGCGAAGCGGCGTCATTCTTGTATCCGCTGCTGGCGCTCAACGTCATTCTGGTATTCCCCGGCATGTATCTATGGGATCACGCCATATTTCAGATTAGTCGCTATGATCGGCAAATGGCGAAAATACGCGAAAAACACGCTGCCGTCGCGGAATTCATCGGCTGGCGACGCAGTGCTGATCATTGGAATCAGGTCTCTTTGACCTTTTGCCCCGGCGGCGAAACAGCGACTTAACTGAAGTTATAACTCATCAAATAATAACGGGCGAGGCTCAACACCAAATTCTTGCGTCCGGCAGGAATAAAATTGGCTTCCTATTCTGTGATGCGGGTCTCAGGCCGCCATATTGTTAGCCTGACAAAAAAAGCCGCAGCTGGCACCTGATAACGATCGCCACGCCGACTCATCCGTAAAATTAATACGCAAGGTTCCGTTCATTGCATTTCGTTCAGCTCTTTGAAGTATTTCGCCCACCCTGGAATATCAAGCCATATCTCCGCGATGCTTTCGTCAAGCCCGGTTAACTGCGAGTCGTCGTCGCAAAGGGCCGCGTGCCTGTCCGGCTCCGCCTCGTTGGTTAAATCCATATCGAATTCATTGGCCTCCGAACCGCTCGTTGGGCACAATCCGGAATCGGCTTCGATGCTGCAATTAAAACGGTTGTATTTCATGGCGCGTCCTCCTTTTGCAATCTAGCTATTTGAGAAGTTATGCAGCGACAGTGTGACGGCGCAGAGCTTATAACTAGGTTACAGATTGCTTACAGATCGCCTACAAGCAACAGTTGGCGTGCGCCCAATAGAATGCGGATCATCGCGCGGCGGAATCGCGTTGCCGGTCCATGATGACGCTGCGGCGTCAAAGCAGATGCAGGAAGAATCCATGCGTGAACCAACCCAGAGCCGCTCCCGCCGGAATATCAATGACGTAATGTTGCTTGGTAAACAAGCAGCTTAAGCCAATAAGGACCGGAAACGCGAAAGCCAAAATGCCAAAATGTGGTTGCAAATAAAGCGCGGTAAGCATGGCCACCGAAGTGTGCATGCTGGGAAAGCTGTTGGAACGGGCGTCGAAACGCTGCACGAAGGCAAGGAAACGCTCGGAAAGGTTGCTCCGCGTATTCCACTTTCGCCAGGTTTCCGGGGTACAAACGGGGAACAGCAGAAAAAAGGCCATTTGCAACGCCAGCAGTACCAGGTAGCTCAACGCCACGTGGTTAAACTGGTCCGGCGAGTCCGTTATCAAATTCACGCAGAGAATGGCCGGGTAATACAGAAAGCTGTAGATCCAGACCCAGCTCGGCCAATAAGGTATGAAATCGTCGACCAATAGATGCAAAACCCGTGGCGCTTTGGCTTTACGCTGGCACCAGAAGTAAAACTGGTACGCCCCAACGATCAACACTGAGCTTAAGACAAGATTAACCAGATAATCAGCAGTTTTCATATTTTCCTCCTTACTGTATTAGCTCGATGAACACTTCGTGAAATTCAGCCAACGCGTCCTATCAATGCTGTCGTAAGCCAAGGCACGTAAGTGATTAGCACCACGCCAACCAACAACACTAAGAACATAGGTACGATGGAGCGGCAAACCTCGGGAAATGGCTTGCGAAATCGGTATGACGCCAAGAACAGATTCATTCCCATGGGAGGCGTCAGGTAGCCAAGCTCGAGGTTGGCGAGAAATATAATTCCGAGATGGACCGGATCAATTCCGTACGCCCTGCCAAGCGGAGCAAGCAATGGAACTAACACGATAATCGCGGAAAACACTTCCATCAGGGATCCTAAGACAAGCAGGAATGCATTCAGCGCTAACAGAAAAACCCATGGCGAACGAATCGTCGCGGTAACCCATGCCGTGACTCGTGCCGGCAGCTGCGCGTCGACCAAATAATTGGTCAATCCCAAGGCAAGACCCATTACCAGAAGAACACCGCCGACTACTATTCCGCATTCAGCCATCACCCGCGGAATATCACGCTTGATTTTCAGATCGCGGTAAACGACGACTTCGACAATAAAGGCATAAAGTGCCGTAACTGCTGACGCCTCGACCGGCGTGGCATAGCCGCTGAACAAGGCCCCGCACGCGATAACCGGCAGCAGCAGTTCCCATTTGGCGCCGGCAATCGCGCGGCGGGCTTCATCGAACGAAAAATTTTTCCGCGTAATGCCTGGTATCTCCTGACGGGTCCCCCACCAAGCGGTTGCGACCGTAAGTAATATTCCCGGCATGAGTCCGCCAAGAAACATATGTTGAATAGGGATGTGTGCGATAACCGCGTAAAGCAAGAGCGGCAGGCAAGGCGCAAACAATAGGCCCAGCGAACCCGCCCCGGTCAGCAGACCTAACGCACTTTTCTCAGGGTAACGTGCGCTCAACAGCATCGGCATCAGCAGTCCGCCGAGAGCCAGTATCGTTACTCCGGAAGCGCCAGTCATCGCTGTAAAAAAAGCACACACGAGAGCCGTGGCAATTGCCGGGCCGCCACGCATATGGCCCGTCAAGCTGGTCAGCACCCGCACCAAGCGCCGCGAAGCTCCGCCTTCTGCGAGCAGATAGCCCGCAAGAGTAAAAAGCGGGATTACAGGCAGTGAGGGGTTCACGACCAAGCGATATTGGTCGAGAGGAATCGAAGCAATCGGAACCCCTTTTGCCCAGAACAGAATCAACGCCGCTCCACCGATGGCCGCGAAAACAGGCGCGCCAAGCACAGCGGCCGCGAGAAGTCCACATAGCGCTGGAACAGCCATGTGCTGTGGGTTCAGCGGAAACAATACTGCAAAACCGATGGTTGCCGCGCATAGCAGGACGATCTCGCGCCAGCCTATTCCGCACTGACGAGCGTTTTCTAGTAAGCGGAAAGTGATTACAGCAAAACCAGCCGGCAAAGTGAGCTCTACCATCCATGTGGGAATCCCGTAGGCCAGGACTTCGCTCCCCTGTTTTTCTGCCAGAACGAACTGACAACTCGCGTAGCACAGAAACGCCGAAATGATCGCCGCATAAAAGTTGCTTGCAAGCAATGCCAACCTGCGCATCCACCCCTGCAATAATTGTGGCAATGTGGACACGGCAAAGAGGCGACGGTCGCGCGCTGCCGCCATGGCACCCAGCATTCCGACAATCAGCGTAAGGTGCTGGGTGATCACGGCAGACCCCGCTATCCCATGCCGAAATGCGGCACGTAACGGCACTTCCGCGAGCGGAAATACAACCATTGCAAATAGCCCCAATGCCACCGCGAAGTTTTCGCCGCTAGTTAGCCATTGACGCCAAGGCATGCTGCCGAAACCAGCGATTTTGTCAGGCAGGGCTTTCGAGCAAGTGCTCATTTTTTTACCTCCTTCTGGCGGTATTCCTGAACCAAGCTGTTCACTTCATCAAACATTTTTGCCGGCACTGTTTTGCCGCGAATCATCGGGTATGCCTTGGCTGCAAGTTGATGCCATTCGGCATCGGCTTGGGGAGTAAGGGCGTGAACCATCAAACCCCGTTTCTTCATCACTTCGACTGCCTGTTGGTCCTCCTGCAGAGCTTGCGCGCGGATCTCCGCCCCGGCTTTTACGGAAGCTTTCATTAGCGCATCTCGGCCGGCTGGGGACATCTCGTCCCATGCCTTGCGCGTTACCACCGCAGCACCAATAAGCGGCACCCAATTCATTTCCAGCATGTTCGGCAAGGAGCTATAAAACTGGTATGTAAGGGTATACACGGATGGAAGTGGCACGACATCGATCATTCCTGTTTGCAATGCAGGCAAAATGTCTGCCGTCTCAAGTGCAATAGGTTTATAGCCAAGGTTCTTCATCAGCTCGACTTGGTTTTCATCGCCAAACCAGACAAAAATATTCATTCGCTTAAAGTCGTCCGGCCGCACCGCCGCTTCCCGCGAAAACATCTTGATCCATCCGCATTCGACCCAGAAAAGCACTACGAAGCCCTTGTCGAAAATCCGTTTTTCAAGTTCGGGGCGCATTTTGTCCAACACAAACCCGAACTCGTCCCAAGAGCGAAACATAAGCGGAATTTTTTGCAGGCCTGCAACGGAGCTATCGATTTCGGACAGGCCGACCATGGACAACAGTCCCGCATTTAATTGGCCGATGCGCATGCGGCGCACCACGTCGGCTTCCCCACCCTGGGTGCCGTCGGGATATACGGTAAATGCGGCGCCGTTTCCTTCAACTTGCGACCAGCTCTCGCCCATCTCCAGAAGCGCCTGGTGATACACGGAGCCTCGGGGCGCCAGCGTGCCGAGTTTGATCTTGACCGGTTCTTGCGCCGCGGAATTACCACTCAGCGCCGGGTTTAAGCACAAGAGCAAGGCCATCGGCAAAATTTTCAAAATTTTCGTCCACATATTGATCTCCTTTCTTATTGAGAAAATAGTTGGTCCGTACGCTGCAGCAGCCAGCGCGCCCGGCGTTGCATCACGACGTTTGCAAGTCTCCATTGCGGCGCGGCCTCAGCGTTGACGGCAAGCGCACGTTGCAGCAGAACCTGGAACTCCGCGCGGTTTTGATTGGCCACGCACACCGCTTCAGCAAACGCAACGTACGGTGCGACTTGTTGGCCTTGGGTCAATTCCAAAGCGCGTTCAAAGTGTTTGGCAGCGCGGCTTTCGGTATCGCGACCGCTTCCCGGCCGGCCCATTTCGTAGCTAATTAGAAAAACGTGAATCGCCCCGTCGTTAAAGCTCTCGTTGAGTTCGAGCGCCCGGTAAATAAGGGCGTCGACCGCGGGCAGGTCGGCTAAGAGTTCGGGGTTATCCTTGGATAATGAGATGGCAGCGGCCCACGAGACTGCCGTCCAATAAAGTAGCGCAACGTCGTCGACCGAGGTTACGCGCAGGGCCGCGGTTGGATTCGACCGCAACGCAATTGCAAGGCCGGGGTGCGCGGCATCAAGTCCACGCAGGCCATAATCACGGGCGCGGATATAAAGACGCCGCGCACGGTTGTGCAATTTTGCAGCAGCGCTGACATCTTGGTCTTCGATCACATCCGCATCCTGTTGGACGAATGCGTATGTGTATTGCGTGAACCCGCTGGCGGCAGCCAGCAGCAATCCCTGATGCCTCGGGCTTTGACTGAGCAAGCTCTCTGTTAGCTTGAGGCTAAACGGCGTAGCGGCACGAATAAGCTCCGGGTCATCGTCCGACGCGTAAGTATTTCCGCCGCTTGCCACGGCATCCGCCACCTTGTTTGTGACAAGGCTCGAGCAGCCAGTGATATACAATGCGAACAGTAATAGCGTGACGGCTTTTATTAAGGTCGACTCATAAATCCGCCAAGCCATGCAACTCGTGTGTGTGTCTCTCATTAATTGCTCCTTATCTGGTTCGCCGTTTTGGTATCTGAGGACGAAGCTGCATGTTGTCCTGGCGAGATACGATTGATCGTGGTCGAATACGAAACAACTTGCGGCAAATCCTAGACGGGGCTGACCTACAGACGAGTTACACGTGACTATCAAATGACTTACAAAGCGAAAACAGATGAGTTACACCTGACCGTCAAACGACTTACAAAGCGAAAATAGATGAGTTACAAAAGGAGCAATTCACGCCCTCCGCATCAACAAACTAACCGCTTGTATTTCATGGGTTAACGAACCTGTTCCGTTCCTCGATCTACAGATATCGCCGAACGTTCAGCCAAGTAGTATCATGGCCTTAAAGCGTGCAAGGCCGGCAATCAAGCACGCCGGCTGGAAACGGGGAGTGAGTTCGCTTTGGGGCAGAAAAAGGGGAACTCGTTAATTTTGTTTGCGGCATTGCAAAAAACCATGCAGCCGCGACGACGACGACGTAAATAGCCTGCAACCGTGGAACTAACTGTCTGGTATGTCGTAAAGAAGCATGCCGCTCATTGGCATGAGCGCAAGTGTACTGGCGTGACACTCGCGGGTTCGAATTTGCGTCGAGTTCGGCGGCCCTTTTAACCTCGGTCGATAGAATAGAAATGGACAGAAACCCCGTTTCACTTGCCAAGACGACCCGGCCCAGCCTGTCCGGTATCCTGCCGCGTGATCGCTTGTTCCGTTTATTAGACCAAGCTCGAAAAGGTTCGATATGCTGGGTAACAGGGCCACCTGGCGCGGGGAAAACCACCCTGGTCGCGAGTTATCTCGACTTTAACAAGCTTCCCTGCCTGTGGTACCAGCTCGACGAGGGTGATGCAGACATTGCAACCTTCTTTTATTACTTGGCGCGAGCGGCCGCCCAGTATGAGAAGGGCGAAAACGATCCCCTGCCAGCGCTGACCCGAGAATATCAAGCTGACCCGTCTATATTTACGCGCCGGTATTTTCAGGCACTCTTTCAGCGGTTGGGCGCGCCATTTGTAGTTGTATTCGACGGTTACCACGAAGTCCCGCCACAAGCCGGCTTCCATGAGGTCATGCGCGACGCTTTGTCCGAAATTCCCCCAGGAATGTGCGTTGTTTTGATCAGCCGTAGTGATCCTCCCGCTGCAATGGCACGTCTGCGCGCGAACCGCGCAATAGAGGTAATAGGATGGAATGAATTGCGCTTAACACGAGAAGAATCCGATGCATTCGTGAAGTTACGCGGCGGCCAACTCTCGGACCAAGCACTGCTCGACATCTATAAAAAGACGCAAGGATGGGCTGCGGGCCTTATCCTAATGCTGGAGGGCGCAACGAGCGATGGCGCAATAGCCGATACGCCGGACCTGGCTACACCGCAACTGATATTTGATTATCTGGCGGGCGAAATCTTTCAAAAGTCTGATAAACGCACACAGGATCTACTGATTAAAACCGCGTTTCTACCACAAATGACGGCCCGCATGGCGCAAGATGTGGCGGGTGAAAGCTCGGCAGGTCAAATTCTTGCCGAATTGAGCCGGAATAATTATTTCGTGACATTAAAGCAGGCCAAGCCTGAGCCGGTCTATCAATATCACCCGCTTCTTAAAGAGTTTTTACTGTCGCGAGCGCGGGAGACGTTGGCTGAGAGCACTTACAAAGAATTACAACACCTGTCCGCGCAATTGCTGATAAACGCCGGTCAGACCGAAGACGCTGTTTCTCTGTTGCGCGATAGCCGCGACTGGGAGCAAATGGCTCGCGTTATTGAACAACATGCCGTCTCAATGCTAAACCAGGGACGAGGAGAAACGCTGGCAGATTGGTTGGAATCCATACCGAGAGAATCGTTACAACAGAACCCGTGGATGCTGTACTGGCTGGGTGCCTGCCATGTCCCTTCGGCGCCGCGCGAAGGTCGTTTGTTTTACGAACAGGCTTACGAATTATTCAGATCTCGCGACAAGCCGGATCTGAAAGGCCTGCTTCTTTCCTGCTCCGGGGTCATGAACTCAATCATGTACGAGCTGGACGACTTTGCACTACTGGATCGCTGGATCGCCAAGGTCGAGGAGCTTTCACGCGGCCACGGTGCATTTCCGGAGCCTTCGATTGAAGCCCGCGTAACCTGCAGCATGTTTATGTCGATGATTATGCGGCAGCCGCATCACCCCGATCTTGAGAGTTGGGTGCAACGCGCTCTCAACCTTTCGCCCAATGTGAAGGACCCGAACCAGCGCATTTACATCGAATCACTGGTAGCCATCAGCATCGTATGGGTAGGTCATTTCCAAAAAACAGATGAGCTTTTAAGTTCGATAAGACAACTGGCTCAATCCCCCCAGGTAACTCCCTTCTCTTTGATCTTGTTGAAGAACGTCGAGGCGATGTATTACATGATGACTGCGGACCATAAACAATGCCTTAAAACCGTGCGCGAAGGACTGGAAATCGGGCAGGCCAACGGAATTAGCGTCTGGAGTTACCATTTGCTGGCCTACGGCGCACTGGGAGCGCTGGGAGCCGGCGATCTTGACGCCGCTGCCCGACTCTTAAAACAAATGGACACGCATCCGGAGCGAGTTGGACGCTTCGGGTTATGTTTGTATCATTATTGTTCTGCCTGGGAAGCAATGCTCAAACAGGATACGGTGCGCGCGTTTCATCACCAGAAGATGGCGCTGAAAATGTCCATTGAGGTCGGCGCGCCGTACTTTGAGGTTATTTCCCGCATCGGATTGGGCCAGATACTGCTGGAATGCGGCGACAAAGCGAAGGTCGCAATACATCTTGAGCAAATTCATGATCTCACTCGCAATATCAAGAATCATCACCTGGAATTTATGGGTCTGCTGAGTTTCGCCCAGATGGCGCTTGAGCACGGAAGGCCTCGGCCCGGTTTTAAAGCCTTGCGCTATGCGCTTTCTTTGGGCCGGCAATACGGTTACATGCATGTCTTCTGGTGGCAACCGGCCGCGATGTCACGCCTGTGCTGCTATGCGCTCGAAGAAAATATAGAAGTGGATTACGTCAAGAAATTGATTCGCACCCGAAAACTGCCGCCCGACACCAAGTCAAGCGAGCTCGATAATTGGCCGTGGGGTTTTAAGATTTTTACCCTGGGTCAGTTCAAACTGCTGAAAGATGATGCGCCGATTGAACTTTCCGGCAAGGCGCAACACCGTCCGATGGACTTTTTAAAAGTTCTTGTCGCCCACGGAGGAAAGGGAGTAACCGAGGAGCATTTCACCGATGCTTTATGGCCGCGCATTGACGGCGACTCCGCGCATCGTTCATTTACTACGACATTGCACAGGTTACGCAAGCTGCTGGGCGAGGATAAAGCAGTGGTGCTGCGCGAAGGCCGGGTTAAACTGGACGAGCGGTATTGCTGGCTGGATACTTGGGCGCTGGAAGAAGTGCAGACCACGATCGACGAACTTTTCAAAGCGCCGCACCAACGCATTGACGGCGACAAAGTGGCCTGGCTCGAACAAAAGCTGCTGACTCTCTACGCCGGGCCTTTCATGGGCAATGAAGCTGAACAACCCTGGTATATTACGACGCGAGAGCGCCTGCGCAACAAATTCATTCGATCAATGAGTGAGATTGGAAGATACTGGGAGCAGGCCGGAGAATGGGACAAGGCAATTGGTTGTTACCAAAGAAGCCTGGAAGCAGACAACCAGGCGGAAGGTTTCTACCGCAATCTTATGATTTGTTACGAACAGCTGGGACGCCGGGCCGAAGCGCTCGAAACCTATAACCGCTGCCGCAAAACACTGCACGGGGTTCACGGCGTTGAGCCATCGTCTGAAACCAAAGCGGTGTATGAAAAGCTGATGCAGCAGAATTAGTTCGCGGCCGCCAGCAGCCTTTCAGAAAATCTCTTTCTAAACTCCCTGGCGATTTTTATCTGCTAATCCGCGTGTGAAATTGATTTGATGGCAGATTTTCCCGTGCGTTAAATCCTCGAATTCATCGCGATTCCTTGCGCGCTTTGTTGCGCTGCCGTGTATTTGTAATCAATTTGTAAGCGATTCGTAAGTCGCTTGAATGCGCGCGGGGAGCAATATGGCCGTGACGCTCAGCGACGTTCTAACGTCGTTTAAATTTTGAGCGCCAAAAACCCGATGGGTTATTTCCAATATCGACAACCTAATCAAAGGAGCTTAAATGGAAACGGCAATTCAGTATTGCGATGCGGTTGCAAAACAAATGTCACGGTTGAGTCAATACATTGGAACGTTGCTCATTGCTTTGTCGTTGGTTCTAGCAAGCGGATGCTCAGTGTACATGGCGGCCCATCAGCCGGAGAAGAAAGACACGACACTTTTGGTGCGCGGAACGCCGCGCAGCCTTTTGCTAACCGAATTTGGGCAACCTGCGTCAACAGAGATGCGCGACGGCAAACGCATCGACTATTTTACATTTGTTCAAGGCTCAACAAGTGATACAGCCAAGAATAGTCGTGCGATTTTTTACGGGGCAGCCGACCTTTTGACTTTGGGACTGTTTGAAGTTGTCAGTACTCCAACGGAACTGGCATTGGGCGGAGACAAAATTACCTATGAGGTCACCTATGACTCAGACGACAAGGTAGAAAAAGTCGTGCAAATTGGAAAAGAAACTAGCCCCAAGCCGGCCGAGCAGTCTCCCAAAGCTCCGTCCGGCGATTCGGAAGGCTCCAAATAGTATCCGTCTGGCGGCTGTCTAAACAAAAATTAGGGCGAATTCATAACACCTGGCCGCCACGACACGGATTTGCCAGACCGGTTCGTCACGAATGAATGCAAAATCATTACCGCAAAGAACGAACGAATATTTATTCGTTTCCCAAGCGGATCCATTTCCGCACGGCGCAGACAGTCCAATAAAAGAAGTTAATTGAAGCTTCCGTCCCGAATCAAATTTAGAATTGTTCTCCGCGCAGTTGCAATACCAAGTCGTGCAGCCGCTCGGGAGTGACTTGATGTGCGGGGACCGGTGCTCCGGCCACCAGGCTTATGCGCGAAAAGATACGTCGCGCAATTCGGCTCCAGTGCGTCATCGCCGGGCCTCCTTGCCTAGAAAAGAAACTCCCCCACAACCCGCGTAGCGCGAGAGGCACTACCGGAACCGGTGTGCGTCTCATAATGCGCTTAATGCCGGCGCGAAACGGATTCAGATTGCCGTCGTGTGTAATTTTGCCTTCGGGGAAGATGCCGACCAGATCTCCATCCTCTAGAGCTTTGGCAATCTCGTCAAAAGCATGCTTGAGCGCTTCAACATTTTCGTTTGCCGGGACAATGGCAATTGCGCGGCCAGTTCGAAAGATGAAGTTGAGGATCGGAATCTTAAAAATCTGTTGATCCATTACAAAGCGCACCGGACGCGGACAGGCAGCTGCGATCACGAGCGCATCCACATAGCTCACATGGTTGCAAACCAGAACGGCCGGCCCCGCCTCGGGAATATTTTCAAGACCGGATTTTTCGAGGCGGTAGATCGAATGTATGAGCATCCAGATCAGGAACCGCATAAGGAATTCGGGCACTAGGGTGTAAATATAGATTGCAACCGCTGCATTCAGCACTGCGGCAACAAGAAACAGCTGTGGAATGCTGAGCCCCAGATCCAGCAGCGTAATCGAAACCACTGCCGCAGCCACGACAAACAGCGCATTCAGGATGTTGTTTCCAGCGATAACTCGCGAACGGTGGGCGATTTCGGTCCGCATCTGGACAAGAGTATAAAGCGGCACGATGTAGAAGCCGCCGAAAACGCCGACCAGGGTAAGGTCGGCCAGAATGCGCCAGTGCTCGGAACTGAGCAGGAATTGGGTGGCGCTCATCGGCGCGTGAGGCGGCAGATTCATGCTCGCAAAGTAGAAATCCACCCCGAACAGCGTGAGGCCGATTGAACCAAATGGCACCAAACCGATTTCAATCCTGCGTCCCGAAAGCCGCTCGCACAATAACGAGCCGGCTCCGACCCCGATGGAGAACAGCGCGAGCAACACGCTTACGACCTGTTCCTGTCCGGACAGCACGTTCTTCGCATAGACGGGAAACTGCGATAGATACATCGCGCCGAGGAACCAGAACCAGGAAATTCCCAGCACGGAAAGGAAGACCGTGCGGTTGTGCCGCATGAATTGCAGAATTCGCCAAGTCTCGGAAACTGGATTCCAATTGATTACAAGATTTGGCGCCGCGGGCGGCGAGCGGGGAATCCAGCGGCTGGCGGTGTAACCCAGTACGGCCAATGCGAGCACCGTCACCGAAACGGGATGCGGCGAACCGCTGGCGATGAGAAAACCGCCGAGCAGTGTGCCGACAAGAATCGCCAGAAATGTGCCCATCTCCACAAGTCCGTTGCCACCCACGATTTCTTGCTGCGCGAGGTGTTGGGGCAGATACGCGTATTTCACCGGCCCGAATACGGTGGAATGCAGCCCCATCAGAAAAAGAGCCGTCATTAGTAACACTAGATTGGACCAATAAAGTCCAATTGCACCCAAAGTCATGATGCCAATTTCAGCCAGCTTAACCAGCCGGATCAGGAACGATTTTTCAAGCTTGTCCGCAATTTGCCCCGCGGTTGCAGAGAACAGGAAGAACGGCAGTATAAATAGCGCCTGAGCAAAATTTGAAAGTGTAGTTGCGTCAAATCTGCTCAGGCTCGTTGCATGGAAGGCGACCAGGATGACCAGGGCATTCTTGTAGACGTTGTCGTTGAAGGCCCCGAAGAATTGTGTCAGGAAAAACGGCAGAAAGCGTTTTTGTTTGAGGAGCTCAAACTGACTTTGATGACCCATGAGTTTATCGCGCTTGCAAATTTTAGCATGGGTCGGAAGTTTTGGTACCGCCCGCGGAATAGTCTCGGATTTTGAATGGCCGGTTATCGCGAAATAAGCTCTCTGGTTGCCATAACATGCACCAAATCGCCGATTGCGCGACTTGACTTAGGCGGCACGAAGAGAACATGAAATTTTGCCGGGAGCGCATGTCTGCTTTCTCCACCAGGTCGCCAGTCACGAACTAGCCGGGCCTGATCGTCCGCTGCTTCAGACCTATGTGTCGCGACGCGCATCGCTTGCTTTGCTTAATTGCTAGAGCAGTTTCTATTTGGGCCGGCACGGTACGAGCAGATTGCCGACAGAGACCTGTACCGCCTCGCCGTCCTGATTTAGGGTTGTCGTGCGAACCTTGATCAACCCCTGGCTGGGACGCGATTTCGAGGCTCGCACCTCGAGTATTTCGCTCTCGACGCGCAACTCGTCCCCCGGTCGCACGGGCCTTGGCCAGCGTAGCTCGTCGAAGCCAGCGCCGATGATCCCGCCACACGGTCTGAATTCGCTCTCGACCAAGAGCCGCATGGTGATTGCCGCGGTATGCCAACCGCTCGCCGCGAGGCCGCTGAAAATGGATCTGCGCGCGGCCTCTTCATCCAGATGAAACGGTTGTGGATCGAATTCGGCAGCAAATGCCTTGATACGCTCAATGTCGACCTGTAGCCGCCCGGACTGGAAAGTCTGCCCTACAGAAAAATCTTCGAGATATCGTCCGCTCATTTTCACTCTCCCTTTTTTCAATGTGCGCGCGTCTGTGGCCGGCCAATTTAATTTCCTCAGGGACCATCGTATCCAAAAAATCGAACGCAAGGAACTAGGCCCGATTTTGTTCGCTGGCACAGTGTTGCGCTGCGATTTGACTCGAACCGGCCAAAAACAGGATTTGATTCCCTATCCAATTGATTTCGTTATCCACCGATGGCCCGAAACATAGCCCGCTGTCGCCCGTTTCAATTATTGTGCCGGTTGATTCAGATCAAAACGAAGGGGAACAAAAAAGCTTATAAATAATCTGTGTGATGGTTTTCTGCAAAGTGTAGCGGGGTGACGAAAGTTACCCCGTCGGCTTTGACAGGCGGTACGCGTAAAGGGGATAGCAAAGCGCGCAAAAGCTGTCGAAGTGTTCTTTGAGGATTACGGAATTATTGATCGCGAAGGATACATGATATGAAAATTCGCAAGCAACTTACTACTGCCGTCGCTGGCTTGGCTCTTGCCATCGGTTCAACTCAGCTACTTGCTGATCCGCCGCAGAATTGCAATCCGGGAATGATGGGGGGCTACCGAGCCGGCGCGATGGGCGGTTACGGCCCCGGCTATGGCATGAACCCTGGAATGATGCCCGGATACGGGCCAAGCTACTTCATGCGACCGGGGATGATGTGGGGTTACGGCCCCGGCCTTAATTTAAGCGATGATCAACAAAACAAAATTACCAAAATCCAAGACGAACTGCGCCGCAAGCAATGGGACCTCATGGGCAAGATCCAGGATGAATTTGCCCGCCGGGCCGAAGCTCCCGACGATGCGACAGCCAGCAGTGCCGACGACCGGATCGGCGAGCTGCAGCAGCAGATGATCAGCAACGCCACAGCAGCGCGCAAACAAATTGACGGCGTTCTAAGCAAGGAGCAACGCCAGCAGCTGCGACGCGGCGGATACTGAGCGAAGAATTTTTCCGTGGGCGGAAAAGTGCACTTTTTAGCCAAAAAACAGCAGATTGAAGATTCGTTGCACGGTGTGGCGATCCGTCCATACCGCATCCGCGAGCGATGTTTGTGGTCTGGTGCTGGGTTAAAGGAGGACGGGCAATGAAGGACATGACTCCACTCGTCGATCTGACCCGTGAGAAAGGCGCGGGTCCTTTTCGCACCAGGCGTCCGGTCTACGTCGATTTGCTCCCTCCGTGCAATCACGCGTGCCCGGCAGGCGAGAATATTCAGGCGTGGCTGGCGCTCGCCCAGGCCGGCAAGTACCGCGAAGCTTGGGAAACATTGGTACGCGATAATCCGCTCCCGGCAGTTCATGGGCGCGTCTGTTATCACCCCTGCGAGACCGCGTGCAATCGCAAGGAGCTGGATGCCGCAGTCAGCATCCACGCGGTGGAGCGTTTCCTGGGCGACATGGCAGTTGAACAGGGCTGGCGCTTTCCAGTGGAAGCGGCGGCGAGCGGCAAGCGCGTTCTAATCGTCGGCGCCGGCCCGAGCGGCCTATCGGCCGCTTATCACTTAACAAGGCTTGGGCATGCGGTCGAGATTCACGAGGCCGGGCCCGTGGCGGGGGGCATGATGCATTTTGGCATTCCCGCTTACCGCCTGCCGCGGGCTGACCTGCTCAAAGAGATTGCAATGATCGAAGCAGCCGGGGTCACGATTGTACTCAATCACAAGGTTACTGATCTGCGTTCGGAACTCGAGGCCGACCGTTTCGACGCCGCGTTCATTGCGATTGGTGCTCACATCAGCAAACATATCGAGATACCCGCGCGCGATGCGGGGCACGTATTCGATGCAATCAACGTGCTGCGCGGCACCAGCGCGGGCGAACCCCCGCGGCTCGGCAGGCGCGTCATCGTCTACGGCGGCGGCAATACGGCGATGGACACCGCGCGTACTGCGCGGCGGCTTGGCGCCGACGAAGCGATCATCGTATACCACCGCGATCGCGCCCATATGCCGGCACACGCGTTCGAGGCCGACGAAGCCATTCAGGAAGGTGTCAAGATCAAATGGCTCACCAGCATCAAGGAGATTTCGGGCTCGTCGTTGACCGTAGAGCGCATGACGCTCGACGCCAACGGCCGGCCGCAGCCGACCGGTGAACTCGAAACCTTGCAAGCCGATGCAGTTGTCTTGGCGCTCGGTCAGCAATCGGAAAGCGCATTTTTGCGCCAGTTCAGCGACATCATTTTCAAGCCGGATGGCACGGTCGAAGTTGGACCCGATATGATGACCGGACACGCCGGCATTTTTGCAGGCGGCGATGTCGTGCCGGGCGAACGCACGATCACGGTTGCAGTCGGCCACGGTAAGCGCGCCGCGCGCAACATCGATGCCTGGCTGCGCCGCGCAAGCTATATTCCGGCCAAAAAGCCCCTCCTCGTTTCATTTGGCATGCTCCACCTCCCGGTATTCAGCGATGTCGATCCGTCTGCGCAACGCGTGCGACCCGCGGCCGAACGTATCAGCGGCTTTGATGAAGTCGTCGCCGGCTTATCCTCAGCCGAAGCGCGTTATGAGGCACAGCGTTGTTTGAGCTGCGGCAACTGTTTCGAATGCGACAACTGCTACGCTGCTTGCCCCGAACAAGCGATCATAAAGCTGGGCCCCGGCCGACGCTATGCCTACGATTACGTCAAGTGCACGGGCTGCGCGGTATGCTTCGAACAATGTCCGTGCCACGCGATCGAGATGGTCTCCGAGCCCGGCGTTTCAGCGGATCCGGTCACCCAAATTAGCAGGGAAACAGCAAAGGATAGCGTTAATGGATAAGCAAATCGCCACCCTGGATGGCAACACTGCAGTCGCGCACGTTGCATACCGGGTCAACGAGGTGTGCGCGATTTACCCGATAACACCCTCGTCTACAATGGCCGAGCTGGCCGATGAATGGTCAGCGGCGGGAATAAAGAACATCTGGGGCAATGTACCCGTAGTTCAGGAAATGCAAAGCGAGGGAGGTGCCGCCGGCGCGGTGCACGGCGCGCTGCAGTCCGGGGCGCTGACGACAACGTTCACCGCATCACAGGGCCTACTGCTCATGTTTCCCAATATGTTCAAGATCGCGGGGGAGCTCACCCCTACGGTATTCCATGTCGCCGCGCGCTCGGTCGCGACGCAGGCATTGTCGATCTTTGGCGATCATTCCGATGTCATGGCAGTGCGCGCGGCCGGTTTTGCAATGCTCTCTTCCGGTTCAGTGCAAGACGCGCACGATGCCGCTCTGATCGCGCAGGCGGCGACGCTCGAATCACGGGTGCCGTTCCTGCATTTTTTTGATGGTTTCCGCACTTCGCATGAAGTCAACACGCTGGAATTGCTGAGCGATGCGCAGATTCGCGCGATGATTGACGACAAACTTGTGCGCGCGCACCGCGCTCGCGCGCTCCAGCCCGAACACCCGGTGGTGCGTGGCACCGCGCAAAATCCGGATACCTTCTTTCAGGCGCGTGAGACGGTGAATCCGTTCTATGCTCGGCTCCCCACAATAACGCAGGCGGTAATGGACCGATTTGCCAAGCTGACGGGAAGGCAGTATCGATTATTCGAATACCACGGGCCTGCGGACGCGGAGCGCGTGATCGTGCTTATGGGTTCCGGTGCGCAAACCGCGCGCGAGACAGCCGCCGTCCTTGCGGCGCGCGGCGAGAAGGTCGGCGTGCTGCAGGTGCGATTGTTCCGCCCGTTTGCCGCTGAGGCTTTCGTCGATGCTCTGCCAAAAAGCATCCGCGCGGTTGCAGTCATTGAACAAACCAAGGAGCCGGGCGCAGCCGGCGAGCCGCTTTATCTCGACGTTATAAGCTCGCTTGCTCGGGCGGTAACCTTGGGCAAACGGCGCGACATGCCGTTAGTCGTTGGTGGCCGTTATGGTCTCTCGTCTAAGGACTTCGACCCGCCGATGGTCAAGGCCGTTTTCGACGAACTTGCCAAACGTGAGCCGAAGAATAGTTTCACCGTAGGGATCATCGACGACGTCGCGCATACCAGTTTGGCAGTCGATCCTGCATTCGACATCGAGCCGGCTGACGTGGTGCAGGCTGTGTTCTATGGACTGGGGGCGGACGGCACCGTGGGCGCAAACAAGAACAGTGTAAAAATCATTGCTGAGGATGCCGGACTCCATGCGCAAGGCTATTTTGTTTACGATTCGCATAAATCCGGCGCGCAGACGGTGTCCCACCTTCGCTTTGGTCCGCGTCCGATCCGTGCGCCGTACCTGATCCGAAAGGCGACGTTCGTCGCGTGCCATCAGTTTCACTTCATCGAGCGCATCGACGTGTTGTGTCTCGCGGCGCCCAAGGCGACTTTTCTGCTTAACAGTCCGTTTGGTCCCGACCAGGTTTGGGAGCATTTGCCACGCTCAGTGCAGCGCCAGATCGTGGAGCAAAAACTGCGGTTCTACGTGATCGACGCTTCTCGTGTTGCACGCGAGGTTGGTCTCAAAGGCCGCACCAACACAGTATTGCAAACGTGTTTCTTCGCGCTGTCGGGTGTGCTGCCCAGGGAAGAAGCAATACGGCAGATCAAGAAGGCGATCGAGAAAACGTACGCGCTCAAGGGGAAAGAAGTCGTGCGCAAAAACTTTGAAGCGGTTGATGGCACTCTTGAACGGTTGTTCGAAGTCAAGGTGCCGGCGAAAGTGACTAGCAAATGGGACCGGCAGCCCCTGGTGCCCGCTGAAGCGCCGGATTTCGTGCGCGAGGTAACAAGCAAGATAATGGAAGGCCTCGGCAACCTGATTCCCGTGAGCCTGATGCCGATTGACGGCACGTTTCCAACAGGCACGTCGGTCTGGGAAAAACGCAACGTCGCGGAAACTGTTCCGGTGTGGGAACCGGACATATGCGTTCAGTGTGGCCAGTGCAGCTTCGTCTGCCCGCATGCCGTGATACGAGCGAAATACTACGACGGTGCCAAACTCGCGAAAGCGCCGGCAAGCTTCAAATCCGCGCCGATTAACGTACGCGGTTTTCCGGACGTGCGTTTTTCGCTGCAATTTTATGTGGAAGACTGCACCGGTTGCGGATTATGCGTCGAGGTGTGCCCTGCGCACAGCCCGATCACGCCGCAGCTCAAGGCAATCAACATGCGTGATAAAGCTCCGCTCGTGGAATCCGAACGCGCCAACATCGGTTTTTTTGAAAACCTCGTGGTCAACGACCGGGCGCGGGTCGATTTTGCAAACGTGCGCGGTGTGCAGTTTCTCGAGCCCTTGTTCCAGTTTTCAGGGGCCTGTGGGGGCTGCGGCGAAACGCCTTATCTTAAATTGGTATCACAACTGTTCGGCGACCGCATGCAGGTCGCGAATGCGACCGGCTGTTCTTCGATCTACGGTGCGAACCTTCCCGTCACGCCCTGGGCGAAGAATCATGAGGGTCGCGGCCCCGCGTGGTCAAATTCGCTGTTTGAAGACAACGCGGAATTCGGCCTCGGTTTTCGTCTTGCTGCCGACAAGCACCTCGAGACCGCCACCAAACTGGCGCGCGCGCTTGCACCCAAGCTGGGCCCGGAACTGGTGGAGGCGATTCTGAGCGCACCACAGGTGCAGGAGTCCGAAATACGCGCGCAGCATGCGCGTGTCGCCGAACTGCGCGCGCGCCTCGTCGCGCTGGATGACAATCCGGCTGCGAACGATTTATTGTCTGTGCTCGACCATCTGATCCGCCGCAGTATCTGGATTATCGGCGGCGATGGATGGGCCTATGATATTGGATATGGCGGCCTTGACCACGTTTTGGCCAGCGCACGCGATGTCAACGTCCTGGTGCTCGACACTGAGGTCTATTCCAACACCGGCGGACAGGCCTCAAAGGCAACACCGCTCGGAGCAATCGCAAAATTTGCTGCAAGTGGCAAGCGCGTTGCCCGCAAAGACCTCGCGCTGCAGGCCATTGCTTATGGCAATGTCTATGTCGCGCAGGTGGCAATGGGTGCCAATCCGCAGCAGACATTGCTGGCGTTTCGCGAGGCGGAGGCGTACTCGGGCCCCTCGCTGATCCTTGCGTATTGCCAGTGCATCGCGCACGGTATCGACATGCAATTCGGCATGCGCCAACAGGATCTGGCGGTCGCCTGCGGGTATTGGCCGTTGTTTCGTTACAATCCTGCAATGCGCTCGATCGGCGAAAATCCTTTTCGCCTTGATTCGCCGCGCCCGACAATCAAATTCCAAGATTATGCCTACAACGAGATCCGCTACAAGGCACTCACCCAGACCCGCCCGAAGGAGGCCGCGGAACTGCTTGCAATGGCGCAACAGGTAATCGACGAAAAATATCAAACGTATGAAAAAATGGCTGGATGGGCACCCGAACGTTTCCACCCTGCCCCGGCCGGTGTTGCGAAAAATTCTGTTTCCGCGCCGCGCTGAAGGACTACCAAAATGAACTTGACCACACGCTACCTCGGCCTCGCGCTCGAAAATCCGTTGATTGCGTCGGCGTCGCCGCTCAATCTTGATCTCAGCAATATCCAGCGCCTGGAGGAGGCGGGTGCCGCAGCGGTCGTGTTACCGTCGATCTTCGAGGAGCAACTCGAGCGGGAGATGGCGGAGATCGAACGGTTAACCTCGATCGGTGCCGAGAGCTCGGCCGAGACGACAAGCTATTTCCCCAGCGCAGCCACCTACCGTACCGGCCCGCATCAATATCTGGATTTGATCGAGCGCGCACGCGCGGCGGTGGATATACCCGTCATCGCTAGCCTCAACGGCGTAACTCGCAGCGGGTGGATCGATTACGCCCGGCTTGTGCAGGAGGCGGGAGCACACGCTATTGAACTCAACGTGTATTTTGTGCCGGGTGACCCGGCTTTGAGCGGCAGCGAGGTCGAGCAGCGCTATTTCGACATCTTGCGGGCAGTCAAAGCTGCTGTATCAATCCCGGTTGCGGTAAAGCTGGCGCCTTACTTTAGCTCCGTCGGCCATACCGTGCAGCAACTTGAACGCGAGGGGGCCGACGGTTTTGTACTATTCAATCGTTTTTATCAACCCGACATCGACCTCGGCCGCTTGCAATTAAAACGCGACCTTGATCTCAGCACTCCACTCGAAATTCGTTTGCCACTGCTTTGGATCGCTGTGTTGGCCGGCAAGACGCGAGCCTCGCTTGCGGCCAGCACCGGAGTTGAAACAGCGGACGAAGTCGTCAAGTATTTGCTCGCTGGAGCTGATGTCGTCATGTCAACGTCTGCCCTTCTCCGTCACGGCATTGGCCACATGAAGACTTTGATCGATGGCCTTGCCGCGTGGCTGCGCGCGCGCAACGTTGACTCGTTGTCCGCCATTCGCGGACAAATGAGTCAGAGCAAGGTTAGCGACACCGCCGCCTTTGAGCGCGCTAACTATATTCAGATCCTCCAGGAATGGGGCGCAGATCGAGGCGATCGATAAACTTTTGCGTAGGCGAGATTAGTGTCGCAGTCAAATGTATCAGCAGCGAGCCGTATTGGTGCAATTTGCGATGTAACTGCGTCATCCTATTGCTCGGTTCCTCTTGCCACCAAGCGACTCAAGCTAGGAATCGTTGCAGTATTGATTCAGTTTGAATTTGCGCAGGCGTACGGTTTGATCTAAATCAAAACGCGGTCCAAGATTAAATGCTATACGTCAACACACAAGTTATCCGTGGATGAGTCTCTTTGATAGGTCAGGACAAACAATCCCCACAAATATCCAGTGAATGCGCGCGCGGCGAGCAGCTTCTGTGAGCAGCAATTCCGCGGTTCACGACTTGGATCAACACAACATAAATGCAAAACGCAAAATTCAATCGGTAGCTTACCAACTCTGACGACAGAAGGATTTTGACAATGAAGTCGAAGAAAACAAGTTCGCGCAAGCCTCATCACGCCAAGGCGGTCGCGCGCAAGACAAACAGACTGGTCAAGCCCGGCAAATCCGCCAACCGAACCATTAGGGCCGAACCCTCGCGTACCGCCGAAATTAATCCGTCAGAGCTTTACAATTGGATTGCTGTGGCAGCATATTATCGTGCAGAACAGCGCGACTTCGTCCCGGGGTCAGAACTGCGGGACTGGCTTGAAGCCGAGGCCGAGATTCTGCGGTGGCTTAATGATTGAATCAGTCTATGGTGATGCGTCACGCATCGCCGCGCGCAAGCCGGTTGGATAGTCCCGGTTCCCGCTATTTGGGTTCACCCCTTGACCATATTTCTCACGCTCGTCAAGAATGCGCCGGAAAAATCCCTGAGCGGACGATACCTACGTTGGGTTGCGCTGCAGAGGTCTATCGCGCGATGTACGCGTGAATCTGCGCTACCACCGCGGCACCCTCGCCGATCGCGCCTGCTACGCGCTTGACTGATCCTGCGCGTACGTCGCCAATCGCGAAAATGCCCGGCACGCTGGTTTCAAGAGGCCAGCGCCGTCCGTTCTTCACACGCGTGTCAGCAGCCGGCAGCTCGGAGCCGGTACGAACGAACCCCTTGTCGTCAAGGACAACGTCACAATTTTTAAGCCATTCAGTCGCCGGATCCGCACCCAGAAACAGGAACACATTGCGAATAGCGTGTGTTTCCTCCTGTCCCGTGTCGCGTTGCCGCCAGCGAATTGATTCAATGCCCGACTCGGGTGTACCGGTTGCGCCAACGATTTCGGTTCGGGTGCGCAGCTCGATGTTGGGAATTGCAGCGATACGGTCGATTAGATATCTCGACATGCTCGCCGCCAGGCCTGCACCGCGCACCAGCATCCATACCTTGGACGCATGCGCAGCAAGAAATACGGCACCCTGCCCTGCGGAATTGCCGCCCCCGACCAGCACCACTTCCTCCCCCGCGCATATTTTTGCTTCGATGGGCGACGCCCAGTACCAGACGCCGCGCCCTTCCAACGCCTGCAAGTTCGCGCAATCCGGCCGGCGATATCGCGCACCGCTCGCGATTACAACCGTGCGGCTTCGAATAACGCGCCCGTCCGCAAGGTGGAGCGCGATTGGATCGAGGGCATCGGAACGGCTGCAGTCAAGGCGCACGGCCTCGCCGGGAATCAACATGCGCGCGCCGAATTTCTGCGCCTGACTGTACGCGCGTCCCGCCAAAGCTTGCCCGGATATGCCGGTAGGGAAGCCGAGATAATTTTCGATGCGCGCGCTGGCCCCGGCTTGCCCGCCGAAGGAACGCGCGTCAACCACGAGTACCGACAGTCCTTCCGAGGCGGCATATACCGCAGTTGCCAATCCAGCGGGCCCGGCGCCCACGACGGCAACCTCATGTATCTCGTCTGCACCGTCGGCCTCAAGCATGCCGATGCATTTGGCCAACTCGTTCTCCGTGGGGTTGCGCAACACCGATCCGTCAGGGCATGCCACGAGCGGCATATCCTCGCGCCGCGGGGCGTAGCGATCAATAAACGCTTTCGCGTCCTCATCGCTTGCGGGATCAAAAAGCGCGTGCGGATAACTATTGCGCGTGAGGAATCCGCGCAGCCTTACGACGTCGGACGAGCCAGGCGAACCGATCAACACCGGGCCGCCGGCGCCGGTCTCGAGCAAACCGACGCGGCGAAGGATCAACGCACGCATAATTGTCTCGCCCAGCTCGGCTTGTGCGACCAAAAGGGCGCGCAGCTGTTCAGGGGCGATGAGCAGCGCTTCAACGGGGCCGAGGGCAACACCATCTACAAATGCGCGTTTACCCGACAGTTGTCCAATTTCGCCCGAAAATCCTCCGGGGCCCAGTTCCGTGATCGTGAAATTACGTCCGTGTCCATCACGCCCCGTTATTCGCACCGCGCCCGAGAGCACGACGAATATACCTGGGCTGCGTTTGCCGGTCTCGAACAAATACTCGCCGTCGGCATACCCCCGCAACGCGCCAAAGCGGCGCATGCGCGCGAGATCCTCAGGATCAAGGACCGGGAACATCTGCGCGCGGCGCGCTTCGAGCGTAGGCGAAGGGTAGGCCTCAGCCATTGCAAACGTTGGGTTTGAAAATCATTTGAGCTCCATTAACAGCTCGTCGATGTAGCACCAGCTCCAGTTTTCGCCGGGTTCAAGCGAGGTAATAATCGGATGTTTAGTTGCGCGAAAATGCTTGGTGGCGTGCTTGTTCTTCGAATCGTCGCAACAGCCGACGTGTCCGCAGGTCCGACACAGCCGCAGGTGCACCCAGGTATCTCCCATCGCGAGGCACTCCTCGCAGCCCGGGTTGCCCGGTTGGTCTGTCGTTACCAGTTTCAGGTGGCTGCACTGAACTGACATGAAACTCCTGTCCTGCGCCTGACTCCGCTTAATTCCAAGCGCGCACAAATCACTTTTGAAATGCCTCCTCAACACCGGCTTCGAGTACCTGGAGTCCAAATGATATGCCCTGAATCCATCTGTTGATGAAGAATATCGACGCGGCACGAACACCGCTGCGATTGCCGCTATCGATTTGCTCCCGGATGCGCTGCGAAGCGATCTCCTCATCCACTTCAATCCGGAAGCGCGTCATATCGAGTTCCAAGCGTTCCGCGCAACCACCCAACTGTTTGAGTTTCAGCTGTTGCTGGTTTCCGAACAGGAGGTGATGCATGGGCCAGAACTTGCCTTGCGCACCCGCCGCTTCCGCGGCGGGTGCGGCAGGAAGAGCATGCGGGCGGATTTCCTCTTGTGGAAAATGTCGAAAAACTAGGCGTGCCCGGCGTGAATATCGATCTAGCGGCAACTTGGCGACCAGCACCGCCTGCTTGCAATTGGGGCAGTCAAAATCGCCGTATTCGACGATGGTTAGTGGGGCATCTGCCCGTCCGAGGGCGTGATCAACCGTACTGACCGGTACTGCCAGCTCAAGTCGTTTTTGCCGGTCCATGTCCTCCTGCCATTCTCAAAACCACTTCGAATTCAACCCTTATTTTAGGTTATTATGCGCCCAATTCAGACCGCTCGCTTTCATTGACGCTTCGCATCAGTCAGCATTCGCATTTACAGCATGGGTCCGACCGGCGACATCACCGGTGACTCAAGTAAGACTTTGTGAAAATCAGGCGCCCGCGCGCGGAATATCTTGCGGAGCATCAATAGCACCCATCTTGGACGCCATACAAATGAGCAATAGATGGTATTTATTCAGTGGCCTGCCGAATTTCCGCCTCCCTGGACTTGACAGGCATCCCACACTTCGCTGCAAGGCCCCATTCATCTCTCTCGCACAACGGAATTGGCTAAAGTAAAATTCAATCGTCTTGGCAAAAAAACATCGGGCGGGTGCCTTCACGCAAGGAGCATATCAACTTCCTGATGATAACCTGGAGGGGGCGGGGCATCGGAGCGACTATTTCATGCCGGGCGGTCAAGTCAAGGCGCAAAAGTCTGCGAATCAGGCAGCACATTGATTTGATCTGGATCAAATAGACGCCTGCCCGTTCTGTATATTTTGCTTCTCTTAATAATGGAAAGCCGGACTGCCAACCACTAATTTTCCTCACAAAGCACATGTCTGACACCGTCTTGCGCACGACCATGTCCGCTTTGCCGCCCGGCTTGGCGGAAGCTCATGGAGGACGCACGTGTTTTCATTGCGGGTTGCCGTTCGCGGCCGGGATACATTATCGATTTTGTCTTAACGGCGAGGAACGTGATGTCTGCGGTCCGGCTTGCCTGGGCGTGGCGCAGACCATTGTTCAGGCGGGTCTCGCCGAGTACTACCGCTACCGCACGGCGCTGCCCCGCGCAGCTGCGGAAACGCCACCTGGTCTGCTGAACGAACATACGCTTTACGACGATCCCACGTTCCAAGCAAGTTTTGTGCATCATGTCGCCGAACGCGTACGCGAAGCCTCGCTCATCCTGGAAGGCATCACGTGCAGCGCAGGTGTTTGGCTTAACGAGCAGCGCATCGCCCGCCTTCCGGGAGTTTTGGGCGTTGACGTTAATTACACCACGCACCGCGCGCAAGTGCGCTGGGACGACGCCCGCATCAAGCTCTCCGAGATTTTGCGGGCAGTGGCAGCAATCGGCTACTGCGCCCATCCATTCGACCCCGCACGGCAAGAGGAAACGCAGCGCAAGGCGCGCAATGCGGCCTTGTGGCGGCTGTTTGTCGCGGGCTTGGGCATGATGCAGGTGATGATGTACTCCATTCCTGGCTACATTGCGGGCGATGGCGACATGCCATCGTATATCGGCGCGCTATTGCGTTGGGCAAGCTTGGTTCTCACACTTCCGGTGGTGCTGTATTCGGCAGCGCCGTTTTTCAGCAGCGCGTGGCGCAATCTACAACATGGACGAGCAGGCATAGACTTGCCGGTTGCGCTGGGCGTTGGCGGCGCGTTTCTTGCCAGTGTTTGGGCGACCGTACAAGGGCATGGGGCGGTTTACTTCGACTCCATCACGATGTTTGTGTTTTTACTTTTGTGCGGGCGCTACCTGGAAATGAGTGCGCGCGCCCGCGGTTGCGACGCCGTGGAGAAATTGGTGAAGCTTATCCCGGCGCAGGCGCTGTTGCTCGTGGATTTTCCCGCATCAAATCGCGAGAAGCAGGTTGCTGCCTCGAATCTAAAAGTCGGCGACCACGTTCTGATTCCGCCGGGCCAGAGTATTCCCGCCGATGGCCGAGTCGTGCAGGGCGAAAGTAGTGTCGACGAATCCTTGTTGACCGGCGAAAGCCGGCCTGATCGTAAGGGCCCCGGAGCGGAGCTCACCGGCGCCACGCTTAATCTCACCAGTCCGTTGGTCATGCGCGTAGAGAAAGTTGGACCGGATTCGACGCTGGCGGGCATTGTGCGGCTGATGGATCGGGCGCTCGCCGACAAGCCGCGCATCGCATGCTTGGCGGACCGGGCGGCGAGCTGGTTCGTGCTGTGCTTGCTGCTAATTGCGGCGGTGACATTTCTCGCTTGGTACGCGATTGATCCGGGCAAGGCATTTTGGATTACCGTCACCGTGCTCGTTGTGACCTGTCCGTGCGCATTGTCGCTCGCCACGCCGGTGGCGCTGGTTGCCGCGACCGGTAGCTTGGCAGCAAGGGGGCTGCTGATCACGCGCGGACACGCGCTGGAGACGCTCGCGGTCGCAAGCGATTTTGTTTTCGACAAGACAGGAACACTCAGCGTCGGACGCATGCTGGTGCGGGAGGTGCGTCCGCTTAGCGCGCTACCGGCTACGCAATGCCTCGCATTGGCCCGGGCGCTTGAGCAGGGCTCGGAACATCCAATTGCCACTGCGCTCCGCGCCTATTTATCCGTCCCTGATTCAGAACACCGAGTCAATACTGTAGCGGCAAGCACTGTCGCCAATGTTCCCGGCCGCGGCGTCGAGGGAATCATGGACGGTATGCGCTACCGTCTGGGCACGCCGCAATTTGTCGCAGAACTGACAGGCCAGCCACTGCCCATGCAGCTCGCAGTCCAACCCGATGGAGCTTCGCTCATCGGCCTTGGCAATGCTAAGCGCTGGCTGGCGGTGTTTATGCTTGACGACTTGCTCCGCGCTGACGCAAAGGGGCTAATCGAGTACCTGCGTCACTTGGGCAAACGGATTCACTTGTTGACCGGAGATAGTGTCGAGGTCGCGCGTTCCGTCGCTCACGAATTGGGAATCGAAGATGTGCGAGCAGAAGCCACTCCAGCGGATAAGGTCGCTTATTTGCGTGAGTTGCAAGCGAGCGGGGCGGTAGTCGCCATGGTGGGTGACGGCGCGAACGACGCGCCGGTACTTGCTCAGGCGCAGATTTCGGTCGCCACTGGGCAAGCCACCGACGCTGCACGCGCCAGCGCCGACATGGTTCTTATTTCCGGCAAGCTGTGCGATCTCATGACCGGCATTAAGACTGCCCGCATGACGCTGCGCGTAATCCGTCAAAACCTGACTTGGGCACTGGTCTACAACCTGGCTGCGTTGCCGCTTGCCATGACAGGGCATGTTAGTCCATGGATGGCGGGCATCGGCATGTCGGCGAGTTCGCTTTTAGTTGTGGCAAATGCCCTGCGATTGCGGGGTAAAGCTAAGGCACCGCAGGCTACAGTGCAAGCCGCCGCGCAAACCGACCTCGCTTTGATAGGCAAATGAGACTAATGGCGCCATGGAAATCCTTTACCTGTTGATACCGCTAAGCGTGGTATTGGTGTTTTTAATTGGTTTCGTGTTTTGGCTTGCGCTACGCAGCGGCCAGTTCGATGACCTCGAAGGTGCCGGCTTTCGTATCTTGCTGGATGATGATGGCGCACAAGTACCAGAGGATTCGCGGCCGCGCAGCAACACCGAGGTGGAAAAGGATTAAAACAAAGATTTCAGTAACGTTTGATTTTGAACCGGGAGTAAAAAATGGAAACTCAAACCACGTATAACTATAAAGTAGTAAGGCAGTTCGCCATCATGTCTGTGGTGTGGGGAATCGTAGGCATGAGCGTCGGCGTGTTGATCGCCTCGCAACTCATCTGGCCCGATCTCACTTACGGAATACCTTGGCTTTCCTATGGGCGGCTGCGGCCATTACATACCAACTCGGTGATTTTCGCGTTCGCGGGTTCGGCGTTATTTGCAACCTCATATCACGTGGTGCAGCGAACTTCCCAGGTGCGGCTGTTCTGTGATCGGCTGGCTGCCTTTACGTTTTGGGGCTGGCAGGCGGTAATCGTGCTTGCGGTCATCACGCTGCCGCTCGGCTACAACACCTCGCACGAATACGCCGAGCTGGAATGGCCAATCGATATTCTCATTACGCTGGTTTGGGTCGCCTATGCCATCGTCTATTTCGGCACCATCTTTAAGCGCAAGACCAAGCACATTTACGTTGCCAACTGGTTTTACGGCTCCTTTATCCTGACTATCGCCCTGCTCCACATTGTCAACAGCGCGGAAATTCCGGTCACGGTCTGGAAGTCGTATTACATCTATTCCGGCGTGCAGGATGCGATGGTGCAGTGGTGGTACGGGCACAACGCAGTGGGATTCTTTCTGACGGCGGGCTTTCTCGGGATGATGTACTACTACGTCCCCAAGCAGGCGCAGCGGCCGATCTACTCATACCGCTTGTCGGTGGTGCATTTCTGGGCATTGATTTTCACGTACATGTGGGCCGGTCCGCATCATCTGCATTACACCGCGCTGCCGGACTGGACCCAGTCTCTGGGCATGATCTTTTCGCTGATTCTGCTTGCGCCGTCCTGGGGCGGCATGATCAACGGCATCATGACGCTGTCGGGCGCGTGGTATAAATTGCGCGAAGACCCGATACTGAAATTCCTCATTGTGTCGCTTTCATTTTACGGCATGGCCACATTTGAAGGTCCGATGATGTCAATCAAGACTGTGAACGCGCTGTCGCACTATACCGACTGGACTATCGGCCACGTTCACGGGGGAGCGCTGGGCTGGGTGGCATTTATCAGTATCGGCAGCCTGTACTACCTGATCCCGCGATTGTTTGGCGAGACCAAAATGTACAGCGTGCGCCTGATTTCGCTGCATTTCTGGATCGCGACACTGGGGGTAGTGCTGTACATCGCTGCCATGTGGATCGCCGGCGTGACGCAAGGCCTTATGTGGCGCGCGGTCAACCCCGACGGCACGCTCACCTACAGCTTCGTCGAAAGCGTGAAGGCGACATATCCGTTCTACGGCATCCGTCTATTGGGTGGAATCCTGTTCCTGTCAGGCATGCTGATCATGGCCTACAACGTCTTCAAAACCGTGGTCGGCCGGGCGCCGGTGGACGCGCCGATACCACAGCTGGTTACCGCCTAAGCGTCGGTTCCGCATGCGTGCCACCGAAAACGATTCCGAAGTATAAGGAAAGAGCCATGAAAGCAAGTCATGATTTTATTGAAAAGAACGTCGGGGTACTGATCCTGCTCATCATAGCTGTGGTGAGCGTCGGCGGACTGGTGGAGATCGTTCCGCTGTTCTTCCAAAAATCCACCACCGAACCGGTCACCGGATTGAAACCTTATACCGCTCTGCAGCTATCGGGACGGGACATCTATATCCGCGAGGGCTGCAACAATTGCCATTCGCAGATGATCCGCCCGTTCCGCGCTGAAACCGAGCGATACGGACATTACTCGGTGGCCGGCGAGTTTGTATATGACCACCCCTTCCTGTGGGGCAGCAAGCGCACCGGGCCGGACCTGCAGCGGGTCGGAGGACGCTATAGCGACGAGTGGCACCGACTGCATTTGAACAACCCGCGCGACGTGGTGCCGGAATCGAACATGCCGGCTTATCCGTGGCTTGCCAAAACGCCGCTTTACACCGGTGACATCGACGCCAAGATGCGCGCGCTGCGCCGCGTCGGGGTACCGTACAGCGACGAGGATATCAAAAACGCCAGAGACGAAATCACCGGCATGACTGAACAGGATGCACTGATCGCGTATCTGCAATGTTTGGGCCTTGCGCTTAAGAACGTGAGGTGAAAAATGGACATCAATGATTTGCGCGTAATCATCACAGTTGTGAGCTTCGCAGCGTTTGTGGGCATTGTGTGGTGGGCATGGAGCGGCCGGAGCAAGGCCGCATTCGACCAGGCGGCACAATTGCCTTTCCTCGAAGACGACAACGACCTGAACGCACGGAATGACACTGCGGCCGGGGATGGAAAACTGAAGGAGTAACGCAATGAGCGATTTTGTGAGCAGTTTCTGGAGCGGCTATATCGCCGTCATCACGCTGGTGAGCATCCTCGCCTGCCTTGTTCTGCTCAGAGCCATGAGCAGCAAGCGCGCGGCCGGCCCGGCGCAGCCGGAAGTGCACGGTAACGTGTGGGATGAAGACCTGCAGGAATATAACAACCCGCTGCCACGCTGGTGGATGGGATTGTTTTACATCACCATCGCATTTGGGCTGTTGTATCTCGTGCTCTACCCGGGTCTTGGCAGCTTTAAAGGCGTTCTCGACTGGAGTTCGCGCGGCCAGTATGCCAAGGAAACGCAACAGGCTGCAGCTCAGTACGGTCCGATTTTTGCGAAATATGCGAAGCTGGACGTTCCCGCGTTGGCTGCGAATCCTGAGGCGCATGCCATTGGCGAGCGCCTGTTCCTTACTTACTGCACGCAATGCCATGGTTCCGATGCGCGCGGAGGCTTCGGCTTTCCGAATCTCACAGACAACGACTGGCTCTGGGGCGGAGAGCCACAAACGATCGAGACCACTATTCTGGACGGGCGCACCGGTGTCATGCCGGCCTGGGGACCGGTGCTCGGGGAACAGGGTGTGAAGCAGGTGGCAAACTATGTGTTATCTCTTTCAGGGAGCAAATATGATCTACAGCTCGCAAAAGCCGGAAAAGAAAAGTTTGCAACCAATTGTGTCGCATGCCACGGCCCGGAAGGAAAAGGCAACCAGGCGCTCGGCGCGCCTAACCTAACCGATAATATCTGGCTCTTTGGTGGCTCCGAAAAAACCGTGATCGAAACGATTACCAACGGGCGCACCGGCACCATGCCCGCCTGGAAGGACTTTTTAGGCAAGGAAAAAGTGCATTTGCTAGCGGCCTACGTCTACAGTTTTTCCCATGCACCCGGTGCGCACCCCGCGCAGCAAACGGAGCCCGCTCAAGCGGCCGATGCAAAGCCGGTACCGACGAACCAATAAGCCGGCAGTGAACGCGCAGCTTCCCATGCAAAATATTTCGGTGGCTAAGATGGCCACAGCGGCTGCCGCGGATCAAAACGAGGCGCTGTACGAAATCCGCAAAAAAATCTATCCGCGGGCGGTGAGTGGGTTGTTTGCGGGCTGGCGCGTTTTCTTTGTGATTTTGACCCAAGTTATTTTTTATGGGCTGCCCTGGCTGCAGTGGAACAGTCGGCAGGCAGTGTTGTTCGACCTTGCCGCACGCAAATTCTATATTCTGGGTTTGGTATTTTGGCCGCAGGATTTCATTTACCTCACCGTGCTCCTCGTGATCTGCGCTCTGTCGCTGTTCTTGTTTACCGCGGTGGCCGGGCGGCTGTGGTGCGGCTATGCTTGTCCTCAGACCGTGTACACCGAAATATTCATGTGGATCGAGCAAATGATCGAGGGAGACCGGCTGCGGCGGGTGAAACTCGACTCCACGCCGTGGGGTGCTCGCAAAATCGCGGTCAAAGGCGCGAAGCATGCAGTTTGGATTGCGGTCGCGCTGTGGACCGGTTTCACCTTCGTTGGCTACTTCACCCCGATTCGCACGCTCGGTCACGAAGTCGCAATGCTTAGCTTGGGGCCATGGGAGACATTCTGGATTTTGTTCTATGGCTTCGCTACCTACGGTAATGCCGGCTGGATGCGCGAGCAAGTGTGCAAATACATGTGTCCTTACGCTCGCTTCCAGGGCGTGATGTTCGACCGCGATACTTTGGTCATCACGTACGACGCCGGTCGCGGCGAGCCGCGCGGCGCGCGCAGCCGCAGTAGCGATTACAAGGCGGCGGGGCTCGGCACCTGTGTGGATTGCGAAATTTGCGTGCAGGTGTGCCCGGTCGGTATCGACATTCGCAAAGGGCTGCAGTACGAATGCATCGGCTGCGCCGCCTGCATTGACGGTTGCGACAAGGTGATGGACAAGATGGGTTATCCCCGCGGGCTGATCCGTTACACGACCGAAAATGCGCTGGAGAATCATTTGAGCTGGACGCAGATGGTGCAGCGCATATTCCATCCGCGCGTGCTGATTTACACCGCCATTTTATGGTCCATCATCATCGCCGCGGGCACTGCGCTCTATTTGCGTGAGCCGCTCAAGGTGAACGTGATTCGCGACCGCGGCACGCTGGTTCGCGAATTGGGAAACGGCGTTCTCGAAAACGTCTATCGATTGCAGATCATGAATACGGACGAAGCCGCGCATCGCTACATCGCCAGCGCTTCAGGCCTCAACGGAATTAAAGTGATAACCGATGGACAGCCAATTGAAGTGCCGGCCGTTTCCTCGCTGACCGTTCCGGTTCGGGTACAAGCCGTGCCCGGATCATCCAAGCCCGGCGCGTACCCGATTCAGTTTCACGTGCGCTCGAGCGAAGACAAGCGGATTGCAGTGAACGAGAAGTCGATTTTTCTGATTCGTTGAAAACTGTGTTGACTGGAAGAACCTATGGCGCCGATTAATGCAGAGCAAACCACAAAGCCCTGGTACAAAGAACCGTGGCCGTGGATTTTAATATCCGGGCCATTTATCGTGGTCGTTGCCGGCTTTTTCACCCTGTGGCTCGCAATTCACACCGACGATGGGGTCGTGACCGAGGATTATTACCAGAAGGGCCTTGCAATTAATCAGACGTTAAAGCGCGATGAATTCGCCGCCGCACATCATTACCGGGCTACGCTATTGATCAGTCCCGAGCACGCGGGCGTCCGTGTATTTCTCTCCGGCGACGGGCCATTGCCGGCGAGCATACGCATGCGGATCTCGCACACATCTCGATCCGGGGAAGAGCAGGTCATATCCCTACGCTCCGTCGGTGCTGGCACCTACGAAGGTCGTTTGGGTTCCTACGGATCCGGACGTCATCTGCTGGTGCTGGAAGATAACTCTGCAACATGGCGTCTATCCGCGTGGTGGGATCCTGCGCCACAAGACCAGACATTAGCTGCGACCCCCGAATAGCGCTGATAAACTATTTTAGGTGAGCCAATGCGCCAATTGATATGGATTTTGTGGCCGTCATTCTTGATGGCAATCCCGGCAACCGGTATTTACTTCTCTCTGTTTGACCCGGTTGATCTCACCCTATTCGGTATCCTGATTCCCGCTGACCGGATTGCCGCCTATACCATCGGTTTTTTCGCGTTTTGGATAATCGGCGCGGGATCGAGCGCCATGACCTGCCTATTCCTGCCCACCGAAACAAACGTTAAAAAAAATTGACCCGCATTCCGTTTTTGGCGAGTTGCCGGCATTCGCAGTTTCGGGATCGCGCCCACAAACCACGGCGACGCGCGCCAAATCGATTCGTACGCCGCGCTCCTGCTGCTCGTATTGGCTGCCATGCAAGTCCTTCTGGGGCGTGGCCACCACGGTCGGGTTCGGCTTGGGCTTCGGACTGCAACATCAGGCGCTCGGAATATGGATCGGTTTGGCCTGCGGCGCTGTTGTTTTCGGCACAATGATGACTGGGCGCCTTGGGCAGCAGAATTTTCACTTCCGTCCCGGCGCGGTGCCTGCTTGACTAGGGATTGAAAGATACATTCCGACAATCACAGCGCGCCAATGATGAAACCGGGAAATGCGAGTTCGTGTCCTTTATCGCATAGCCGGTGCTTTATATTGGAGTATCCCTCACGTGGCTGCCGCATTCGCGACTTGAATGGCGGATTGACAGCGGCAGGCACGCCGCAGATAATTTGACGCGCTATCAAATTATCTACTCGTCAACAATAAAAGGTGCGAAACCGTGGGTAGCTTCACGCGTGCGTTTTCTCTTTCAATAATTTTTTTATTCGCGGGTTTCAGTTTTGATCAGCCACCGGCGACGGCCGACACCGGCGGAGCGAAACCGGCTGTGGCGCAAAAATCGGCCGTTGCCATCGTCCTGTTTACTTCGTGGCGCGATCCGTCGGAGGGAGCGTTCACCTTGAACGTGCCGCAAAAGTGGAACATCAGCGGCGGTACTTCGCGCAACGCAAGTATTGATCCGCGCCATTTTGTTTACGCGACCTCGCCCAACCGGAAGATACAGATTTTTATAGGTGATCCTAAACTTGTTCCGAACCAAGTGCCGGATCGCATGATGCAAATGGGTGGATTTCGCGAAGGTCAGGTGATCCGCGGCGCCTGGGGCGGACCCGTTCTGCTGGCACGGTATCAACCGGGCGAACAATATGCTCGCGGCTACGTTTCACGGAAACTATGTCGTGCGCCAAGTGCAGTAAATGCCTCCACACTGCAGGAGGCGTCCAGGGAACTCAGCGCGCGCGCCGCCGAATACGGTAGAGCTACGGGGGCCGTTGCTCAGGCGTGGGTTGGCGAAGCGGTGTTCCGGTGCGGTCAGCAAGCGGGTTACGTTAGAGCATCTACAGTGCTGGCGGCACCTGCCGCCGGCGCTGGCGCCCAAGTATGGGACGTCCTTGAGCTCAGCGGGTATATAGCGGCTGCTCCTGGCGACGAAAAATTCGCGCGATATGTCATGGACAACATGGTGGCCAGCTTTCAAATGGATCCGCAGTGGCAGGCGCGGCAGGCTCGGACGCTGCGGGATGTTACAGAGGCCGTCACGCGAGCGCAGCAGCAAATGGCAGCCACCGTCGCGCAACAGGCGCGAGCCGAGGCCAAGTCCAACCAGATCGATGTGATGTCAGGCTGGGAGAAAAACAACAAGGCGCGGGATGCCGCCATGCAGCGCGACTCCGAAGTGCGTCGAGGCATTACCACTGCCGAAGATCCCGTCCAAGGCAGCCGCACGGTGAGTAACGACTACAACTACTACTGGACGCGGCCTGACGGCTCGATTGTTGGAACGACGACCGATACGCCGCCCGACTACAGCAGCGGCTGGCGCATGATGTCCACCCACTGAGCCGTAGCAGCGGCGATTGTATCAGCACTGTACGGAATTCGCCGCGCCGCGATATGAAGCCGTGTCAGCAGCGAATTCTAGGTCGACAAGCGCCCGGAATCAATCGAAACTAGATGCTCTTTTTTCCGACTTCGTCGCAGCTTTTTGAATACCAGCAAACAGTACGGAATCAGCTGCGCGGGCCTAAGTTTGATGAAGCCGTCTGTTGCCTCTCGCACAGCCTGACACGGCCGTATCCGGACATCGCCGAAAAAACGATGGTGGTTGCCGAGCGCGGGCTACCTTTGCGCGCGAGCCGGTCTAAAATATTTTCGTGTATCATCCCATTGCCTAGTTCACAGCCGCAAGTCGGGAATTTCGACAGCACTTTTTTCTATGGAGGACCGCATGAAATACGGAGCGCGAAACAACATAGTTGGAAAAGTCGAGGAAATTAAAAGGGGTTCCGTCATGAGTCAGGTCAAGGTCACGGTCGATGGCCCGATCGATATCACCTCCGTCATGACTTTGGATACGCTCGCCGATCTTGGCGTGAAAAAAGGTGATTCGGTGCGCGTTCTTGTCAAAGCCGTAAACGTGATTTTGGTTCGGGAGTAAGCGAAATCGCGACGACGACCGTTCCGATACGGGGATGGGCGTTTTAACGAATACAACAAAAAATTCAGATTCCAACCTGTAATCCGACCTTCATTGTTTGAGCGGCGGGGATATGGTAAGCGGCAGTTGCATCCTGGGTATTGCGCGCCATCCAAACGAAAAGCCGATCGCGCCAGCGTGCCATGCCTTCCCGCTTGCGACCCGGCAGCAGATCCACATGGCCAATGAAGTAGTGTATTTGATTTAAATCGAGCTTGAGTCCCAATTCCTCGCAGGCAGCCAGCTCCGACGGAATGTTTGGCCCCTGCATGAATCCATAGCGCAGCACCAGTCGGTAGAACCCGTGCTCGAGCTTGTTTAGTTCGATGCGTTCCTCGCGGTTTATAGTAGGCAACGGTTCAATTACCACCGTCACCAAGATCACACGCTTGAACAAGACACCGGTGTGCCGCACCAGCTGCTGCAGCGACGGCGGGGTCTGCTCCAACCGCCCGGTGAAAAATACCGCAGTGCCGGGTACGCGCGATATGCGTTCGGCCGTTACGCCCCCGATGAACGTTTCCAGATTTGATGTGGTATTTGCGATCTGCTCGGCTAAAAGACCCGCGCCCCTGCGCCACGTGGTCATGACGGTGAACAGCGTCACGCCGATCACTAAGGGCAACCAGCCGCCATCGGGTATTTTGAAGAGATTGGAGCCCAGGAACCCAAGATCAATCGCTAAAAACCCCAGTAGAAAAGCAAACGCTGCGGGCAAGGTCCAGCCCCGGCGCTCGCGCGCGACGTTGAACGTCAGTACCGTCGTGATTGCCATAGCGGAGTTTACCGCCACACCGTACGCTGCGGCCAAATTACCGGAGGTGCGAAAAGCAAGCACCAAGCCGATGGCGGCCGTCATCAGCAGCCAGTTTACGGCAGGCATATATACCTGTCCGCGTGCGTCGGCGGAGGTTTGTTCCACGGTGAGCCCGGGTAATAGTCCGAGTTGCACGGCCTGACGCGTCAATGAGTAGGTGCCGGTAATTACTGCTTGTGACGCGATGCAGGTCGCGGCTGTGGCAAGAATGATCAGCGGGTATACGCCCCATGATGGAGCCAGATGAAAGAAGGGATGGACGCTTTTTGAGGGTGCGGCAATCAATAACGCGCCTTGTCCGAAGTAATTGATCAGTAGCGCCGGAAGTACGAAAGCGAACCAAACTTTGCGAATGGGATGGCGGCCGAAATGGCCCAGATCCGCGTATAATGCTTCACCGCCCGTAGTAACAAGGAAAACAGCGTAGAGAATAAGATAGCCCGTGAAACCATTTGCTAGAAAGAACTTGATCGCGTACCACGGGTTGATCGCGAGTAATACTTGGGGGGCTTGGAGAATGCCGTGAATTCCAAGCGCGGCCAGTACGGCCAACCAGATCAGCATTAAGGGACCAAAAATTGCCCCTACCGTCGCGGTTCCGTGACGCTG
>Ga0335079_10000689_pt1 | contig 38772 bp, 30 predicted proteins | sample Lox_Sample_33_FD_206719 | JGI IMG/M metagenome (GOLD analysis project Ga0335079, IMG submission 206719) | Soil microbial communities from Loxahatchee National Wildlife Refuge, Florida, United States - Lox_Sample_3.3 | ecosystem: Environmental > Terrestrial > Soil > Wetlands | place: USA...
ACGTCGCCAATCCCTCGTTATCCAACACCCTCTTCATCTCTGCGTTCTCCGCGGCTCTGCGGAAAAGTCTTCCGGCCTTTTGTTCGCATTCCGCGCCAAATTGCTCCTAACCCCTCCACAATGAGCACTTACAGAAATCGCGCCTGCAACTCTTTTCAAATGAACACTTGCAAATTATTGGACTTAAAGTCATTTAGAATCAACACTTGCGGAAAACAAGGTGGTAGGGGGTGGCTAAACTCATCTGAGGATTCCGCGCAACTGCTCTCCGAAGAAGTTCCTGAGACTTATCTCTTTCGAAGCTCGAACCCCTTATTCTGGGGGTTTGAGGTAGGCGGCGCCGTGGCGGAAAAGTCCGGCGGAAGGAAGCGGCTGGGAGAAGACGATGCGGATGGGAACGAAGATGGCGCCGCTGCCCGGAGTGTAGGGAACAGCGACTTCGAGGCGCGTGCCTTCCGGATATTGATTGCGGCTGCGGAAGCTGATGCCGCCTTTGGAAAGATCTTCACAGACGGCGACCTCTTCCTGAAAGCCGCGGCGGCGGATGCAGGCGAGGACGCGAGCGCGAATGCGGGTGCGATTGCGGCGGGGAACAACGCGTTCGTCCGCGTCGGGGACGCGAAGAGGCAGGGCATCGGGAGGAGGAATTTCCGGCTGGGCTTCGATCCAGATGGAAGGCGCATCGCAAATCTTACAAACGCGGGCGACGCATTTGCGGATCTCGAAGGATTTCAGTTCCAATTCGTTGAGATAGACGACTTCGCGGCGCTGGCAGAAGCTGCATTCCATGAGCAGGCGAGCAAGAGCTTCTTCGGCGCGGTGGGGAACGGGAAATTCGATGTCCCAGAAGTCGGCCCAAGGATCGAGGATGCTGATGGCGTAGATGAAACCTTCCGGCTCGTGGTCAATTTCGGCGACGACGCGTGCGCGAGCGGATTTGGTGAGATCGCCTTCGAGAGAGCGCTTGAGGGTAAGTTCCTGGCCTGCTTGCAGCTTTTCCTGGAGGCGAATGACACCGCCATTGCGACTAACGAGCAGCGTCTGGGCGATTTGCTTGACCACGAGGCCGCTGCCAGCCAGCCAGCTGGTCTCCAGCGGCATGCGAAAAGCGATGCGGTCGCTTTGACGAAGCCCTTCGGTACGCGCCGTAGTCATGAGGGGGAGGCAAACGACTCCAGATTCAGAATAGCACGGGCCCCTGGACCGGTTGCCGGGGCGATGCGGGGTTTTGTCGTTTGCACTAATAACAGTTCCAGTGATTCGCGGGCAGGCAAAGCCAGTGGAGAATGGCGCCGCTGTTACCTTTTTGGCGCATTGTCTGTGCAAATATAGGGAATCGCCGGATTGATGGAGGAAACTGTTCGTTAGTACAGCGCCGGGAAAGCCAGGTGGTAACGGAGCGGATCCCAGCCGCCGTGAATAACGTTATATCCATGGACGACCACATCGCCAAGGAACGATCGCGTTCGCAACCCCTTCGCGACCGCCGCTATGCCATCCGTTTTCCATTTGCCGCAGACGCCGAGTTTCTCGATCTGGAAACAGGAGAGAGGACCGAGGGAGTGACCTCCGACATTTCATTAGGCGGATGCTTTGTTTGCACCAGCAAACCGCTTTTGGCGAATTCGCGCGTGCGGGTGACGCTGACGAGGAAGGATCAGAAGCTCGAAGCGCTAGCGGTGGTGCGGATTGTGAAGCCACGCGTAGGCATGGGAATCGAGTTTCTTGACGTAGATACGAAATCGCACGTTGTGCTGGAACGGTGGATCGAGCAGCTTCGGCGCGGGGTACGTTAGCCCGTCAGGACCTGATCGAGAAGCTGCCCCACCGCGCGGAGCGCTTCCAGAATCGAAAAACGGTGATCCATGGCGCCGGCGAGGTCCGTATTGGCGAAGGCGATTCTGCCGAACGGAGCACCGCGAAGAATGTCGCGCGGAGCCGGCTGACCTGTTTTTCCAAAGAAAAATCCAGGCTGAGGGCTGAGGTAGGCGTGGCCCCAACGGTTCAGAATGATGCCCGCGATGTCGCGTTGGGCGTCGAAGCCAGCGTGTGAAAACATTTCGGTGAATTGGGCGCGAATGCGGCGTTCATAGTCACGAAAGGAAGTGGTGATCATTTCGCCGCGGCCGCGATGGCCCTGATCCTCGGTGCTCAGGCCGGGATAGGAATACAGAACTTTGAGCGTGAGCACCACCGGAGAATCGGGACTGAGGGTGGCGTCAATGTTGCCGACGGTGGCGAGGCGGCGCAGTTCGAGGTAATTGCCGAGGCCGCCGCCGAACCAGCGGCATCCCGTAATTCCCATTTTGTAAAGAAAATTCCAGTTGCGTAGAGCGATGTTGGCCATGAGGCAAGGCGAGCGATAAAACTGGGAGTAGGCATTCTTTTGCGCGGCAGGAAGATCCGTGACGATGTTCTTTGTGGTCCAGGAGCCGCCCGCCATCACGGCGGAGCGCGCTTTAACGCGAGAGAGTTTGCCGGCGCGGGCATAGGTGAGCGTCAGGGAATCAGATTTCGAGGGATCGCCGTCATGTTCGACGGAAATCACTGTGGAGGAGAGACGGAGGCGGACGGGAGAATGGGGAACGTCGAGAGCGGGGAAATTCACGGAGCCGAGACTGACTCCGTCGGGTGTGGCGTCACCTGCAATCGAAGAGGGGATCAGAGCCTTGACCATGAGGCGGGCGATGGTGGTGTTTCCACCGGGAAACATCTGCACGCCGCCGCCTTCGTCGTAAGGGTGAAGAAGATCGGCGGCATAGTCCGAGTAGGCGGAGAGCGCATCGGCACCGAGGCCCGAGCCGCCGCCAAGGTCCGGGGAGAGAAAGGTCCGAATGAAGTCGCGCGAGAGGCTAAAGCGCTGGATATAGTGTTCCTCGAGGGTGATGGCATCGAGCGCGCGCGAAATGGAGTCGCCTTCGAATTGCGGCGGAGTGAAGGGCGTGGCATTTTCGGCGGAGCCGGAAAACCAGCGTAAGAGTTCGCTGCGCGAAGATTCGCTCACGGGGGCACCCGCGAATTTCTTGCCGATAGGATCAATCAGCCAAAGACCAGATTTGGGATCGAGGGCACCGGCGGAATGCCCGGCGGGAGAAGCGCCGAAATTGGCGCCAAACCAGAAGCCGTAGTTCCCGGTATTCAAACCCGCCGAATCGTAGGGAGTGCGGCCAATGGGCAACGCGGGGCCGTGGCCAGCCCACTTCTGATAATTCAATTTTGGAGTGGAGAGGCCGATGGAGTCATAGAAGCGCTCAAGGAAGCTGTGGGGATATTGTACGAAATAGATGGCGGAGCCCTGATGGGCGATGAGGCGCTTGCCATCCACTTCGAATTCATTTTGCTTGGCCTCGCCGCCAAAGATGGGATGGTCTTCGAGGATGAGGCAATTTGCGCCGGAACCGGCACGGCGCAAGAAAAAGAGCGCCGCGGCGAGACCGCTGATGCCTCCGCCGACGATCACGCAATCGTAGGTTTCTCCGGTGTCGGTTGCTGTGGCGAGAAGGGAGCGGTAAGCGTGATCGCGCATCTTGTGGCCTGCGGTCATCACGTCCCAGGTGTTGCCATTCGAATCGGCGTATTCGCCCACACCGCCGTAGCCGGTCCAGTCTTCCTGAGCGGCAAGGAGTTGCGCGGGTGTAAGCGAATCGAGGAGCATGGCGCCCGAAGCGAGAAGCGTATTACCGAGAAAATCGCGGCGGGTGATAGCCGTCTCCATGCCCAAGGCGCGATCGCCAGGCAAATTGTGCTTTTTGCTTTGCATGAATCAGTTTGCCGCCGCGCTATTGCTTCGTGTCGAGCGGATGCTTGCTCTGTTCGTAAAATTCGTCCTGCAGTTTGAGGCTGACATCATCGGCTTTGACGGCGCGGATGCATTCGTCAATGTAGTCAATGAAGCCGGTCACGTTCCATTCGCCGAGGGCTTTGGCGGCGACGGAACCATCGCCCGAATAATGGTTCGGGAAACGAGCGTACCACCAAATTCCCGTGTAGAGGCCGTCGGGTAGATTCTGGCGATGCTGATCGGCGCCGGATTCTTCCTTGGCGCGGTCGAGATGAACGAGATCCGGGCGGGAAACAAGAGTGTTGGAGGTTTCGTTTTCGCCGGCGTGCCAGTCAATACCAGTGGATTTCTTTCCCGGGCCGCCGGGGCGGCTGCGCTCGCCATCAATGATGTAAACCACGTAATCGTGCGGCAAGTCCAGTTGCGATTGCGCGAAAAATGGAAGCAGATGCTCATTGCCGCCATGGCCGTTGACGATGATGATTTTTTTGCAGCCATTGCGGGCCATTTCGTCGGTGGTCTCCTGGAGAAGTTTCATCTGAATGTCCGCACTGTAGGCGACGGTGCCGGGCTGGTGCTTGGCCTCGAAGATCTGGCCGAAGTAATAGGCGGGGAAAACGACGGCGTATTCTTTTTCGGCAGCGTGAAGAGCGGCGTAACGAACGTTGATGAGATCCGTGCCGATGGGCATGTGAGGACCGTGCTTTTCCAGAATGCCAAAGGGCAGAAGGCACGTACCCTGGGCCTGATGGATGGCGGCGATAAAATCGGGACCCGTGAGCTCCTCCCAATGAACGGAGAGCTTGTTTTGCGCTGGAGCGGCAAAAGCGGCCGCGAGACAGAGCGAAGAAAGAATGGCGATGCGGCGGATCATGAAATGCTCCTCGAAGGGATTTGTGCTCGGGGCATTGTACTGCGCCGGCGAGAAAGCGGCACATTTAAATCGATTTTATATTGGGAGTGCGCGGCTTGGCGGGTTGATTCGCGCGCAAGAGTTCGAGCATGGCGAATGCGGTGAGGATAAGAAGCACCGGATCGGCGGGATGGCGGTAACGGAGCGAAGTGTGAGTGATGTAGTAGATCATCGGAAAAACGAGGGGGTAAGCGGCGACGGGAATTGCGAAAGGATTGCGACGAAGGAAGAGAAGCACCGTGCCGGAGACGGTTCCGAGCAGGATCAGAAAATTGCAGATGATGACGACACGGGCGAGCAGGGAACTGGCCGAGAGGAAATCTTCGATGGGTTTTTCCGTGCCGAGCCAGGTGGCGACAATGCGGCGGCCGATGAGGCGGAGCTCCAGCAAGGGATGCGAGCGAATGAAAGCGCAAGCAAGATGCCATTTTTGTTGCATGAAGGCGGTCTCGCCGATTTGTGAATAGAGCCGCGCCTGCTCGAAGCGAGTGATGCGCTGAATTCCGTGAACGGCGTGAGGGTCGAAAATATCGTTGTTGCCGAGCCACAATTCGAACGGAAAATTAGAACGAAGAGGCACGAAGCACTGGAACTGGACATAGTTGCGAATGGTCCAGGGCAGGCAGCAGAGGACGGCTACCGATAAAGCGAGCGCTGGGAATCTCCAAGCACGCACCGAATTCGCGCGGGAACGATAGACGAGCCACACAAGAAGAAAAGGAAGGACGGCTGCAATCGCGGGATCGTTCATCAAAGAGAATCCCCAGAGCAAACCATAAGCGCACCAGTGGCGCCGGTGCTGGGAGTTCGCAATGGCAAGAGTCGCCCAGAGGAGCGTGGCAGCAAGCAGTGCGGAGAGAGAAGTGTCCCAGATCCATTCAGTGGGAATCATGACCGCGTTGGGGAAAGGGGCCCAGAGCCAGGCGGCGAGCACGGCGGCCACCGGACCTGCGACTTTCTTCGCAGCGAAGTAAATGGGAAGGGAGGTCGCAGCGGAGAAGAGGCAATTCATGAGGGCAGCGGCAAGGAAGGCGGGAAAGGTGAACGCTCCGAAAACGCGGAAAATTCCCGCGAGGAGCAGAGGATAGACGGGGGTGAGCCATGCAGTAGGCCCGGTCTCCTGACGAAAAACGTTGGAAAAACCCTTTCCCTCGGAAAGAGCGAAGGCAATGTTGCCGGCTTCCTGGGCGAAAGGGAGAACGGAGAGCGCCTGATGCGGAATTACGCTCTGCTCATGCCAGAGAAAAGCAGCACGGGCAGCAAAAGCAACCCCGCAGATAAACCAAACTGAGCAGAGCAGCGCCAGGATTCGGGATCGCATGGAAATCAGAACAGATGGAAGTTTAACAATGGTGATCGCCGGAAGCCAAAGTTGGTGGCGATGGACCGGTGCGGTCAGGTATGCGGCGAAAGGCGCCGGTAATTGCCGCGATAATACAGGAGCGGCTCGCCCGGGGAAATTTGGGCACTATGGACCTCTCCAACAAATATTGTGTGGTCGCCCGCCAGATAGCTTGCCGCGACGTGGCATTCCATCTGCACCAGCGTGTTATCGAGAAGCGGGATGCCATGCGCCGTCCAGCGGAAACGGACGCCAAGGGCCTTCTCATCGGGTTCGGGCTGTTCCGGTTGCGAAAAAAAACGAGAAAGAGCAGCCTGATCCGCCCGGAGCAGGTTCACGCCGAAGCGCCGCCGTTCGTGAAGCAGGACGAGCATTTGCGCGTGTTCCGCGATACAGACGAGGAGGAGCGGAGGTTCCAAAGAGACGGAAGCCAGGGAATTGGCGGTCATGCCATGCACGAGGCCCGGGGCGCGCTCGACGGTGATCACGGTGACGCCGGTGGCGAAATGACTGAGGGCGCCACGGAAATTCGAGGAGGTCAGGGGAGTCGTGGTCATACGGCAATGCCATGAGTCTACAGGGGAGGGATGGAAACGTCACGCGACGGCCAGGAGGCCGGGGAACGTTCCGTTCGAAGCAAGAGACGCGGGGAGGGGATTTAATGAATAGGTTGACTCGACGGAATTCTTTCGGAAACAATGCAACTGGCATTTCGAGAGACAAACGCAAATGAGACTTGGACTGTTTACGCCCGTTCTCGGGAAACTGTCGTTCGAACAAATGCTGGAAAAAGTGCGCTCGCTGGAAAAGGTGCGGGCGATCGAGATCGGCACCGGTGGCTGGCCGGGCGACGACCATCTGGATCTTGACGCGTTGCTGGAAAATGCACACAAGGCGAGCGATTACCGCAAGCGAATTCAGGACGCGGGATTGATGATCAGCGCGCTCTCCTGCCACGGGAATCCGCTCCATCCCGATGGCGCCGTGGCGAAAAACTACGATGTGATATTTCGAAAGACGGTGAGGCTGGCGGAAAAACTGGAGGTGCCAGTGGTGGTTACGTTTTCGGGATGTCCCGGAGACAGCGATCAGGCCAAGAGCCCCAATTGGGTGGTTACGCCGTGGCCACCGGAGTTTCTGGAGACGCTGGCCTGGCAGTGGGAAAAGAAAGTGATTCCATACTGGCAGGATGCAGGGAAGTTCGCCGGAGAACACGGCATCAAGGTGGCGCTCGAAGCACATCCTGGCTTCGTTGTTTACAACGTGGAAACAGCGTTGCGGTTGCGTGAGGCGGCGGGGAAAGCAATCGGCGTCAATTTCGATCCGAGCCATTTTTTTTGGCAGGGAGTGGACATACCGGTGGCGATTCGAGCGCTGGGTGAGGCGATCTTTCACGTGCATGCGAAAGATGTGGCGCTGAACAAGGAAAACATCCGGTGCAATGGAATTCTGGACGCGAAAAGCTATCGCCAAATGCTGGAGCGGTCCTGGCTCTTCCGGAGCGTGGGGTGGGGGCACGGCGAGCTGGAATGGAAGCGCATTATCAGCGCGCTTCGGCTCATCGGCTACGACTATGTGATGAGCATCGAGCACGAAGACGCGCTTGCCTCCGTGGACCAGGGGCTAAACTTTGCCGTGGAATTTCTGAGCCGCCTGCTCTTGACTGAATCGCCTGCTGAGCCGTGGTGGACGTGATGGTTAAAAGCGACACCAGTCAGAAGCAGCAACAATCTTGAAGAAAGATAGGAAGATCCACTCAATTTTTCGGGGGATGGAGTGACCAGCGCATGCAAGTTCAGATGAGGGTTCGCTTATCGGCGATGATGTTTCTCGAGTATTTCATCTGGGGCGTGTGGTACGTCACGCTGGGAACATGGCTCGGCGAGCAATTGCATTTTTCGGGCCAGCAGATCGGACTGGCTGCGGGAACGACGGCCCTTGGTGCAATGCTGTCGCCGTTTCTCGTGGGCCTACTCGCTGATGAGTTTTTCGCCACGCAGAATCTTCTTGCAGCCCTCCATGGGATTGGCGGCGTGCTTCTCTGGTACGCCTCCACGCGCAAAGAGTTCGGCATTTTCTACGTGATTTTGTTGCTTTATTCTCTGTGTTATATGCCGACGATGGCGCTGACAAATTCATTGTCGTTCCGCCATATGCGCGATCCACGGCAGGAATTCGGGTCGATCCGCGTGCTCGGCACGGCAGGATGGATCGTGGCCGGATTGATCATCGGTTTTCTACACGTAGAGCCGACGGCCATTCCTATGCGATTGGCTGCCGGATCCTCGATTCTCATGGCGATTTATTGCCTCACCCTGCCGCACACGCCTCCGCTGGGCTGCGCATCGGAACTGAAACTCAAGAACATTTTTCCAGCCGAATCCGTCAGCTTGTTCAAAGATAAAGCGTTTTCGGTGTTTGCCGCGGCTTCGTTTCTGATTTGCATTCCGCTGCAGTTCTACTACGCGTTCACCAATCCCTACCTCAATGAAATCGGCGTGCAGAACGCGGCGGGTAAAATGACCATGGGTCAAATGTCGGAACTGCTGTTCATGCTGGCGATACCGTGGTTTTTCAGAAAGCTCGGAGTCAAGAAGACGCTGATGCTCGGCATGCTCGCCTGGGTTTTGCGCTACGCGGCATTCGCTTATGGCAATAATGGCGCGCTTGTCTGGCTGCTCTATTTCGGCATCGTGGTGCATGGGATCTGCTATGACTTTTTCTTCGTGACCGGGCAGATCTACGTGGACCGCAAGGCTCCGCCGGCATTGCGAGCGGCGGCGCAAGGTCTGATCACGTTCATCACGTACGGGGCCGGAATGTTCATAGGGTCGTGGCTTTCCGGAAAAGTCGTGGACATTTATGTTACATCCGCAAAATTGGGCGTGGTGATACACAACTGGCGCTCGATCTGGATCGTTCCCGCGGCGGGGTCGGCTGTGGTGCTGATTCTGTTTGCGCTGGGATTCCGGGACAACGAGGCGAAGCTCTCGGCATCACCGTCTGCGGAGGCGGCCCCTGCGTCCGATTGAGGCCAAGCTTGCGGGCCGGCCCCGACGGGCAATGATTCTTCATGCGGATTTCCGTTCGATCCCGTGGCGGCGTGCTTTCCTCCGGCATCTAAAGAGCGTTTGACATAAACTAGAGAATAGAATGATTCCGAACCAACGCTTTTCCGGCCTGCGCACCGACCTGTATGAACTTACGATGGCGGCCGGTTACTTTCAGCACAAGTTCGACGCCACGGCCACGTTCGAACTGTTCGTGCGGCATCTGCCGAGGAATCGCAATTACTTTGTGGCTGCAGGCCTCGAGCAGGCGCTCGATTATCTTGAAAATGTTCAGTTTTCTCCTGACGAAGTGGCTTACCTTCGCGGGCTGCCCGTCTTCCGCAACGTTCATTCCGGATTTTTCGACTATCTCGCGAGCTTTCGTTTTTCGGGCGACGTGTGGGCTCTGCCCGAAGGCACAATCTTCTTTCCGGGTGAGCCTTTGCTTCGCCTGACCGCCCCCATCGCCGAGGCCCAATTGTTGGAGACAAGCCTACTCTCCATCCTCCATTTCCAGACATTGATCGCAAGCAAGGCGGCTCGCGTGACCGCTGCCGCGGCGGGGCGGCCCGTGGTGGAGTTCGGGTCGCGGCGCGCTCACGGCATTCAGGCAGGAGTGCTCGCAGCGCGCGCGGCGTTTATCGCTGGATGCACGGGAACATCAAATGCCTATGCAGGGTATTGTTTCGGCATACCGGTATATGGCACGCAAGCGCACTCGTGGGTCATGGCCCATGAGGACGAAAGCAATGCGTTCAGCGATTTCCTCGACGTATTTCCAGAAGCGGCACTGCTTGTGGATACGTACGACGTTCGCGAAGCCATCGAAAAAATCATTGCGCTCGGACGAAAACCAAATAGCGTCCGCATTGATAGCGGTGATGTTCTTGCGGAGAGCATTTGGACGCGCAAGCGGCTCGACGAGGCGGGCTGGCCCGACGTGCGGATTTTCGTCTCCGGCGATCTGGACGAAAACCGCATCGAGTCCCTCCTGGAGTCGCAAGCGCCGATTGACGCGTTTGGAGTGGGCACTGCGCTATCCACGTCCGCCGACGCGCCGCATATCGGAGTTATCTACAAGCTGGTGGAAATTCGGAACGACCATCTCGCGCGAGTCACGGCGAAATTCAGCGCGGAAAAGAAAACCTATCCCGGAAGGAAGCAGGTGTTCCGTTTTACGGGGCCCGGGCAGGCTTATTCTGGTGACGTGATCGCGCTGGATGGCGAGGAATTTCCGGGCGGTGCGCCCTTGCTTGTTCCGGTGATGAGAAATGGCCGACGCATTGAGGGTTCCGCGAAAAACTCGAAGGCGGCCGTGCAAGCAGCGCAGGCAAGGTTCTTCGAGGATCGCAACCGGGTGCCAAGCCAGCTTCTCGGCACGGCTCCGGACGATTCGGCGTATCCGGTTTCTTACAGCGCACGTCTGGAGGAGTTGTGCGAAGAGACGAGAATTCGATTCATGAAAACAGCGCGCACATGAACCCGTGGAGGAAATTTGGCTTTATCCAAGACGGTCTTTTGGGAAGTGGATGTTCAGGCTGATTTCATGCTTTCTGGCGGGCGCCTGTACGTGCCGGGCGCCGAGAGCATCATCGCGAACGTCAACCGCCTTGTAGACGCCGCGCGCCAGGGCCGCGTATTTCTAATTTCCTCTGCCGATGCGCACAACCCGGACGATCCCGAGCTTCGAGAGTGGCCACTGCACTGCCTGAAGGGCAGCCCTGGAGCGGCGCTTCTGCCTGAGGCTTGTGCCTCGCCCAGGCTGGTCATCCCAAACCAAAGGGAATTTGCTTTCCCGGAAGAGTTCAAAGGCATTCGGCAGATCACGCTGGAAAAAAGCACTCTCGACGTTTTTGATAATCCGAATACCGACGAGCTTCTGGCTGGGGAGAACCGCAGGGGTTCTCGGTTCGCCGCGTCAGATCCCGAGTTCATCGTGTTTGGCGTTGCGACGGAATATTGCGTTCGATGCACGGCAGATGGCCTGCTGCAACGCGGTCAAATGGTGGCGCTTGTATCCGATGCGATTCACGCCATCGAACACGAAAAAGGCGAACAGGTGATCGGCGACCTGCGCTCAAGGGGCGCACGGTTGATCTCGACCGAGCAGGCATTGGCCCTGGTGTAATCCCCGCCCCTTGCTCGAACACAGGCGAAGCGACTGAATTTCTCAAAGTTACTCACAGGGCCTTTTAATGATGTGCTTGACACGCGACATCGAGCAAAGTAACTTGGCGCCACAAGTGCTTTTGGGGAATCGGCAGAAGATTCTCCCATTGGGGTGCTTTTGGGGTGGAAGTTTAAGGGGTTGCATACTCCTGATACGACTTTAGATTGTGGATTGGCATGCTTCCTGGCCCGAAGGAGAGCGGCGAACCTTATTCTTTCCTCCCTTTTACCCCACAAGTCAGGCTAGCCAGATTTCTGAGGGGGTGTACGCGATGAGAAGGCTATTGGTCTATGCGGGCGTGGCGTGTCTTGGTGTGCTTCTCTGCGGTCAGAGTTCTTTTGGCCAAGCGACCGGCAGTTTCCTGGGGACGGTCACGGACAAAACAGGCGCTGCGGTCGCCGGAGCGACGGTCACGGCCACTTCGCAATCTACGGGTGTAGCACGTTCAACCGTTACGGATGAGACCGGCCACTACACGATCAACTTGCTGCCCGTATCCGTCTACACCATTCGTGTGGAGTTCAAGGGATTCCAGACTGCGGAAACCAAGGACGTCAAACTCCAGGTGGATGAGCAGCGCGAGCAGGATTTCAGTCTAACGCCCGCCACGGTGAGCACCTCGGTGGAGGTCGTGGGTTCTGCGGTCGCGCTTGAAACTGCAAATCCATCGCTAGGCCAGGTCATCACCTCGCAGCAGGTGGCGCAATTGCCCTTGAATGGCCGCGATTTTGTGCAACTCGCAACGCTCACTCCAGGCACGACACAGGAAACCAATCCCAACAGCTTTTTTACCGCGGGCGCCAGCAGCGAAGTCGCCGCGCGCGGTTCCTTTTCACTTTCGGTGGGCGGCTCGCGCGCCAACAGCACGGACTGGCTGCTAGACGGTGTGGATAATAACGAATTGACTGCCGGGGGCATTGCCATCCTGTCTTCCATCGACTCTCTGCAAGAATTTAAAGTTCTGACGTACAACTATTCCGCGGAGTACGGAACCCGAGCGGGGCCGACCGTGCTGCTCACGACGAAATCGGGCACGAATGATTTCCACGGCTCGCTTTTCGAGTTTCTCCGCAACACCTCACTGGATGCCAAGAGCTATTTCGCTACATCCACTGAGAAGTTCAACCTGAATCAGTTCGGCGGGACCATCGGCGGGCCGATCCAGAAGAATAAAACTTTCTTTTTCGTGGATGGAGAGCAGAAGGACCAATTACACGGCACGTCATTTCAAGGTCTGGTGCCCACGGACGCGATGCGCATGGGAGATTTCAGCAGCGATAACCTGGGGAATCCTCTCCCGGTGGGCGACCTCGTTATCTCCAATCCATACATGACCGGAGCATCCACGGACCCTACGACGTTTCCGAACGTCTATTTCCAATGCGACGCTTCCGGAAATCCCACGGCCGTTAACGCCTCCACCGGACTGCAGATTCAGGGCACGGCCTGCAACAAGATACCCTCCGGACTATTCAACACGATTGGCCAGCAGATGATCGCGCTTTATCCCGAGCCGACTCCGGGCTACACCGTGAACGGGAACAATTTTCAGGGCCAGCCTGTGCGCACTCTTTACGAAACAAAGTTCGATGTGCGCGTGGACCACACGTTTTCGACGGCTGACAGCGTCTTTAGCCGCTTCAGTTATGATCAGGCGACGTCCTATGTCCCCGGGGGCGCCACGGGCTATTTTGCGGAAGCCGGGGCATTCGGCAGCAACCAAGGAATAATCAATCATGCGCGCAACGTGGCCATTGGCGAGACGCACGTATTCTCTTCCACGAGCGTGAACCAGTTCAGTTTCGGCTACAACCGGATTTTCGACTACATCACCTCCCAAGGCACGGGCTCGTGCGAGTCGGCGATTCTTGGGATTCCCGGCGCCAATCTTGGATGCGGTTCCGGCGCGACTCCGACGTGCGCTGGTAGCAGTTGCGGCCTAACTTCGACGCAGTTGAGCGGCGGCTACTGGGCTTTGGGAGACCGTGGCTATTCTCCCTTTCAAGGCGGAACGAACGTATTCACGATCGACGACACATTCGACATGATTCGCGGCAAGCATGACATCCGAGTCGGGGGTGGGATCCGCATCAATCAAATGAACGTGCGCGCGGTCGGATTTCAGGACGGCTACTGGATCGTCAGCGGGGCCTGGACGGGAAACGCGGCTGCGGACTTGCTCATGGGACTTTCGAGCCTCCGCATTCACGACCAGAATTTCAATGGCGACATCACCGGGCGCCGCTGGAAGCTCTTTCGGCCTTTTGTCCAGGACGATTGGCGGATCACCAACAATCTAACTTTGAATCTGGGCGTGGCTTGGGCGCTGACAACTCCGGTCTCCGAGGCCGCTAACCGCATGGCCGATTTCATTCCGTCCGCCACCAGTTATCAGTGGCTTATCGCTGGTTCCGGATGCACATCCGCAGTTCAACCTTGCACGAGCGCAGGGTCGGCTGCAGGCATCCAAGCGGATCTCACCGCCCTCGAACCGCGCTTCGGTTTTGCCTGGAAGGCGTTTGGGAGCGACAAAACCGTGGTCCGCGGCGGTTACTCCATTTACCACGACTCGGCATGGAGCATGGGCGCTCAGGGTCTATGGCAGAATCCACCCTATGCGGCGGAATCATTTGGTATTTCGTTTGGTGGCTGTACCACGGCTACCGCATATTGCGCATCAATCCCCGGCCAGACGCCGAACGTCGGAACCGGACAAATGGTGGGATTCTCAGATGGATTTCCTTTGATCTCGCCGCCGGTGACACCTGTGAACTTCTCCGGAGCTTTCATCACCGAGCCCACGGATATCAAGCAGGGTATGGTCCAGCAGTTCAATATCAACGTTGAAAGGCAGTTGCCCGGGCAAATCGTCTTGACCGCGGGATATGCTGGCTCCCGCGGTCAACATATCCTGAATTTCGGAAATAATATCAATACGGGATCCCCGACTGCTTGCGCGGGCGGGCCCGACGAAGTGCCCGGATATACGCTGGGATGCGGCCCCGGGGGCGCATATTTCCCTTCGCCGTACGCGCTATTTCCGGCCGAGTTCGGTATCAACATGTACAGCATCAACGATTTTGGGAGAGCGCACTACAATTCGCTGCAGATTAAAGCGGAAACCAAGTCTCCTAAATACGGCCTATATTTCTTACTCGGGTACACGTATTCGCGGACGTACGATTCAGGCTATTCGGATGGTTTGAGCACGCCGATTGGCGCTCCTTATTTCCCGTTGCCGGGATGGCAGAAACTCGACTGGGCTTTATCGCAGATCAACCTCAATAACAGCTTCACGGGCAGCGTGATTTACGATCTGCCGTTCGGCAAAGGCAAAAAGTTCGGCAACAATTGGAGCAACGTAGAAAATACTGTCCTCGGAAATTGGCAGGTGACCGTCATCGAGAAAATCACTTCTGGTTTCCCGGTATTCGTCATGGACAGCCTACCTGCGTCTGGCGCTTCTTTAATTAACATTGGCACGGCGGCTGCCGCGGGCCGTCCGGATCAGGTTGGCAATCCATTCCAGGCCGGCAACATCGGCGCTTGCACGGGGCCGAGCAGCTTGAGCGGAAAGGGCTACTGGTTCAACCCCTGCGCGTTTGCCGTTCCTGCTGATGGTGAACTCGGCAATGCATCTCGCGCCCCGCTCTCGGGTCCAAATTTCGTGAATACCGATTTTTCGGTGATCAAGCGCTTCGCGCTCCCTTGGGAAAATATGGGACTCGATTTCCGGACCGAAATATTCAACCTGTTCAACCACGCACAGTTTGGCCTGCCCACGGCGGATATTACTGCGCCGCAGTTCGGGCAGGTTTCCTCTACTGTGAACAACCCCCGGCTCATCCAGTTCGGATTGAAACTGACGTTCTAGCAGCCACGAGCACAAACGAGAAATTGTCGAGTGTACTCAGGCTCTGCACGGAGCTTTGCGCCCTTCAAGCCCAATTGGGCATACAGTGGGATTAAGGTCCGAGCTCTTTTAGTTCCGCCAGAGCTTGCTCATGCCCGGGGTGCTGCTTCAAGAGCTCGCGAAGAACCGCTTTTGCCTTGTCCCGTTCGCCCTCGATGACAAAGAGCCGCGCGAGATTGAGATAGGATTGGTCGTAACCCGGGGCTAAACGAATGGATTCTTCGAAGCTGTGGATCGCGTCCTCTGGCCTTCGAGTACGTAAATAGAGAATTCCAAGGTTGTTCAGCGCTTCCGGGTAAACCGGACGGAGCGCTAGCGCCTTCAAAAGATACTGGGATGCGTGTGCCGTGTCGTTCTGCTCCGCAAACACCATTCCCAGGCTATAGTTTGTTTCGGGATCGTCAGGGGCTATCGCGAGGGCACGCACAAGCGCTTGCTGCGCCTGTGACCAATGTTTGCTCTGGCGGTAGGCGTTTCCGAGGTTTAGCAGGGCGATGGAGTGCTCGGGATCGATCTGAAGTGCGCGCTGAAAATATTGGATGGCCGTGCTCGTGTTGCCCTGCCGCGCCGCCAAAAGACCGAGATTGTTCCAGCAATTGGGAATCGTTCCCGGATAGCCCGCATGCAATTGAAGAGCACGCTGAAAATCGTCGCGCGCTTCCTCATCCTTTTGAAGTCGCAGGCAGGCGCTGCCGAGAGCATAGAGCGCGTCCGCGCTTTGCGGATCATCCCTGACGGCTTGGCGGTAGAAGACTTCAGCCTCGGCAAAATAGCCTCGTTCGAAGAAGCCAAAGCCAAGCGAAAGATAATTCCTCCCGAATTCATAAGTGTGCGCCGATCCTGGAAATGGCAATGCTTTTGAGACTCGTTGCGCATCGTTCTGCGGAATGCCTTTGAAGTCTGCTTCCAGGTGCTCAGCCGGGACGCGGCCTTGATAGACTTTGACCACGTGACCCAGCGGATCAATGAGAAAGGAAGTGGGAAGGCTCATATCCCGGTGACGATCGAAAATGTGGCGAAAAAGTAAGTTGTAGACTGCGGCCACATCGGCAGAGCTCTTCAAAAGCGGAAACGAGTAGCGGCGGTCGGGGACTTCGGAATGGCTCGGATTTCCGATTTCGGCGCGGTCCACAAGCATCGCGAACAACTGCAGGCCCTCGCGCGACCATCGCTCGTAGAAACGCTCAAGTTCTTCCAGATGCGATTGCGAATCCGCGGCCATATCAGACCAGAAATAAAGCAGAACAGGCTTGCCCCGTTGGGACCCAAGAGATTCACTGCGGCCGGATTGATCCGGGAGGGAAAAATCAGGGGCGGGAACAGGAACAAGCATCCAGGTTTCTGCTTCGCATGGCAGCTCATCCATGGAACTGCGGCCGGGATTTTCCTCGTCCGCGGGAGCTTTCGAAACCGGCTTAAATGGCTCGATTCGTGTAGGAGCCAATCCTTCTTCAACCCAAACCCGGTGATTTAACGGCAAACCCTCAAGTTTCTGCACGAAGCCGCTCGGCCACTCCACAGTCACTTTCACTGGGGATTTTTGCGCTCCCAGCCCGAAAAACAGTTCCTTTGTGTGCTGGGCGAGAAAACCGGAGCCGGCTTGAAGCGTGCGTATCTGCCGCCCCAAGGAGGTTTCCACTGTGACTCTGGCGCCGATCGCGTCGCGGTTACTCTTTCTGCCGGTTAATCGAAAAGAGATGGAGGGAGGCAGTTCCGGGAGCACGTTTTTCATGTAGCGAAGCTGCGGGCCGTTGCGATTTTTAAGGATTACTTCCAGACGGCCGTCACCGTCAAAGTCGGCGAGAGCAAAGGTACGGCCATCCTCGATGGAGTCCAGCCCGGAAATCCCTGAAATGTCGGAAAACGTCCCGTCGCCGTTATTGAGATAGAAAACGTTGCGCTCGTATCCGCTCCAGGTGCCATCCGAACGGATCAGTTCATTGATGGCGTTCCAACCCTGTTCGTATTCGTGGCTTGGGCGCGGCTCGTTCGGCGAATTGGCGACCACTTGGCGCCAGAAAAAGCTGTTCAGGTCTTCCCGGCCCGGTCCGGTGATCATTCCGTTGGCTATGTAAATGTCGGGAAAGCCGTCGTGCTTAAAATCCCAGGAGTCGCTCGACCATGACCACCGGCCCATCATCGTCCCTGAATGTCTGGCCACGTCATCGAATTTGGCGCCCTGATTGCGAAAAAGCGAATTTCCCATGGCGTGCGCCTGGTAAAGTTCGCGGACTGCCGGGGCCGCATCTTTCTGAAAAATGCCCTGCGCGGAGATGCGGATGCCTGCCGCAGTCCACATATCGGCGACGTAGAGATCCTCGCGGGAATCTTTGTCGAAATCAAACCAGGCTGCGCTCATGCCCGCGCCGACATTCTCCACTCCTGCCGCGGCCGCAACGTCCGTGAAGGTGCCGTCGCCATTGTTTTTGTACAGATTTTTTCGGCCAAAATCGTTCACCACGTACAAGTCAGGCCACCCGTCACCGTTGTAATCGGACCACGCGGAGCAAAAACTGAAACGTGTATTGTTTTTGTCCAGCCCGGATTCTTTCGTGACGTCACGAAAGGTGCCGTCGCGGTTGTTGCGCATCAGAAAGTTCGGAGGCCCGTTCAGTGCATCATAATAGGGAGCGGGGTAACGATATTGATCGGCACCCTGATAGTAAGAATACAGACAGAAATAAATATCCAACCAGCCGTCGCGGTCGTAATCGGCCATTGCGGCACCCGTGAATGTGCCCTGCGGAGGATTGGCAAACCGGAAGGCTTCGGCTTCGAGCCGGAATTTGCCGCCTCCTTGATTGAAAAAAACCAGCGGCCCATTGGCACGCACGACAATCAGATCCTGCCGGCCGTCGTTATCAATGTCTGCAAACAATGCACAAGACGTATTTTCCAGAACGCCGACTCCAGCCGAATCCGTGATGTCCTCGAAAGTGCCGTCGCCGCGATTGCGAAAAAGGCGGTTGGGGAGTCCCGATGGTTGGCAGACATAGAGATCATCCAGACCGTCACCGTCAATATCCGCGGCGGAAACGCCGTTGTGGCCGTAGATGTCAATTCCGCACGCACCATCAAGGATTGTTCGCCAATAATCAGCGCCGTGAAGCAACTGCAACTCATAAGCACGGTTTCGCGCAAAGGCATGCGCCGTGATGTTGCGATAGATAGGAATGCGGGCCCGGCTACCTTCTTCGTTCCGCGCCCGCCACTGGACGAGGCGCAATTCGCCCGGCGAAATCATCTCCCAATTGAGTTCCCAGTGCCCCGCGCGTTGGTCGCGATGAAATCCGCTCCCCGATCCCACGATTTCGTAGCGCACCTTGGTCTTGAAGCTTTTCCATTCGGCGATGCTCGAAGAAAGGGAACTGTTGTTGTGAATGCCCATGATTTGAAATTCGGCGACAATTATTTTGTCCAAATGGCGCAGCCACTCGCGCAAGTCGGCGAGAAAAGCGTCCTTCGTCAGGCTCAACTCCGGAGGAAATTGCGCGCGCCACGCACGAATGGGCGGATGGTCATAAACCAATTGCACTTGGCCGCGGGTTATGGAGTTGGCCGCAAAAGAAGGGGAGAGCACTCGATCGAGTGCCGTCACGTCGAGGGAAGAGCGAAGTAACTGTGCGCTCCATTCGCTCAAAATCGCGGCGGCCTGGTCGTGAACTGTTTCCGAAACAAAATCATCGAAACCGGCAGGCACCTTGCGGAGCAATTCTTCGATCCCGCGTTCCATGCGGTACTGCGGTCGTAGCGCCAGTTGAACTGGCGTGGATGGCTCTTGCAAAAGGCGTGGGAAAAGGCCGCGGAAGTCCAGACCTGCCGGAAAAAACGCAAGCGGCACTCCCTGACAGGATTGTAGGAATTGGCGGCGGCTTAAGGAGACGGAATCAGATTTCTTGCGCCACCTGCTCAGACAAACGCTCCCTGTGCGCGTGCTACGGAATCGGCAATGTAACACCCCGGTCCGGGACCGTCAACATTGCGTTGACGTACATTGTTGGCGCCTTGGGCTGATACACCGCAGGGGAAAAACGGTGACCCGGAAACGGCTATGGTACTCTGGCATTGCGTCGCACCCTGATTCTGGGCGCGACTTCTGGCCATGCGACTATCGCGATGCGCTTTCCTGCTATTGATCTTCCTGCTTCCGGGAGTCTCGCTATCCAGTCAATCCGGGGAGCAGGATACTTCCCCTCAGAGCGTCTCCTCGGGGAACGCGCTCGAATTGCATTTGGGAAGCGGATACGAATTACTGAGGGAGGAGAAATATCCGGAAGCGGAAAAGGAGTTGCGAGCGGCGCTGGCGATCGATCCGAGCTTGGCTCTGCGCGCACGCTTTCCGTTGGGAGTCGCCTTGTTCGAGCAGCACAAAAATGTGGAAGCGCGGCGTGAATTGGAAATCGTCCGCCGCGACGCGGGAGATCAGCCGGGGATCTATTACTATCTCGGAAGGATTGATCTCTCCGAACAAAATTACAAAAGCGCGATGGAAAATCTCGGCAAAGCCAGCGAGCATCCGCCGTTTCCGGACACAGCGTTCTACTTGGGCATAGCTTACTTGCAGGCCGGTTTCGCCCAGGAGGCCGAAATATGGCTGAAAAAAGCGACCGAAATGAATCCCGCGGATTCCCGCGCCGAGTATGAATTAGCCAAGCTGTATCGCAAACAGGGCCGCGATGCTGACGCAAGAAAGGCCTTTGGGCTTTCGGAAGAATTAAAAGCGCGCAGCGACAAGCTCAGCCAACTGAAATACGAATGCGGCCGGGAATTGGACCGCACCTCGCAAGAAAGTACTCCGGTATGCGACCAACTCTACGATCCCAACGATGCGGAACTCCTGACAGCGCTGGGAATTCTTTACGGCCAGCACGGCGAACTGGAAAAGGCCCTGAAGCCGCTGCAAAGGGCGGCGGAGCTTGCGCCGCGCTCTCCCCAGATACAGTACAACCTCGCGTATACCTACTATCAACTGAGGAGGTTTCAGGAAGCGCGCCGCGCACTGGAACCGGCCGCGCAGCAATGGCCGGACCTGTATTCTGTGAGCGCCTTGTACGGAGCCGTGTTGTGGAATTTAGGCGACACGTACGCTGCGTACGAAACTTTAGAGCATGCGCACAAGCTCAATTCCCGCGACGCGAGTACAACATCACTGCTTTACCAGTGCACTCTGCAAGTGGCCGCGGAATCCGAAAAGGCGGCGCAAGATTCCGACGCCCTCCGTTATCTTGAAGAAGCGGCAGCGCTTGCTCCAACGGAGCCGGAACCTCACCGGCTGATGGGCGCGATATACCGGCGCATCGGCCAGCCCGGGCAAGCAAAGACGGAAGAGCAAAAAGCGGAAGAGATAGCCGGGGCGCCAAAAATCACGCCGTGATTTGAGAGCGGAAGTGCAATCGGTTCCGGGCGTCCACTCTCGAATTGCCGGCCGCTCGGCGGGGAACGTCATCCACGCCGTAGGATTCCAGGCGCGAGCGCCGATTCGATAGAGAAGACCAAACCAAAAAAGTACGATAGGGACGACGAGGCTTGGACTCGCGGCCTCTGCCGGGACAGTGCTTCCTGAATTGGTTTTGCATCAACCTACAGGAACGCTGGGATCGCCAAGCGCAGCGTGAGCCGCATAAGACTCCATGAATTGTAGGTTCAGCAGCGGGATGAGTACTCCAACAGAAGGGGCTTCCTCCCCTCTTCGCCTCGCTGCCTTGAGTTCATAACAGCGCGTGTTTCCAATCGTCTTGGGCACTCTGTGTTACAGTCTGCCCTTTGGCATTTAAGTCATGCGCGGAAGCGCCCCCTTCGAGCAGCAGCTCAATGATTTCCTTTTGGCATGTCTTTGACCCTGGTGATCCCGAGCCACCTCTGCCCGTGTTTTGTACGGCGAGGTGCAATGGTGTTGAGCCGGTTTTGTTCTTGAGCTTAACTTGTGCACCGTTACGCAGCAAGGCGTCCACGGCGCTTGGGCACCGCTGACGCACCGCGCGGTGGAGAGGAGCCACGCCACTCTCGTCCAGGGCATTCGGATCGGCGCCGGCCTCGATCAACAATGAGATCATCGCGGCTTGGGCCCGGGGATTCCAGTTGGGCAAACCAGGTCCACCGTCCGCCGCATAGTGCAAAGGCTGCGCTCCCCTTCTGTTACGAGCTGCAACGTTGGCTCCTCCCTTAAGAAGGGCACGGTCAATCTCCTGCCGGTAACCGGCCGCAGCGGCGTGCAAAGGGGTGTCACCGGAATAGATATAATGCGCGATTTCGGTGAAGAAAAAGTCCACCGACTGGCGGCGCGTAGCGCCAACGGCAATACATCCCTGGGCGAGCGATGGCGAGGTCTTCAAGAGTTTCGATACCTCGGACGAGTCGTCGCCTACTATCGCCCGAATCAGGGGGAGGAGGAGATCTCTCTCGAGCGGTTCGTGAAGAGTTTTCCGCATTTGCGCAAAGATACCAGTGCCCTAACGCCTCAGCAAGTGCGCGGCTCCGCGATGACTGCACTTCATTGCGCTCGGTCGGAGGTGGGAGTTTTAGGAGTCATCATCCCAAAGTTACTTTGGAATATGTAAGGGGAACAAGACTTAAGCTTGCGACCGCACTCTGAGAGGGGGGAAGAATCAATGATTTGATCCTGTTCGCAGACACAATGTATTTTTGTGTCTCCACTCCGCATCTCCTTACTGGTCTTAAGCGAATTGAGATAATTCCTCTGGAATGTTCCGCAGGAGCGACGGGAATCGAGCACACGGATAAGGCAGTGACAGCATGCCGGTTTTCCGAGTTGGGTCGGAATGACGTGAGCCAGCCCTCCTCGGGGGGAGTCGCCTGAGCCCGCGCTTACTTCTTCTTCGTTGCCTTCTGAGCGCGCGCTGCGGAGTTGGCCGCCACCGCGGCGCGGATGAGTTGCTTGAAAGCGGCTTCGTTGATCTTCTCGCCTTCGCGAATGTCGATGGCTCGGCGCGCGTTTCCTTCCAGACTCGAATTGAAGAGCTTCTTCGGGTCTTTGATGGAGGCCCCGCGAGCGAAGGTGAGCTTCACGACCAGCCTGTACGATTCCCCTGTGCAGACAATGCCGCCATGGGACCAGACAGGGGTTCCGGGGGATTTTGGCTTCGCCCATTTCCATTCCTCCTGGATCTCGGGGTCCGCGTCGTGGATGAGCTGACGGACATGAGCGAGGGTTTTCCCGCGCCAGCCCCCAAGTTCCTTGATTCTCTCGTCGATTGATGCAGAAGCAGATTCCATGGGTTTATTCCTCCTACCTTTCATCTCTTCGAACCGCTTGGCGGCCAGTCGGGTGCCTCAACGCCGAACTGCTTGGCGTACTCCGCGTTCAACCGCTGCCAGCCGCCGAACTTGATCGCGTCGGGGCCGACGAGGCGACCTATGGGAGTTCCGCTGAGAAAGCGGTCCAGAACATCAAAACAAATATGCCACCCTGCAGCACCCATGGAGATAAAGCTGTGACCGATGCTGGTCCAAAGTGTGAGGCGCGTGCCGCCACCAAAGGCTTCGAGTTCCCAGCGCATATCAAAGCCACCCCAGTTGTATTCAAGCAGCTTGGGAAAGTCTGCTCGCTTCACCGTCGTTTCACAGATGCGTGAAGCCGGCGCGCCCACTGTAGTGAGCTTCACCGTATTTCCAACTGCACCTAGGCTCCCATCGGCGTCGAAGGGGGCCCACTCACGCAGGTGCGCCGGGTCGGTTAGCGCCTGCCAGACTTTTTCCGGCGAGTGGCGAAGCTCTCTGACGAGAATGAGCGTCCACTTCCCTCCATCCTTTCGCACCTGGGCCCCGCCGGCCAGACCCGGCGAGTACCGCTCGCGATTGGTCATCTTCTCTTCCATGTTTTAGCCTGAATAGCGCAGCAGTTGTGTAATCTGAATGAGATTACCGCACGTGTCGTTCAGCATCGCGATCTTGGATGCAGTTACGTCCTTAGGTGGCATGGTGAACTCGGCGCCGCGCGCTTTCATACGCTCGAAATCGGCCTGCACATCGTCGGTGAAAAACATGGCCGCGGGCTGGCCTTGCTGGAAAATGGCCTGCTGGTAAGCTTTGGCCGCCGGATTGTTATTGAGCGCCAGCTGCAGCTCCGTGCCGTTCGGATCCTCCGCTGAGGCCACCGTGAGCCAGCGAAACGGTCCTTGGCTGAAGTCAGTCTTCTTTGCGAAGCCCAGCACTTCGGTATAGAAGCGCAGGGCCTTGTCCTGGTCGTCCACGTATAGGCTGGTCAATTTGATTTTCATTTCGATTCTCCTTTGTCACGATCGCAGATCGGCCCGCCCCGGCTTCTACGAGTCTTCCTTTTCGTTCGTGTTGCCCGATTGCAAGATTGATCCATGCGGTCGAGGTGGTGTTCGAGAGCATCTAGGTGAGCGGACCAGAACCGGCGAAACGGGGCCAGCCAGGCTTCCACCTCCTGAAGCGGTTCAGGTTTCAGCCGGTAGAGACGGCGCTGTGCGTCCACGGTGGATTCCACAAAACCCGCCTCTCGCAGCACTCGCAGGTGCTTGGACACGCTCGGCTGCGGCATGCGAAGCTGTCGCTCGATCTGGCCCACTGACTGCTGTGCAGAGACGAGGAGGCTCAGTATCGCGCGGCGGCTCGGCTCCGCAATGATTTCGAAGACTGATTCCATTGCTTTCATATACACCGCTGAGCATATACGTGTCAAGGCATATTTAGTCGGGGCCCAGTAACGGCGGCCGAGGGCAAGAAAAAACGCAAAACGCGTACTCTTTGTTATCCACCCAGCTCGAGTGAATTTCTCCTTGCTCTGTTGCAAAGAATGGCGGAGATGACAAGGCTCGAACTCGCAACCTCCCGCGTGACCGGGAGGAACAGCAAGCACTTACAATAACTTACAAGGTCGCGTGGGAGTGCCATGTACTTGGTATTCCTCATAACTTGGATGAAGATCTGGCTGGACCTCGAGTCGAACAACAAAAGTACGGAACTTTCCCGAGAGTGCGACTTCAACGAATACCTGGCTTTTCATCAATCTGAATTGATCCCGATTCCTGCTTCGGGGCGCTTCTCTAGCACCCACGGCCGAGCGACCGTATCTCAAGGTATGCAAGCTGAGCGCTTGTGAGAATTCGTAGGCGATTTCTGACAGAACACCCTAGGTGTATGGCCGCCGAATTCGATTCATAAGCCTTTCAAACGGGGTGCCAGTAGACCGTTCGGAAGCTTCGAAGATCATCCTCCCGGGAACGATCAATACGACTTCTGTACCTTTGCGTGGAACGCTCAAGATTCTCAGCGTCGCATTGATGCGCCGGGCTCTTTCGCGCATTCCCGTCAGACCGAAATGTCCTGCTTTGCCTTCCCTCATTATATGTTCATCGATGCCATGCCCGTCATCTCGAATCACAAGGCTCAAGCCACCTTCGTACAATAGCTGAAGGGCCACAGTTCGTCCGCCCGAATGCCGGCACGCATTGCCCATGGCCTCATAGGCGATCATAAAAATTTCCTGCATGACAACCGGATGGATCTTGCTGGGAGTGCCTTGGACACTTAAGGATATGGCCAAGGCATACTTTGACTTTAGCTCTTCAATCCCCCCACGGATAGATGCCGTTAGATCGCCCGTTCCTGAGTTCGTCATCCGAAGGGATTCGAGGACGGCCCTTCCCTCAAGACTGGCGCGATCAAGCCAGTTGGCGAGGTGATTTAGATAGCTTTTCGTTTTTTCAGGATCAGAGAGATCGCTTTTTGCCTGATCCACCACCATTTTGCTTCCCTGAATGGTTTGCAGCAGTGTGTCATGGAGGTTGCGGGCAATCTGAGTACGTTCGTCGATGCGTTCATCGAACCTCGCACGAATGGAGCGCGAAGCTTGTTTCATCCGCAGGTAATAAAGGAGCCACAAAAAGAAAATAGCGGCAAGGACGCACGAAATGCGGAATGCGGCCGTCTGGTACCAGGCCGGGGCGATAGCAAACGAAAGCGAGGCGCCTTCGTTGTTCCAGACTCCGTCCTTGTTGCATGCCGTCACGCGGAAACGATAATTGCCCGGCCGGAGATCGCTGTAGAACGCTTGGCGGCGCCCTTGTGAATCCTGCCATTCGCCGTCGTGTCCCTCCAATTTGTATTGAAACCGCACTTTCTGTGGGACGACGAAACTCGGGGCGGTAAAGTCGATTTCCAGATTGCCGATGAGTGCGGGGAGATCAAGGTTGGGTTGGGGGAGATAAGTAGTGCCATCTGCCACGACGCGTTCCGCAATCACGTTGGGCGGCAGGGTATCCTTGCGCCACTTTCTTGGATCAAATGTCTGAACAATGTTGTCGTTTGCAAACCAGAGCCGGCCATCCGTCGAGCGGGTGGCCTGCGGCTGCAAAGGGGTGCTTCCCGGTTGAACGCCATCGTAAATGTCAAGCAACTCGGTTTTCACTCGCGCGTCTTGGTTCTTTTGAAAGAGGTTCAGCTGTGACGCAGCGATGGAAAAAAGACCGCATCGCGAATAGACCCACAGGGTGCCCTCGGTATCCTTTACGGCGGAATACAAATCGGTGCACGGCAATCCGTTTCGCGTCGTAAGCGCTGCGCGCTTGTTGCCGTTCCACCACACCAAGCTGTTGCCGGTAACTGCCCACAATCCGCCAAACTCCGGCAACAGGAGACGTATCTTTTCACTGCTGACCGTCCCATCTGCGGGAAACAATTGCGAATGTCCTATAGAATAGTGGCTTAAATCACCATTCTCAAATCCCAGCCAGATACCCTCTTTGGGATCAGCCGCGATGGAGAAAGCCCTTTCCGGTAGGCGAATTTCCGCGCGGACCGTCTGGCGCTCGATACGAAGCAATTCATCCTGGGTAAGGACCCATTCGTTGTGGCTGGTATCTTCCGTTATTCCAAAGATCACTCCCAGCGGAGCGCCCCCCGGTTTGCGAATTGGAAGAAATCGTCCCTCATCGAGCACTGACAAGTTGGTATCCACCCCGATCCACAAACGGCCCAGACTGTCCTCGAACATCGTCGTAATATCGCGCCCCGGAAGACCGTGATTTGTGCGGATGGTTGAAAGCTTATCCTGCTTTAGAAAACTGAGCGCCTCCGCGCCTCCGATCCATACCCCGCCGCGGCGCGATGCCAAAATAGTGCTCACGCTGTCGGATGGCAGGCCTTCTTTGATTGAATAGCTCACCACTGGCAAGTCACGAAAGCTGTCAATTCCCTTCGTGGTCGCCACCCACAAGACGCCCTCACGATCCTCTAAAAACCTTTCCACGGAGTCGCTGGACAACCCATCGGCATTCGAAAAGTGATCAACTTTGTCTTCCCATACCCGATACACCCCATCGCTCGCAGTGCCGATCCAGAGCTCGCCCTGAGCATCGAGAAACAGTACATTCGTGCTCGGATCGGCCCCATGCACTTTCGGCAAACGATGCACTCTCCATTTCCCCTGGTCGAATTCCAGGAGTTCCAAGTTGCCGTTTGCCTGTTGCAAGCCAACCCAGAAGTGCTCCTCGTTCTGCACCGCCAATGCGGAGACTCCGATCAGGTAACCGCGCCCGGCTAGCTCCTTCCTGAAATAGGGGGTGCCCACACCGTCTTTCCATTTGCAGAGTCCCTGATATCCAAAAATCCAGATGTTCCCCGCTGGATCGATTGTCAATCCCATGGCTATAGAAAGAAAAACTCCGTCGTCTCGACCGAAACACTGAACAGCGGTTCCGCTCACGCGGCAAAGCGCACCGCGCTGGTCTTGAGGCCTGATCTGCGAGCGCGCAATCCAAATGTTTCCTTGGCGGTCTTCCGCGATCCCATTGATGCGATTCGGCAGTTCTTTGAAACTGGTAAGCTGTCCGTCCTTCCACCTGGCTAAACCCTTCAGCGTTCCGATCCATAAACTGCCATCGCTTCCTCCCAGGAGAGAAAAGATGTGATTGTCCGGCAGTTGCTTGGCAGTAAGCGAGGCCCAAGGTGCAAACCGCACGCCGTCAAACCGGAGCAATCCTAAGTCAGTTCCGATCCACAGATAACCATCCTTCGTCTGCGTAATGTCTTCGGGAGGGCCAGGCAAATAGCCATCCTGAATCCGCCAAATGCGGTGGCCATATTGTGAAATCTTCTGCAGATGGTCTAAGGGCAAACCGGCTGTGCAAACGACCGAGAGTAACGCGGTGTAGAATATGCTCGCTGCGAGAAGTCGATGCTTCATGATTCCTGATTCGCCGCCCGTGTCCCGCAAGATGCAACAAACACACCTTCCATGCAGCGGCAGAAGGCCATTCTCTCCCCGACAACGCTAATCATTGTAAATCAACCGAGAAACCGTGAAATCTATAGGAGACGACCTATAGAAAAATGCAGGTCTCACGGCCTTGCGCTGGCGTACCATCGTTAGAAATCTCCCCTCCGAATGAGCTGGAAATAGCGACAGGAGGCAGGCGACATGGATGCGCCCAAACAAATCACGATCATGACCGTGGAGGACCACCCTGTCTTTCGTGAGGGCCTCAGTCTGATACTTGGCTCGCAGGCGGACATGCTTGTCGTGGCGCAGGCATCTACCGCGGAAGAAGCCGTGAAGCAATATCGGCAAGTGCGGCCGGATCTGGTGCTGATGGACCAGAGATTGCCGGAAGCGAGCGGAACGGAAGCGCTTATCGCCATCCGCAATCAGTTCCCGCAAGCCAAGGTAATTATATTGACCACTTCGAGCGGCGACGTAGAAATTCAACGCGCTTTGCGCGCCGGAGCCTCGGCTTATGTACTCAAGAGCATTTCCAAGGATCAATTGTTGCAAATCATCCGCGAGGTCGCGGCTGGGCGTCGTCGGATCCCATCCGATGTTGCGGGTTACGTTGCGGAGCACTTAGGTCAGGAGGACCTCACCCCCCGGGAATTAGAGGTTCTCGAACTGATCCGCGACGGAAACCGCAACAAGCAGATTGCCGATCAGCTGTCTATTTCTGAGACCACGGTGAACTTTCACATCAAAAACATCATGGAAAAGCTGCAGGCCAACGATCGCACTCATGCGGTGACCATCGCGCTACGCCGGGGATTGCTTCAAATTTAAGCAGCAGAATAACTCCACTTCCATATTGCGTCCCTGTAGAAAACTACAGGTACCCGCCTATCCGATTACCTGATGCGCAAAAGCTTCGCTTCCAAAACAATACCTACGACTTGAATGAATTCGCAGAAAGGACCTCATCTGTATTGTGGAGAGGCGAAGTGATCGTAAATGGCTGACGCCGTTTATCTGTATCTCGGAACGACTGAGCTGCTTCCCGGGACAGAGGCCGCCGTTTCGAGAATGTATTCCTTCTCGAGAGACTTGCGGGCATCGTGTTATTGGGGGAATCTCGAAGAAAAGACTCGTGCAGAATTTGGAGAAATCATCGGAGAAAGCGCGGCTTTGAATGGCACCTTGAAACTGGTGTCGGTGGTGGCGCCAACCGATTCAAGCGTGCTGATCATGGGCGAGACGGGAACTGGTAAGGAACTCATCGCGCGCGCCATACAAAAGTTGAGCAGTCGCAGCCAAAAGCCATTCGTGAAACTGAATTGCGCCGCAATTCCTCTGGGGCTTCTGGAAAGCGAATTGTTTGGTCACGAAAAAGGAGCATTTACCGGCGCCATCGCCCAGAAAACGGGGCGCTTTGAACTCGCAAACAAAGGCACTCTATTCCTTGACGAGGTCGGCGACATCCCGCTGAGTCTCCAGGCAAAACTGCTCCGCGTCCTGCAAGAGCAGGAATTTGAGAGGCTGGGCAGCAACCATACACACAAGGTTGACGTGCGTCTGATAGCGGCGACGCATCGAGATTTAACTGTCATGGTAGAGCAAGGCACTTTTCGCGAGGACCTTTATTACCGGCTGAATGTGTTTCCGATCCAGGTGCCATCCCTTCGCCAACGAGCTGAGGATATCCCGACATTGGTCTGGCATTTCACAAGGCTCTACGCGCAACGAATGAAGAAGCGAATCGATAGCATTCCCACCGAGAGCATGGATGCGCTAATACGCTACCCCTGGCCTGGAAACGTTCGAGAACTCCAGAACTTTATCGAGCGTTCAGTGATCCTTTCCCCTTATTCAGTACTCCGCGCCCCAATTTCCGAGTTGGATTCGTTCGACTCTCACGCAATATCCGGCATGCCAATCTGCGGTCTAGCGGAGGTACAACGAGATCATATCGTCCGAGCTCTTGAAGCCAGCAATTGGGTGGTAGGTGGCCGTAATGGCGCCGCTGAGCGACTGGGGATGAAGCGCACGTCTTTGACTTACAGAATGAAAAAGCTTCGTGTAACCCGGCCTGCCGAGGTCTCTCTGAAACACTGCGTGGGTGGGCAGCCGGCCACGAGCGAGATTCCAAGCCCTCGCCGCAGACCGGCAGTCTGTGACACAGGGATTGACTGAAATCCGTCAGTGACGGACTTCCATCAGTGATTTGTCAGGTACGATTCGAGATTTGCAAGGCTCCCCGCTTATAAACTTCAAATACAAGAGTAATTTGCGTTGAATGAATTTTCTTTGCGTGAGCTTTGCTTCTTTGGCACTACACCTGCCCTGATGGCAAGCGCACCCGCCGGGTGCTCAAGAGACCGGAAATAGAAAAGGAGAGAATGCGATGCTTCCCAAGATTACATTAGGATTGACGCTTGTTTTGCTAACGCTCGCTTTCGGGGCGCAGTCCTTGATCTACGCTCAGGGCGACATGAAGCTGGAAAAAAATGCCCGGATCCTGGAAACGGGCACTTTTCATGGCAAAGTCCACAAGACTTCAGGCCGCGCCACCGTTTATCAGGAGGCGGACGGAAGGCTGGTTCTTCGTCTGACGAATTTCAAGACTTCCAATGGGCCCGATGTTCACGTAATTTTAATTGCCGCAAACGACGCGAGTGATGATGCCAACTTCCTGAAGAGCGCCACCGAACGAGTGGAGCTAGGCATGCTCAAGGGGAACGAAGGCGACCAGAACTACGAAATTCCCTCCGGTACGGACCTTGCCAAATTCCAAACGGTTTCAATCTATTGCGAGCGGTTCAACGCGAATTTCGGCGCCGCACCTCTCCAGAAGTTCTGAAGCCCGAGGATTCAACGTGCGCGGATCGGGCAGGTTGGAACTGCCCGATTCAAATATCTGAAAGGAGCAAATCATGAGTCGCAGTATAAGTGCCTGGCTTTTTCGCAAGAAGTGGATCTTGGCTGGTATCGGTGTGCCCGTCCTCGTGGCGGCCTGGTGGGCTTTTCGGCCCGAGAAGCTGTGGATCAATCAGAAAGTGGATGAGCCGGCGCCGTTCGCCTCGAACAGCGATCCCGTCCCCATATACACGGGGCTGCTGGTCGGCAAAGCGCACGCGACGAGCGGGCGCGCATCCATCTATCAAAGTGCCGATGGCAGGCGCGATCTCCGGCTGACGGATTTCATGACCTCGAACGGTCCTGACGTTCATGTCCTGCTAGCGCGTAACGACGACGAGGATCTCGCAAAAGACTTTGTAAAAGGCAAACTCGATAGTGTTGAGTTGGGCGTTCTGAAAGCGAACCAAGGGGATCAAAACTACGCAGTCCCAGTTTCGGCCGACCTAACGAATTATGACGCCGTCGTGATTTATTGCGTGCGGTTTCATGTCGTGTTTGGCGTGGCGAAGCTCGGTAAATTCTGAGCGAACGTCAGCTGCTCTAAACAGCAAAGAAGTGAGGGGTCTTCATCATAGATGCGACTTCGCGAACAGCTGCAAAACGCGCCGCGCTGTACCAGGATGCTCACGAGTCCCGTGGCGGCACCTGAGGGGAAAAGGTAGCCGCCAACTCGGTTTGCAGCGGTGTCTGTACCCCTGGCCCACTGCGAGCAGGCGTGAGTAGAGTCGGCCCGAGTATTGCTCAACCCGAGATCTGGAAGTTTCGCCCACTGAGGCTTAAACTAACCTGTAGTTATCCAGCCCGAAGCTTAAGCCACGAATCGGTTTGAGTGGCCGGCGTACCGTCGACCTCTTCGCAAGGGGGAGGAGACCTTTTTTGGTGAGGATCATCCAATAGTGGCGGCACATCCGTACTAAGAGCCAAGTGCCCAAGTGCCATGGCGCGAGGAAAGGACCCTTTCATGGAAAGGGCAATAGAGTCTCCTCTCGAAGACCCGTCGAGGGCTCAACAGGCGGAGCATCAGTCGAGCTTCTCTTCCAGCAAAGCTGTACTCGATATCCTGAAACTCATTTTTGCGGGTTCGCCGCTGCCGGAAGTATTGACGATTATTGCCCGGTTGGTCGAGTCTCAAGGCGAGGGTTTGCTCTGCACGATCTGGCTCCCCGATGAAGAGGGGAGCTATCTCCACTGCGCCGCAGCGCCCAGCCTGCCTGGATTTAGCGAGCATGTTGGACGCACGCAAGTATGCCCTAAAGGCGCGTCCTGCGGCACCGCCGTTTATCGCAGGGAACCGGTGTACGTAACCGACATCCTTACAGAGCCCAGTTGGGACGACTATCGCCAGCTGATGTTGCCTTACGGGATTCGCTCCGTGTGGTCGCGACCCTTGTTCACGACTGAAGGTAAAGTCCTTGGTACATTCGCCATTCTTTATCGTGAATCACGTAGCCCGGATACCGCGGACATACAACTGATCGAAAATGCAAGCCATATCACCGGAATCGCGATTGAACGGCACATGAACGAAGACGAGTTGCGCCGCGAACGTGACAGGCTTCGCTTGCTTCTCGAGATCACAAACAGCATGACGTCCAAGCTGAACCTTCGCCGCTTAGTGGATGCGCTTTCCACGAATTTGCTGAAAGTAACGCGCTGTGATTTTTGCGCATTGCTCCTGCCGGACGCGGACAAGGACGAGTTGCGACTTACGATCCTGTACAACCCGGAATCGCGCGGGGCGATTTGTGACGGAACGGGCATACCTCTCCATGGTTCGGTATGCGGCAAGGTTTTTCGGACCGGCAAGAGCCAGTTCTTCGACAGCCTGGAAGAGGTGCGCGACGACCCTGAAAGCTTCGGAAATGAACTGGGACGCCGATTCTTCGAACGGGTCGTGGCAGAAGGCCTGAGTTCGGGCTGCGATCTACCCTTGATCGGCCGAAGTGGGGTGCTCGGTGTGTTGAGCGCCCTTAAGCGATCAGAAAAGGGATTTGGGAAAGAGGACATTAAATTTCTCGAACAGGTGTCACGACAGGTAGCAATTGCGGTCGAGAATGCACTGGATTACGAGTCCGCGATCAAGGACCGCGACACAGAGACGAATCAAAGGCGCTATTTCGAGGAGGAAATTCGCGCTGAGTTTGGGGAGATCGTGGGAGAGAGTGCAGCTTTGAAGACCGCTCTGAGCCTGGCGTCTGTCGTGGCACCTACGGATTCCAGTGTGCTGATCCTGGGCGAGACGGGGACCGGAAAGGAACTGGTCGCACGTGCGATACATAAGCTTAGTGCGCGCAGCGAAAAAGCGTTCGTCAAACTGAATTGCGCTTCAATCCCTCTCGGACTTCTTGAGAGTGAGTTATTCGGACACGAAAAAGGAGCATTTACCGGCGCCATCGCCCAGAAAACGGGACGCTTCGAACTCGCCGATAAGGGCACGCTTTTTCTCGACGAGGTCGGCGATATACCTCTGGAACTTCAGGCGAAACTGCTCCGTGTTTTGCAGGAGCAGGAGTTTGAGAGGCTGGGCAGCAACCGTACACACAAAGTGGACGTCAGGCTGGTCGCGGCTACGCATCGGGATTTGCCGGGTATGGTAAAGCAAGGAACATTTCGCGAAGACCTTTATTATCGGCTGAAAGTCTTCCCGATCCACGTCCCGCCGTTGCGGCACCGCACGGAGGATATTCCGAGATTAGTGCGGCATTTCACATCCCTCTATGCTCAACGCCTGAACAAACGAATTGACATTATCCCTCACGAAACGATGGATGCTATGGTGCGATACCGATGGCCCGGAAACATTCGCGAATTGCAGAACCTCATTGAACGCGCGGTGATTCTTTCGCCGCAATCAATTTTGCATGTACCAACTTCTGAGCTCGGGCCGTTCCAGCCGCACAAGGAGACCAGTGTTCCAATGAATGGTCTCGCGGAAGTAGAACGGGACCATATCCTTCGGGCGCTGAAAGCGAGCAATTGGGTGATTGGCGGGAGAAATGGCGCGGCCGAGCGTTTGGGGATGAAACGTACATCTTTGGTCTACAGAATGAAAAAGCTGCTTATAATTCGGCCTGAAGCGATCCCACAGAAACTTAGTCGCGGCGCGGCTGGCGACGACTGAGCTTCCCAGTCATCGAAGCGAACGACCCAGCACTGGCTGTGAACCCGACGGAAACCCGTCAGTGGCGGAAATCCGTCAGCAACTTGCCAAGCAGTATCCAAATCTTGCGTTGATGCCTTCCTCCAAAACTCAACCCCCAGAGTGATTTGCGTTGAATGTCCTCTTTATGAGTGAACCGTGGTTCTTTGGCATCTCACCTGCGCTAACGGCCGAGGAAGTGAGAGAGGGTTCTATGAACGATTCGACCTTACGAACAGCTACAAAACGCGGATCTGCGAGCCACAATGAAATCCCATTCGGCATTCCTCCAACATCCATTCACAGGGTCGAGGCCGATGGTGTACAAATGTTTTATCGTGCCGCCGGCGAAGTAAACGCGCCCGTAGTGCTCTTGCTGCACGGATTCCCAGCCTCATCTTTCATGTTCCGTGAACTCATTCCGCGCCTGGCCGATGAATACCGTGTGATCGCGCCGGACCTCCCCGGTTTCGGGTTCACGGAGATCCCATGCGAACGAAAATACGTTTACTCGTTCGATCGACTGGCATTCACAGTAGAGGCTTTCACGCGGACACTCAAAATCGACCGCTACGCGATCTACGTGTTTGACTATGGCGCGCCAACTGGATTCCGCTTGGCGATGGCTCATCCCGAGCGGGTCACAGCGATCGTTTCGCAGAACGGCAACGCCTACGAAGAAGGCCTGGGTGATGCATGGGACCCAATCCGAAAATACTGGGCGGCGCCCACGGCACAGAATAGGGACATTCTCCGCAAAAGCATTTTGACGGAGGGAGGAACGCGCTGGCAGTACACCCACGGCGTGAGGTATCCCGAGAGTGTTCCCCCCGAGTCGTACACTTTGGACACGGCGCTGCTCGAGCGTCCGAGGAACAAAGAAATTCAGCTCGATTTGTTTCTGGATTATGCCTCGAACGTGAAGCTCTATCCAAAATTCCAGGAATATTTCCGCAGGTCGAAACCGCCTTTGCTTGCGATCTGGGGCAAGAATGATCCTTTCTTCGTTCCCGCGGGGGCCAAGGCTTTTCGAAAGGACTTACCCAACGCGACAGTCCAATTTCTTGACACCGGACATTTTGCGACAGAGACACACGTTATAGAAATCGCTTCCGCGATGAAGGAGTTCCTCGACGCAAGTGGAGTTAAGCACACGACATTGGAAGGCAGGGATCCGAGATGAGGGCCTTTCCTCGGGACTCGACAATCATTTTGGTTCACGGGGCGTGGGCCGACGGGTCTTGTTGGAGGGACGTTATTTTCCCATTAGAACGCCGGGGCTTGAAGGTCATTTGCGCGCCGATCCCACTTACTTCGTTGGCCGACGACATTTCTGCGTTGACCCGCGCACTCGAAAGAACGGGTGGCCCCGTCGTGCTAGCCGGCCATGCTTACGGAGGCGCTGTGATTGGTGCGATCCACAGGGAGTGCGTTAAGGCGTTTGTTTATATCGCGGCGCTCGCGCCCGACGAAGGCGAGACCGTCGCGCAGGTGTTTTATCGTGACGAACCCCATGCGGAAGCGCCGAAGCTAGCCCCGGACAAACACGGCTTTATCTGGATGCCGGAAGACGGATTTAGCAGCGCGGTCGCCCACGAGGCTTCGACCGAGCAGACCAGAATCCTGGCCGCAGTGCAGCGCCCGATTTCGGTTCAGTGCATTCAAGAGCGGGCGCCCGCCCCGGGATGGAAGGAGAAGCCTTCCTGGTTTCTACTCGCGGAAGACGACCGCATGATCAATCCGAAAACGCAGCAATTCATGGCCTCTCGAATGGGTGCGAAAATCCGCTCGAGCCGAGTGGACCATAGCCCCATGTACACCGCGGCGGATCTGGTAGTCCAGGTGATTTTGGAGGCAGCCTGCATGACTGTCGGCGATGGATGCCTGCCCAGCCGAGCGGCAAACGGCTGAGGGGGTCACCTTCGTGAACACCAGAACCGTAGCGATCGTCACCGGTGCCAGTCAAGGCATAGGTCAAGCTACGGCCCTCCGGCTGGCCCGCGATTTTTCGGTTGTTGTTCTCGTTGCAAGGAGTCAAGACAAGCTAGAGGAGACTGCGACTGAGGTGAGATGCGTCGGGGCCGAGGCTGCGGTTTACGCCCTCGATTTGCGCCAGCCTCAATCGGCACAGATCGTCATTAGCGGCACCCTCGAGCGATTTGGCAGAATCGATGCGCTGCTCAACATTGCCGGAGCGGTGCCACAGGTTGATTTGTTCAAGATGACGGACGCGCAGTGGGACGACGGCATGGCACTGAAGCTGCACGGGGCGCGTAGATTGACGATACGATCTTGGGACGCTTTAAAGGCTTCGAATGGGTCTGTAGTCTTCATCTCTGGAAGCGCAGCTCTTGATCCCAAGCCGGGATTCGCCGCAGTCGCGGCGACAAATGCAGCCATCATTGCGCTCGCCAAGGCATTCGCGGAGCAAAGAATCAAAGATGGAGTGCAGATTAACAGCGTGGTTCCCGGCGCCGTGATGACCGGACGCCGGCAATCCTTCTTCGAAAAGTGGGCTCCCGCCCACAATCTCACAGTAGAAGAAGCGATTAAGAAGTTTCCGGAGGAAGCGGGCATTGCTCGCTTTGGAAAACCCGAAGAGATTGCCGACTTGTTGGGTTATTTGGTATCGCCTGCCGCGAAGTGGATGACCGGTTCGTCGCTACGCATGGACGGTGGCGAGATTAAAGGTATCTAGGGCGCGACGGCAGCCGCGTTAAGCCGAAGTGTAGCTTGAGACTGGTCGTCGGCGGTTTTCGGCGACCGGACGCCCAGAAAAATAGCAGGAGTACGATCCCTCCTACGCCCCTCTCCCGAGTCATTTGTGTTCCTGTCTGTCCGACTGGGGTCGCGACCAAAACTTGTCAGCGTTGGGCGTTCGTCACAGATTCGTCGGTCTTGGATAAAGATTCTCTTGCTCCTCTCGAAGTTATCTTGTGCATCCGGAACGGCTTATCTCTCTTGAGGGCACCGAGTATCGGCCGCCTGCTTTGGCATGCCCTGTGCGTAGATACGCAGTGCTTCTCGGCGCACAAGAATTTGACGCCAGAACTCTGAGAGAGATCGCCGTGAGTCTGAATTGTGGAATTCAAAATTCCCATCCTGTAGATGGAAGCAAACGGGCACTGGAAGAGGTGTTGGTCAACTGCCGACCGCAACTTTTTTGGCATGCTTTCCGGATTCTGAGCAATCACGAAGACGCTGAAGACGCGCTTCAACAGGCATTCCTGAGCGCGCTGCGCCATTTCGACCAGTTTGAAGGACGCTCGAAGCTATCAACCTGGCTGACTCGCGTGGTCATCAATGCGGCCCTGATGGTCCGGCGTGGCAAACACGGCGATCGCGAAACCTCACTGGAAAATTGGGTTTCGAGTCGTGAGGATCGTGCGCCACGACAAATCGCGGATCTCAAGCCCGATCCGGAGCAAATTTGCGGCACCTCCGAAATTGGAGCTCTAATTTGGGAAAAAGTCGATCTGCTTCCTCCTCCCCTCCGCGCGGCATTCCAGCTTCGCTACATGGACGGCATGTCCTGCGAAGAAGCGGCTCAAAGCCTCGGGATCACACCGTCCGCACTGAAAGCGCGTGTCCTGCGGGCCAGACGCGAGATGGCATCGAGGTTGCATCCTGTGCATCGCGAGCATGGCCGGAAGCCCCGGCACCAGGCCACCTCATCCATGCCACCGCGGTTGCGTTCCGCGTGTGCCTCTGCCATACAGAATCAGGGAGCATGCAAGATATGAGCAACACTCCCACAAAGCGAATTGTAATTCTCGGCGGCGGATTCGCCGGAGTCTCTGCAGCAAAGGAACTCGAAAAACAACTGGCTCGACATCCGAAGGTACAGATCACGCTGGTCAGCCGGGAGAACTTCTTTCTCTTCACTCCCATGCTGCACGAAGTGGCAACGAGCGACCTCGAACTCACTACGATCGTGAACCCGGTTCGCAAAATATTGACGCGGACGCAGGTTTTTGTCGGCGAGATAAAATCGATCGACCTTTCTCGGAGGGAAGTTACCGTGTCCCACGGCTTCGACCATCACGAGCACTCGCTCGTATGGGATCACCTGGTTATTGGGCTGGGATCGCGAACGAACGTTTACGAATTGCCCGGTCTGGAAGAGCGCGCCCTCACGATAAAGTCGCTGGGGGATGCGGTGAGACTGCGGAATCACCTGATCGCGCAATTAGAGGAAGCCGACAGCGAATGTGTGACAAAAAAGGATCCGCTCTTGACCTTCGTCGTCGCTGGAGGAGGTTTCGCGGGCGTAGAAACCGTTGCGGGCATCAATGACTTCGTCCGCGAGGTGCTCCCTTCCTATCCGCACTTGAGGAAAGAGATGCTGCGCGTTGTGCTGGTACACGCGGGGGCCATAATTCTTCCTGAACTCGGCGACAAACTCGGCGTGTACGCACAAAAGAAGCTGGCTGCTCGTGGAGTCGAGATCCACCTCAACGCGAAGGCGACCTCTCTGTCGGAGCGTAGCATCGAGTTGAGTGACGGCACATCCATCGAGAGCAACACGCTAGTGTGGGCGGCCGGAACCTCTCCATACCCGCTCGTGCGGGATCTACCTTGCAAGAAAGAGCGGGGCAGGATCGTAGTGAATCCGTTTTTGGAGGTTGTCGGATGGCCCGGAGTTTGGGCAATCGGCGATTGCGCGGCCGTTCCCGACGCATCCACCGGCAGAGCCAGCCCGCCCACGGCCCAACACGCCCTTCGCCAGGGAAAGATCGTGGGCCATAATATTGCCGCCGACGTTCGATCAAAGGCGAAACAGCCATTCGTGTTTGCGACTCTGGGCCAGCTCGCGACGATTGGAACGCGATCCGCCGTAGCTAATATATTGGGCGTACACTTTTCCGGCTTTGTTGCCTGGTGGTTCTGGCGGACAATTTACCTGAGTAAATTGCCCCGTGTCGAAAAGAAAGTTCGCGTTGCACTTGACTGGAGCCTGGACCTGCTATTTTCGAAAGACATCGTGCAGTTTTCTATGGAATCCGCTCCCGCTCTCACGGAGAGCTCCGATGAGGTTTCGAACAGCAGGGCTAGGCACCACGCCGAGCCGAGGAGTGCCGACGTTAACGGCGTCCGCCAAATGTAATATCCTCCCAGCGGAGCTTCTGAGTGCCAATGGCATATACAGATCTGAGCATAGACGAATACCTTCGTAAGCGCCTGATGCCGGTGGAAGGTTCAATCCCCCGCGTGCAAGGAATCGAGATGTGCGGCAATTCCATCCCGGCGGGAATCGTCGGCGGCGATCTATTTGAATACATTAATTTTCCGCAGCGTTACGACATCGATGCGCGCATTCGACGGGCATTGCGACGGTCCAAGGAGTATCTCGAGAAA